>ENA-ORSF01000021-ORSF01000021.1-human-gut-metagenome-genome-assembly--contig:-NODE-21-length-94019-cov-4.36521_pt1 | contig 94019 bp, 82 predicted proteins | sample MGYA00242188_ERZ509155 | MGnify/ENA primary metagenome ERZ509155 (study PRJEB26280, sample SAMEA2338656) | human gut metagenome | biome: human gut; feature: human-associated habitat; material: faeces...
ATGCCCTATCATCTTCATATGCCATCTTATTTTTTAGAGACATTTACTGAATATCCCTAATTAATCCGTTTTGGACGGATGTGAACGAGATATACAATCTGGCATGTCCCGCTTCTCCTATACATTATCAGCATGATGCTATCAAAACGGCGAAGACGGCTGTCTTCGGCACGTTTAATATGTTGGGACTGGCGAAGCGTAACAAAGCAAAAATACTTCAGGCTTCTACCAGTGAGGTGTATGGTGATCCGTTGTCGCATCCCCAAAGGGAGGGAGATTGGGGAAATGTGAATCCCATAGGCTACCGGTCTTGTTATGATGAAGGAAAACGTTGTGCCGAGACTTTGTGCATGGATTATTACCGTCAACATGGCGTCTTGGTAAAAATAATCCGCATATTCAATACGTATGGTCCTAATATGCTGACCGATGACGGACGTGTAATTTCCAATTTTGTGGTACAGGCATTGCTAGATAAAGATATAACCATTTATGGAGACGGAAAGCAGACACGTAGTTTTCAGTACATAGATGATCTGGTGGAAGGGATGATACGTATGATGGCTACGGAAGATCACTTCACAGGACCAGTGAATATCGGTAACCCTTGCGAATTTTCCATATTCGAACTGGCTCAGAAGATATTGGAACTGACCTGTTCTCATTCTAACATTATTTTCGAACCTTTACCTCATGATGACCCTCGTCAGCGCAGGCCGGATATTACTCTGGCAAGAGAAAAGCTGGATTGGGAGCCTCACATTCATCTGGAAGAGGGGCTGATGAAAGTGATTGATTATTTTAAAAGTGTTCTGGCTAAATAATATATACCTATGACACCGGATGTAAATGTTGTAATAAGTCATTCTGAGTACACTGTTTTGGTTGTGGATGATGTGGTTTCTAATGTCTTGTTGTTAAAAGTGTTGTTAACAAACGAGAAGTTTAAGGTGATAACTGCCGGTAATGGAAAGGAGGCATTATCCCAGGCGGTCAATGCCCGTCCCGATTTGATTTTGTTGGATGTCATGATGCCCGAGATGAATGGTTTTGAAGTTGCCGAACGATTGAAAGCCGATCCGGAAACACAACATATTCCTATTATATTTCTGACAGCTTTGAATACCACTGCCGATATAGTGAAGGGTTTCAAGGTAGGTGCGAATGATTTTATATCCAAACCTTTTAATAAGGAAGAGCTTGTGATCCGTGTTACCCATCAGATATCCCTGATTGCCGCCAAACGGATCATCATGAAGCAAACGGAAGAATTGCGTAAGATTATTATGGGGCGCGACAAGTTATATTCTGTTATCGCACATGACCTGCGTTCACCCATGGGATCCATTAAAATGGTGCTCAATATGTTGATACTCAGTCTTCCGTCCGAACAGATCGGTAAGGAAATGTTTGATATGCTGAGCATGGCCAATCAAAGTACGGAGGATGTTTTCTCTTTGCTGGATAATTTATTGAAATGGACTAAAAGCCAGATAGGCAAGCTGAATGTAGTTTATCAGGACTTTGATATTGTGGGGAATATTGCTTCGGTTATCGAAATTTTCAATCTGGTAGCCGGTATGAAGAATATAAAGGTGAACTTCCCGGTGCATGGAAAGATTGAGGTACATGCCGATATGGATATGATGAAAACCATCTTGCGTAATCTTCTCAGCAATGCAATTAAGTTCAGTTATAATGATTCCGAAATTCTGGTTAATGCCGAAATAGAGGGTGATAAAGTCATAGTCAGTGTAAAAGACACCGGAAAAGGCATGAGTGAGGAAGACCAAAAGAAATTGTTGAACACGGAAACTCATTTCAGCAAATACGGAACGAATAATGAGGAAGGTTCCGGATTAGGCTTGTTATTATGTCAGGATTTTGCTGTTAAGAATGGTGGGCATTTATGGTTTGAGTCTGAAGAGGGAAAAGGTTCCACTTTCTTCTTTTCGGTAGCTTTGAAGAAGTGATTTATCAAAGTCCCACCTCCAGATATACCGGGTTATGGTCACTCATATCATAAGGAATCACCTTATACTTTATACCTTCCAATAAGGTGGAATGGAACAAGTAGTCTATCCGTAGTAAATGGTGAAACCCCCGATAAGTGGCTCCGTACCCTTCTCCAGCGGTTTGAAATCCGTCTTTCAAGCCGTTTTTCAGAGTTTCATAAGTAAAAGTTCCCGGAGGGTCATTGAAGTCACCGCATACAATCAAGGGATATTCCGTGGCATTGATCAGCGAACTGATTTGTTCAGCCTGTCCGGCACGTCTGACAGTATTTTCCCGGAAGTTGTCAGAATAGCCCAGATAAATGCCTCTTTCCTGTTCCTCATCTTGTTCTCCCCGAGCCTGTGCTGCTTTGGAACGCATTCTGTCAAAGCTGGTAGTCTGCATGTGCACGTTGATGATGCGTATCGTCATACCTTTTACATCCAGGTCGGCCCAGATGGCTCCGTTGTTGGTATTCGGAAATTCTATTGTTTGTGACTGTCTGATGGGGTAGCGGCTGTAAATGGCCTGACTCAATCCTTCGGGGATAAACGAGTAAGGGAATATTTTAGCATACGTATTCTGTAAGTCTTGTTCCGTAAAGTCGCCATTGCCTCTATATTCCTGAAAACAAAGTACATCCGTTTCCTCCTTGTTCATCATCTCGGCAAACTCCTTGGCGGAGAATCCCGTAATTTCATTTCCAAATGAGTGGACATTGTAAGTCACTACTTTCAATCTGTTCTCGTTAGCATATTTGGTAGGGTTATAAATTTGGTACATGGAAGTGATGTATTCGTAATTTACTATCAGACCCGTCAATGGAATCCATAACCAATACCGTAGTCTGATGAGCCAGTAAATAAATAATATCGTATTGACAACCACCAGTATAGGTTTGCTTAAGGCAACGTATGCGGCGAACATATTCTCCACCGGATTTATTTTACCTGAAAAGTAAGCGAAGATGGAAAGTCCCAGAATGAAGATTGTGAACAGGATAGATAAAAAATAGGCAAATTTGTATACGGCTAATCTTCCCATAAATTACTTTTGTTTTAGATACTTGTTTATAGTCATTTTCAATAAGTCGGCAGATACCGGTTTGGTTAAAAACTCATTGCATCCGCTTTCTATGGCAGCTATTTTGTCTTTTTCATATGCGTATGCGCTTACAGCGATGACAGGTACGCTGGCAGACATTTCCCGGATGGCTTTGGTGGCGTCCAGACCATTGATGTTAGGCATTTTTATATCCATCAAAATCAAGTCGGGTTTGTATTGTTCATAGAATATGATAGCCTCCATACCGTCATGAGCATGCACCAGTTTGTACATTTTTCCGAGCATAGCCTCTATCAAGTCATAATTGCTTTGATAGTCTTCCGCCACTAGGATGGTCATTTCCTGGTGGGAAGTTCTATTGTTGTCTTTAATGGAAGCCGGTGTAAGTTTTTCCTCCCATTTCATATCTCCGTTTGCCGAAATGTAAGGCAATGTAAAAGTGAATGTGGTTCCGGTTTCCATTTTGGATTGTACAGCTATTTTTCCTCCTAACTTTTCTACAATGATTTTGCTGATGGAAAGCCCCAGTCCTGTGCCTTGCACTTGGTTGTTGGCCATGATGAAACGATCGAATATCTTGTCTATCTTGTCATCGGAAATACCGCTTCCGGTATCGGCTACATGAAAAACAATCTCTTTTTCCTTTAATTTATACCCGAAGCTGATAGAACCTTTGGCGGTGAATTTCGTAGCATTACCTATCAGATTGGAGAAAACCTGAAACAAGCGGTTCCTGTCTGTCGAGATAACCAGTGACGGATCGGACTCTTCGAAAACAAGCTCCACTCCGGGTTGACACCGGAAACTATACGTGTTTTTTACATCCTCACATAAAATATAAAGGGATACAGGCGCATAGTTGAACTCCATCATGCCCGATTCAATCTTCGACAGGTCCAAAATCTCGTTGATAAGTTCCTGCAGGCGCATGTTGTTTTTTTCTACAATATCGTAATACTGCAATCTTTCCTCGGCGTTTTCCGTTTCGGCTATAATGCGTGAGAATCCCAGAATGGCATTCAACGGCGTACGGATTTCATGGCTCATATTGGCAAGGAAGGCAGATTTCAGCTGGTTGGAGCGTTCTGCTTTCCAAACAATTTCGGATGTGTTCTGTATATATCCTTCCAATACGGTTCTTTGCATATATACCTCTTTGTGGTATGTTTTTATTCTCATATTGACGGTCTTTCCGTCAATAAGGAGTCTATAGTTTACGGTATTGGAAGCATCTTTCTCCTTCAGGTTTTCTTCCAGCCATTGACAGAAACGGTCCTTGTCATCAAGGTGCATATAGTTCATGTATTCATCTATGGAAATCTGTTTCTGTTCCTCATCGTTACAGAATATCCGGGTGTATCCCGAGTAAGTGAAGAGCCGTGTGGACGAATCGTATGCCCATAATCCTATTCTTGCGGCTTTTTCTACTTCGCACAAATCTTTTTGCTTTTTTTCCAGTTTCAGCCTGACGACACTCCGGCCTGTGATATCCCTGTATTGAAAAAGAAAATGCTCCTCATCATACTTGCTGATAATACATTTGTAGTATTTCACGTCATCTTCCAATATTAATTTGTAATTCCGTGCGGAAGGTTTGTCTCCTGCCCGTACTTTGATGAATTCCGCATACATCTCCCGTGCCGTTTCTACGGGGAAATAAGAGAATATATTTCTCCCTATAATATCTTGTTCTTTTATAAAGAAGTCCGTCGTATTAGCCTTGAAGTCTAAACAGGTGCCGTCTTTATATACGAAAAACATAGTATCAGCCGTAATTTCCAGAATTTTGTCTGCATACTGCTTATCGTGCAATATATTACTCGGAATTTTCATATTAATAGTATGATTCTCAATATACTGTTTCTCTTAGCGAATTTAGATGCGTGATATTTGTTACTGACAGCAAATATACAAAAAAAATATTGTTTATATCATTTTATATCGTAATTTTGCAAGGTAATCAATGAAAAGAAGAAATGAAAAAGATTTTGGTAGCTGAAGATACGGAAAGTAATTATCTCTTATTATCTATAATTTTAAGAAAGGAGTATGAAGTTCACCGTGCCCATGATGGGCAGGAGGCTATTGAGAAATTTGAGAGTTGCCGGCCCGATATGATTTTGATGGATATAAAGATGCCTGTTATGGACGGTTTGGAAGCTACCAGAAGAATTCGTCTGAAGGGAGGGACACTTCCCATCATAGCTCTTACCGCCAATGCATACGACAGTGACCGTGACAAGGCTTTTGAAGCCGGATGTGACGATTATATGGCCAAGCCGATCATGGCTCCCGCTTTGCGTGAGATGATAAAAAAGTATTTTGGTGAGTAAATATTATGCCCTGCGGGACTTTTCCCATGTTCCGCCGGCATGTCTCTTCAAATAGAAGAAACCTTTTATCACATTGATGTTCATGAACAGGAAATAGTAGGGAATATAAAGGAATTTGTTCTTTACGGACTTGGCAGACAAGAGGCTGCCATAAACTCCCCCGAGGTAGAATGCGGATTGCAGCAGAAGAAAAAGAAAATAAACCGGGAGGCTTTCACTACAGACAACCAGCAGGATATTCAAGGGAAAGAGCAGAAACAAGGCGACCGGGGTTACCGACCATCTCAGTACGCGATGGGAAACATATTGAAAACTGAGGATTCCATAACGTAGCGGATTCAGCAGTTCTTTCAAACGATAGACAGACTGCAATCCTCCTGCCGCGATACGTACTTTTCTTTTTTCCTCTTCTTTCATATCGGCCGATCCGCTTTCCAAGGCATATGCCGTATCACAATATGCTATCGTATACTGCTTCATGGCGATACGCAGGGACAACATAAAATCATCCAGTAGGGTATCTTCAGGCATTTCCTCATATAACGGGGTGCGGATGGCGAATAATTCTCCGGCAGCACCTATGGCGGAATAGAGCTGATAATCCATTTTTTTCAGCCATGATTCATATTTCCAGTACAATCCTTCTCCTCCGGAAACCGCTCCTTCGGTACTGTACATGTCCACCCGTTTTTCTCCTGCCACACATCCCACCTGCGGATGGTTAAAACATTTTACTATCTCGCGAACGGCCTGCGGATTAATAAATGTATTGGCGTCTGTGAATATGACCAAAGGTGTGGTGACAAATCCCATGCCCCGGTTCATAGCGGCTGTTTTTCCTTTTCTTTCGGGGACGAACAATAGGGTGACATCGGGATACGCTTTTAATTTTTCATTGGTTCGGTCATTGCTGCCGTCCGTTACCCATACGGTATGCAGTTTCTCTTTGGGATAATCCAGTTCTTGGCAGTTTTTCATCTTTCCGTCTACTACCTGTTCCTCATTATAGGCGGTGATGAACAGGGTGATTTCGGGTAGGTCGGTGTTGTTGCCGTTCCGGCAGGTTTCTTGCTTCGGTTCGTCCGTATCGTAGAAGGAAATAAAACTTTGTTTTATTTTTACCAATATCCACAACAGGATTCCGTATCCCACATAGGTGTAGAATACAATGAACAGGAGAACGAAGAAGAGGATTTCAAGAGTGTTCATGCTAGTATTTCTTTATATATATTCAATATTTCTCTGGCTGTGTTCTCCCATGAGAACCGACGGACTCTTTCTAGTCCATATGCAGTTTGTGACTGATAGAATTCTGCATTTTCTTCTAAATGAAGGAGGGCGGAAGCAATTTCCTCCGGTTCGAACGGATTGACCAGAATACCCTCCGGTCCTGCGATTTCGGGCATGGCGGAAGTGGTTGAGGTGATGACGGGAGTTCCACAGGCCATCGCCTCCAGAATGGGGATGCCGAAACTTTCGCGTAAAGACGTGTATATAAAGACGGATGCTCCACTATAAACAGCGGGTAGTTCTGTGTTTGGAATGTATCCGGGATGATACAGCATTTTTTTTATTTCTTGTAATCCTTCCCGGTTCAGATATTCGTCTATGATCTCTTCTTTCAGGTCGGCGATAAGCAAGGGAAGGGGCTGACTGGATTTTTTTAAATAAATGCGGTATGCCTGCAATACCCTTGCCGTATTCTTCTTGGGATCGGTATTTCCTAAAAAGAACAGGTAAGGATGGTTCTTTATGTATCGGGCAGTGATGGCCTGTGCGTTCCATATGGGTATGAAATGTTGTGAATAGCCGTTGTATACGGCGACAAGCAGTTGTTTGTCAATGTGCAGGAAATGACTGATGCGGTTGCATTCAAAATGAGAAACGGTAATGATTCTTTTGCATTTGGTAAGGATTTGGGGAACAATGATTTTTCGGTAGAAACGTCCCAGTCTTTGGTACATGGACTGGTTCTTGCCTTGTTTTTTTTCTAGAAAGATAATGTCGTGCAGTGTAAGCACCAGTGGAATGTTTCCATACACAGGGGCAGTGTTGCTTGTGCAGTGCAGCAGGTCGGGTTTGATTTTTTTTAAAGCCAACGGTAGTCCTATCTGTTCCCAAAGCGGATAGGATGGCCAATTAACGGTCACGATATGCATGTTGGCGGATTCCTGCAAACAAACATCATCTCCTGGGCTGACCAGTATGAAGTATTCGTTCTGTTGGTCTATCTTTTGCAGTTCCCGGATGGTTTCCAGAGCTACATAGTCCATGCCATGTTTCTCTTTTCTGAAGATGCGCTGGGCTTCTATTGCTATTTTCATCTGTCGTTACTTTATCAAGTTAGAATCTTCGTCCTCGTAATTGTTTTTGCTATAGAAAAGAGCCGTGAAGCTTCTTAAACCTTTTATGGCTCGTTTTTTGAAACTGCTGAACAGGGATCCGTCGGCCGAAATAGTGCCATAGCCGGTAAGGACACGGGCTTTGCGGGCGGTGACGAATCTTAATTTTCCGTATTTTTTCAATGCCAGTGCCAGGGAGCCGTCTTCTCCGCGGAGTATGTCTGTCCGGAATCCTTCTTTCCGGGCTGTCTCCGTGTGGAAGGCAAAAGCCATTCCACGTACATTGAGCTCCGGTCTGTTCAGATTTTGTATTTTCAAATAGAGATCACGTAGTGTCTCATAGAAGAAAAGTCCTAAATGATGTTCATTAGGAAGAAAACTCCACAGGGCGTATGCACCTGCCACTTCTTTGTCCTGTAAGACCTTTATCATGGTACTGATGTACTGGGGCGGATAAAGTGTATCGGCGTCTATGCAGAGATGATACTTCCCCCGGGCATGGTTCAGTCCGCATTGCCGGGCAAAACCGGGACCTTTCTGGTATTCATTGAAGTAGGTGACTCCTAATTCTTTTAGTACCTCTTCGGTGTGGTCGGTAGAATGATTATTGATGACTAGTATTTCTACAGGATAGTTATGTTGGTTTTCACATAAAGACCACAGGCAGCTCAATATCCTCTTTTCTTCATTATGGGCGATGGCGACCACCGAAACCAGCGGAGCATGAGTTGCAAGCTGCCGGATCTTGTCTTTCACTTGGTTGATAACCGCTTGTGGGGCTTGGGTGAAAGGCTTGTCATAGATGGATAAATAGTCAGCGTACCACTTCATGCGTTTTTATATATTCGGACAGTGTGACCGGATTCCGGTGATTACTGAATCGTGATTTGAATTTGTTTTTGAGGATATAGAACAAGGCTTGAATCATCTTCTTCATTTCCGTCAGGGCGGAACGGCGGGGATATAGTTTCTCCACCATTTCCCGGTTCCATTTGTTGAGGAAGAAAGAGGAGTAGTATTCATCTTCGGGATTGACTAGTATCTCCACTTCATCTTTCCACTCATAACGGTTCAAGGTTATATCTCCTTCCGTCAGCCACAGCAGTTTGTAGGGGAGGGATTGGAAAGGCAGATAATTCAGGAATAATTCTCCATAGTCGTTTTCATAGTTTCCCGGCATCTTGTTCTTTTCATAGAAGACCAGTTTGTTGTCTATATCCAATATAACCCATTTATGTGATTTTTTGGGAAACAAGTATTCGCCCAGCAGACTGGGAGTTTCTATGTATCCCCGTCGGGCTACCCTGCATAATTCCTTGACAAAAGCTTCGGGATGTTCCACGTGTTCCAATACCTGATTGCATATTACGTAGTCAAACTCCTTGTCTTTGAATGGCAGTTTTTCTCCATCGGCATGTACAAAGGTCTGATGCGGGTATATTTTCACGTCACCGCAGCGGTGGTAATTGGTGTCAATAAATTTTTCGACTATCACGTTGGAGCGATATGTCGGATTATGGCCCGGACCTATCTCCAGCACTTTGTCATTTTTATTTATATGGATGTCTCCTCTGTCGTAGGGGGAATCTGTTTTCATTGTTTTGTTCCGTTTAATAAGTTGTTGAATAGCTGAATCCACTGTTGCATTATTACATCTTCAGCAAAACGTTGTACATTGATGCGGGCTTTTTTCCCCATTTCTTTTCTTATTTGTTCGTTCTCAATCAGATAATTTATTTTTTCGGCCAGTTCTTCTGTTTTTCCATTTTCGACCAATAGTCCGTCTTCCCCGTCCCGGATGATGTCTTTAGGTCCGCACGGACAGGCGAATGACACGGCAGGTACTCCGCACGCCATTGCTTCCGCTATGACCATTCCGAATCCCTCAAATCTGGAACTTGATACAAAGATAGAACTTTCATGGTATTTACAGAGCATATCCGGGGTTGCATTTTCAAGAAAAAGGTTCTTTAATTTCCATTTTCCGGCCAGTACTTGATATGTAGTCTTGTCTCCTTTGCCATATATATGTAATTCCCAGTCCGGATGTCGGTTACAGACTTTGCTCCATGCTTCCAGTAACAAATCGAATCCTTTTTGATAAGTATATCTTCCGGCTGCGGTTATCCGTTTATTGTTCAAGTCGCTGAATGTTCCGGATTGAAAGGGTAGAGGGTTGCTGATAACTTTTACATTTTGCAGTTCGGGCCAGTTTGCTCTGTCTTCCTCACTCAGTACAACGAACTTGTCCAGCTTTTTTAAATGCCTCACCAGACTTTTCATCCATAATTTGGCAAAAAGTTCCTTGATGAAGTTGCTTTCGTTCTTTTCAAAGTTACGATAGTTTTTCCGGTTTACATGTAGCTCCCCTATCTTTTTGCTTCCATCTTTGAGGGAAGTGATAAAGTTTATTTCCCGTCGTAACAAAGAAACTGTGATGTCCGGTTTGAGGTGAGACAAGGCGGCAGAGAGCTTGCGTCGGTATATTCTTTGTTTTTTCAGATAAACCGGCACTTTTTTCCAAAGAGGGAGTTCCCATAATTCTTCAAAATCTATATCCAGTTGGATGATTTTTACTTTGGGCGATAAAGTATAGCAGGGAGGCTTGCCTTTTCCGTCAGTCAGCAAAATATATATGTCATAATTACCATTCTCCGCCAGATAATTGGCTTTGGTGGTCAGTACCCTTTCCACTCCTCCGGGGATATGGAGAGAGGGGGTACAATAGGCGATTCGGATCATAGGCGGGAGTATTACAGGTCGTTTATTACTTTCATCATCTGTTCTTTCCATGACAGGTTTTTAATGGAATCCCTTATTTTACAAGGAGACAGATCCAGTTCCATATAGAACCGGATAAGCCGGTGGATATCTATGGGACTTTCGTCGGCCGGAACTTTCAGTATATAAGGCATCTTGTCAAAGTCTTCATCTGTTTCTGAATATGCAAAAGGTATTCCCCGTGCTGCATATTCTCTGTTTTTTAATGTTTTGATTTTGTCGATGCCGCTGCGGTGGCGTGCCAGACTGCCGATGGCAAAGTCTGCTTCGTTGAATAATTCGTCTAGTTCCTCGTTCATTTTTTGTCCGTGGAAGATGACATATTTTTCTATATGATATTTGTTGATAAGTTCATAAAATCCGGGAGCGTGTTGTGAATCATGCATTTCGGATTTCCATATACCGCCTGCGATGTGGAAAAATACGGTTGTGTTTGCCGGGTTTTGGTAATATTTGCCCAAACCCTCTATCAGGCGGTCGTAACCGTGCCAATAATGTACTTCGGCCACTCCTAGTAGATGAATGACGGAGGTATTTTTAGAAACCGTCTTTTTCAGCGGAATGGAATCAAAGTCAACTCCATTGGATATCTGAATGGTACGTTGGCCGAATATACAGTGATAGTCTGAGAAAGTGACGATGGCGTTCACGTGTTTTGCCAATGTCTTTCGGAATACTTTATCCACTTGTATCCCTAGGCGTGTGACCAGTGGAAAACCGGCGTATTCGCTGTCGTAAGGATAGGTAGGTATTTCCATCGCTATTTTAATTCCGGCTTTTCTCAGTTTGCTGAACAGCCGGATGGTGAACGGATTTGCATTATGGAAAGAGCGTACATAGATTAATTCCACTTGATGTGTTATAGCATAGCGGTATATGCATTGGTAGGAAACTCTTCTTTTCGCCGCAGCCGGTTTGCCTGTTCCGTAGTCTTCTATTATTTCATCGTTTATCATCCTTGCCCGGTGGCCGTTGTCCGCTATGCTGTATGTGCATAAACTTACCCGGTGTCCACATGCTTCAAAGCCTTTAACCTGATGCAAGATCTTTTTACTGATGCCGCTGTAAGGGGATAGTCCGTGGAAAAGGAGGTAGATGATATTCATGGTCGGGCAGTTGTTAAGGTGTTGAATAGTTCATCCCACAGTTTCATCACTTCTTCGCGTGAATAACGTTGGATATTCTTTTGGGCCTGCTTTCCCATCCGTATGCGTTTGTCCGTATCCTCTATCAGCCGGCATATCGCGTCAGCCAGTTCGTCCGTGTTTCCGTTCTTCACCAGTATTCCGTCTTCTTCCGGAGTGATAATCTCGGCAGGTCCGTATGGACAGTCGAATGAAATGCAGGGAACACCACATGCCATCGCTTCCAGAAGTGCCATCGGTAATCCTTCAAATCGTGAACTCATGACGTATATGGAACTTTCCAGATATTTTTCTTGAATGCTTTTTGTCGGAGGGCATAGTGAAAAACTGTTTTCTATATGATGCTTTTCAATAAGCTCTTGCAGACTGTTCCTATCCTGTCCTTCTCCGTAAATGCGGATATGCCAGTCGGGATGCTTCCGATTGACTTTGATCCAGGCTTCAATCAGGCGGTCATACCCCTTCTGTTCGCTGTATCTTCCTATGCTGATGATTCTTTTCTCCAGGCAGGAACTCCCTTTTTCGGGTGAGAAAGGTAAGAAGTTCGGTATGACACAAGCCTTCTTCACTTCTTTCCAATTATCCGCATCATGTTGTGTCAGAACAACCAGCGCATCCAGTTTTTTTACAGCCTCCTCCTGTTTCTTTTTCCAATGCCGTGCGATTTGCTTGTATGGGAATCCCCGTTGTTCCATCAGATGCAGGTTACGAGTGTATGGTTTGGCTATATGGGATTCTCCTATTTTTACGCTTCCATCATCCAGTTGTGTCAGAAAATCCAATTCTCGGCCCAATGTGCTGATGACAATATCCGGTTTCAAGGTTTTCAGCCAATACTCCAGCTTCTTTCTGTACAGGTGCATCAGGGTAAAATAATAATATCCTCTTACTAACAGGTTGTGATGATATTGTCTGTCAAAATCAATTCCTATGTCAATGTGCCTGATTCTGGGAGATATCGGGAAAACGGGCGGGCGTTCTTTTTGTGAATCTGTGATAATAAATACATCCTGATGCATTTCGTCAGCCAGATAGTTCGCTTTTTGGATGATGCTCCGGTCTGCGCCTCCCACGGTGCATAGTGCTGTGTATAGATAAACGATGGTCATTTTTCAGTCAGTTTATGAAACAACATTTCCCATTGCGGCATGATGTTTCGGAGTGAGTAGCGTGTTATATTTTGTTTAGCTCTTTTGCCAAAAGCTTTTCTTTCTGCTTCATGTTCTATCAAGTGGCAAAGAGCGTTGGCAAATCCTTGTATATCTCCGTTTTTGACGAGGAGTCCGTCTTCCTGGTTTCTGATGATTTCCGATGGACCGAAAGGACAGTCGAAAGAAACACAAGGAACACCCAGACTCATGGCTTCGATCAAGACCAGTCCAAAACCTTCGTAATTGGAGCTTAGGGCCAGAATGGAACTGTTCAGGTATTCTTGCGTTATGTTTTGTGTAAAAGGATGAATTGTGATGGAGTGTTCCAGCTTTCTGTCTTTAATCTGCCGGGTTAAGCTATCCTTATAAAATCCTTCACCAAATATATCCAGTATCCAGTCGGGGTGGCGTTTCTGCACGATATTCCATGCGTTAATCAGTCTGTCGAATCCTTTTTGCCAGGTCAGTCTGCCTGCCGCTATTACACGGGGAGCCTCACAGGAGCTGATTGTTTGTATATCAATAGAGGTGGTGTTCGGAATGATATGTATATTCGGATGTTGTCCCCACATGGCGGCATCTCCTTGTGTCAGTGTGACTATGACATCGCTGTATCGTTTTACATCACGGAAACATTGGTAACTGACGTATCTGTCTTTTATATCTTTAAAAAAACTCTTTTTGCGGTTTACAGGTATCCGGGTGTATATTTTGGCGCAATGCGATTCAATGATTTTCTTTGCCTTGCAGTCTAATTTACAGATCAAATCCGCTTTGAAACTGGTATTTCCTGATATGATATCGGGATTGATGAGCCTAATCTCTTTTTTAAATTTTTGTTCGAATTTATGGTTCAAAGTCCATCCCACTCTCAATTGTTCCAGAAGCGGATGCTGGTATTGCAAATGAAACTTTGTATCCAGATCGATATGTTCCACTTTGTGGGATAACGGGAAAGAAAAAGGATGATTGCCTTGGGAAGAAGTGATAAGATAGACCTCGTGCCCATAAATTTCGGCCAAGTAATTCATCTTATCCGTTAAAATCCGTTCCATGCCTCCTATACGGGCTATGGAGTCGTATACATATACTATTTTCATTCCCCTGGTTTGTTTTTCCGTAAAAATAGTGTATTCTTTTTATATATCCAATAAGAAGTTGTTGAAATTCCTGTCCATATCCGTTTTTTTATGGAATGTCGGCTGTATTCGGAGTAAAAAGTGGGTTTCAATGGATGAAGATGGGGCTATTTAGTAATTAAAGTCTTTGGAATGTTGTGAGTATCATTTGTTTTTGCGAATATTGCATTTTATAATGATTAGCAGATAATGATGAAAGAGATAACGGTGGTGATGCCGGTTTACAAGGTGGAAAAATACGTATCAGAATGTCTTGATTCCATAATCAACCAAACTTTTGATTGTTTTGAGTGTATCATCATTGATGATTGCTCTCCGGATAACAGTATGCGCCTGATAGAGGAAAAGCTGGCCGGATATAAAGGGAACATCAGTTTTAGGATCGTGAGAAATGAGAGGAATGAAGGAGTCTCTGCGGCAAGGAACAAGGGAATGGAACTATCCCGGGGTGGTTATCTTTTTTTTATAGATTCGGATGATATGCTTTATGAGAATTGTCTGGAGAAATTATGGGAGGAAACGAAAAGATATCCGGGGATTGACTTGGTGCAGGGGGATTCTTATTCAGAAGGGATGGAAAACAAAAACAGTGATTTGCAAAGATATACGGAAGGACGGATACGTATCAACAAGCTGTTTCTGGATTCGAAAATAACATCCACTCCGGTCAACAGATTGATCAGAAAGGAGGTGCTGACAAAGAATGCCATTTATTTCAGGTCGGGCATTTTGTTTGAGGACTTTTTGTGGTGCTATTTTCTGTATAAAAAGGTGGAAACGTTTGCTTCCGTCAATTCTTTTACTTATTTCTACAGGCGTTCAAATCCTTTCTCAACCATGAATAAGGCGAAAACGGACTTTGACAAGCCGGCAAAGGATTTTATTTTTATCTTGACTGTTTTTAATGAGCACATGGAACAGGAATTGTATGCTGAAAATATCTGTTTCATTTTGAACAAGTTGATGCCGGTGGTGTATAATGCTGCTGTAATAGGGGTTACAAGGGAAAGTAATGATGCGATAGATAAGTTTAAAAGAAATCTGATAAGGAAGCATTGCAGAGAGTTCCGGCCTATGGAGGTTTTGTACGAATTGAATTTGTTCTATCCTTTTTCTCTGCTTTTGAATTGGGGGATTTACAGACATCACATATTGTATAAATACGCTAATCTGATCAAATTGTATTATAAGATATGGGGAAGGTTGTACCGCTGAATCTTCTTGTGTAATGAATATTATTCCCTTAGGTTGGTAGTCTTCTTGTTACATTGGTTGTCGGTTTCTTTTGTGGCCGGCTCATTCATATGTGACAGGATAGCGGAAAAAGCATAATATAATTCTTTGAATGCTTGCAGGCGGAAGAAAAACAGGTATTCAAAAAAGTATTTGGCGGGGAGCCATTCTTTTGTTTTTGCCGAAGGGATACACCACGGAAGTGGTGACAGGTAATAGTGGATTTTTTCTTGTCGCAACAGTCTGTTGCATTTCATGCTTGCGTTAAACCGTATGATTAAACTCTCGCGGTCTTGTTTGGACATAGCAAGGGACTGGCCGGATTCGGTACAATAATAAATGATTCTTCTGTCTGTGGTTGCTTTGGGGGCATATATACCGACAAGGCATGAAAAATACACATCGTTGGCTATTCTTGTTTCATCGAATTGAATGTGGAATGTTGACAGGAAGCTGCGCCTTATCATTTTGCCCCAAGGAACTTGAGATTGGTATCGCAGTTTGTTTTCCGGGTTTACATCATTGAAGAAGTTGGTATAGTAAGTTCCGCGTCGGCTTTCTTGGGACGGATTGTCGGACATGACAAAACGTACATTGAAATAGATGACTTCATGGGGGCTGTCCATGTATTCGTTTAAGATAGTAAAACAATCGGCTGTAAAGAAATCGTCTGCATCTGCAAAGATAATCCATTTGCCACGGGCGTGGGAGAGTCCTATGTTCCGTGCGTATCCTGCCCCTTTTCCCTCTTTAGTGAACAGGATTTCCGTATTTTTTCTGCCGTTTCCCGGAAAATGAGAAAAATCGACAGATTCGGAGTTGCTGTTGTCATCAATGATAATGATTTGAATTTCATCCCAAGTGGGAATTGAGCACAGACAGCGTTCCAGAAGACGGGGGGTATTCTTGTGCGGAATAATGATGCTGTAATGGTAACTTGTGTTCTTTGTCATTCTTCTTCTTTTTGCAAAGATATTGATTTATATTCAGCATCATGCATTATCTTGATAATATCTCGATGAGTATGAGAATCTTTCACTGGAAGTTTGGGGTGATAATGCCCTCATGCCATCATTGTGTGCACAACTGGTTGTTTATGAACTATTTGTATAGTGATGGTAAAAAATGTAACTCTCACTTATGCTCTCATGCCCTCACTGTTTTTTGGAGCAGAATTTCATATAATCTATTTGTTATCAGTAATATATCCTTTTTTATAAGTCGTTCCGATTTAATATGAAGTAGGATGTTCTCAGGCTTTTCCTTTGCAAAAAGTGTGTCTGAAGGGGGGGACCTCTATGGAATATGGCAAATTTCCGGTGGCAGTAAAAAGATCAGGAGGTTTTTAAAAAAGCTCGCCATCTTTTTAAAAAAGAACAAGGTCTTTTTTTTATTTGACCTGTTGTTTTTGGGGGAGCAGGATTTCACATATGTACGTGCCGCTCTATACGTATGTACGTGCCGCAGATACCTGCTTTGTATTATATGATATTCTTTCTTCATTCCGCATTTATTTTCATTTCTTTATTGTATCTTTGCGAAGAAAGAGTGTAATCTAAATTCCATGAGAATATTATTTTATTGTGATACTGTCTTCAGTTTCGGCGGAGTACAGCGTGTGTTGGCTGAAATAGCCAAGGCTTTGTCCGGAAAACATGAAGTCACGATACTGACCACGGATACTTGTACGGACTTGTCGATGTACGGATATGCCGAAAGTACCGTGCGGTTTGATTCTTTCTCTTATTCCGCCTCCTCTTTCATCGAGCGTTTGTTATGTAAAGGCTATAGTTTTTTATATAAACATGGACTGCCTCATACCCGGCTGACTTCAGAATGGTATGCTGCCAGTTTTTTCCCTTCTTCTTATAAACGGACATTGGCAAGGAAAATAAATGCCCGGCAATGTGATGTAGTCATCGGGGTACATGCTTTTATGGCTCTGCACCTCTCTGCAGTAAAGAGTCGGATCCGGACAAAGACTGTTGGGTGGCTGCATAATTCTTATGAAGCATTCTTTGAGAAAGAAACTCCCTATTTGCCGGGATTGGATTGCTTTTTTCAAGTCCAGATGGGGAAATTGGACGAGAGGGTGGTTTTAAGTCATGCAGATGCCGGTTGTTTCTTTCGGAAAATGAACCTGTGCTGCGAGGTGATATACAATCCTCTGACTGTACTGCCTAAAGGTCGGGGAAAGAAGGAATATAGAAGGATTTTGGCAGTCGGTCGTTTTTCATTCGGACATAAAGGATTTGATATTTTAATAAAAGCTTTTTCTGTTTTTGTGAAAACTCATCCGGACTGGACACTGGAAATTGTGGGGGAGGGTCCTGAGGAAGCGCTTTACCGTTCATTGATCAATGAATATGAATTGGAAAAGAGCATCGCGCTGCATCCTTTCACGAAAGAGGTGCAGGAGTATTATGCACATTCCAGTATGTATGTGCTGAGTTCCCGTTGGGAGGGATTCGGCCTGGTGATGATAGAGGCTATGGCGCACGGGTTACCTGTTATTGCATCTGATTTACCGATAACGCGCGAGTTGTTGAAAGACAAAGATATGGCCGTTCTTTTTGAAACAGGGAATATAGCTCAGCTGGCCGGTTGTATGTCGTATATGGCTGATCGGACGGATTGGGAATGGATGGGAAATAAGGCGGTGGAGTATGCTGATACATTTCATATAGAGAAGGTATGTGACAGTTGGAATAATTTACTAAAAAAAGTAGTGTATGGTACAAGATGAACAGGAAAAATGGGATATTGTGATCAAGCCTCGGTCCGGTTTGTTCCGGTTGGATCTGGAAGAGGTATGGCTGTATAGGGATTTGCTGGTAATGTATATCAGACGGGATATCGTCACTTTTTATAAACAGACTGTTTTAGGACCGTTATGGTTTGTTATCCAGCCACTGCTTACTACCGTCATGTTCATGTTTGTTTTTGGCGGTATTGCCGGTATTCCTACCGACGGACTTCCCCAACCGCTGTTTTATATGGCGGGCTTACTTTGCTGGAATTATTTCTCGGAGTGTTTAAGCCGCTGTTCGGATACGTTCAACGCCAATCAGAATGTATTTGGAAAAGTATATTTCCCTCGTCTGGTGGTACCCTTGTCCATCGTTATATCTTGCATGATAAAGATGGGCATTCAGTTCGGATTGTTCGTTTTAATTTATATTTACTATTTGTGCAACGGATATTCGTTGATGGTCAACGGATATGCTTGGTTGGCTCCCTTGCTGCTGCTCATGTTGGCAGGACTTGGTTTGGGGTTCGGATTATTGATATCCTCCTTGACGACCAAGTACCGTGACTTGCGTTTCTTGATTACTTTCGGGGTACAGTTGTGGATGTATGCCACTCCGGTTATTTACCCTTTGTCCGTGATGAGGCAGAGTCATGAGCAGTATATGTGGATCATTGTGGCGAACCCGCTGACTTCCCTTATCGAAACATTTAAATTCGGATTCTTGGGGGTGGGGACTTTCAGTTGGTTCCACTTAGGCTACACGTTGGCGTTTACAGTGGTGATAATGCTTTGGGGGATGGTGACTTTTAATAGAGTGCAACGTAGTTTCATGGATGTGATTTAAAAGAAGGGACAGAATGGGAAAAATAGCGATAGAGTTTCAGAATATCAGCAAGCAATATGCATTGGGAAGCATAGGAACCGGCACGCTGAGCCGTGATTTGAATCGTTGGTGGGCGCGGATCCGTGGAAAGGAGGACCCGTATCTCAGAATCGGGGAAGAGAATGACCGTTCCAAGAAAGCGACGGGAGATTTTGTATGGGCGTTGAAAGATATTAATTTCCATGTGGAGGAAGGTGAAGTGCTGGGTATTATAGGTAAGAACGGTGCGGGAAAGTCCACTTTGTTGAAAATCCTTTCGCGGGTGACTTCTCCTACTGCCGGTTGCATCCGTGCACGGGGGCGTATTGCCTCTTTGCTGGAAGTGGGTACAGGCTTTCATCCCGAAATGACAGGACGGGAGAATATTTATATGAATGGTTCCATCATGGGGATGACCAAGGCGGAGATTACCCGCAAGTTGGATGAGATTGTGGCTTTCGCCGGTGTGGAGAAATATATCGATACTCCAGTGAAACGTTATTCTTCGGGTATGACCGTGCGGTTGGGATTTGCTATCGCCGCCCATCTGGAGCCGGAAATTCTGGTGGTGGACGAGGTGTTGGCAGTGGGCGATGCGGAATTCCAAAAGAAGGCTATTGGCAAGATGCAGGATGTATCGAAAGGAGAGGGACGGACAGTCTTGTTTGTCAGTCATAACATGGCAGCGGTAAGAAGTTTGTGTACAAAAGGAATATGCTTGGAAAATGGTACCGCGGTTTATCAGGGGACGGTTCATTCTGCCATCGATTATTACTTGAAAGAGAAAGGGACGGTCCGGAAAAGTAAAATTATAGATTATGTGGGTTGGACGAAAAATACGTTTCATATAGATTGCATTGAGATAAACGGAACGGAATGTGCCTCTTCCACTATTCATGGAGGTCAGAATTTTCTGACTGTGAAAATACAGGGATATTCTGAAGAGGATATGATGTATGATGTAATGCTGGTTTTGAAGAGCAGGACGGAAGTGCCTTATGCTACTTATGCTCCGGGACATTATTACGGGAGTATCAGTCATTTACCTAAAGGGGATTTTTGCATCGAGAGGCGTATAGGGCTTCCGCCTGTGCTGAGTAAAGGTGTCCTGCAGGCAGATTTGTTTATACATCATCCTATGGTGGAATATTATTTGAAAGCAGTTCGTTGCTGTTTGCTGGAATGTGAGGGGTTTCAAAGTGGATTCGGGCATGCACTGACACAAACGTCCAACGGCTTTATCGGATTGGAGGATATAAAAGTTTGATCATTATGTTCTATTATGAAGATGAAGAAAAAAAGAATCGTATATAGTTTGACTGGAAGAGGGCTGTTCTCAGAGTTGTCTAACCTTGCATTGGCATTGGTCTATGCGGACTATAATCAGGAAGAGCTGACTGTCAATACAAGGAACTGGAATGCAAGGGTAGAGAAAGGCTGGAGTGATTATTTCGAATCGGTCTTGCCAAACTGTAACGGGGTGATGTGTTCGCAATATATTGTTTATAAAAAGGGGAAACCTTGGTGGGGAAATATCTATTATAATCCGTCCGCTTTTTTCCGGTATTATATTTTCTATATAATGAATAGGATATATCTGTTATTTCATCCGGAAACGGAACTAGGGAATGAGGTCTTTCTAAAAATGAGATCGGAGGATTTTCTGGAGAAACTGGAAGATATCAGAAATGATTATGGCTCTGCCTTGCGGAAAATATTAAAATTTAATGAAAAGACAACCGGCTATATAGAAAAAAGGAAAAGCGAGATGAATTTGCCGATAGATTACATAGCGGTACATATAAGGCGGGGAGATAAGATAGTTTCCCGTGAGATGAAGGAACTCGGTTTGTCTCTTTATATTGATGCTGTTAAAGGGAAGAAGCATATCAGCCGTAATGTGTTTATAGCTACGGATGATGGTTCTGTGACGGATAAGTTGAAATCCGTACTGGTTGCCGAAGGATTTAATGTTTACTGGAACACAGCTGTGACACAAACAGGATTTGACGAGTCTTTGTTTAATACAAAGGATAAAAAAAGTAGATATATAGATACGTTGAATATGCTGTTGGATATGGATATTCTGATCCATTCTTCATTTTTTATCGGTACTTATACTTCGAATGTCAGCCGGATTGTGCCTCTGTATGTCGGATTTGATAAATCGCTCAGTCTGGATGACGAATGGAAACTTTAGATTGTAAAAAGCGGAAAATTATGTCACAAAGAAAATTTTCGATTATAACCATTAATTATAATAATAAAGAAGGGTTGAGGAAAACCATAGAAAGTGTGGTCGGTCAGTCTTTTAGGGATTTTGAGTATATTATTATTGACGGAGGGTCTACGGATGGAAGTATTGAAGTGATAAAAGAGTATGCCGGTAAAGTGGACTATTGGGTATCGGAGCCGGACAAGGGTATTTATCATGCCATGAATAAAGGAGTTTTACAGGCGCATGGAGAGTATTTGAACTTTATGAATTCCGGTGATGAATTTTATAACAATGGTGTGTTGCAGGAGGTGGCACCTTCATTGGACAGCGATATTGTTGTTGGAAAAATAGTGCATGGCACAGAGGTGTGGGGATTTCATAAGGAGGATATAACGCTGATGGATTTGATTCGGGGAACTGTATTGCATCAGGCTTCATTCTTCCGTAAAGAACTTTTTGATGAAAACAGGTACGACGAGAGTTATAAGATTGTATCCGATTGGAAATTTTATATTCAGACCTTGATATTCAACAATGCGACGTTCCGCAATATTCGTTCCATCGTTTGTAGGTTTGTACCCGGAGGGGTCAGTGAAACGGATGCCGGAACAAGAGATATGGAAAGAAAGCGGGTGTATAAGGAACTGTTTCCGGATAGAATGATGAAGGATTATATAAGACTGGAAAAGGTGGAATCTCCTTTATTGGAACTGATTCCCGAACTGAATAAAACTGCGGGCCTTCATCAGATGGCATACAAATTGGTCTGTGCCTTGTTGTGGGTGCATGGAAAGATAAAACGGGTGCGTGTTAAGTAAGCAGTAAATTGGTCTTTTCACTTGAGCCATGCCCGCAGGATAAGTCTGATGCCATATAGCGCATACTTTATTTTTAGAGAAAGTGGAAGATGTATATAATTGTTTTTTCTGATTCTTAGCATTCTGTCCCATAATTCATTGAAGGGGATTTCCCGTGAGTGTTGGGTATAGAACAAGAACGAACTTTTTATGTAATCGGCCGACAAAGCACTTAGAATATAGGTGGGGAATGTGGCCGAAAGTGAAGTCATCAGGTCGAATGCATCCATGAAAGTGCACAGTTTGGGGGTGTAGTTTTTTTGCGACAGGTTCATGGCGCTTGATTTTCTTGTGACATAGTGATAATAGGGGGAAGTGGTGTATGCGGCTGATTGGCAGTGGCTCAGGTATTGAAAAATAAAGAGCCTGTCTTCATTATAATAAATATGTTCATTGAATTTTAGGTGATGTTTGTCAATGATTTCTTTATGATATAATTTATCCCATAAGTTTCCTTTGTATTTGTAATGCCTGTCGTTAAACAGGGAGTGAATGGCCTCCCACTGGGTTAATTTGCCGGATTTCACTTCGTTGATGTGGTAAATCGGACGACCATCTTCATTTTCAATGATATATCCGCAAGTAGCCAGACCGGCTTCGTTTGTCCGGATAAGCTGATAAAGAGTGGCTATCATATCCGTTTCTATCCAGTCGTCGCTATCCATGAAAGCTATATATTCTCCTTTTGCGGTTTCCAGTCCTTGGTTTCGTGCATGGCTGACTCCTTGGCTCAGAGTGTGTATTACCTGTATTCGTTGGTCCTTGCAGGCGTATTCGTCACATATTTTCCCGCTTCCGTCCATACTTCCGTCATTAACCAGCAGTACTTCAATGTCTGTCAGTGTCTGGTTTAAGACGCTGTTGATACACAAAGGCAGGAATTTTTCTGTATTGTATATAGGGATGATGACAGAAACCAACGGCATAACTTATAATTCTGTGAGTTTATAAATAAGATCATTCTTTAGTCGGCGAAGCGTATAAAGCAGGTTGCTCGGATTCTGAAACGTTTCTTCCAAGGGCATGATGACGGGAACATACTTTATCTTTAACCGGTGCCTTATGCAATAGACATTGATCAATCTTTCTGATAAATAGCCGAACAGACGTGCCTGATCCGGATAGGCGGACAGTTTTACCCGTTTTTCTAATTCAAACAATACGCTGAATAGCCACTGGGAGTATTCGTCAAAATGTTTCCGTCCGGTGATAAACATATTATATCCGGAATAGGCATTGCAGTGATACATGAATGTATGAAAAGCTTCAGCATATTCGGGTGTGAGGTGTTGAATGACTTCTTTCAGCAAATTGAGGTCATTGACTAGATGGAATATGGCGTATTGTGTAGCGACGTTATAGGGATAATGACGCTTGGGAGAGAGGATGATGTCATAATCATTTAATAAGGTTTCTAAATCAGGAAATCGGTAAGTTTCTTTTAGAAATGAATCTATGTTGATGAAACTCCTGTCTGGTGAAAAAGCCGGAAACGGGCGATGAAAATCAAAGAAGCGCCTGTAATGATTGAGCCCTATAATGTCACACTTTAGATTTTTCCAAGCCCAATAATGGGCGGTTAGTTCACAAAAGTGAGGATTCCTGTCGGATATATTATCTCCTGTGTTATCTAGTACAGGGAAGAATCGGGCACTGGTTAGGGAGGCCCCCACCTGTATGGGACAGAAGTACTCATGCTGTGGTAGCCGGCTGTCCTTATGGGCACATACTAATATTTTTATATTTTTTCCCATGTTTGTGATTGAGGGTTATAGCGTTTGATAATGCGTGCGGGATTTCCTACCGTGACACAATAGTCGGGTATGTTTTGGGTAACCACACACCCGGCACCGATAAAACAATGTTTGCCGATGGTGATTCCGGGCAGTACAATCACGTTGGCTCCTATGATGGTATGTTCTCCGATGTGGATAGGAGAAGTGGTGATACCTTGTTCGATGATGCCTTGAGTGATATCCTGGTAATTGTGATCTAATCCTATCAGGACTACGTTTTGTGAAATATTGACCCCGTTGTCTATCCGGATGGGACCGATGACCGTATTGCCGAGTCCTATCCGGCAATAATCACCGATTACGATGTCGCCTACGGCATTGTTCAAGCAGGAGAAATCTTCCACTACCGAATATTTTCCCATCTGGAACAGGTGGAACGGTGGAAGGTCTTTCCGTACACTGGAATAAATGACTGAGCCCCGGCCTTTTTTTATGTAGAAAGGCTGCCATACGCGTATCCACCAATAGGGGCGTGTCTTTACCGGATGCATGATGAAACCGTGTATCCGTTTTTTCCATTGCGGGTGTTGCTGTAAGTACTCTTTTATATTCATAATTCTATCCATGCTGTGTATGGTTGAACTTCTGTGCCATTCCTTTCAAGTGAAACAAGTTGAGAAGCATAATGATTACAAAATAAGGTGTCTGCCTGAGGATTCTGCTCATGTATTTATATCTCATATTGGACGGAATGGCCAGGTATAACGCACCGTTCAGCAAGATAAGCAAAATCCACCACTTTATGGAAGAAGCCGGAGAGAAAATGCAGAGAACACATGAAAAGAATCCGATGAGCGCCAACAGAATGCTGCGGGGGGCGATAAAGGCTTGGAGGGTTTTCAGCAGATAATCTCCGTTTCCGTTCAGTAAGGCTGTGGGGAGGTTACGTCCCATTTTTAATGCAAGGAAAAGCTGGGTGGCTATCCAGCGGCGGCGCTGGTTACGCAAGGCATCCGGTTGCCGGACTTTTTCGTCCAATGTTTCTAGGGTGTCTATATATTCAATGTGAATGCCTTGACGGAGCAGGAGTTCTTCCAGTTCTTTGTCTTCGCCCGTACTATGGGTATGGATGATGTTCCGGACAAACCATCGGAAATCGAAAGCCATTCCGGAGCCGGTAAGGGCAGATGAAAATCCCAGCCGGATGTGTCCCTTGCGGAAGATGGAATTGTTCATCTCTTCGATGGCGGCATCCAATAGGGCTATGTCTGTATTCATATTTTTGGCTTTGCGGTGTGTCTGTATGGCTTTTATACCCTGTGAAACTGCCTTATTCAGTTCTTGAAGATAACAGGGTGAGATCAGATTATCGGCATCCAGTATGAGGACATAATCGTATGGCTGGTCTGTGATGGTCTCTGCTGCAATGCGCAGGGCTTTTGCCTTGGAACTTTCCTTTTCATGCAGTTCTATCAAGCCGATGCGTTCTTTGCGCAGTGAGGCATTGGTTTCGGGACGCATGTGGTCGGATATGACTATCAGGTCGTAAAGCTCTGCCGGATAAGTTTGGCGCAGAACGGAAGTGACGCAGGCGTGAATGACCGCATCCTCTTTATAGGCGGGAACAAGGATGATAAAACGTTGCCGGACAGTAGTCGCGGGATATTTCTTTTGTTTGAAGAAATGAGAGGCGGCAGAAAACAGGACTATATACCCCACACTGACGGAAAGGTAGATATATAGCGTATATTCCATGATATGTATAATTTCCGATAGCATGGGGCTTTTATTTTTTCTTTCTTAAAAGCATATTGAATATCATGCCTGCCGCCAGAAAGGGGATAGCTTTCATGGCTTTGTTGAATTTGCTGTCCACCAAGTAGTTTGGAGTGGCTATTGCCATAGTCAATAAGAAAGTGAGTAATAATCCCCACCATTTTAGGCAGGCGCTCCAGTGGAAGTATACGGACAGGAAACTGAACAGGAGGAGGATACCTAGCAGGATGGTGCGAGGGAAAATGAACCATTGCAGAATACGGTCGGCATAATCAAATTTTCCACTTAAAATGGCGCCGGGCAGATTACCGATATTGGTGAACAGGGAATAATATTGGGTTTTAATCCAAGTGCTATGTTGGGTATAGAATTTTTTCTTTCCACTATTCTTCAAGGCATATACATGGGTATTATTTAAATATTCCACATATATCCGTTCGCGGAGCAGCAAGGATTCGATGACTTTTTCATCGTCATCGTCTTTTAAATGACGGATGTTTTCTTTGAACCAAGTGAAGTCTATTGCGGTTCCGGAGCCGTTCAGCGAAGCTGAAAGTCCCAAATTGACATGCCCCGCACGAAGAATGGAATTGTTTATCTCGTCGGTGATGGCATTCAATATGCTGACATTGCTGGGTCTTTCCTGATAGATGCGATGGGTTTGGATGGCATTGGAGCCGCTGGCATACGTATTGTTGACAACTTCAAGAAAGTTGGTGTCCACTACATTGTCCGCATTCATGATTAAAACGATATCGTATTGTCCTTCTTGTAATTGTGACATGGCAGCTTTGACAGATTTCATTTTTGAGCTTTTCTTGAATCTGGCTTGCAACAGGGTGATGGGATATTGTGCCAGCTGTTTGTTTGTTTCCGGCTTCAGGTGGTCTGAAATGACGATAATGTCATAGCAGTCTATAGGATATTCTTGTTGCAGAAATGATTTGACGGTATAGGGTATGTAGTCATCGTCCTGATAGGCCGGTATCAGAATGGCGAAACGGTGTTTTACTCTTGATTCGGAATATTTGTCGGTGCGGTTGCCTGTTGCCGCTATGGCGTACACCAGCAGGTAAAAAACAGTAAAGGCACATATCGCGAAAAGTAGTAGTTCTATGTATGTTAGAAATATCATGGCTGTTTGTCTTTGTTTCTAAGTTTGAAAAATGCTTTTGTTCCCTCCCAATGTGCTTTGGCTATGGCTTTCTTTCCTTTTCCCAAGGCGGTCAGTATGTTTTTGGGACATACAATCATTGTCTGGTATAAGATGGAAACCGGAAGTTTCCAGTCAAAGAGATTGCGGTAGGTATATAATAATCTGTTTCTGCTCAGGTAATAGTATTTCAACGGACTTTCTTTTCCGGTGGAGCTGCTGTCCTTGTGCCATATTTCGCAAGCGGGATCGTACCATAGTTCGTAGCCTTCCCTATTGATATAGGTGCACCAGTCCAGTTCCTCATAATATAGAAAATATTCTTCGGGCATCAGGCTAAGCTTGTCTATTATTGTTTTTTTCAGTAACATGGCGGCACCATGCAGATAAGGCGTTTTTTGGGCGGGGTAGTGGTCTTTATTTATTTTCCCTTTGCCTATGGCTCTGTTTCTTAAGGTAATGGGCGAAAGTTGGGTGTATCCTGCAAATTGTATGGCGTGCGGTTCTGCATAATCACGGATTAACGGGGAGACACCTGCTATCTTGTCGGAGGACAGAAGGCGTTTTATCAACAAGGGTATGGCATCTTTGACCATACAAACATCATTGTTCAGCAAGAACAGGTATTTTCCTTTTGCAAGGTTTATACCCAGATTGTTACCTCCGGCGAATCCTAAGTTCCGCTCACTGCGTACGGCTTGGATAAAAGGATATGTTTTTTGTAGCAAGGCGGCTTCATTGGCAGTGGAACCATTGTCAATGACTATCATTTCATAACTGACAGAGAATACTGTGGCTGCCCATGAGTCAATGAATTCGCAGGTGTCGTGAAAACCGTTATAGTTCACGGTGATGACGGATAGGTCAGGCTGTCGGTAGTCCATGTATTTCTGAGTATTGTTTATCTAAATAAGGTCCTAAAAAAACAAAGGTGAAACAAGAATAAATCAAGATTCCGTTAGGAAACTGGAAATAAACCATATTGGCGTAAGAAGCTACCAGTATGCCTGCACAACCGCATAACATACCTGTCAGCGGTCCCCGGATTTCCGGATTTCGGATTTTGAATAAAAGGATGTAGGAGCCCGATAGAAATAGAATGGCATGCATACCCAAAAACACACACAGTCCCACTATTCCCATCTGTTTCCATACATCTACCAGACTGGAGTCTGAAGGACAGATGGAAACGAAATAATATTTGTTATGGGGAGGAACTACCCCGTCTATGGCTCCCATGCCTATGCCGAAGGGCATTTCATCCATGTAGGCATTCAGTGCTTTCTGGTTCTCGAAACGAGCCATCATCGATTGATCCTCTGTGTCAAAGACAGTACGCATACGACGGATCAACTTATTGTTCTCTCCGATCTTGGTATATTTCAGCATTCCTATCCCTCCGGCAAGCAGGATAAAGGAGATGATGCCTATTTTCCAACTTTTAGACAGGAACAGAAAGAGCCCCAGCCCTGCAATGGGTACAGCTATGGCCGATCGGGTTCCCGATATTAACAGACCATAAAATCCTGCCATACCCACTATTAAATAGAAGAGTCTGAGAAATAGGTTCTTTGTATAGAAAAAAGTAAGTGTGAAAACAGTGCAGGATAATCCCATACTGGCACCAAAAAGACCCGCGTCAGTGAAAAATGAGAAATAGCGGATGCCGGAATGGATAAAATGGGTACGTGCTCCGTAGGCCCACAACCAGCTTAGCTCGGTACTGTCAAAACCTTTGTTCTTTTGCCAATATCCTTTTGCGGCAGCCAGTAGGGTCATGATACCCCATAGTATTAAAAAATAATGGATAAAAGTGTAGCGATTGCAGTGTATGGATAGAATAATACAGGTCAGAATAGGGTATAAGGCCCAGGGTCTTAAAATACGAAGCCATGCTTCCATGTAAAATTCACCGGTTATACCATTACCTATGTTGATGATACAATATAGCAGCCAGACCAATGTGATGCAGGTATAGACGTTTAGTATTTTCCTGAAATGATGATTGCTTTGCAACTGTTTCAGAAGAATAAGGGCCAACATGATGCCGTAGAGCAAATCAAAGATATTGGTAATGGCAATAGGGATGGAATGATATCTGTTAATTCCCATTATCAGGTAATTCAGCATAAAGGTGATGGCCAGCAGAATGACGGGTCTGTTTATGCATATGAAGATAAAAAGCGTGGCAAAAGGTATGAACCCTATTGCAACTCCTATGGAGGGCTTCATGTTGAGGGCTGTCCATAGGCATAAGCACAGTCCGATAATGAAGCTGGCCAGAATTTGACCTGTATGGGTTATATTTATTTCTTTTGCTATCATTATCTATTTTCCTTTGTATTCAATGGCGGTCAGTCCGAGTTGGAACAGCCTGTATTCCATATTCTTAAAGTTCGTGTAAGGAGGTAATTGTCCTGTAAAGTCTTCCACTGTATTTCTGTCTGCTTGTGTCAGATAGAAAAGGAGGGGTACTTCTTTTTGTTTAACTTGTAACAAATGCTCATACAGTGCCTGATCCGTATTTTTCCAAGTACGGTTGGCACGGACAACCAGCAGATTGATGGATGCTTCATTTAACAAAGCCGGAGGCAGAGGATTGCTTTTCAGGACCGGGTGCTCGATTAGAAGTATTTCATCCTTTTCCAGATCGGGACATAGTTCTTTCAAATTGTTTGCCTGTACATATTGGCTGTCTTCGCTTAGAAAATCTTCATCGTATGTAATGCGGCGGACGTTTAGGCCGATGCTGCTCCAATATTCCTCTATCAGGCGGGCGACATGGGTCTTTCCGTCTTTCTCTTCTGTACTTAACAGATTGATGACCCGCTGTTCCTGTGTATTTAGATGAGGCAGTAAAGCGGTGCTGAGTTGCCTGACGGCCATCTTGTTTATGGCTTTATTATAACGTCTGTATCTTAACTTGCTTTCTCTAGGATATGCGCCGATAACTGTTCCTCCGGTAATTCGTTCTGCACGTATTTTGTCTCTGAGGGTACGGTCCAGTATTTCTATAATCAGAAAATAGCCAATGATGAAAAGTAAAGTCCCCAGTATGGATGCAAGTATAATCATGCGTGCATTGGTGGGGGAGGAGGTCAGTGGAAACAGGGGCGGATTCATGATTTTTAATGAAGCCGAGGTCATTTCCAGGTTCTTTTGTCGCAAGATGGCTGCATTCAAGGCTCCCATGGTAGACATATAGTTGCTTTCCACAAAGCCGATATGCCTTTCTTTCCGGCCCAGGGTAGCGCCGATGGGGGAGAAATAAAGGAAATCTTCATTTAAATTCTCTCTCATTATATCTCGTGCTTCCATTTGGGCTTTAGTTTTTTCGGCAAGGACTATTTGGTCAAGCCACTGGCTGATGAGTGTCTCATAAGATACATTGTTTGTACTTGCGGCTTCGGCACTTAGTTTCAGGGCGAGATCGTTGATGTTTTGTTCGGCGTTACTTAACATGTTTTTTTGTTCTTCCAGCTTTTTCCGGTTCTTTTCGTCCGGAGTGATTTCCATGGTTGAGATCTGGGTGTTCAATTGGGACATTTGATGGAGTTTGTCCATAAACTCATTGTTGGTACGGATCAATTTGGCCACATCACCTAATTTATATTCATAGAAATCGATCAACGCCTTACTGGTGGAGTAATTGACAAGCAAATCATTGTCCATCATCCGGTAAGCGGCGTCCATGCTTGCCACCTGTTTGGTTTGTTCTCCGTAGTTGATGATGCGGTTTTCTATATTGTACTCGATTAAAGAATCCTCGGCGGCAGTCAGCATTTTGCCCAATCTGGCCAGTTCTTCTTGAAAGAACTTGATCACATTGTTTGTTTCTCCATAGCGTAGTTCATGGTATTGTTTGACAAACTCTTCATTCAGAATCTCAAGTGTGTTATAAGCTATTCCCGGATCGTTGGCACTATAAGCAATCTCGATCATATCACTGTTTCCCAACCTGGCTACTTTTATATGTTGTGAGAGTAGAGGTACGCTGAAATAAGGGTGGGTATAATTGAGTAGTTGGTAGATGAAATTATTGACGGACGGGCGTTCAAAAGCTACCAGATTATGATAGGTCTTCTCTTCGTTTTGCTTGTCTATCAATGCCTGTAACTCTCGTGGAATGCCGGAAACCAGCTGCTGGTAATGTATGGCTGAAATATAACTGGTATTTCTTTCGGCATCTCCATAGACCAGACAGCGGGCAAGCAGTTTCAGAGATACTATTTTCAGTGTGCGTTCCGTTGTAATGATATTCATTAAATTACTCATGTGCACGGTGGCGTTTCGGGTATCGGTGGCATCTACGTTGTATCCGGAGATGATTCCTGTAAAGATGGTGGTTTTCACATCATACGTTTTTTCCAGATTTCTGGTAAGAAACCATGCTATGATACCGGCTATACATGGAAATATAACCATCCACCAACGGATGCGGTAGATAAACTTGACTATGTATTTAAATAATTCCATGTTTCTTATTCCTTTTTGTCTTTTTTCTTACTTAGCCTCTTGTTTTCTTCCTGTTCCTGTATCGTTGTTTCTTGAACGTCCTTTTCTCCTTGTATGGTCAGGATGGGGGTGTGGGAGATTATTTCGAGGGTCAGCAGCTGGTCGTTAATAGTAGAGCGTAGTAAGGCAAAGTCTTGATTAGCGGCAAATTCCTGTTCTTTAGTCTTGGCCACATCATGAATAGAGGTACGTCTGTTTCTATATTCCTGTTCTGCAACAGCCGATGCACCTTTATATAAAGCTATATTTTCAGCTGATCTTTGCAATGTTTCTATATTGGATAAAATTTGGACATATAAATGAGCTATTTGTATTTTAAGGGTTTCGTATGCTTCCTGTTTTCTTAACTCGGCAATATCCACCTGGATTCGCTGGCGCTTGATTCCTCCCCGGAGGTCGAACAGCTTTTCAAAAGGAATACTGATGCCGCCTCCCACATTCCACGAAGTCTGTTCTGTGCCTACATACCTGTAAATAAGTGGGGTGTTGACATCCGTATTGCTGGCCACATTGTCTGCTATACCGTAAGAAGCACTTCCACCGGCATGGATAAACCCCAGCCAGTTCCTTTTCTCTTTCGATAGTAGCTTTTTCTGTAACTGTTTCTCCTTCTCTAAAATCTGTAAGCTTGGAGTGCTGCGTGCATTCTCATAAAGGACACTTAACGGAGGCAGCTTTATCTTTGCATAATCCACATTCATATTCCCCAATATATCATCCTGTGTCACAAGAGGTTGTTGTACCGGTTGTGTTTGCTGCTCTTCCTGTTGTGCGCTTAAATGGTGGATAGAACAATACATACAGATGACAAAAAGACATACTTTACCCATATAATAAATCCCCTTTTTATTCCTAAAACAAATTATTTAAACATCTCCTTTTTGGACAAAAGCTGTCAAAGTCTTGAACAGGATTTTCATATCCAGGAAAAAGGAGAATTCTCTACCGTATTTCAAATCTAATTCTTTGCGTTCTTTAGCGGATAATTTTCCGGCATCCCCCCGTTTTTCCACCTGCCACAAGCCGGTCAGCCCGGCAGGCGCCATGAAGCGTTCGATACTTTCATCGTTTGTCAGGCGTTCGGCTTCATAGAGTGGAAGAGGACGGTTCCCCACCACAGACATGTCGCCTTTCAAGATGTTGACCAGTTGAGGTAACTCATCCAGGCTGTATTTTCGTAAAACGCGTCCTACCTTGGTAACCCGCGGGTCTTTTTCTATTTTTATGAAAGGACTTTCATCCAGTGCGTTTTGTCTGGAAATAAACTCTTCTTCCGGAATGATGAAGTCATCGGAAACCAGCATTCCGCCATTATCTATAACACCGTCATCTCCAAACATCAGTCCTCCTAATTCTTCCATCGAGAAATCTTTGGCAATCTCCGGAGTGCCTTCCGGCTGGTACTGGTTCTGACCGGCAAGGTCTTTCAGCTTTTTATCGGCGTCCGTATACATGGAACGGAATTTCAGGAAATTAAAAATGGTATAATTCGTTCCTACCCGTTTGGATTTGTAAATAACAGGTCCTTTGCTTTCCATACGTATGGCTATGGCAATCAGCAGAAAGACTGGGGACAGGAAGACTAACGCTGCACCGGAGAAAAGGATATCGAAGCAGCGCTTCCATTGGGGAAGGATAAAATGCCTCACGTCTTTTTTCTTCCGGTTATGTGCATATAGCAGTTCCTGCCGTTTATTGATGATGTCTATTTTCTGCCTTAGCCGGGCGGTGGTGATGTGCAAACTGACGGTATCGTTTATTCCGCTGTTCAGATAGACTTTGCTGGCTTCGGGAGTCAGCCTGTCCGTAATGAGTACGACATATGCCTGATAGAACTTTTTCCTGAAAGCACCGACCTGCTCAATATCTCCGTTCATCTCCCCTTGTTCGTGAAGGACAATGATGTTCTCACGTACTTTCAGTCTGATACAAATTGTAATGGCATCCTGGTAGTTTTGGGCATAAATCATCTGGACATTTTCGAGCTTGCTGAATTTGCGCAAAAAATCCTTGTTCTTTCCTATATAAAGCAGAAAGGTCATGCTGATTTACTCAATGATTTTCTTAATTCTTACTTTTAACTCCATGGGATTGAAAGGTTTGACAATATAGTCTTCCGCGCCTTCTTGTAACAGGCGGATGCGTTCTGTGGTACTGTCTTCGCTGCTTAGCATAACCACCGGAATGTGTTTGAATAACTGATTGGATTTTATCCATTCCAGAAACTCGTCTCCACGCATTTCGGGCATACGGATATCTGATATAATCAAATCTGGTATGTTACCTTCCTGAAGCCATTTTACCCCTTCGATGCCATTCGGTAACCAAATACAATCATAATCACTGGCCAGATAGATTGAAAGGACTTTTGCAATTGCTATTTTGTCGTCCAAGACCAAAATTTTCTTTCTCATAGAGTAATCTTTAGATTTTAATGGGCAAAAGTAAAGAAAATTATTGTGAATAAACAACTTTATTCTATTAATTTTTTGGCGTAAAGATTGCTTTTCCTTAACCAAGTGTCTGAAATAGGGGGTTGAATGGAATAAAAGTCCTTTGGAAAAAGGGAAAAAAGAAGACGGGACAACTCCTGTACATTATATATTGTAGTGTATATGATAAGATTAAGATGTGATATTGTATGATGGATGATATTTATTATATTGAAAAATAGTGTTTTGGAACATAATAAAAATAAATATATTGTTTTGTGTAATTCGAAAAATAGTATTTATCTTTGCTGCCGGAAATGATAAAAGCCATATTACTATGTCGGAAATAAACCAGACGATTAATTTACATGTATCTGTGGACTGTGTGCTGATTGGGTTTGATGGAGAGCAGTTCCGTGTCCTGTTGGTAAGGCAGGTGGGGAAACAGTCCGAGGACGGATATAATAACATGAAGTTGCCGGGCAGCCTTATCTATGACGATGAGGATCTGGATGAGGCGGCCAAGCGGGTGTTGAATGAGTTGACGGGCCTGAAGAATGTGAAGCTTACCCAGTTTAAGGCGTATGGATCGAAAGACCGTACCCGTAACCCTAAGGATGTGCTGTGGCTGGAACGTTTTCATCGTTTGGACGAGAAGAAAATAGACCGCATTGTGACTATCGCTTACCTGACACTGGTGAAGATTGACAGACGGTTCGAACAGCTGTCTGATAAATACGATGCTTGCTGGACACCTGTGACGGAGGTGAAAAGCCTGGCGTTCGACCATTTCCAGATTTTGCAGGATGCATTGGTGCATATACGCCATTATGTGGAATATGCTCCTTCCGCAATGTTCGACTTGCTTCCCCGGAAGTTTACGGCGGCCCAGTTGCGGACTGTCTATCAGTTGATTTATGATAAGGTGTTTGACGTAAGGAACTTCCATAAGAAGATAGCGTTGATGCCATATGTAGTACCTTTGGAAGAAAAACAGGTAGGTGTATGCCACAGGGCGGCACGCTTCTATAAGTTCGACCGTTCAATATATAATAAGTCGGGAACGAAGTGATAACAGACAGATAACTTTAGCCTTGTTGTGATTGCTGTGAGAATACTCCGCCTGGTCGTTTCGGGGAATCGGTATATGCTTTGGGATTCTTCACCGGCCTTTCCTTGGAAGGATAATGCTGATGCATCGGGACAGAGACTATTATTTTTAAATTCTTAATTTTCAATTTAAATGTACCTATTAGGTTATGATATTGGCAGTTCGTCGGTAAAGGCGAGTTTGGTAAATGCAGAGACCGGAAAGTGTGTTTCTTCTGCATTCTTTCCTAAAACAGAGGCTGCTATTATGGCTGCCCGCCCCGGATGGGCTGAGCAGGATCCGCAAAATTGGTGGGAAAATCTGAAATTGTCAACTCAGGCTGTCATGGCCGGGAGTGGGATCGGTCCGGATGGAATTGCCGCTATCGGTATCTCTTATCAGATGCACGGACTGGTTTGTGTGGATAAAGGGCAAAATGTATTACGTCCGGCTATTATATGGTGTGACTCACGGGCGGTTCCATACGGGCAGAAAGCGTTTGAGGCATTGGGGGAAACGCAATGTCTTTCTCATCTGCTGAACTCTCCGGGGAATTTTACCGCTTCCAAACTGGCATGGATTAAGGAGAATGAGCCTGCTGTGTACGAACGTATTTATAAAATAATGCTGCCCGGCGATTATATCGCTATGAAACTGACGGGGGATATTTGTACCACGGTGTCCGGTTTGTCCGAAGGGATGTTCTGGGATTTTCAGGCAAATGATGTCGCGGGCTTCCTGATGGATTATTATGGATTCGACCGTTCGCTGATAGCTGATATCAAACCGACTTTTGGCGAGCAGGGGCGTGTAAATGCATGGGCTGCCAAAGAATTGGGCCTGAAAGAGGGAATTCCTGTAACCTATCGTGCCGGAGACCAGCCTAATAATGCATTGTCGCTCAATGTGTTCAATCCGGGAGAGATTGCTTCTACGGCAGGAACATCGGGAGTGGTATATGGCGTGAACGGTGAGGTGAATTATGATCCGAAATCCCGGGTGAATACTTTTGCCCATGTAAATCATACTGCCGAGCAGACCCGTCTGGGAGTGTTGTTGTGCATCAATGGTACCGGTATATTGAATTCGTGGGTGAAACGTAATGTGGCTCCCGAAGGTATTTCTTACAGTGATATGAACAGGCTGGCGGCACAGGCTCCTGTCGGCAGTGCCGGAGTAAGTATTCTTCCTTTTGGCAACGGGGCGGAGCGTATGCTGGAAAATAAAGAGACAGGATGCTCTATATGTGGAGTTAATTTTAACCTGCATGGAAAGCAGCATATTGTTCGTGCCGCACAGGAAGGGATCGTGTTCTCGTTTAAATACGGCATTGATATCATGGAGCAGATGGGTATCCCTGTACAGAAGATTCATGCCGGACATGCCAATATGTTTCTCAGTCCTATCTTCCGCGAAACGTTGGCGGGAGTGACAGGGGCTGTAATCGAACTGTATGACACGGATGGATCGGTGGGCGCCGCCAAGGGGGCCGGCATAGGCGCGGGTGTTTATAAAGATAACAACGAGGCATTTGCCACATTGGAAAAACTGGAGGTGATAGAGCCTGATGTGGCACAGCGTACTGCTTACGATGATGCGTATGCCCGCTGGAAATCCAATCTGGAGAGAGCGATGGCTGCCTTTTAAGGACCTTCGGATAAAGAAATGGCTATTCCGCCTGCGTGTTGAAAAAAAATAGTAGATAAATTAGAACAAGTTATTAAAATAAGTAAAGAATTATGGCTACAAAAGAGTATTTTCCCGGTATAGGAAAGATTAAATTTGAAGGTAAGGAAAGTAAGAACCCGATGGCGTTCCGTTATTATGATGCTGAAAAGGTAATTAACGGAAAGAAGATGAAAGACTGGTTGAAGTTTGCTATGGCATGGTGGCATACGTTGTGTGCCGAGGGCGGTGACCAGTTTGGCGGCGGAACAAAGAAATTCCCTTGGAACGGTGATGCCGATAAGGTGCAGGCTGCCAAGAATAAGATGGATGCCGGCTTTGAATTCATGCAGAAAATGGGAATCGAATATTATTGTTTCCATGATGTGGACTTGTGTGAGGAAGCCGATACAATCGAGGAATATGAAGCGAATCTGAAAGAGATAGTTGCTTATGCCAAACAGAAACAGGCTGAAACCGGAATCAAATTGTTATGGGGTACGGCAAATGTTTTTGGTCATGCACGCTATATGAACGGGGCTGCTACAAACCCCGAATTTGATGTGGTTGCCCGCGCTGCTGTCCAGATAAAGAACGCTATTGACGCTACCATCGAACTGGGTGGCTCCAATTACGTGTTCTGGGGTGGACGTGAAGGGTATATGTCTTTATTGAATACAGATCAGAAGCGTGAGAAAGAACATCTGGCTCAGATGTTGACCATCGCCCGCGATTATGCCCGGAGCAAAGGGTTTACAGGTACTTTCCTGATTGAACCCAAACCGATGGAGCCGACTAAGCATCAATATGATGTGGATACCGAAACTGTGGTAGGGTTCTTGAAAACTCACGGACTGGACAAGGATTTCAAGGTGAACATTGAAGTGAATCATGCTACGTTGGCTGGTCATACATTTGAACATGAACTGGCTGTTGCGGTAGATAACGGAATGTTGGGATCTATTGACGCTAACCGTGGCGATTATCAGAACGGATGGGATACAGACCAGTTCCCTATCGACAATTACGAACTGACCCAGGCCATGATGCAGATTATCCGCAACGGCGGTTTGGGTAATGGCGGTACCAACTTTGATGCCAAGACACGTCGTAACTCTACTGATCTGGAAGATATCTTTATCGCCCATATTGCAGGTATGGACGCTATGGCGCGTGCATTGGAAAGTGCTGCTGCTTTGCTTAATGAATCTCCTTACTGCAAGATGTTGTCAGACCGCTATGCTTCATTCGACAGTGGCAAAGGCAAAGAATTTGAAGAAGGCAAGCTGACATTGGAAGACGTAGTGGCTTATGCTAAGCAGAATGGTGAGCCCAAGCAAGTAAGCGGTAAGCAAGAATTGTACGAAGCCATCGTAAATATGTATTGTTGATCCGGCCGGAATGGTATTGCACAAGTTTTACCCTTGCAGACCTTTTTTAAGAAGGAGGGCTGTGCAATGAAGTCTGAATGAATTCTGCTAACGGATTATTAAAGAATAAACGGCTGTACACCGTCAGGTGGCAGCCGTTTTTATATTTGTTAGAGGGATATTTATGAAATAATACTCGCCTATATCGAAAATAATATCTACCTTTGCGGCTGCTAAATTACTAAGTTTATTGAATTTATATGATAAAAAAACTATTATCCGTACTGGTCTTAGTTTTTGCCCTCTCGGGTTCTGTGCTTGCACAGCAATCTATGAGTGACCAACAGGTGTTGGAATATGTGAAGACGGGCATGCAACAAGGAAAAGACCAACGTCAGATTGCTACAGAGTTAGCCCGTAGAGGAGTGACACAAGAACAGGCTAAGCGTGTAAAGAAACTTTATGAACAGCAAAATGGGTCTGCTGATAAAGACGCAAATGCAACGATGCAAAATCGGAACCGTTTGCGTGAAAAGACAAAGACGCAGGAAGATATCTATGTAACAGAGAATTTTACTTTCGACCAACGTCCGGCTGCGGGCAGAGTGGTAGGGAAGAACTTGTCGGACAGTGTTTCTGCCAATCGCTATTACGAGGGGATGGGCATGGGCGATATGGAAGAAATGCAGAAGGATAAGGTGTACGGACGGGACATTTTTGAAACCAGAAACCTTACATTCGAGCCGAGTGTGAATCTGGCTACTCCTCCTAATTACCGTCTGGGGCCGGGTGATGAGGTAATCATTGACATCTGGGGTACAAACCAGGCCACCATCCGCGATAATGTATCTCCGGACGGATCTATCACGATCCCCGATTTGGGATTGATTTATCTGAACGGCATGACTATTGCCGAAGCCAACCAATATTTGCGTAAAGAACTGAATAAGATTTATGCAGGGCTTGATAATGAACAGAACCCGTCCTCACAAATCAAGGTTACTTTGGGAAACAGCCGGACGATCCAGGTGAACGTGATGGGGGAAGTGTTCCAACCGGGAACTTATGCATTGTCTTCTTTCTCTACCGTGTTTCATGCACTGTACCGTGCCGGTGGTGTGAGCGATATCGGTAGCTTGCGCAATATACAAGTAGTGCGCGGAGGACAGAAAATCGCTACCGTAGATGTGTACGATTTTATTATGAAAGGTAAAATCAATGATGATATCCGCTTGCAGGAAGGCGATGTGATCATCGTTCCTCCATACGAGGCGTTGGTTAGCATAGAGGGTAATGTGAAACGCCCCATGAAATACGAGATGAAAAACAACGAAAGTGTTGCCACGTTGTTGAAGTATGCCGGTGGATTTTCGGGGGATGCCTATACCCGTTCTCTCCGCATGATTCGTCAAAACGGAAAGGAGTATCAGATTTATACGATTGATGATATTGATTATTCCGTATTCCAGGTAAAAGATGGTGATGCGCTGACTGCTGAAGCTATTCTGGACCGTTTTGAGAACAAGCTTGAAATCAAGGGGGCTGTCTATCGTCCGGGCATTTATCAGTTCGGAGGAACCTTGAATACAGTCCGCCAACTGGTGGAAAAGGCTGAAGGCCTTATGGGTGATGCCTTTACAGGACGTGCGGTGTTGCATCGCGAGCGCGAGAATCTGAAGAAAGAGGTTATTCAAGTAGATATAAAAGGCATCATGGACGGTACTGCACCCGATGTACCTTTGCAGCGTAATGATGTGCTTTATATTCCCAGTATTCATGACTTGGAGGATGTGGGAAGCATCATGGTGTATGGTGAGGTTGCCCGTCCGGGTGAGTTCGCTTTTGCCGACAATACTACTTTGGAGGATATTATAATCCAGGCTGGCGGATTGATGGAGTCGGCTTCTACCGTCCGTGTGGATGTTTCCCGCCGTATCAAGGATAGCAAAGGTACGGAAGCGGTTTCCACCATAGGGCAAATGTACTCGTTTTCTCTGAAAGACGGTTTTGTGATAGACGGAGAACCGGGCTTTGTGTTGCAACCGTACGATCAGGTATATGTGCGTAAGAGCCCTGCTTATCAGAAACAGGTGAATGTGCAGGTGACCGGTGAGGTTTTGTATGAAGGTGATTATGCGCTGACAGAGAAGAGCGAACGTCTTTCCGATTTGATCAAGAAGGCAGGTGGAGTGACTCCGTTTGCTTATATCAAAGGGGCCCGTTTAAGCCGTCGTATCAATGCCGATGAACGCAAACGTATGGAAACGGTTCTGGACATGGCCAAGACTGGAAAGGACTCCATTGATGTCAACCGGCTGGATTTGGGAGATATCTATTATGTGGGTATCGATTTGGAAAAAGCGATGCTTAAACCCGGCTCCAGTGCGGATATCGTATTGCGTGAGGGGGATGTGATTGAAATTCCCGAATACAACAACACGGTACGTATCAGCGGGGCTGTGATGTATCCCAATACCGTTTCATTTGAAGATGGCAAGACGTTGAAATATTATATCGAGCAGGCCGGAGGTTACGGTTTCCGTGCGAAGAAGAGCAAGGCGTATATTGTATATATGAACGGTCAGGTGAAGAGAGAGAAGAAGGGTAGCCGTGAGCTGATCCAGCCGGGCTGTGAGGTGATTGTTCCGGTGAAGGAAAAGAGCAACTGGTCTTTGCAGAACACTTTGTCCATAGCAACCACCAGTGCGTCGTTGGCTACTATGATTGCATCTATTGCTAATATCTTAAAATAGAAACAGTATGGCGGAAGATAAGAATTATACGAATAATACGGAAAGACCACGGGAAGACGAGGAGTTGGAAATTGATTTGATGGAGTATGTCCGTAAGTTGTGGGCTGCCCGAAAGATGCTGCTGAAGGTTGCCGGAATAGGTGCTATTGTAGGGGTGATTATCGCTCTGAGTATTCCCAAGCAATATACGGTGGAAGTGACATTGTCTCCCGAATCCGGTAAAAGCGGAGGGGGGAGTTTGTCGGGAATGGCTGCCATGCTGGGGATCGGAGGCATGAGTCTGGGCAGTGAGGCGGATGCGTTGAACGTATCTCTTTTCCCGGATATAGTAGCGTCTACTCCTTTCATTCTGGAACTGTTTAATGCACATGTCACTACGTTGGACGGTGAGGTGGATACTACTTTTGTAGCTTATCTCGATGAGCAGAAAGCTCCGTGGTGGGGTGCTGTTATGGGATTGCCCGGGGCGGCTATAGGCGGGGTGAAATCTCTCTTCTCCGATAAGGAAGAGGAAGAAGGGAACAGGCTGGATCCTTTCCACCTGACAGAAGATCAGGCGAAGAAAGTGGAAGCCATGCGTAAGGCGATTACTGCTGATGTGGATAAGAAAACCGGCATCACCACAGTGACGGTGACTTTGCAGGACCCGATGGTTACGGCCGCCATTACAGACACGGTAGTGGTGAAGCTTCAGGAGTATATCACAGCGTACAGGGTCTCCAAAGCCCAGCAGGATTGTGCTTATCTGGAACAATTGTATAAGGAACGCCAGCAGGAGTATTATGTAGCCCAGCAGAATTATGCCAATTACATGGATGCCAACAAGGGGGTTGTCCTTCAAAGTGCTTTGACGGAGAGAGAACGGTTGCAGAATGATATGAATCTGGCATATCAGGTGTATAGCCAGGTGGCTACCCAATTGCAGGTGGCACGGGCTAAAGTACAGGAGGCCAAACCTGTATTTGCCGTTGTGGAACCTGCCAGTGTGCCGTTGCTGCCTTCGGGAACCAGCAAGAAGGTGATTCTTGTCGGATTTATTTTCCTGGCAGTGGCGGGTGCTTCCGCATGGATCTTGTTCGGACGTGAATTCTTTGAAAATCTGAAGGCAGGACTTAATGCTCCTCAGGAGGGGATGGAGAAGAAGTGATATAAAGATATTGACCTATAAAAACAGGGTGCATCTCTTTCGTAGGAGGTGCACCCTGTTTTTATAGGTCAATCTTCGGAAATGTTGCCCTGAACGTTACGATAGTCCGGTGTGCAGTTTTCGGCTTCTTTAATTTCACTGGCAAAACCGGACAAACGCAGAATCAAAACTGCCTTTAATATAAACTTTGATTAAAGTCGAAATCCGTTTGATAGTCTTTCAATCTCGGATGTTTCTTGTCCTTGTCGGACAAAATAACCTTGTCGGCCGGAAGTCGCCAGTCTATGCCTAGATCGGGGTCGTCCCATGCGATTCCTCCTTCGCTTTGCGGAGCATAATAATGGTCACACTTGTATTGGAACAACACCTCGTCACTTAGTACCGCAAAGCCGTGTGCGAATCCGCGGGGGATAAAAAACTGCCGGTGATTCTCTCCGGTCAATTCTACAGCCACATGCTTTCCGAAAGTAGGAGAACCTTTCCGGATATCTACAGCCACATCCAGTACCGCTCCCTTGATTACACGCACCAGCTTGCTTTGTGTGAAAGGAGGTTTCTGGAAATGCAGGCCGCGTAATACACCGTAAGTAGAGAAACTCTCATTATCCTGTACAAATGTAGTCCTGCATACTTTTTCTTCAAATTCACGTCCTGAGAAGCTTTCAAAGAAATACCCTCTTGCATCATTAAAAATACGGGGTTCCAAAATGAAAACCCCGTCTATTGCTGTTTTTATAACTTCCATTATTCTAATCCCAGTTCTTTTATAACTTTCAGTAAATATTGTCCGTATTGGTTTTTAAGCATCGGCTGGGCCAGTTCCTGCATCTTTTCCGGAGTAATCCAGCCTTTTCTCAAAGCTATGCCCTCAAGGCACGCCACTTTCAGCCCCTGGCGCTTTTCAATGACTTCGATGTAGGTACTTGCCTCGGCCAGCGAGTCGTGAGTACCGGTATCCAGCCATGCGAAACCTCTGCCCAATGTCTGTACTTTCAATTCCTTGTCCTGAAGAAATTGCTGGTTTACGGTGGTGATTTCCAGTTCTCCCCGTGCCGAAGGCTTGATATTCTTGGCTACTTCCACCACCTTGTTGGGATAGAAATAGAGTCCCACCACGGCATAGTTGGACTTAGGTTGGGCAGGTTTTTCTTCAATAGAGAGGCAGTTGCCTTCCTTGTCGAATTCCGCTACGCCATATCTTTCGGGGTCACTGACCCAATAACCGAATACCGTTGCTTTCTTGTCCTCTTCGGCAGCACGTACGGATTCTCTCAACATGGCGGACAGGCCGTTGCCGTGGAATATGTTATCACCCAGTACAAGGCAGACGGAATCATTACCGATGAATTTCTCGCCGATGATGAAAGCCTGAGCCAGTCCGTCGGGCGAAGGCTGTTCCGCATATTCAAAGCGTACTCCGAAATCGCTTCCGTCTCCTAACAGTCTTTTGAAGCTCGGTAAGTCGTATGGGGTGGAGATAATGAGTATTTCCCGTATGCCGGCCAGCATAAGTACCGATATAGGATAATAAATCATGGGTTTGTCGAAGACAGGCAGCAGCTGTTTGGATACTCCTTTGGTAATAGGATAGAGGCGCGTGCCCGAACCTCCGGCTAGTACAATACCTTTCATATCTTTTTATTTTTTATATGTCCCTACGATTTGGATTAATAGGCGTTTTTCTCGCCCCGGAACATGTTGGTTACTGTTTTTATCATGATGCGGATGTCGAGCAGGAAAGTCCAGTTCTCAATATACCACAAGTCTCTTCTCACCCTGCCTTCCATTTGGGAAAGTTCTTTGGTTTCTCCCCGGTAGCCGGTGACTTGCGCCCATCCGGTAATTCCGGGTTTGACAAGGTGGCGCATCATGTATTTGTTAATCAGTTGGGAATATTCCTCTGTATGTTTCAGCATATGGGGTCTGGGACCTACAATGGACATCTCTCCTTTGAATACATTAATGAATTGCGGCAGTTCGTCCAGATTGCTTTTACGCAAGAAGTTGCCGAACTTGGTCTTGCGGGGATCATTCTTGGTAGCCTGCAATGAATCGGACAATGCGTTCACTTTCATGGAACGGAACTTATAGCATTTAAAAATTTTCCCGTTTTCCCCGTTTCTCTCCTGTTTGAAGAATATGGGACCAGGTGAGGTAATTTTAATAATAAGACCTACAATCAGGTACATAAATGGAAAAATTGTAAGTAAAAACAGAGAGGAAAATGTCAAATCAAATAACCGTTTTGCCAGTCTGTTTACCGGGTTCTGCAACGGCTCGGTACGGATGGACAATACAGGAACTTCACCCAATAATTCCAGTTGCAGCTGACGCTTTATGTAATTACGTACATGAGGTACGCTATAGAAGCGGATCAGATTGTTCTCGCAATAGTTCATGATGGCCAGAATATCATCCTTTCTGCTGGATGGCAGACCACAGTACAGTTCGTGCACGGTGTTATGGGACAGCCATTCAAATAATTGGTTTACAGGACCTTTAAAGGGAATTCCTTCGGGGTAATTAGAGTCCTTCTCATCATAGAAAATGCCTAAAACCCTGTATCCGTAAGTCAAATCGTTCAACGTATGGTACAGCTCCACCATATTGTCCCCGTCGCCTATCAGTACAGTGGTGTGCAGGTTCCTGCCACTGCGGCGGAACATTTTCACAAAGAACCGCAATGTCAGTCGCCATCCTATAGCTAAAGGTATGAAAGACAGATAGAAAGCAAGCAGATAGATGCGTGAGAAGTTATCTACCTTAATAATGGCCAGCACCGTGAGGAAGATGACTACATGCAAGCTGATTGTTCCTAACAGGCGGCCTACAATCTGTTCCGGACGCACTATGCGGTTGTGCAGTATGACCCCAAAGATGGATATGCAGGGAATATAGCACAGGTTGGAAGTCAGCAGGTAGGTTTTCAATGAAATATGGGCTATGGCCTGTGAATCTATTCCTTTCAGAATAAAAAACACAAGTATCATAGAAAGGTTCAACAAGGCAAAATCACCTAATATCGCTACTAGTTTAATTATATCAGAGTTTTCAGTTGTCGGTTGTTTCATGACAAAAAAAATGTTAGTCGTATGCAAATATAGGACATATAAATTAAAACGCAATACTTTTTTTAAAAAATAATACTTATCTTTGCGGTCATACAACGTAAAAAATGAATCATATGAACATCAAGAATAATCACCTCGTTATAATGGCCGGAGGTGTTGGAAGCCGTTTCTGGCCGATGAGTACTCCTGATTATCCTAAGCAATTTATTGATGTACTGGGTTGCGGCCGTACATTGATCCAACTTACGGCTGACCGTTTTCAGGGGATCTGTCCTCCGGAAAATATTTGGGTGGTGACATCAGAGAAGTATGCGGATACTGTAAAGGAGCAGTTGCCCGATATTGCTGATGATCATATCCTGCGTGAGCCTTGCCGTCGCAATACGGCTCCTTGTATAGCATACGTCAGTTGGAAAATAAAGGCACGTAATCCTAAGGCCAATATGGTGGTGACCCCCAGCGATCACATTGTGATGAATATCGCGGAGTTTCAGCGGGTGATTAATTCGGCGATGAATTTTACGGCCGATTCGGACGCTATCCTTACCCTGGGCATGAAACCTACCCGTCCTGAGACGGGCTACGGTTACATTGAAGCTGATCTCAGTGTACCTTCTACCGCCAATAAGGAGGTATTCCGGGTGTACTCTTTTAAAGAGAAACCCGATCTGGAAACAGCCCGGCGCTATATTCAAAAAAATAATTTCTTCTGGAATGCCGGTATTTTTGTGTGGAATGTAAATACGGTGGTGAACGCCCTGCGCGTATATCAGCCTGCCATTTCGAAGGTGTTCGAGCGTTTGCTTCCTTATTATTATACGGACAAGGAGCAGGAAATGATTGACCGGAATTTTCCTTTGTGCGAGAACATTTCGGTGGATTATGCCATTATGGAGAAGGCGGATGAGATTTTTGTCCTTCCTGCCAGCTTTGGGTGGAGTGATCTGGGTACTTGGGGATCATTGCACGAGAATTTGCCGAAAGATGCCCATAATAATACGCAGATAGGTGAGAATATAAAGTTGTATGAAACCCGTAACTGTGTGATTCACACTACACAGGAAAAGAGGGTGGTGGTACAGGGACTGGACGGATATATCGTTGCTGAGAAGAATAACACATTGCTGATCTGCCGGTTGAGCGAGGAACAGCGCATCAAAGAATTTTCGGCGGAGTAAATATTCTTTCTTGTATATATTTTATTTCTGCATACATGGAGTGTATGCTGTCTGTCATCTGCCGTTCTGTTTGGTCATTCCGCCCTTTGCCATGCCGAAAGGCAGATAGCAGTAGATAGCTATGTGATATGAAATAACCAAGAGGGCTTGCATAAGGCCATTTACAATAAACGAAATGAAAAAAGTAGCTTTAATTTCAGGTATTACAGGTCAGGACGGTTCATTCCTGGCAGAGTTTTTGATTGAAAAGGGATATGAGGTTCACGGTATTCTGCGCCGTTCTTCTTCATTCAATACCGGTCGTATAGAACATCTTTATCTGGACGAGTGGGTTCGTGATATGCAAAAGACCCGTCTGGTGAATCTGCATTGGGGGGATATGACCGACAGTAGTTCGCTGATACGTATCATTCAGGCTGTACAGCCCGATGAAATCTATAATCTGGCTGCTCAGAGCCATGTGAAAGTAAGTTTCGATGTACCCGAGTACACTGCGGAAGCGGATGCGGTAGGCACGCTGCGTATGTTGGAAGCGGTCCGTATTCTGGGCCTGGAAAAGAAGACCAAGATTTATCAGGCATCGACTTCCGAATTGTTCGGACTGGTACAGGAAGTGCCTCAGAAGGAAACGACTCCCTTCTATCCCCGTTCTCCGTATGGGGTGGCCAAGCAGTATGGTTTCTGGATTACCAAGAACTATCGTGAAAGTTACGGTATGTTTGCCGTGAACGGCATCCTGTTCAACCATGAGAGTGAACGCCGTGGTGAAAATTTCGTAACACGCAAGATTACTTTGGCTGCCGCACGTATAGCCCAGGGATATCAGGACAAGCTGTATCTGGGAAATCTGGATTCTTTGCGCGACTGGGGCTATGCCAAGGATTATGTGGAGTGTATGTGGATGATTCTTCAGCATGATACTCCCGAAGATTTTGTCATTGCGACCGGCGAATACCATACGGTGCGCGAGTTCTGTACCTTGGCCTTCAAGGAAGTGGGCATTGAATTGCGCTGGGAAGGCAAAGGGGTGGATGAAAGAGGTATCGATGTGGCGACGGGCAAGGAACTGGTTGCCGTCGATCCTAAGTATTTCCGTCCCGCCGAAGTGGAGCAGTTGTTGGGTGATCCCACTAAAGCCAAAACGTTGCTGGGCTGGAATCCCCGTAAGACTTCTTTCCCCGAACTGGTGAAAATCATGGTGAAGCATGATATGAAGTTCGTGAAGAAACTGTATTTAAAGGCTCAAATAGCAGAATAATGGAAAAAACAGCCAAGATATATGTAGCAGGCCACCACGGACTGGTGGGGTCTGCTATATGGAATAATTTGCAGCAAAAGGGATATACCAATCTGGTAGGCCGTTCTCACAAAGAACTGGATTTGCTGGACGGGCAGGCTGTGAAGAAGTTTTTTGATGAAGAGCAGCCCCAGTATGTCATTCTGGCAGCGGCACATGTGGGAGGCATCATGGCGAACAGTCTTTACCGTGCCGATTTTATTTATCAGAACTTGCAGATTCAGCAGAATGTGATAGGGGAGAGTTTCCGCCATGATGTAAAGAAACTCTTGTTTTTGGGAAGCACTTGCATTTATCCTCGTGATGCCGTACAACCCATGAAGGAAGATGTGTTACTGACTTCTCCCTTGGAATATACCAACGAACCGTATGCTATTGCGAAGATTGCCGGGTTGAAGATGTGCGAAAGCTTTAACTTGCAATATGGAACCAATTACATAGCCGTGATGCCTACGAACCTTTACGGTCCCAATGATAATTTCCATTTGGAGAACAGCCATGTGCTGCCTGCCATGATTCGTAAGATTCATTTGGGAAAATGCCTGAATGAAGGGGACTGGGACGCGGTGCGTAAAGATATGAATCTTCGTCCCGTAGAGGGGATAGACGGTTCGCATACGGATGAGGAGATTCTCTCCATTCTGAAAAAGTATGGCATAACCGGGCAGGAAGTAACTTTGTGGGGAACAGGCAAGCCGTTGCGTGAGTTCTTATGGAGTGAGGAGATGGCTGATGCCAGTGTCTATATCATGGAGCATGTGGATTTTAAGGATACCTATGCTGCCGGCTCCAAGGATATCCGCAACTGTCATATCAATATCGGTACGGGGAAAGAAATCACCATTGCCCAACTGGCGGACAAGATTGTCAAGGAAGTGGGTTATCAGGGCAAACTGACTTTTGACGCTACGAAACCGGACGGCACTATGCGTAAGCTGACGGATGTAAGCAAATTGCACCGGCTGGGCTGGCAGCATAAGATTGATATAGAAGAAGGGGTACACAGAATGTACCAATGGTACTTGTCTAAAGGATGAAGATGTAAGATTATAGATCTTTCAAGCATGACATATAAAAATTTCCGGCATAACTTTCAAGAAGCTATGCCGGAAACTGCCCTAAAAACTATGTGGATAGATTGTAAAAATCTTCTGCCGTTTTCTTTATTCTTTCGGGAAGCACTTTTTATTTTACCGCTTTCAGTGCGGCCTCATAATTCGGTTCCTGGGTTATTTCGGGAACAAGTTCGGTATAAACCACTTTTCCTTCCGGGTCAATCACTACAACCGAGCGTGCCAATAATCCAGCCAAAGGACCATCAGTCATCAATACACCATATTTTTCAGCGAAATCGGAAGTATAGCGATAATCAGACAAAGGAATAACGTTGGTGATGCCTTCAGTAGTGCAGAAGCGTCCCTGGGCGAATGGCAGGTCTTTAGAGATTGCCAACACCACCGTATTGGGCTGGTTTGCAGCCAGCTGGTTGAACTTGCGTACGGAAGTAGCGCACACGCCGGTATCCATACTGGGGAAAATGTTCAGAATCAGATATTTGCCCTTTCCGTCTTTTAATGTATAATTGCTCAAATCTCCTTTTACCAATGTAAATTCCGGAGCTGAGGTTCCTGCTTTCACAAATTCTCCGGCTAGTGTTACCGGTGTTCCTTTAAATGCTGTTTTTGCCATAATTTTATTATATTTTAGTTCGATACTGTAATGATAACAAATTTAAATGGAAAAAAGTTCATTCTTTTTTATTTTCTTCCTTTATAAATCAGGAAACCTACTATTAAAACGCCGATAGCTATAAAGCAATATCCTAACTCGTGGCTGTATTCGGTGACGGTACTCAATAACTGCTCTTCGGGAACCACTGATTGCAGATAGTAACCGATGGCTGCCAGGATGGCATTCCAGATACCTGCTCCCAGCGTTGTGTACAGCAGGAAAGTGGATAATTTCATCTTGGCCAGACCGGCAGGAATGGAGATAAGCTGGCGGACGGCAGGAATAAGACGTCCGATAAAGGTGGAGAGTGCCCCATGCTTGTCAAAGTAGTGTTCTGCGTTCTGAACCTTGGCTTCATCAATCAGGCACATGTGCCCGAAGCGGCTGTTCGCAAATTTATAAACCAGCGGACGGCCTACGAAATAGGCTATATAATAATTGATGATGGCTCCTATATTGGCTCCGATGGTCGCAAATATAACTACCAGAAATACATTCAGGTCACTGTTTCCTCCGGCAGCCTTATAGGCGGCGGGCGGCACTACCACTTCCGAGGGGAAAGGGATAAAAGAGCTTTCGATGGCCATTAATAACGTTATTGTCCAATAATTCAAGTGGTCCAGACACCACTGGATAAATGCAACTGATTCCATAAAATTATTATAAATATTTGTTTAAGTTTAGCTTGCCTTTGCTGATATCGTCCTTGATTACGCGTATCGCTTCGTTGAATAACTTGTCGGGCAACTGTGCGTTTTCATCAACTCCCAGAGCTGCATACGTATCAGGAAGTTCTTTATTGATTTTAGCCAGATAGTGTATGAACGGACCTGGTTTCTGTAAATAAAGATAGCCATAAATTAGAAAGAAATAAGTGCTATGGGCGTTTTGGGGAAATTCTTTGTTTATTTGCTCAAAATACCGGTTGGCATATTCAAAGAGATGTTCATCGAAGTATTTGGAGCCGATTTTGAACAAAATATCCATCCGTTCCTCTTTCGGGGTGAATTCCAGGGCGAGGTTGAATTGTTCCTCCGCCTTGTCGATATTGTTCTTTCTTTCCTCCTCGCTGATGTCCTTGCTGCCTGCCATTATCGTGAAAAACTGTCCGGCATAGATACGTGTTTCCGCATCGTTCCCGTTCTGCTTCAGCACTTGGTCCAGATACATATATCCCTCTTCAGGATGCCCCAGGGCTACATGACAGAGGGCTGCGATGCTATATATATCGGTTAGCTCGAATGCAGTAATCTCCTGTTTCTGTTTTAACAGCTTTTGTGTATACTTCATGGCGGTTTCGTAATCCTTCATCTCGAAGTGGAGACCGGCCAATGCCATATAAACGGGAGGCTTCTTCTCTGTCGCCTTTTCCAAACGGAGATAATAGTTGATAGATTCCTTGATATTTGCTGTCTGGCTGTAAAGGAATGCTTTCAAGGTCAATGTCTCTGTGTTGTTTTCATCAATGGCTAATGCGAAATCGAAAGCCTCGTGCGCGTTTTCGTATTGCTCTTGTTGCAGATAGCATTTACCCAGTTCATTCCAATGCTGAACGGAATAGGGGAACTCGTTCAGGGTCATGTTCAGGTAAGGGATAGCCAAGTCCGGTTTGTTGAAAGTACTGTAATAATCGCACAGCACGTCGCGAAGACGTTGGTTGGTTTCCGGCAGGGTTTGCATGTCGAAATGGGCAAACAGGCAGTCGATCCACTTCTTGGCGTATTCTTTCTGGTTGACGTCAACGTAGTTCAGAATGATGTCCAGCAGCGTATCCAGTTCATACTCCTCGTCCATGGCCAGTTGTTGTAATATCTCATCGGCCTCTTCCATGTGTTCCTCCTCTATCAGCAGGTCGGCTTGCAAGAATCTGAATTCACGGTCGGCAGGGTTGTTGATGAGCTGCATCACCATTTGGGCTTCTTCTTTTTTTCCTAGCAGCATCAAGGAACGTGCCCGGAAAATCAGGGCGTCCGTGTTATCGGGGTGCAATTGGATTGCAAGGTCTATGGCCTTGTCAGCGTCTTTATGTCTTCCTTTTGAGGCGTAATATTCGGCGATATCGATCAATTCATCAGCTTCAAAATAAGCGGGGGTATGGCTTTCCACCATACCCTCGTATTTTGCCAATGCTTCTTTAAATTCCGGGTCTTCAAAGTAAGAAGACATGTCGTAGTTCATAAGCTTGTTTTTATTTATTGATTTTGCTCCAGGTATCTTTTAAAGATACGGTGCGGTTGAACACCAGATGTTCCGGTGTAGAGTCTTTGTCTACATTGAAATAACCGATGCGCTGGAACTGCAAGTAATCCAGCGGTTTGGCATCGGCCAGATATTTCTCTACATAGCAGTTGGTTAATACATTCAACGAATCGGGGTTGATCATTTCTTTCATGGCTTCCAGTGCGTCGCAGTTCTTTGCTTCGCGGATGGCGGCCATCTCATCACGCGGGTTCTCCACTTTCCACAGGCGGTCGTACAGGCGTACTTCGGCAGGCAGACAGTGTGCGCAGCTTACCCAGTGGATGGTACCTTTGATTTTGCGGTTGCTGCCCGGCATACCTGTTTTGCTGTCGGGATCGTATTCGCAGTATACCTCCACCACGTTGCCGTTGTCGTCTTTCTTGCAGCCTGTGCATTTCACGATGTATCCGCTTTTCAGACGCACTTCCTGTCCCGGAGTCATACGGAAATATTTCTTCGGGGCATCTTCCATGAAGTCGTCGCGTTCTATCCACAGTTCGCGGCTGAATTCGATGGTGTGTGTGCCTGCCGACGGATCTTCCGGGTTGTTGACAGCTTCCATTTCCTCCACCTGTCCTTCGGGATAGTTGGTAATGATCAGTTTCACCGGATTGATGACTGCCGATACACGGGTGGCACGGCTGTTCAAGTCTTCGCGGACAGCGCTTTCCAGCAGGGCGAAGTCATTCAGGGCATCGTAAGTGGTATAACCTATCTTGTCTACAAATTTGCGGATGGACTCAGGCGAGTAGCCGCGACGGCGGAAACCGCAGAGAGTCGGCATACGGGGGTCGTCCCAACCGTTTACCAGATGTTCTTTTACCAGAATCAGCAGGTTACGCTTGCTCATCAAGGTGTAGTTCAGGTTCAGTTTGTTGAACTCATACTGATGAGGACGGTTGTCGTCCAGATCTTTACCCTCTTTTACCCAGTCCACGAACAGGTCGTACAACGGACGGTGGGGTACGAACTCCAAGGTACACAGCGAATGGGTCACTCCTTCAAAATAGTCGCTCTGTCCGTGTGCGAAGTCATACATGGGGTATGCTTTCCAGGTTTCGCCTGTACGGTGGTGCGGAGTCTTTACCACACGATAAATAATAGGGTCGCGGAAGTGCATGTTGGGGCTTGCCATGTCTATTTTGGCACGGAGCACCATTTTGCCCTCTTCTATTTCACCGCTGTTCATTTTGTTGAACAGTTCCAGGCTTTCCTCGATGGGACGGTTGCGGTAAGGGCTCTCGGTTCCGGGTTGGGTGGGAGTGCCTTTTTGTGCCGCGATTTGTTCGGAGTTCTGTTCGTCTATATAAGCCTTTCCTTCCTTTATCAGATTGACGGCGAAATCCCATAATTGCTGGAAGTAGTCGGATGCATAATATTCGTTTCCCCACTGGAATCCGAGCCATTGGATGTCCTCCTTGATGGCTTCCACGTATTCCATATCTTCTTTGGTCGGGTTGGTGTCGTCAAAACGCAGGTTACATACGCCACCATAGCGTGCAGCTATCCCGAAATCCAGACAGATGGCTTTGGCATGACCGATGTGCAGGTAGCCGTTCGGCTCGGGCGGAAAGCGGGTTTGTACTTTCCCTCCGTTTTTACCTTCTCTCAGGTCGTTCTCAACTGCCTGTTCAATGAAGTTCAGACTTTTCTTCTCTGTAGCTTCTGTAGCGTTCATTTCAGTCATTGTGATATCAATTTTACACTTTTGCTGCAAAAGTACGCATTCTTTTTGGGATATCCTTTATTTCACAGGAATATATCCACCGTTTTTTATAATATTTTGCCCCTGGGGCGACAGGATATAGTCGATGAACGGGGTTACTTTTTCCTTATTGGCTACGTTGTAATAGTAATAAAGAGGGCGTACTACGGGGTAAAGTTTCTTCTTTCCGTTTTCAAGGCTGGGCAGTACATAGTGCTTGCCGTCGTCGTAGGAAACGGCGATGGCTTTCACCCGGGGGGACAAGTAGGCCAGTCCCACATAGCCGATAGCGCCTTTGGTCTGGCTTACAGACTGGATCACGGCTCCGGTGGCGGGCATGGACAAGCTGCTGCTCATGTAGTTCTTGTTCTTCAGGGCGCTTTCTTTGAAAAATTCGTAAGTTCCCGAAGAGGTTTCGCGGGAATAGACAATAATTTTCATATCGGGTCCTCCCAGTTGCTTCCAATTGGTTATCTTGCCGCGGAATATGGCTTCCAGTTGCTGGCGTGTCAGTTGGCTGACAGGGTTGGACGGGTTTACAATGACGGCCAGGGCATCATACGCTATGATTACCTCCTCCACTTCCTGTTTGGCGGCTTTCAGTTTCATCTTTTCGCTGAATTTGATGGGACGGGAAGCCATAGCGATATCTGTCGTGTTGTCCATCAGGGCGGAAATCCCCACTCCGGTTCCCCCGCCGGTGACGGTTACCCGCCGGTCGGGATCATCTTTCATGAAAATCTCGGCTGTTTCCTGTGACACAGGCAACACCGTGTCACTGCCTTTTATGCGTTGTGCGGTAATATTCAGACTACAAGCCAATAGAATAAAAAGAAATAGAGCTTTTAATTGATTCATAAGTTCTTATATTAATTCGTGTGCAAAAGAAACGTTTTCTTGTGTCATTTGTTTTACTGGTGTGTTACGATTCTGTTACGGGCAATATTCGCCGGCAAGGGTGGATTGAATCCGTCCTTGCGGGAAAATGGCAATAAGATCAGGATTGTCTTTGCTTGTAACAAGTTTGTAATATAATTGTAGCAAATACTTCAAGCTTCTTTCATATCACCTTAATATAAAGAGGCTTTTTTTGCATCGGTTATTAAAATAGAAGACTAAAACTGTATGAAACGAGTTTGGGAAAAGATTGTAGAAGGGATATTGACTTGCAGCGGTTTTGTAACGAGCATTACTATTTTGCTGATTGTCGTATTCTTGTTTGCGGAAGCTTTGGGACTTTTTAATAAAAAAGTCATAGAAGAGGGATATGTGCTGGCGGTGAATAAAGCCAATCCGGTGCAGGAACTGAGTGCGGCACAAATAAAAGACGTTTTTGACGAAGAGATTACCAACTGGAAAGAGCTGGGAGGACCGGACGCGGAGGTTAAAGTTTTCCGGTTGGAGGATATCACTTCCTATTTCTCGGAGGAAGAGCTGGGAGCCGGGTACGAGAAAGCCCCCCGGTGCATCGGCGAGATCGTTGCCGGTAATCCAGGCATCATCGCCTTTGTTCCCTCCAAATTTATAGAGAAGGATTTTCCGGGCCACCTGCTGAAAGACGAGTCTATTTCTTTTGACGAGGTTTTTGCCGGAAAGGAATGGTTCCCTACGGCTACTCCCGCCCCTCAGTTCGGATTTCTTCCTTTGATTACGGGTACGCTTTGGGTGAGTTTCTTTGCCATCCTGTTCGCTTTGCCTTTCGGCTTGTCGGTGGCGGTGTATATGTCCGAGGTGGCCGACCATCGAACCCGTAGTTTTCTGAAGCCGGTTATTGAGCTGCTCAGTGGTATTCCGTCCGTGGTCTACGGTTTCTTTGGGTTGATAGTCATCGTACCGCTTATTCAGAAAGTCTTTAATCTGCCTGTGGGCGAGACCGGATTGGCCGGAAGTATTGTTTTGGCTATCATGGCACTCCCCACTATCATTACCGTAAGCGAGGATGCGATGCGGAATTGCCCCCGTGCCATGCGCGAAGCCAGTCTGGCATTGGGCGCTACCCGTTGGCAGACTATATATAAGGTGGTGATACCTTTCTCTGTTTCGGGAATCACTTCGGGCGTTGTCCTGGGCATCGGACGTGCCATAGGCGAGACGATGGCGGTGCTGATGGTTACAGGAAATGCGGCCGTGATACCCACCACTATTCTGGAACCGCTCCGTACCATTCCGGCGACTATTGCAGCAGAACTGGGAGAGGCACCTGCGGGCGGCGCGCACTATGAAGCCCTGTTCCTGTTGGGAGTAGTGTTGTTTTTCATCACGATGCTTATCAACTTTAGTGTAGAATATATTTCATCAAGAACAAATAAATAATGTACTGATTTGCCGGTGTGCTAATGATCATGCGGCACACAGCGTAGCCAATGGGTATATGGATAGATTGACAAATGATTAATTAAGTATTTAAGATATGAAGCAAGATGTTTTCCCTGTCGGGCAAGGGGTGCGTAAAAGACGTTCGCAATGGCTGGCATTCGGCATTTTCAAACTGTTGAGTTATAGCATTGTCCTCATTCTGTTCGCCATTCTCGGTTTTATTATATATAAAGGTATAGGAGTAATCAGCTGGGAGTTTCTGACCACGGCGCCCAGTGACGGCATGACGGGTGGCGGTATATGGCCGGCCATTGTAGGTACTTTTTATCTGATGGCGGGCAGTGCGCTGTTCGCTTTTCCGGTGGGAGTGATGAGTGGCATTTATATGAACGAGTATGCGCCGAAAGGCAAGCTGGTCCGCTTTATCCGGATGATGACCAATAACCTGAGCGGTATTCCGTCCATTGTGTTCGGTTTGTTTGGTATGGCACTGTTTGTGAAATACATGGGGTTCGGCGACAGCATCCTGGCCGGTTCTTTGACGTTGGGATTGCTTTGTGTACCTTTGGTGATACGCACCACCGAAGAAGCCTTGAAGGCGATTCCCGACAGCTTCCGTGAAGGGAGTCTGGCTTTGGGCGCGACCAAGCTGCAAACCATCTGGCATGTGATTCTGCCTATGGGGATGCCCAACATCATTACCGGACTGATTCTGGCTTTGGGACGTGTATCGGGTGAAACGGCGCCCATCTTGTTTACGTGTGCCGCTTACTTCCTGCCGCAACTGCCGCATAGCATTCTGGACCAATGCATGGCATTGCCTTATCACCTTTATGTGATTTCTACCAGCGGAACGGATATGGAGTCACAGCTTCCTTTGGCATACGGTACGGCGTTGGTACTGATCCTTATTATTTTAATTATAAACCTGTTGGCAAATGCACTCCGCCGGTATTTTTCCAACAAAGTAAAAACGAATTAATAATTTGTCGGTGTGCCGATGGGTTGCGCTGTGTACCGCACGGACATTGGTACATTAGCACATAGACAAATCAGCAAATTATTAAAACATTAAGAATATGAATAAGATAGATGCAAAACATGTAAATTTTTTCTATGGTGATTTTCAGGCACTGAAAGATATAAGCATGACGATTGAAGAGAAATCGGTGGTGGCTTTCATAGGCCCGTCCGGTTGTGGCAAGTCCACCTTCCTCCGTCTGTTCAACCGCATGAACGACCTCATTCCCGGCTCTCGTCTGGAGGGGGAGATTTTGATTGACGGGAGAAATATATACGACAAGTCCGTGCAGGTGGATGAGTTGCGCAAGAGCGTAGGGATGGTCTTTCAGCGTCCCAACCCGTTCCCGAAAAGTATTTTCGAGAATGTGGCTTACGGGCTTCGGGTAAATGGGGTGAAAGATAATGAGTTTATCCGCCACAGGGTGGAGGAAACCTTGAAAGGAGCCGCATTGTGGGATGAGGTGAAGAATAAGTTGAAAGAGTCTGCGTTTGCCCTGTCCGGTGGTCAGCAGCAGCGGTTGTGCATAGCCCGTGCCATGGCCGTATCTCCTTCGGTTCTGCTTATGGATGAACCGGCTTCGGCACTGGACCCTATCTCTACAGCCAAGGTAGAAGAGTTGATTCATGAGCTGAAGAAAGAATATACCATCGTTATTGTCACCCACAACATGCAGCAGGCCGCGCGTGTCAGTGACAAGACAGCCTTCTTCTATATGGGCAATATGGTGGAATATGATGATACGAAGAAAATATTTACGAATCCGGGCAAGGAAGCGACCCAGAATTATATTACAGGGCGTTTCGGGTAAAGCATTCATCACAGCGTTGCACAGATGGGAGATAAGATAAAGCTGGAACTGATGTGCCACAACCCGATGCGGGCTTGCTTGCTTTTCAGATCTAATGGTACGGATTTGTCTTTTTATTCTTCTGTCCGGAAAATTAAAATCAGTGTGAATCTGCGCAATCTGCGGTGAAAGAAATAATGATAAACAAAACAAGAATTAAGAATATGGTGAAATTTATAGAATCAGAACTTGTATCACTGAAGAAGGAAGTGAACGAGATGTGGACATTGGTTTACAATCAGCTGGACAGGGCAGGAGAGGCTGTGCTGACCTTTAACCGTGACCAGGCACAGCAAGTCATTGTCCGTGAGAAAAGGGTGAATGCGTTCGAGTTGAAAATAGACAGTGATGTAGAGGACACTATCGCTCTATACAATCCGGTAGCCATTGACCTGCGTTTTGTGCTGGCCATGTTCAAGATAAACAGTGATTTGGAGCGTTTGGGAGATTTTGCCGAAGGCATAGCCCGTTTTGTGGTGAGAAGCGAGGAAACCGTGCTGGATAGTGAACTGCTCCACAGCCTGCGTATAGAAGAGATGCTGAAACAAGTGCTCGGTATGCTCGAAATGACCAAGAACGCGTTGAATGAAGAAAATCTGGAGTTAGCCCTCAATGTATTCAGTAAAGATAATTTGCTGGACGAAATCAATGCGGCTGCTCCTGCCGTCCTTACAAAATATCTGGAAACACACCCCGATAATTTCCTGACTTGCCTGGAACTCGGCACCGTTATCCGTAAGCTGGAACGTGCCGGAGACCATATAACCAATATCGCCGAAGAAATTGTTTTCTTCATCGATGCAAAGGTGCTGAAACATCGCGATAAGGTAGATGGACATTTCTTGGGAAAAGAAAAAACTCATTAAAATGCTGTTTTAGTCTATATTTTTGCTACCTTTGTATATACAATGAGGCCGATAAAGATCATTTTGAATAATAATCTGCCAAAAAAGACAGAAAAATCTAAAAACATGTTGTATGGCATAGTTTTTTATTTGGCTGGTTTAAAAAAAGGCTCGATATTTGCATCGTTATCCTGAAAACAATCTTTTTACCTTAAAAAAAAACTAATACCTATTGAAAACTTAAAAAGGGGGCTTTGTGAAAAGACCCCTTTTTTATTTGCTGCATAATGGTTCTTCCGGTGTTAAATTTCACCTATTTATTGGTCAATATGTAAGATTTCTGTATTTATTAGCTTATATTAGCAACTTTCTTTTAAGTTAATGCTTAACTTTGTTCCCTCATAAAAATAGCGGTGAAAAGAATGAAGACAAAATATATCAAGTCGTTTCTACTATTTTTGTTATTAGGATGCTGCATTTCGGTGTCAGCCCAAAATATACAAGGCGTTGTAACAGACTCATTGACGAATGAACCCATACCCTACTTGTCAGTCTTTTATGAAGGAAAAGGCGTAGGAAGTATTACCGATAATGATGGAAATTATAAGGTCGAAACCCGTAAAGGCTGGAATAAACTCACCTTTTCGGCGGTGGGATATGTAACAAAAGTGGTGAATATAATTCCCGGCGTCACCAAGAACCTGAATGTGAGGATGAGACCGGATGATATCATGCTGGACGAAGTGGTGGTGAAGCCCAAACGAGAGAAATACTCCCGTAAGAATAATCCGGCAGTGGAACTGATGAAGAAGGTGATCGCTCATAAAAAGAATAATAAGCTGAGCGAGAACGATTACTATCAGTACAATAAGTATCAGAAGATCACGATGTCACTGAATGATGTGACTCCCGAGATGCTGGAAAAAGGCATGTATAAAAAGATGCCTTTCCTGAAAGACCAGATCGAACTTTGCGAGGAAACCAATAAATTCATCCTTCCTATTTCGGTGGACGAGACCGCTTCGCAGAAAATTTACCGTAAACATCCCAAGAGTGAGAAGACCATTATCAAAGGAATGAGCTCTACGGGGGTGAACGAGCTGTTTGCAACGGGAGATATGCTGAGCACGGTGCTGAAGGATGTATTTACGGATGTGAATATTTACGACAATGATATCCGTCTGTTGCAGTATCCTTTCATCAGCCCTATTTCGTCCAGTGATGCCATCTCTTTTTATAAGTTTTACATTATGGACACCACATTCGTGGACAAGGACAAGTGTTTCCATCTCACCTTCGTTCCCAATAACTCGCAGGACTTCGGTTTTACGGGGCATCTTTACGTATTGGCCGACTCGTCTTATACGGTGAAGAAATGTACAATGAACCTGCCCAAGAAATCGGGGGTGAACTTTGTAGACAATATGGATATTATTCAGGAGTTCGAGCAATTGCCCAATGGGGAGTGGGTGTTGAAAACCGATGACATGATTGTGGAGATGACCTTGATGAAGATCATGCAAGGATTCCAGATACGAAGGACTACCCGTTACTCTGATTATGCCTTCGATGAGCTTCCGCAGCAACTTTTCAAGCGTAAGGGGGCCGAGATCAAAGAGGCGGACGCCATGATGCGCGGAGACGATTTCTGGAATCAATACCGGCCGGTTCCGCTTACGCAGACCGAGAGTTCTATGGATATGCTGGTAAAGCGTCTGGAGCAGATGCCGGGATTCAAATATGTGATTTTTGTATTGAAGGCGTTTATCGAGAACTTTGTGGAAACCGGGACCAAGGAGCATCCCAGCAAGGTAGATATCGGTCCGGTAAACACCATGATCTCCAATAACTATATCGACGGATTGCGTCTGCGTATGAGCGCGCAGACCACGGCCAACCTGAATCCGCATCTGTTCTTCAAGGGATATTACGCTTACGGATTCAAGGATCATCGTTCCAAGTATATGGGTGAGGTGGAATACTCTTTCAACAAGAAGGAATACCTGCCGCGCGAGTTCCCGAAGAACTCCATCACGTTCAGCTATCAGTATGATGTGATGTCTCCCACGGATAAGTTCCTGAAGACAGATAAAGACAACGTGTTCGTATCTTTCAAGACTTCTACGGTAGACCAGATGTCCTACGTGCGGAATATCGCCTTGAAGTATGAGAACGAGACACAGTTTGGCCTGAAGACCACGGTGGAAGTGAAACACAGCACAGACGAGCCTACCGGCGGTCTGGCCTATATAACCAATGATGACCAGAAAACGTTGGTTCCTGAGATTCAGACCATGGAAGCCTCCCTGGCCTTCCGTTACGCTCCGGGTGAGACATTTGTCAATACCAAGCAACGCCGTATTCCGGTTTCTTTTGACGCTCCGGTATTTACGCTGTCGCACACGGCCGGTTTCAAGGGCGTGCTGGGCGGAGAGTATAACTATAACTTGACAGAGATCGGGCTGTACAAGCGTTTCTGGTTCTCGTCATGGGGTAAGATCGACATGTTCGTGAAAGGCGGTGCGCAGTGGAACAAAGTTCCGTTCCCGTTGCTGATCATGCCGGCGGCCAACTTGTCCTATATCCTGCAGCGCGAGACTTTCAACTTGATTAATAATATGGAGTTCCTGAACGACCGTTACGCCTCTCTGGATGTATCGTGGGATTTGAACGGTAAGATTTTCAACCGTATTCCTTTGCTGAAAAAACTGAAGTGGCGTGAGGCTATCGGCTTCAAGATGTTGTATGGTCATTTAACCGACAAGAACAATCCGATGAAGCATCCGGGTGACAGCGAGCTTTTCCTGTTCCCGACCCGTGACGGACGTCCTACCAGCTTTGTGATGGACCCGAAGACCCCGTACATGGAATGCTCTGTGGGTATTCACAATATTTTCAAGATATTGCACATAGACTATGTCCGCCGTCTGAATTATCTGGATCATCCCGATGCGAACAAATGGGGCGTGCGGTTTATGGTGATGATGACGTTCTGATGCAAGGAGAGAACTCCGATGGAGTGTGAAATGAAGAAACCGAGGTAAGAACTTGTATCGTTCAAATAAAAAGTTTATCTTTGTTCCTATCTCAATATAAAGATATTTAATGATGGAATTGAATACTTATCGGCTTAATTCATTAGAAGAACCTACGGATGCTCAACTTCATGCGCTGATGGAGCAGGTTGCGATGTCTGCACGTGAAAGTTCTCGTCATGCAGAGTTGGAATTGAAACATAGAATGCAGGCTGTAAAAGAATTGTTAAAAGCGTATAGGTCAGAGAAGGCTGAAAAAGATAATTAAAAATATCTTCTGATATTTTCTTATCAAAAGTAAGTTTTCCTATTTTTTAAGCGCTTTTATTGTGTAATACACAATTATAGTGTATCTTTGTGCCCTCAAAAAGTTTCTAAATTCCTTTTATATAAAGGGTAAAGAACCTTTTTTGAGGGTATAAACATGTCTATAAAAAGCAGACAGAAAAGACGTCTTCGGACGAAAGAAACAACAAATAAAAGATTTCAGAAATACAAAATGAAATCTGTGTAAAATACTATTTATCAGCCAGTTATAAACACTGTGCTGATATGGTCTTCCAGTATCGGTCAGCGTGGATTTCTGACGATAAACCTCATGAAAAAGCTATCCCATCAGTTTGATAAACCGAAGCGTTCTGTGGCATCTCCCGAAGCGTTGGAAGCTTTGCGGAATAACAATGCCGTGCGTTGGTATGTGTTGTCGCTTCCCGACTGTCATCGGGGAGGAGTGCGCGGTTTGCAACGGGAACAGGACCGCCGCATACAGGCAGGCGAGCCCTCATTCGGCTTTTTTGCTCCTTCCTATCAGGAAGTGAGGCGTATAGACGGCAAATTCGTCAATACCCAGCGTCCCTTACTCTTCAATTATGTATTTGTCCGTGCCTCCGAGCGTGATGTTTTCCAGCTGATGCAACGTTTTCCTGTACTCAGTTTCCTGCCTCGGGTGAGGGAACGGAAGCGGGAGTATTTTCCCTACCTTTCCGATGCCGCAATGGAGAATTTGCAGTGGGTGGCCCGTTCTTATTCCAATACACTTCCTGTTTATATACCCCAGCCGGATGGTTTGCGCAAGGGCGACCGGATACGCATTACCGAGGGACGGTTTAAGGGGGTGGAGGCGACTGTTGTCATTCAGCCGGGAGCCGGGCGAAAGGATGTGATGGTATGTGTGGAGAACTGGATGTGGGTTCCGCTGCTGCGTGTGATGCCGGGTGAGTACGAGGTAATTGCCCTGAATGATGAGGACAAGCATGTATATACCCGTCTGGACAATGACTGTATGTTGAATGGTTTGCACAGTGCTCTTCAGCGTTATCACAGTGCGGAGGGGGTGAGTGAGGAAGATCGTTCCCTGGCTGCCAGGGCGTTGAAAGAATATGGCAATCTCCAGATGGATACGGATGTGATGCGTTGCAAGCTTTATGCCATTTTGCTGCCGGCTTATACTATATTGGGTATGGAAGAAGAGGCGGCAAAGCTGGTTGGCGTTATGCAGACTATGCTTCCTCTCGTCAAGGCGGAGCAGTCGCGTGCACTTGTTGTGGTTACACTTTATGGTTGTACGGATAGCAGTATCTATTATCATTTGGCGCACGAGGCGGTTGATCCGTGGAAGAAAGAGGAAAAGCCGAAAAAGAGTAAGCAGCAGCTGATCAACCGGTTGGATGATTATGATCGGTGGTTGAGGCATTGAAATGGAAATAGGGTAAGTATTGGATGAAGCTGTGAGTTAAAAAAATGCTGGAATAGGATAATTAATATTTTTCCCTATCTTTGTATGTGAATAATATTGATATTCAAGGAAATATGGAAAAGGAAAGCACTACAAAAATGACACGCGAAGATGCCCTTCGGAGATTGGAAGAAACAAGGAAATTAAAGCGTGAATATGTTAAGGAGCTGGAAAAAAAAATGAAAGAGGATTTCAAGAAACGTACAGGGCAGGAAGCTACCTATTTTGAAGTATGGTAGACCTTAACCTTGATCGTATTAATTCTCATTTTTTCATTTTCACTGTATAAGTCTAATTATTTTTATGCCCGTTGATATTCGGTATCTTGAAAGGGAGTTGGATGATGTAGCGATTATTGTCCGCCTTGATAATCCCAGACTAACCTCTGTCATTGCAGAATTTACCGAAACAGTTCAATTGCTTAGTCAGAAGCCTGAATAGTGTTTGGCTTTATGTTTTTTGTGATAGCTAAATATTACATTTTTTCTGCAAAAAAAAATATTCAATGGATATGTTGAAAAAAATAGACTCTGATATTGAGTTAGGATCAATGAAACAGTTCTCTGCTTCTTTACTAGCCAAGGATAATACACCAGATGCTTCCAATTGGACTTCGGAATTTGCCGGACGATGGGAAGATGATCGTACGGCAGATGAGGTTGTTGAGGACATACGTGGTGCGAGAACTCCAAATAGGGAGATTGGATTATGAAACAATATTTTCTTGATGCTTGTATTTGTGCATTTCTGTTTTTTTAATATAAAGGGGTTGATGATTGAAAGTTGGGCGGAAAGATGGTCCTTAGCCGTTGTATGTGGCATATGGAGATGCGGAGAATATATTGCAATAATTAGTAAGTTGGCTTCATAGGCAAGGTAAGTTAACTTACTTGCCCAACTAACTCAACTTAAATGGCTCATGAATTTAACTTACTTTTTGGATGAGCGTGAAAAAGAGATTTCTGATTTGCGTGACCTTAATAATCGACATAACAAAATGACTTTTGGCAATAAAGTTTTTGATGGATGGGAATAAGAATGATGATGACCTCCTTCCTATGTCTATGCCTATATAAACCATTATAAATCGTTAAATTTTAAAATACTCAAAAGTTCATCTTCTTGATTTTTAAGAGGGTGGACGTGGTTGAGTGCTTACATGGAATGTCGAATCAATCATCAAACAATAAGCAAATAGCGAAAAACACGCTTCTCCTCTACTTCCGAATGGCTTTGACCATGACTGTGTCATTGTATACAAGTCGTGTTGTGTTAAATGTGTTGGGACTTGAGGATTATGGTATCTATACCATTGTTGCAGGCTTTATAATATTATTTTCTTTCATTAACGGTGCTTTGGCATCTGCCACACAACGATTCTTAAATTTCGAATTAGGAAGAAATGAATGCAAAAAAATAGAACATATTTTTTCCATGTCTATTAATATTTATTTCTGTCTTATCATAGTAGTTATATTATTGGCGGAAACCATTGGGTTGTGGTTCTTGAATACACAAATAAACATTCCTGTTGAAAGGATGAATGCTGCAAATTGTGTATATCAATTTTCTGTTCTTAGCTTGTGTATAAGTTTTATACAGGTTCCTTATCATGCAAGTGTAATAGCATGCGAAAAAATGTCTTTTTTTGCATATATTGCAATCATAGAGGTGGCGTTGAAATTAGTTGTCGTACTTTTATTGGTTTATATCGGATTTGATAAATTGAAATTATACTCTATTCTTCTTTTCGGTGTAACCATGCTCATATTTATGTGTTATAAGTTATATTGTTCGGCAACAATATTCTTCTGTCATTACAAGTTTTTTTGGGATAAAAGTATATTTTCTGAACTTTTGAGTTTCAGTGGTTGGATGCTTTTGGGGGCAGCAGCAGGAGTTGGAACAACACAAGGAACTAATATTTTATTGAATATTTTTTACGGTGTGACTGTTAATGCGGCCGTAGGTGTCAGCAATCAGGTTAATGCAGCTGTAAACCAGTTTGTTACTAATTTTCAGACAGCATTCATGCCGCAAATAATCAAGCTTTATGCCGTTGGTGATATCTCTCAGTTACAAAGATTGATAAACCGTTCGTCACGTTTTTCTTTTCTGTTATTGTTCGCATTGGCCTGTCCACTTATGCTAAATATTGATATTGTATTAAACTTATGGTTGAAAAATGTACCAGAACATTCATCTGCATTTTGTATTTTGATTCTGATTTATTCTTTAATAGAAGCGATGTCCAAGCCTGTAGGGTTAGCCATTCATGCAACTGGGCAAGTAAAAAAATACAACATAGTCATGAGCATAGCATTGTCTATGAATATTCTGTTTTCATTTGTCTTCCTTAAATTGGGATTATTCCCGGAAATAATAGCCATAATCAGCATATTAGTTTGCATTTTATGTTTGATAATAAGACTTTATCTTGCACAGCGTCATTGCATTGTGAGTATTATAGAATATTTTCAAAATGTCATGATAAGAGTTATCACAGTCGTTTTGGTAACTATACCAGTTCCACTGTTTTTCAGTAAATATTACGCAGGATTGACTGCATTTTTTATTTCATCATTAACGTTTGTGCTGATATTCATTTTTGCGGTATATTTTATAGGCTTTACATATTCAGAAAGAATAAAAGTCTGTGTATTAGTCAAGAAGAACATAAAAATAATATGTCAAAAGATAACCATATAATAATTACCGATAAAAACCGTTGTTCAGGTTGCGCTGCCTGTATGTCGGCTTGTCCGAAGAAATGTATCTCAATGCAGGAGGATGAAGAGGGCTTCTTGTATCCTCACGTGGATGAGAATACTTGCATTAGCTGCTCTAAATGTGTAACAGTATGCCCTTACACTAAATCTGAATTTACCAATAAACTAGAGAAAGAGGAACTTGCCATTTGCTATGCTGCGTATAATAAAAATGAAGAGATTCGTTATCAGTCATCTTCTGGAGGTATGTTTCGTGCATTTTCCGATTATATAATAGCAGAAGGAGGTGTTGTTTTTGGAGCAAAATTTGATAAGGATTTCACTGTTGAACATGCTTATACTGAGACTATGGAAGGCTTGGTGGATTTCATGGGAAGTAAATATATGCAAAGTAGGATGGGGAATTCTTTTACAACCGTAAAGAGTTTCTTGGATAAGGGTCGAAAAGTGTTGTTTACTGGATGTGGCTGTCAAATTGCAGGATTGAAAAGATACTTAAAAAAAGACTATGCCAATTTATTTTGTATAGATTTGATTTGTCATGGTGTGGATAGTCCTCGGATCTGGTTGGATTATTTGCATTACCTGATGCCAAATGAAACAATAAAACAGATTAACTTCAGAGATAAAATCACCGGACAAGACAACTCTTCAATATGTATAAAATCTTGTAACTCATTGTTTTGTGAGAAGAAAAAAAACAATATCTACTTTCGTAATTGGCGATATGGGCTATTTGTGCGTCCTTCTTGTGAAATTTGTCCTTTCAAGGCTGATAATCGTGTGAGTGATATCACCATTGCAGATTGCTGGGGATTTCAAAAAATGGCTCCTGAAATGTATGATGACAATGGCTTGTCGAGTGTGATAGTTCACACGGCCAAAGGAATGGCGATATTCGAAGCTGTTCAATCACAAATCACATACAAGAAGTCCTCGCTTGACGATGTGAAGGCCTACAATGCGGATTATATAAGAAGCTCTCCATTCAACTACAAGAAACGTGCTGCATTCTGGAGGGATTACCATAAGCAGACTATGCCGTTCGGTAAATTGTTGAAAAAGCACTTAGAATATTCCCATAGACAGAGAATTGCAAAATTTATTAAAAAAATCACACACAAATGTTGGGCATTCTTAAGAAGATAATAAAGTTGACGCTTAACCTAAATACCATTCAAATTAAGCAGCCACAGAGAATGATAGAGATAGATAAGCGCTTTAACGAAACTTTTCGCTTTGGAGGAAACAAAATGTCTTCACATTTCAAGCGGCAACCCGAATGGAAATTTATAGTGACGTACCGTAAATTCCAAGCGAATGCGGATAATGTATTGGGCGTTTATTATCGTTGGCAGCTGACTCGCATCGAGCGACAGACAGGAATCCATATAGAAAACAATTCCAATATAGGTAAAGGGTTGATAATAGGGCATTATGGCCGGATAATTATCAACGGAAAAGCTAAATTTGGTGAACAGATATATATTACTCATGGTGTAACTATCGGACAAAATTCAACAGGAAAGAGAAAAGGTGTTCCTGAAATTGGCAACAGAGTTCGTATAGGAGCAAATGCATGTATAGTGGGCAATGTTCGTATAGGCGATGATGTTATGGTAGCTCCTAATGCTTTTGTAAATGTCGACGTTCCGGATCATTCTGTAGTAGTGGGCAACCCGTGTGTAATTCATCATAAAGAAAATGCAACAAAGGGGTATTTAGGCGAAATAGATTAAACAAAAAAATCAAATGATAAGAAAGATTTTGAAGAGATTTTTTACAGACTCTTTTTCTGTAGAATGGCGGAAACATAATTCTCATAATTTCACGACTCCAGCAAATCATTTTAAGGCTGATGCTGTCGTCATTGGAAAAGGTACTTACGGATCATTGAATGTGGTGACGCGCGACTATCAGAACGTAAAACTTATAATCGGCAATTACTGTTCAATTGCTGATGGCGTCAAGTTTCTTTTATCTGGTAATCATCAATATGATATAGTCTCAACCTATCCGTATGAGTTACTTATGTTGGGCAGGAAAGATGCAGGCATAGCTGTAGCAAAAGGAAATATTATTATTGGCGATGATGTATGGATTGGTGCGAATGCCATTATTTGTTCTGGTGTTACGGTTGGCCAGGGCGCAATAGTTGCAGCAGGGGGGGTAGTGACAAAAGACGTGGAACCATACGCCATTGTGGGAGGAAACCCTGCACGAGTAATAAAATATAGGTTTAACGAAAATATAAGAAAAAAACTAGGTTCTATAAAATTGGAATCTGTCTTTGAAAATGCTAAGAGCACAGGACACTTTGAACTTTTGCATACGATTTTAAATGAAGAGAATATTGATAATATTGTAGAATAAGGGTATGGTAAAGAAAATAAAAACTTATATTTCAAGGGCTGCAAGGTTTATCACTAAGGGAGAGCCTCAGGTTTTCGTTAGAGTAGACAGCATGATTAAAGGTGATTTGTTGAAAGGAAAGAATGTTATAATAACAGGTGCAAGTAGCGGAATAGGTTATGAAACAGCCAAGAAATGTCTGCTTGAAGGCGCAAATGTGTTATGTATAGCCCGTAATGAGAAGAAATTACTTGACGCAGCAGAAAGGCTGAAATCAGAAACAGGAAGTCGTAAGATATATCATTTACAATGGGATATAGCTGACATATCTATGTATAAGAGCAAATGCCGTGAGGCGATAGACCTGTTGGATGGTCATATTGACTGTTTGGTAAATTCTGCCGGAATGACCTCACAAGCCAATATCTCTGACTGTACATCAGAATTGTGGGATCGTATTTTCAATACCAATTTGAAAGGCTTGTACTTTGTGACATCCGAGTTTGTCAAACAATTCGTAAGACAAGGTACAGGAGGGAACATTGTCAATATTGCTTCACAAGCTGGACTTAATGCCCAAACACGCCCTTATGCGTTAACGAAAGCTGCATTGATACATTTCACCGCAGGATTGGCCAAAGAGTATATTGACCTACGAATTAGGGTAAATGCTGTTGCGCCAGGACCCACAGTTTCAGATATGTATGCTATAAATCCAGATGGTAATTTAAGATACATCAATAGATGCAAAAGGGCTTTCCGATCGGAAGAAGTGGCAGAAACAGTCATGTTCCTGTTGAGCAATGCCTCTAACTGTATCACGGGAGAAGTAATTGCGTGTAATGGAGGTAATTCCATTCGTACAGATGCATTCTGCTAAAAGAGTAATAATTTAAAGACTTGTTTTTATGAGGATATTTTTCCCTATCCATTTGGATGGAGGCAATCGTGGATGCGAGGCCATAGCTAAAGGTACGGCTATCCTGCTACAAGAGAAAAAAGAGAACCTGATAGGTTTGTGTAGTGATACTGATTTGGATAAATTTTTGTGCATAGATGACTATGTAACTCTTAAACGTTTTCCCCAAAAATCACTTTTGTTTCGAATATACAGAAAAATTATATTTCTCATTACAAAAGATTTAGAAATCAGAAAGAGCATTACGTATAAGCACGACTATCAACGTTTCTTAAAGTCAATGTCACGCACTGATATCATGCTTTCAACTGGAGGTGATATGATGTGCTACCAAAACAACCAAACGATATTTACAGTTAATTATGCAAAACAACGAGGCGTAAAATCTATTTTATGGGGGTGCTCTATAGGTGAAAACAATTTGACTCCTACAAAAATAGAGGCACTGAAGAATTTTAATATGATATATGCTCGTGAAACATTGACCAAGGTTATGTTAAACCAGCATGGCTTTAACAATGTGGTAGTTTTTCCAGACCCTGCCTTTATACTAAATCCTGAGGCATGCACTTTGCCTGAATGTTTCTCATCATCAGAAGTTATAGGGCTGAACATCAGCAATTTTGTCATTGGTGGCTTCGAACTGGACACACCGTTTGCAAAAGAGATAATAAAAATGGTAGAATATATATTGTCGGAAGCCCAATTCCACATTTTATTGATACCACATGTAATGTGGAAAGATCAAGATGACAGAGTTGTCTCGAAAAAGCTAAGAGATTATTTTGGCTCAGACAGAATCAGCATATTGGATTCTGAAAAATTGAATTACTGCCAAATAAGATATGTAATCTCAAAATGTAATATTTTCATAGGAGCACGCACTCATGCGGTTATTTCGGCATACTCCACCAGTGTTCCAGCAATAGCCTTAGGCTATTCTATCAAGTCGAAAGGTATCGCTAAAGATGTAGGTATGCCTGACTGGAGTGTCGTGGACAGTAAGAACATTAAAAAAAATTCCTTGTTAGATGCGTTTTTGAAGATGAGAAAAGAAGAGCGACAGATTAAAGATATGATTTTATTAAATATGAATTCATATAAACAAAAAACATATGGGATTCTGAATGAAGTTTACAAAGTCTGTTATAAGTGCAAATGATTTAAAAGAAGATACAAACAAGCTTATCCGCATTATACGATTTAGTAAAAGAACAAGCAAATGACGAATAAACATATAATCAATTCTTTTTTTATATTGATATTTATAACATCATTTGATATTATTTTTCAAGAAAATATGCCTACACCATGGTTATATTCAACTTTGAAAATATTTGACGAGGTGTATATCATACTTTTCTTGTTCTATACAATAGCAACAACGAGAGGAAGGAACAACAAGGGAATTCTAAAATGGGTTTTTGTTTTCTTTATTGTAGGTGTTGTCGGTAATTATATGTCTCATTCTTCTGTAAAGGTAACCTTTTTGGGAGCATATTCCACTATTAAGTCCATTCTTCTTTTTTGGTGTTTGACCCAATATGATTTTAGTTGGGATGATTTCAGCCAACTAAAAAAAATGTTTATGGCTTTATTCCCAATCGTAGTCTTGTCTTATTTATTTGATATATTAATCCCAACATTCAGATCTGATATTGGCATTGTTGCTCAAGCTGAGGATATCCGCATGGGATTACGAAGTTTGGGAGGATTATTTAACAGGTTTACATGTGCAACATTGTATACCCTGTTTTTCTTTTTGGTTACAAGATACTACTCTGATGGTAAAATGTTAAAATGTAAGTCTTTGTTATCAGTTTTCATGTATGTGTCAACTTTTAAAATAAAGGATATCATCGGCTTCCTTATTGCATTTTCCATATCTATATTTAAAAAATTTAAGTCAAAATATATTGTATTAGTTGGTACTGTGTTGTATGGTAGTTTCTTCATGTATCAGTCGTTTATGCCTGAGCACTATGATCAATACTTTAATTCGGATGATGACGGGAACGTGGCGCGAGTTGTCTTGGTGTATACGTCATTTCGGATTCTTATAGACAATATGCCTTTTGGAGTAGGATTTGGAATGTTTGCCTCACCTACTTCTCAGCAAATAGAAAGTCCAATCTATCAAAAATATTACATAAATCATGTTTATGGTTTGAATTATGAATCTGATGGAGGATGTTTTATGTCTGACACTTTTTGGCCTATGATCTTTGGTGAGACAGGTTTGCTCGGAACTTTGGTGTATTTAATCATTTTATATAAGGCATTTGGATCATACATAAAGGGGTTTCTAAAGGACACTTCTGACAAAAGATATGTAATGCCGGCTTTTTTCTTTATTGTTTTTTTAGGCTCATCTCTCGGCAAACCTGTGTTTTCCGGACCACCTCATAGTCTCGTGGTTTGGGGAATTGCTGGTATTTTCTACTCTCTTTGTAAAAAACATTATGTCAACACTTACAAAGGCTACGAGATAAGTGAATAGAAATACTTAACATATTGTATGTGGAAATATATGAAAGCTAAAGCAAGAGTAATAGCAATGTACTTACCCCAATATCATCCAATAAAAGAAAATGATAATGTTTGGGGCAAGGGATTCACTGAGTGGAATAATGTGGCAAAAGCACGTCCCTTGTTTAGAGGGCATCATCAACCCAATATCCCTGCCGATTTGGGTTTTTACGACCTTCGTTTACCAGAGACACGTGAGCTGCAAGCAAAGTTGGCAAAAGAGGCAGGGATAGAAGGCTTTATGTACTGGCACTATTGGTTCGGAAACGGTAAACGACTTCTTGAACGTCCCTTTAACGAGGTGCTTGAAAGTAAGAAGCCGGACTTCCCATTCTGTCTTGGATGGGCAAATCATGATTGGAAGACTTCTACATGGGCAACAATGGGAAACTTTCAGGCCAACCACATGATATGTGAACAAAAATATCTGGGGGATGAAGACTATGTCATGCATTTCAATTATTGTCTAAAGGCTTTTAAAGACCACCGATATATTAAGGTGGATGGAAAACCGTTTTTCTTACTTTATGATGCAAAAGCCCTGCCTAATAGTCATCATTTTTTCGATCTTTGGAACAAACTTGCGAAACAGAATGGTTTTCCAGGAATTCATTTTGTGGGCATTAACGAAGCTAATGACCCCGATTACAGTAAAGTTCTTGGCCGTGGCTACGATGCGGTTAGTCATGGTGGTGTATGGGATCCTATGCAAAAAATAAAGGGTTACTATAAGATGGTCATTGAAAAGAAAATCCGTGACAGGATAGATTGGCTTGTCCCAATAGACAAATATAAATATAAAGACTTTATCAAATACACGTTCAATGAGACCGACAGGCTAGAAAACGTTTATCCCAATATTATTCCAGGATGGGATAGAAGTCCTCGAAGTGGGAAAAAAGCTCAAATAGTGTATGGTTCCACTCCCAAACTCTGGAGGAAACACGTGCAAGAGGCAGTGGATATGGTAAAAGATAAAGAGGATGAGCATAAAATAATCATACTTCGTTCGTGGAATGAATGGGGAGAAGGTAACTATGTGGAACCTGACGAAAGATGGGGTACGGCCTATCTTGATGTGTTGAAAGAAGTATTATTCGGATAATTATAATAGTATGACCTCTGTATATGATGCAAAAATTGTAGGTCTTCCAAAAATAGAAGATCCAAGGGGAAATTTGTCAATCATTGAGCAGATGAAGCAGATACCTTTTGAAATAAAGAGAGCATATTGGATTTACGATGTGCCAGGGGGCAAAGATCGTGGTGGACATGCTTATAAAGACAATCAGGAATTTATTGTGGCGTTATCGGGATCGTTTGATGTTGTGCTTGATGATGGGCATAACAAACAAACCTTTACTCTCAACCGTTCCTACTGCGGTCTTTTGGTTCCCAAGGGTATGTGGAGAACCATGACGAACTTCTCAACAAATTCTTTGGCCCTTGTGCTCTCTTCTACGGAATATGACGAGAATGACTATATCATGGACTACAATGAATTTAAGCAGTGGCGTATAAATTCATCCCAACAGACGGTGTCGCCAGACGCAAAAACTTCCATTGTGGCAAACAGGGGACGTACCATGTTTCAAGCAGGGGAGGGCGTGTTTGATTGTTCTCTATGCGAATTAAACAAAATGCACGACCCGGAGGGGAATCTTACTTATATGTATGAAAACATACATGTTCCATTCCCCATAAATCGCGTGTTTTATTCGTATGATATTCCTGGTGGAGAAGATCGTGGGGCACATGCCCACAAAGAATGTCATCAGTTCATCATTGCGGCATCGGGGGCTTTTGAGGTAGTACTTGATGATGGTACGAACAAACGCACCGTACAACTTAACCGTCCTTTTTGGGGGCTCCATGTTCCACCTGGCATTTGGGCATCAGAACAAGGATTCTCGTCGGGAAGTATTTGTCTGGTTCTGGCGTCACATGGATATTCAGAGGATGACTATGTTCGCAATTATCAGGATTATATTGACTATATCAGATTGAAACAAAGTATAAGAACTAAATAATAAAATGATAAAATTATTAGACTTGCAAAAGATTACCATACAACATGGTGATGAGTATAAGACAGCAGTAAATAGGGTAATAGAAAGCGGCTGGTTTCTACAAGGCAACGAGAATAAGCGGTTTGAAGCCAATTATGCAAAATACATTGGAACGGAGCATTGTGTGGCTGTAGCTAACGGGTTGGATGCTCTCAAACTGACCATCCGTGGATATAAAGAAATGGGAGTATTCCATGATGGTGACGAAATCATTGTGCCTGCCAATACCTATATAGCTACAATTCTTGCCATAACGGTAAACAATCTTATTCCTGTACTCGTTGAGCCGACTTTTGAAAATCTTGAGATAGATATTGATAAGATAGAGGAAACTATAACTGCCAAGACCAAAGGCATAATGATTGTTCACCTATATGGGCGTGTGGCCTACAGTGATAAGTTGGGCGAAATATGCAAGAGGCATAATTTGAAATTAATAGAAGATTGTGCCCAAAGCCAAGGATGTGCTTGGAAAGGGCAGAAAACAGGAAGTTTGGGTGATGCGGCAGCACACTCATTTTATCCCGGCAAAAATCTCGGAGCTTTTGGTGATGCAGGAGCAGTTACAACAGATGATGCAACATTGGCAGATGTTATACGTGCATTGGCAAACTATGGCAGTCAGAAAAAATATGTGTTTAAGTATGTTGGCATGAATAGTCGGATGTCCGAGATAAATGCGGCCGTTTTAGATGTCAAATTGAAACATCTTGATGAAGATAACAAGAAGCGACAAGAGCTTGCCGCTTACTATTATGAGAATATTAATAATTTTCGGATAAATCTTCCTGTCCATATACCAGATGAGAATAATGTATATCACCAGTTCCCTATTTTTTGTGAGAGACGTGATGAGTTGCAGGAATATCTGAAAAAAAATGGTATACAAACCTTGATTCATTATCCTATACCGCCTCATTTCCAGGAGTGCTATGAAAAAGAGGCATGGAATACTCCTCGGAAAATACTTCCAATCACAGAAAAAATACATAGGTGTGAATTGTCTATACCGATGAGTCAGGTAGTGACAACAGAAGAGGCAAGGACAATTATAAGCATGTTGAACACATTCAAATAATAGAAGCTTATGAGGATCTTGTTGTTTGGTGAATTTAGCGGATTATTTAATTGTCTGAAAGAAGGACTCGTGGCATTGGGGCATGAAGTATATTTGGTCTCTGATGGTAATGGCTTTAAAAATTATCCTTCTGACTTTAGATATGACATAAAAATACCCCAATGCCTTAGAAAGCTTTCCACTCCACTCAATTTCTTGAATCTATGGCTGCATAAGAAAAGACTACGGGGATTTGATGTCGTTTTTTTTGTGGATCCATCTTTTGTGTCGAGACACACCAAATGGAACGCTCCGCTTTATAGATATATGATAAAGCATAATAAGACTTCTTATCTTTGCGGTTCAGGTGATACGGCATTAATGGTGCATTACTGGATCAACTCCAAAGAGAAATATAAATATTATGTTCAAGGAATAATTAATGGGGCTAAAAAGAACAATTATTCAGTCCTATTATATCCAAACAAGAAATTGGAGAAATGGGAGAACGAACTTCTGCACATCATTGATGGTTATATCCCAATTTGGTATGAGTACGCACAGCCTTTTAGGCAATATAAATGCATCAAAAAAACTATTAGAATTCCAATTCCTATACAGAAGTATAAATATACCCCTAACATAGTCAAAGATAAAATTGTATTCTTTCACGGCGTACCAACCAGAGAAGAAGCCAAAGGTACTCCAATTATACGTGAGGCATTTAGAATTATGGAAAAGAAATATGGAGATGAGGCAGAGTTTATTTGTGCTGGAGGTCTCCCTTTTGATGAATATATGCAGTTGATTTCACGAGTCAATGTTATCCTTGACGATGCAAATAGTTATTCCATAGCCATGAATGGTCTTCTTTCAATGGCAAAGGGGAAAATTGTTATGGGAGGGGCAGAATCGGAAGGAAATAAAGAACTCGGTATAGATGGTGTGAACCCAGTTTTTAATTTAACAAGGGATGTTATACAGATATGCAATCAAATAGAATATATTATCCTACACAAGGATAAAATAGAAGAATGGGGAAGATCTTCAAGAATATTTGTTGAAAAATATCATGACAGTGAAATGATTGCACAACAATATATCAATGTATTTCAGAAAGGATTGGACTGCAAAAATTGTAATCAATTATTTTTATGACAAACATCAATCAAACTCTTTCTCATGATCTTTGCACAGGCTGTGGCGTGTGTGAGGGGGCTTGTCCCTTTCATGCAATCAGCACCATTGTAAAGGCTGGCAGATTCTTACCTATCATTGACGATACGAAATGTAAGAATGACGGAGGTTGTCATCGTTGTATGGATGCATGTCCTGGTGTTGGTATTGATTTAATGCGGATATCAAAGGAGTTGTTTACTGACAATGAGCTAAAAGAGGACAAAATGGTTGGAAAATACCTCAAATGTTTTACCGGGCACAGTAATAATGAATACATTCGCTATCATTGTGCATCGGGAGGTATGATAAGCCAATTCCTTGTTTTTCTTCTTGAAAAAAAATATATAGACGGAGCTTTTGTTACAGCCTTTGACCCAGCCAATGAACTACTGATTAGTTCTTACATAGCAACAACAACTGAGGACATATTGAAGGCAAAAGGCAGCAAATATGCTCCAGTTTCTTTACATAATGCCGTTGCTGGCATAAAAGCTGCTTCTGGTACTAAGTATGTTATCGTTGGATTACCATGTCATATTCAAGGTTTTAGAAAGCTGGAGGCTATCGACAGAAAGTTCCGCGATAAAGTTTTGGGATATTTTGCAATCTATTGTTCGTCTGGCAGAACATTTTACCTAACAGAGCATGTATTTAAAGAGCGAGGAATAAAAAAAGAGAATTTGTCATATTTCGCTTATCGTGATGAAGGGTGTTTAGGTTCTATGGTTGCGAAGCAACGATGCAGTGTTAGGGATACCGACAGTAACACTGAAGCTATTCTTTATAAAGGATATGAAGTATATAAAGAACGGTATCAGAGTTACTATCATCCACTCAGAAGTTTCTTTATCCCTCGTAGATGTTTGTTCTGTATTGACCATTATGGTGAATTGGGCGATGTCTGCTTCGGAGACATTCATGTGGAGCCGTATATTCAGGATACCATTGGGGTAAATTCATTGGTCGTTCGCAAGAAACTATGGCTTGATTGGTTATTAGAGGCAAAAAAAGAAGGATGTATAACATTGGATGAGATTAGTGTGGAAATATTGAATAGTTCACAGAAAATGTCGTATAAGAAAAAAGAGAGGAATGGAAGATTCATAAACCTAAATAGACTTTTGGGAAGAGTTATGCCTGTTTATGATGTAGACTATCTTCATAAGCCTACAATCAAAACACTTATTGATTATATACAAAACCGATTCCAACAGTTCTTGGGAAGGCATCGAGCAATGTGGTGGCTTATTACTCTTTTAAAGAAAAATACTTCAAATTTGAAATAACGATGGGAACAAAGAAAATTGGCTGCGTTATTGCGTATCGCAAGGGACACACGAATTATGGAACTTCATTGGTTGGATATGCACTAATAAAAAAAATACAGAAGTTAGGATATGACGTAGAGGTCATCAACTACGTAAAACGTCCTACACTGATACAAAAAATGGCATGGGTGATCAATGCTATGCGTTGTGGTATGGGTAATGTAATAAGTGATAGATTAAAAGGGGTAAAGGACTTGAAAAATAATGCGGAATATGCAGCCAATATCAAAATACGAACAGATGCCGTGGAGGCATATAAAAAACGTAAACTATTGCCTTTTTTTAAGGATTATGTCGGATTTAAAGCTTTACATGATGGATCTAAGAAATATGACATAATTATTGTTGGCAGTGATCAAATATGGACACCTTTGAGTCTACCAACGAAGTTTTTCAATCTACTTTTTGTAGATGATAAGGTACGTAAAGTGGCATACGCTTCAAGCTTTGGAGTTTCCTCTATACCTGAATTTCAAAAGAAAGCGACAGGAGCTTATCTTGATAGATTTCATGCTATTGGTGTGAGGGAACTAAGCGGAAAGAAGATAGTAGATGCTCTTTCCCGTCAAACAGCACAGGTCGTGGCAGATCCAACCTTGCTACTCGATAGCAGAGAATGGAGTGAGGAGATTAAGGATTCAAAGGTGAAACCTTCAGAGCCTTACATCTTCTGTTATTTTCTTGGAACCAATATGGAGGCGAGGAAAGCTGCAAACGAATTAAAATCAAAAACTGGATATAAGATAATAGCACTTCGCCATATGGATGAGTATGTACCCGAAGATGAGTTGTTTGGAGATTACGCCCCTTACAATGTCAATCCGAATGATTTTTTGGTTTATATCAAAAATGCAGCATATGTTCTTACAGACTCCTTTCATTGTTCGGCTTTCAGTATCCAGTTTCACAAGCAGTTTATGACATTTTACCGGTTTGTACAAGGTTCTGCAACAGGAAGAAATTCGCGCATAGATTCTCTATTTAATATTCTTGGTGTAGGTCAAGAACATATTTATGATGGAAATGTAATGAATATTGAGTCTGAATTGGATTGGAATAGGATTGATACCAACTTTAGAACTCTGAAAGAAGAAAGCGTTGATTTCCTACGAAAGGCATTATCGTAAAACATTAAGATACTAACTTTTTCCGCCAAACTTTCAGAACGGAAGATTACGAATGGAGGAAAGTCTTTGAAATTTAACGAAAAATTTCCGATTATGACAGATGTTTTGATGTGTTGTTCCACCCTCAATACCAAAGGCGGTATGGTAAGTGTGGTCACAAACTATCTTGCTTACAAAAATTGGGGTGAATATAGAATAAAGTTCATACCCACACATTTTGATACAAATAAGTATCTTTTGATGATATATTTCGGGGTACAGTTTCTCAAAATAGCCTATGCAGTATGGACAGGCCATTATAAAATTGCCCATCTGCATACAGCCGAACGGGGAAGTTTCTGGCGTAAGGCTTTTCTGATGAAGTTCTTCCATCGGCATGACATCAAAGTTGTCATGCATCATCATGCGGCAGAGTTTGAGGATTTTTATTCTAAATGTTCCGATAAGCAAAGGAAAAAGATAAAGGATGTATTTGAGGAGGCTGATCTGAACATCGTGCTTAGTGAACGGCTTGTGCCGATGATAAAGGGAAAAGCACCACAGGCAAATGTAAAAGTGTTGTATAATGCGGTGAACACGTATAGTCATAATCCATACAACAATCACGGTAAGTATATCCTTTTTCTTGGACGGTTGGGAGAACGTAAGGGAGCATACGATTTGTTGAAATGCATTAGGATCCTGGATGAAAAGATTCCTAGTGACATACAATTTTGTATGTGTGGTGACAGTGAAATAAACAAGGTAAAAGAGATGATAAAGGAGTATGGCATCGGGCATCGAATAGCTCATGTGGGATGGATAGACGGAGAGCAGAAGAAGTCATTCTTGGCACATACGTTGATCAATGTATTGCCTTCATATCACGAAGGGTTGCCGATGACCATTCTTGAAACGATGGCATACGGTATCCCTAACATCAGTACAAATATAGCTTCCATTCCTGAAGTACTACATAATGGTGAGAATGGTTATGTGATAGTCCCGGGTGACATTGATGCTTTGTGCCTGAAGCTGGAAACGCTAATAAAAGAGCCAGACGTGAGAAAGAAATTCAGTAATGAGTCTTATCTATTCATTATTAATAATTTATCTTTGAATTCGAATATTGAAAAGTTGAAATCATATTATCAGGCATTAATTCATTGAGATTCGGAAAGATGGAAAAAATAATGATACTTAATGCCGAACTTCAGAACATCACATCGGGTGAACTGCTGGGATGTATGAAGAAAGGAGTGTTGATCACACCTAATGTGGACCAGCTTATAAAACTTCAAAGAGATAGAGAATTCTATGAGTTGGTGCAGAAAGCAGAGTGGGTGGTCTGTGACAGCAAGATTCTCTATCTGTTTTCCAAGTTACTGAGATACCCGCTGAAAGAGGCTATTCCTGGCAGCGGATTCTTCCCCCAGTTCTATATGCATCACAAGGAAGATAAACATTGCCGGATCTTTCTGCTGGGAGCTATGGATGGAGTGGCCGACAAAGCCATGGAGAGCATTAACAGAAAGGTAGGGCGCAAAATTGTAGTGGGAGCTTATTCTCCTTCTTATGGCTTTGAGAAGGAACAGAATGAGAACGAGGAAATTTATAAAATGATAAATGAAAGTGGTGCCAATGTTGTGTTGGTAGGCGTAGGTTGTCCCAAACAAGAAAAATGGATATTTACCCATAAAGATAAAATGCCTGAAGTAGATATATGGATGGCTCTTGGCGCTACCATCGACTTCGAAGCAGGTAATATAAAACGTGCTCCCAGAATATTCCAAATTTTGGCGATGGAATGGTTCTATCGCTTTCTGAAAGAACCCAGGCGATTGTTCAGACGCTATTTTATAGATGATATTCAGTTCTTTTATTATTTTGCAAAACAATTATTGGGGCTTTACAAAGATCCTTTTGCATAGTTTCCATAAACTATGTAAGGAAACAACGGGTAGGAGCAGAATGAAAGACACCAGCCAAACCATCCCATTCAATACTAATAACACTATTGCTTGCAAACGTTTCATGGAAGCAAAGATAGATGGAATTCTCATAATAATGAGTAGAAAAATACGATTAATTTTAGTATGCCTTATTGCGATTAGCTCGTTACAGAGTCAGGCACAGGCGCTATACGGCACAACGGGACTTCTTCATGCCCCCACTGCCGAGATGCAAAAAGACAAGACATTTATGGCGGGAGGGAATGTGTTACATCTTGTTCCGTTGCAGTATATCAGTAGTAATGAGATAAAATACACATTCAATTATTATCTGAACATAACCATCTTTCCTTGGCTTGAAGTGGGATATACCTGTACCATCAATTATGCAGAGCATGGTTCCACTTATTTTCCGGAACAGTCTTGGGGAAAGTACACCAATCAGGATCGTGCCTTCAATGCTCGCCTGCGGTTGTGGAAAGAAGGCTGGTGGAAGCCCTGGACTCCGCAGATAGTCCTTGGTTTGGACGATCCCACCTCGCATGAAGCATACGGTGGTGGGGCCATCAAGTTCGATGAGGACGGTATGCAGAACAATCATTTTACACGATATTATCTGGCGGCAACCAAGCATTTCTGTTTCACTGGGGTAGGGACGCTGGGTGTTCACGCTGCATACGTGGATTACCGTGCCTGCTGGTTCCCTCATTACAGAAGGCCTGCCGCGGGGGTGAATTTCAAATTCAACCTATTGCCGGAAGACAACCTGGCGGTGAAAGCTTTGAACGGGCTGGATCTGATGGCCGAATATGACGCCCGCACAGTGAACATCGGGGCGCACTACCAGCTTTGGAAAGACCACATCAACCTGATTGCCGAACTGAACAACGGGAAATACTTCTCTGGTGGCATTTACTTCAAAATCCATCTGAAATGATAAAAAAGATTATCCGATTAGGATCTCCGGAATAGATTTTACTCTACAACATTTTGAACATCGGATGTAAGGGAGATATTGTTGCAAGATTTATCGAGTCATATTTCATAGGCGTTAATTAATGAGAAACATTTTGGATATTATCATTATAAATTCTATATTCGCATAGAATTTATAACCGATATAATTATGGAAACTACAGTATTCAACCCCATACAGAGGCATTTGTTGGAAATGTTTTCTTACGATAAATCTCAGGAAGGTCTGGAAGAATTGAAAGAGGTGCTCTTTCAATATTATTCCAAACGGATGAATACAAAGTTGGATGAACTTTGGGATAAGGGAATTCTTGACCAGAAAAAGCTGGATGAAATAGCTGAAATGGATATCCATTCATTAAAATAACGTCAATGGCTAGCTGGTTCTTGGTACGAATTGTCTTATTCAAAGCATTCCTCAAAGGAGTCGTTACCATGTCTTGTGGCAATCCTTTGTGGACGGAAAGAACAAGCTCTGTGTATCCAATGAAATATTGGAGGAATATATAGAAATTCTGCAAAGACTTACCGACAATGAAACGGCGGAATATGTGGTGAAAACCATATTGAACAGTCCGTTTGTTGAATTGATAACTCCATTCTATCACTTTAATCTGATTATAGTCGATCCTGATGACAATAAGTTTGTGGATTGTGCCATTTCGGCCAATGCGCACTACATTGTTACCAACGACCATCATTATGATGTGCTGAAAGATATAGATTTTCCCAAAGTGAATATTGTAAATATTCAGCAATTCTGTATTTATCTGTCACAAGAAAAATAATATATTGGAAAAAAGGAGGATTTATAGTTGAAAATAAAATAGCTATAATTCCATACATCCCGGGTGCAAAAACCGCCATAGAGGCAGTCTCCATACAGAGGCGCTCTATGGCGGTTTCCCGTTTCCCCACGTTTACCGGGGAAAATTCCCGTTTCCGGGAAGCCGGGAGGTTACTCTTCCATTTTGAGCTTGCCCAGTTCTTTCAGGATGTGCTCCATGGCTTCTTTGTAAACCTCCGGTTTCTCCTTTTCCATCCATTTCATCAGTTTGAAGTAAGAATTTGGAGTCACAATCTTTCCGTCTCGAATTTTGGTGGCGGTGGACCGGCCTATCGCACCTTTGTCGTTCAAGTTGCTGGGGTTTAAATCGCTTCTTCGCACGGCATTACTGATGCAAGTGCTGATGATCTCAAATTTTTTTCATGTTACTAAAAATTAAATTATTAAATAATAATTTGTAAATAGCTATGATTATGCTACTTACAAAATGTCTCGGCAAAGATAGGAAATATTTATTAACAATTGCCTGTTTTTGTGAGCAACGCCCTATTTATATTTTGCGTTCCTTTGCGTTATATTTATACTAACACACAAAAGAAATGGATTATACAGAGCAGTTTATCCGGCTGAATTGCAGCTTGATGTCGGATTACAAAATGATGAAGCTGAATGCCGACATGAAATGCATGGGGCTGGGGTTGTATCTTGAAACGATATTGTTTCTGCGAAAACAGCAGGAATACAAACATGATTTTAACGAACTGGATTTGCTGGCCGATCAGTGGGGAGCTACCGTGGAAAATCTGCAACATCTTATTAAGGACTTCGATTTGTTTCTCATTACAGAGGACGGGTATTTCCGATGTCTGTATCTGGACGAGGTGATGGGATATCAGAGCAAACTTTCCGAGCAACGTGCCGCTGCCGGCAGTAAGGGAGGGAGAAGCAGTAAGAAAAGTACGGTGAAAGCATCTGCAAAAGCAACTACGTCTACAATAGGAAGGGGCAGAATCAACGAAGGGAAAAACGGTGATACGTCTTGCATGGATAATAACGGGGAAATCTACACGAAAAGTAATGATGCGCCCTGCGTGGATAATAACGGGGAAGCCTACCTGAAAAGTGGTGATGTACCCTGCGTGAATAATAACAAGGAAATCTACATGAAAAGCGATGATACGCCCTGCATGGATCGTAACGAGGAAATCTATACGAAAAGCGATGATACACCTTGCATGGATAATAACGGGGAAGTCTACATGAAAAGTAATGATGCACCCTGCGTGGATAATAACGGGGAAGCCTACCTGAAAAGCGGTAATACGTCCTGCATGGATCGTAACGAGGAAATCTACACGAAAAGTAATGATGCGTCCTGCATGGATAATAACGGGGAAGCCTACCTGAAAAGCGATGATACATCTTGCATGGATAATAACAAGGAAGTCTACCTGAAAAGCAGTGGTGCACCCAGTATGGATAGCAAGGAGAGAATTTATATGGAAAGCAGGAATGTAGATAGTAACAAGACTGTCTGCATGGAGAGCAGCAAGCCAATCCATTCGGATTATAATAAGGAAATCTACAAGGAAAACAGCACGGAAAGCAACGTGAAAAGTAGTGCGGAAAGTATGAAAAATACGACTGCAAAAAATACAAATGAAAATTCAGTCAAAAATGTGATTCAAAGTGTTGATAATGAGTGCTATGGAAAGAATTTGCAAGCAAGCTTTAAGCAAAGCTTTATAAGAGAAGAAAAGAATAGAGGAGAGAAGAAAAAGAAAGATGATGTAGACATCATAGAAACAAACGGCAGCATCGACGACGACATGAAATTTTGTTCCGGAAAAAAGAGCGGAGAGATGTTGCGATGGGAGTGTTATATCAATGAAGCTTTCAAAGTTCAAAGTTGGGTGGAAATTGTGGGAATGATGTCGGGGTTGAAAGGAGACTTTCTGAACAATCTTCCCTTTATTCGTTCCATGTTTAAAAAACATGTTGTGGTTCAAGGAAGTACGGAACGCATTACTTCCGTATCCGAAGCGCAAGCCTATTTTGCTAATTATATCCGTCCGGGAAAGCCCACCCGTCTTTTTCTGGAAGAAAAGCTGAAAGAAAGAAGCCGGATGCAGAATGAATCGACTTCGCTCTCGCCCTACGAAACGTACAATCCGCTGACCGGCGAACGTTCGTATTGCGGAGTTCCTCTTCCTGCCGATGCACCCCCGCGCCCCAACGGACGTGCCACCTGGGATAACCTGAAACAGAGCTGGATATGACGCGCGAAGAACATGCAGACTATGTGCGGTGGCTGAAAAGCCTGCCGCGCAGAAAGGACCATTTCCGTATGCCTTGTCCTGAATGTTCCGCAACGCGAAGCAATCCCAAAGATCCTTCGTTCAGTGTGCATATCACCCGTGAAGGGGGATGGGCGAAATGCTTTCATTGTGATTTCGCCATAGCGTGGAACGAGGACGAGATGTGGAAAAGAGAACAGAAACAACAAGACCGGGAACGGCAGAAACAGCAGAAGGATGCACCGCAGCACCGTAACACGTCGCAGCACCACGATGCAGCATCGCAGCACCATAACACGTCGCAGCACCACGATACAGCACCGCAGCACCATAACACGGCACAGCACCACGATGCAGCATCGCAGCACCGTAACAGGTCGCAACGCAAGCCGCACATCCCCCTGCAACCGCCTGTACATTACGTATGCCCGGTAATTAATAAAAACAAACAAATTATGAATGGAGAAATGATGGAATACATGGTCGACAGACGAGGTATTCCGATGGACGTCCTGACAAGGATGAAGATAGAGGAACGCTTGGAATTCCTGCCGCAGACCGGCAAGGAAGAAGCCTGCATCTGCTTCCCTTACCTGGAGGACGGAGTAATGAAAAACATGAAATTCCGGGATGCCGCAAAGCATTTCAAGATGGTGAAAGGAGCCGAGCTGATTCCTTGGAACATAGACGCCATAAAAGGGAAGGAAAAGTGTTACATCACCGAAGGCGAGATAGATGCCCTCAGCCTGATAGCCGCAGGACTGGAAGAGGTGGTGTCCGTACCCAACGGAGCCGGAGGCGCGAACCTTCAGTGGCTGGACCGCTTCGTGGAGTCACACTTCGATGACAAGACGGAAATCATCCTGGCCATGGATACCGACAAGCGCGGAGTGGAGTTGCGCGACGAACTGGTGCGCCGCCTGGGCGTGGACCGCTGCAAGGTGGTGGCCTGGGGGGAAGGCTGCAAGGATGCCAACGAGTATCTGTTGAAGTATGATCTTCCGAGGCTCCGCCAACAGGTGGAGCAGGCGGCGGAAATCCCGTTGGAAGGAGTCTTCTGCCCCATGGACGAATGGGATACGCTGATGGATATTTATTACAACGGAATGCCGGAGGGAGCCGATACGGGACTGGAGAATCTGGACCGGCTGATCAAGTTCGAGCGTGGTTTTGTGCTCACGGTCACAGGCGTTCCCGGCAGCGGAAAAAGCGAGTTTGTGGACGAAATTGCCATGCGCCTGCTCCTGCGCCACGATTGGAAGGTGGGCTATTTCAGCCCGGAGAATACCCCGCTGGCCTATCACTACCGCAAGCTGATACGCCGCGTGGTGGGCAAGCGTTTCGAACACAAGGGGATGCCGTTGCCGGAAGCCGGACAGGCCATCCGTTACCTGGCACAGAGTGTCTTTTCCATTATGCCGAAAGAGGACTTCTCGGTAGAGAGTGTGCTCCGCATTGCCGCCCAACTGGTGAGCCGGAAAGGAGTGAAGGTGCTGGTGGTGGACCCCTTCAACCGCTTCGAGCATCAGATTCCCGACTGGGAAACGGAAACGCAGTACATCAGCCGCATCTTCGACGAGTTCTCCAATTTTGCCGTGAAGCACAAGGTGTTGCTCATTCTGGTGGCGCACCCCACCAAGTTGCGCCGCGAACCGGGAAGCAAACGCTGGCCTGTGCCCACGCTGTATGATATCAACGGCTCGGCGGCCTTTTTCAACAAGACGGATTATGGAATGGTGGTAGACCGTAACGATGAACTGGGGCAGGTGCTGGTGCGTGTGGCCAAGGTACGTTTCGACCATCTGGGCGGACCGGGAGATGCTTTTTTCGCCTTCAGCACTTACAACGGACGTTACACGCCTACCGAGGAGAGGACCTTGGATCATAATCCGCCCGAACCGAAGTGGGAGCATACCAATTTCCTGACAGAGAAGCTGAAGCCCGAACAGCAGGGCCTGGGGTTTAATGAGGGGGAATGAAGTAGTTGAATGTTGCTGTTCCTGAATAACTTGGGGATAGGAGAAGGGAGATGTCAAAACAAAAAGGACAGCCCCGAAAAGTTACAGATAGTAATTATAACACGTAAAAGGATCGTATCAAGCTCTGTATGGAGTAATGATACGACCCTTTCTTTAGTCTTTTAGGATGCTCAAATTTCAGATTGTAAGTTCATGTTTTCAAAATCTGAGTTTTGACACTCGCCTTTTAGGCTTTTAGTTACAGTCTGTAACTTCTCGGAGTAGTTATTTTATTTTGACATACCCCCTTTAAAAGTTGCTTACAAGTAGATCATGTTGCCGGCAGGCTTTACTGATTACTGGTCATTCCTCAGTGATCACTGGTCATTCCTCATTAACCGCTAGCCATTAAAATCCTCTCCACCGTTCCCGTTTTATCTCCTCGCACTGCCGTCGCTGCCATGCGGGCATTATTTTCTCCAGCTCTTTCAGTTTCCATCCCTTCATAAAGCGTATCTCGTCCTTTTCCTGCTCCGTGCACAGGCTGATGCGCAGCAGTTCGGGGTAGAGCACCTGTATATGGAAAATCTTGGCTCTCCACAGCAGCATGGACATCTGCCAGGGGGTGAGGGCTTGGATGCGGTTCAGGGTGAGCAGCATTTCCAGATAATGACGGTAGAAGGCTTTGTCCACGGTCATGAGTTGGTTTATCAGATAGTTCATTTTTATTATTGTTAAATGAAAAGATTAGTTGAATGAAGGGTCAGGAAATCAAAGCGGAGGAAAGGGACGCTATCTTTGGAGAAAGCCACCTTGGATACGTTATCTTTGGAGAAACCTCTTTGAAAACGAACGGCTCTCATTGGAAACCCTATCTTTGAAGAAGCCTCTTTGAAAACAAACGGTTCTCATTGGAAACCCTATCTTTGGAGAAAGCTTCCCTTAAAAGCGGTATTCCTTCACAGCATCAAAACAAGGGCACGGCTTCACGGGATTCAAGTCATGAGGTCCCACTATCAACGCTTTGGGGAACAGGAGGCGCAGCTCGCGCAGCAGTGCCAGCATACTTCCCTTCTGCATCAGAGTACGCGTATCGGCAGATGTGCAGTCCGCCGAGAGTCCTCCCTCATAGCAGATGCCGATAGAATGCCGGTTATGGTTCTTGCAATGCGCTCCCACCTTTTCCAGAGGTCGTCCGCGGTGAATCTCTCCGTCACGGGTGATATAGAAATGATATCCTATGTCCGTGAAGCCCCGGTGGCGGATGTGGTCCCGGCGGCAAGTCTCAAAATCCAGCCTCCGCCCCTCAGGGGTGGCGGAGCAGTGGATAATAATCAGGGTGATGGTTCTCATGATCATCAGATACAGGCGTTCAGGCCGAGTGCGCCGGCAACGGCGGTGGCTACGGTGATAATTACTTTCAGAATCAGTGTCCAGGTGTTTTTCTTTGTTCTTGAACTCATTGGAATTTTGTTTTAGAGGTTGATAATAAGTGAATTGTAATGGAAGCCAAGGGCTGAATGTACCCCAATGAAAACGGCTTGTCACAGGGGCACATTCAGCCTTTTAGCGTCGTGCCTTTAGCGTTGTGCCTTGCTTCCGTCATACAGGAGTTCCGTCAGGCCTGTCCTCCGTTTTCCGGCTCCTTCGCCTCTCCGGTAAGATCCACACTGGTCTTTCCGGCTTTCAGCGCCTTCACCACCAGTCGGGCCGCCTTGCGCGTGGCCACCAGGTTGAACACGGCTTCCTCCTGCAAGTTCTGGAAACGTGTTCCGGCACTCCAGTTCACATTCAGCTTTCTGACGTGGATGGCAGGATTGTAGTCGGCAGCGCTTTCCGCTCCTATACTGTTGATGCTGATGGAGAAATCCCCCAAGTCGCCCAGCTGTATCTTCTGTCCTCCCAGAAGCTGTTCCCTCATGCAGTCCACCGCCATGGTGAGGATGGCCACGATGTCCGCGCGCTTGTACACACAGCCGTGGCTGGCGATGTGCTCGGCAAAGCGGTTGATGTCCATCACTTCCGAATACTGTGCACTGGCATAAGCCTTCTTGGCGGCATCCGCGTCCATCGGATTGCTACGCATAACGATACTGTAATTTACCATAGTCTGTTAAAATTAAAAGTTGATAATTGAGAATTAAGAAACACTGTTGCCGGGGAATGAAGCAAGTCAGACGTCAGTCACTTTCCATTAACCGTCAGCCACTGGTCGCCGACTGCTGAAAGAACCCTATCTTTCACGTGTAAGATCCTATATCTTACAGCTGTAAGATTATAGATCTTTCGCCTTCATCGTCCCGACATTACAAAGATACGATGTGCGGATTCCGGAAAGTTGATTCCGGTGGATTGTAGTTGATAACAGTTGATTCTAGTTGATTATTGTTGGAAAAACATTCTTTCTTCTCGTCCGTTTTTCGTACTTTTATGGAAGTAAATAAAAAGTATGGAATGTATGGAGAATTTTGAGATACGCACGTATGGCCGCACCGAACTGGCCCTGTGTTATTTCCCGGATTTGAATCCGCAGGTGGCTTACCGTAAGTTGCAGTATTGGATTGACTATTATCCTCACCTCAGGGAGCAACTGGAGAAGATGGGCAGTGGCTTGAGCTGCCGTACCTATATGCCGGCTCAGGTACAGCTGATTGTGGGGGCGATAGGGGAGCCTTGAAAGGGGATTGTGATGGAGTGCGGCCAGATAAAAAGAATGGCTTCCCCGATTGCGTAATCGATATGGCAAGTGAACGACCGGCTCCTGTTGACAGTCGCATTGAAAGATTGGCAAGGTTGATATATGTGAATGAAAATGACACGAATGACGCCAATCAGAGATATAAACCCAATTTGCGCCATTCGTGTCATTCACATTCTGGATAAAGAACGGAATAGAATCTCTATTCCCGTATTTCTCCCTTATGCACCAGCATTTTCACCAGTGTCCGTTTGGAACTGTGCGTGTCCGAAACCCATAGCACGGAGTCGTTTTGCGCATAGATGCGGGCAGGCTGGGAAAAAGCATATCCTTTTACAGTTTTTATTTTCTTGCTCCATTCGTTGGACTGGCGTTCGTATATGTTGATGGCATCATTGTCACCGGTAGCATACCAGCGGTCGCCGCACAACGCCAGTGTCTTGGGCTTGAAGCCGGGCGACAGGGAAAGGTCGTCCAGATCGATGGAAGCGTCGTTTGCCATATCATCGTTGACCAGTGCCGGATCGAGCACCCGTATTTTCTTCCCTTCATAATCCGTGAGCAGCAGATGCCCTTCCGCATCGGGCTGCATGGAATGGCTGGCAAAGCCGTTGTTGCCCGGACTGCCGTTGCCGGATGCCCGGCGGTAGCGGTTCACCTTCTGGTAATTTTCCGGGGTGGCATCCTCCTCTTTGTAAATGCTGACCATTCCGTTCTTGTCGCGTGCGAAAATCAGCCCGTCCTTTACCGTCATGGCCTGTGCCTGGAATACGGGGCCGCTCCATTGCCCGTTGCCTATGCAGGTGAGGTAGGACAGTTCCGGCAACCGGAATACATGGATGCGCGACTGGCGTTCGGCCACATACAGCCGGTTGCCCGACGGCACGATGGCTTCTATCTGACTTCCGAAACTCTTCTCCCCGCCGTCGTGCTGCCAGCTCTGCAAGGTTCCCAGCCGTTCACCTTTCTTTATACTGAACAGCAACAGGCTGCTGCCTGCCTTTCCGATGTTTGCGATGAAAAGGGTATCCCCCAGATGAGCGACGGTATAAGGGGTGAAATCCTCGGCCGTTTCCATACCCAGGGTTTCCGCATCAATCAGCTGCGCCGCCTCATACGAGTAATACCAGTAACTGTTATAATCCCCGTTTCCTTCTCCTTCCCCGTTTCCTCCGCCGGGAGCGGAGGGGTAGCCGCAGATTTCATCCAGGGTGACTTTGCTGCATTGTGCCGTCAGGACTCCGGACAGCACAATCAGGATATAAGCGTATATTTTCATGTTGTTCTTACTATATTATATAGGTATATATTTATTTCAGCTCACTCATGGGGATGGCGTAAACGCATGTCCCGTTTTTCACGCGGTCGGTGATGAACAGCGTGTGGCGGCGGATACAGAACTTCTCGGGTGCTTGCAGGGTGATGCCGCCGATGGTGGTATGGTCCTTCACGATCTCTCCCGTCCGGGGATTGACCTCACAGAACTTTTCTGTGCCGTTGGAACTTACAAACAGCCTTCCTTCGTAGAAATCCAAGTCGTAGGGTACATTTTTATAAGCCAGTTGCCCGGTGCGTTTGGGTGAAACTCCTTCCCGTATCCCGTCAGGGGCGAACAGGTCTATGCGTTTGGCGGGATGGGTGGAGTAGAGCAGGCCGGTCTGTTCGTCCACCGCCATGCCGTAAGTGCCGTTTGTCTCGCCCAGATGTTCGGAACGTACATAAATCCGCGGAGTCACTCCGGACTGTATAGCCTGCTCTTCTACAAAGTTGACGTAGCGTTTGTCGTGTATCATGACCAGCCCTTTGTAGAGCAGCACATCGAAGGCATGTACGGTCTGCGTGGGCCCTGTTCCCCAGCTTCCATTGCCTATGCAGGTAAGGAACTGATGGCTCTTCGCATCAAAAATCTCGGTACGGCTTCCTTCGTGGGTGACATAAATCTTGTCGTTGGCACGGGTGATACCGTTCGGGCGGCCGAATTTCCCGGTAGCTTCTCCGTGCTTCCATTCCTTGATGCTTCCCAAGTGCTTCTTGCCGCCGCCGGCAAGGCCGAACACCTCTACGCTGTACTGGTTGTCCGCATCGTTCACGGCATACAGGGTATCTCCGTACACATATACATCCTTGGGGCGGAAGGTGGTTCCCGTAGCGCCGGGCAAGTCGGTATAATCCAGCTTGAACGCCACCGGCTCCCCGTCGTTTCCTCCCCGGTCGGTCTCTCCGCGCAGGGGAGACAGGCCACCGTCCAGCGCATCGAGTTCCGGGTCTTCGATAATGTGTTTCGAAGCCACGTATATATCATCAAAATAACGGTTCCTGCTCCAGCGGGTGTGCAGGAAGCGGCGGGAATAGACGGGCAGCTCCTTGTCCAGCGACAGCGCCACATATACGTTGTTGCACAGGGTGATCCATCCCGGACCCGTCTGTTCGTAGGTCATGTTTCCCGCATGGCCGTAGCCCACACAGTGGGCAAACTCGTGGAATATGGTTTCGGTGATGCTTTTGTCATCGGCATAGTGTTCCAGATAACACACTTCATGCATGCCGAAGGTGGTTCCTCCGCCCAGTCCCATCACGCCGGTGGTATAGCCGAAGGTCAGTCCGCGGTGGTTGAGCACGTTGGCCAGCAGGGCGGTCTTGTCTATTTCCGCCTTGTCATTGTTGCTGTGCAGCGGGCCGAACTCGTACAGGGCGGTCTTGAACCGTTCCGACGAGAACATATACGCCATGTTCAGCGCGATGGCCACCGCCTCACGCGTGTGCGAAGCCTTCATCTTGTACTTCCAGCTGTCCTGGGTGTCACTGTATCTGCCGAAGGCGATGTACCATTTGCACCGGATGGATTGCAGCCTTGTCCAGTACGGGTCGTCACACTCTACGGTGAAGGTCAGGTTTTCTTCCGTGAGGTAGGGGTTTGCCATGATCCGTATTTTCTTTCCGCTGCGGGTATAGGCGGTCAGGTCCTTGGTGGCGAACGGTATGTGTACCCGGAGTTGCTGGAAAGGCATGATCTTTTCCAGCGACATGAACTTGAATTCTTCCTCGTAACCGTCTATCCTGGCCCAGAAAGTCACGTTTTTCAAGGCTCTGGGACTATAGAAACGGAGTTGGAAACAGTGCTCGTCGTCCATTCCGAACTGAAGAGGCCGGCTGACGTAGAAGCTGCGCTGGCCGGAGTCGAAATAAACATCCTGGGATTCATTGTCATTCAGCAGGTAATACGTGTTGTTCGGGTTATAATCCGTTTCGGCCAGCCGGACGGGCAATTCGTTGTTTGCCACGTTTCCTTCTCCGGAAACCGGAAGTTCGTCCTCTTTGCAGCTGCCCAGCAGTAAAAGCATACCTGCTAAAATCAACAGGCTGGTGGAAAAAAGTTTTTTCATCGTCTGTCTTTATTAGAATTACATTTAAATTTGAAATAATCACTCTTTTGGAAAAGGGTTGCAAAAATAATTGTTTTGGATCAGACGGACAAAGAACCTGTATTTCATTTTGTATGAGTCCCTGTTTTTTATGTTCTTTTATTTTTCTGCCTCAAAAAAAATAAATCCTATATTGTTGCCCTGGGCTTTGTTCATAGGAAAATATGCTGTATTTTTGTTATCCGAAATAAAGATGAAGATATGGCACAACCTTTAGCAGAACGTTTGCGTCCGAAGACATTGGACGATTATATAGGTCAGAAACACCTGGTGGGGCCGGGGGCTGTCTTGCGCAAGATGATCGACGCGGGACGCATCTCCTCCTTTATCCTCTGGGGGCCTCCGGGGGTGGGGAAGACCACGCTGGCGCAGATCATAGCCAACAAGCTGGAAACTCCTTTTTATACACTGAGCGCGGTCACTTCCGGTGTGAAGGATGTGCGCGATGTGATAGAGAAGGCGAGAAGCAACCGTTTTTTCTCGCAGGCCAGCCCCATCCTGTTCATTGATGAAATCCACCGGTTCAGCAAGTCCCAGCAGGATTCCCTGTTGGGGGCGGTGGAGACGGGAGTGGTGACCCTGATAGGCGCCACCACCGAGAATCCCTCGTTCGAGGTGATCCGGCCCTTGCTCTCCCGCTGCCAGCTGTATGTGCTGAAATCATTGGAGAAAGAGGATTTGCTGGAACTGCTGCATAATGCCATCGCAAAGGACGTGATACTGAAAGAAAAGAAGATAGAGCTGAAGGAGACGGATGCCATGCTCCGCTTTTCGGGAGGCGATGCCCGCAAGCTGCTGAACATACTGGAACTGGTGGTGGAGGCGGATGCGGATGCCGGACCCGTGGTGATTACGGATGAGAAGGTGACCGAGCGTTTGCAGCAGAATCCGTTGGCATATGACAAGGACGGGGAGATGCATTATGATATCATTTCCGCCTTTATCAAGTCCATCCGCGGAAGTGATCCGGACGGGGCGCTCTACTGGCTGGCGCGTATGGTGGAGGCCGGAGAGGACCCGGCTTTCATAGCCCGCAGACTGGTCATTTCGGCAGCCGAGGATATCGGTCTGGCCAATCCCAACGCATTGCTCCTGGCGAACGCTGCTTTTGATGCCGTGATGAAGATAGGATGGCCTGAGGGGCGTATCCCGCTGGCGGAAGCTACGGTATATCTGGCCACCAGCCCTAAGAGCAACTCGGCATACGAGGGGATCAACAGTGCCCTGGAACTGGTGCGGCAGACGGGCAACCTGCCTGTTCCCTTGCATCTGCGCAACGCACCCACCAAGCTGATGAAACAGTTGGGCTATGGCAAGGATTACAAGTATGCACATGCCTATCAGGGCAATTTCGTGCAGCAGCAGTTCCTGCCGGACGAGGTGAAGGACAGCCGCATCTGGCATCCGCAGAACAATGCACAGGAAGCGAAGATAAAGGAACGGATGCAGAGCCTCTGGGGGGAACGGTTCAAGGAATGAAAATGAATTGCATTGATCCTGTGCTATAAAATTAAAAATTGGAACGCAAATGACATAAATCCAACCTTCCGGCCGGTTTATATCCATGCTGTGCAGCTGTTAATTTGCGTCATTCGCGTTCCAATCTAACCGAATAAATGAACAAAATATGAAATTTAACTTTTGAGCATATGAAAATAGTAGTTTTAGACGGTTACGGATTGAATCCCGGTGATTTGTCATGGGAGGAGATGCGGGCGTTGGGCGAGCTGACGGTGTACGACCGCACAGCCCCTGCCGAGTTATTGGAGCGTTCTGCCGGAGCGGAAGTGCTGATTACAAATAAAACGGTGATTACGGCGGAGGATATGGCCGCTCTGCCTGCCTTGAAATACATCGGCGTGCTGGCTACGGGATATAATATTGTGGACATCCAGGCTGCGAAAGCGCGGGGCATCATTGTCACCAACATACCTGCCTACAGCACCGCTTCCGTTGCCCAGATGGTCTTTGCGCATATACTGAACATCACCCAGCGTGTAGGCCATTATGCCTATGCCAACCGTCACGGGCGTTGGGCGAACAATCCCGACTTCTGCTACTGGGATACCGACCTGGTGGAGCTGGACGGGAAGAAACTGGGAATCATCGGCTTGGGAAACACCGGAC
>ENA-ORSF01000027-ORSF01000027.1-human-gut-metagenome-genome-assembly--contig:-NODE-27-length-79192-cov-8.8561_pt1 | contig 79192 bp, 75 predicted proteins | sample MGYA00242188_ERZ509155 | MGnify/ENA primary metagenome ERZ509155 (study PRJEB26280, sample SAMEA2338656) | human gut metagenome | biome: human gut; feature: human-associated habitat; material: faeces...
CGGACATTCTGTGTCAAACGAACGCACGAAACGATTCAAACGAACGAACGTTTTTCAAAACATGGGAGAATTGTTCCAAGAACCACTAAAAACTTCATGAGTGATTAAAAAAGTTTTATAAAAGCATTTAAAATCAATTTATTTATTAATTTTGCAGTCAACAATTATTTAAAAGAATTTATTAACCGTATGCAATTGTGACTATTCTCCTGCTGCATAGCTAAAACTAAGAAAAAATGAACACTCAAAAAACAAATTTCATGGTGCCACTGGCATTTGTCGGCGTAATGTTTTTTGCCATTGGTTTTGCGCTCGGAATCAACTCATTCCTGATGCCTGTCCTTGAAAAATCCCTGCAAATGTCGTCAGCAGAATCCAATCTGCTACTGGCAGCCACTTTTGTTCCTTTCCTGATTTTCGGAATTCCTGCTACAAAATGTATTGAACACATCGGTTACAAACGAACCATGGCTCTGTCATTCGTACTTTTTGCAGCCGCCTTCGGACTTTTCATTCAGGCCGCTGCCACGGCTTCCATCGTATGGTTTCTGATAGCTTCCTTCGTAGCAGGTGCAGCCAACGCCGTACTTCAAGCCTCAGTCAATCCATACGTTACGATTCTCGGTCCGCTGGAATCTGCTGCCAAACGTATTTCAATCATGGGTATCTGTAACAAACTGGCATGGCCTGCAACTACACTTTTCATTACGCTGGTTATCGGTAAAGGTCTGGCAGACATTCAGATGGAAGATCTCTACCTTCCTTTTGAAATCATTATCGGTATCTTTATCATTTTGGGTATCATAGCTTTGATGGCACCGCTTCCAGAAGTAAAGGCTGCCGGTGAAGATCCTGCTGATGAAAATGAAGCAGAAAGCCAATGCAGCTATGCAGCCAACAAGACTTCCATCATGCAATTTCCTCACCTGCTTCTGGGTGCATTTGCCTTATTCTTATATGTAGGTGTAGAAACTATTTCACTGGCTACAGCAACCGGTTATGCCAAGGCTCTTGGTCTGGAAGGTGACAATTACGGTTTCATTCCATCCATTGGTATGGTAGTAGGATACATTGCCGGAGTCATTCTGATCCCGAAATACCTGAGCCAGGCCGCCGCCATGAAATTCTGTGCCATTATCGCTTTGATCGGCTCCGTACTGGTTGCCATTTTACCGGGAGTATGGTCGGTATATTGTATCTTCTTCATGGCACTGGGCTGTTCACTGATGTGGCCGGCACTCTGGCCGCTGGCTATGGCCGATCTGGGAAAATTCACCAAAGCCGGTTCATCCCTGCTTACCATGGCAATAGCCGGTGGTGCTGTCATGCCGTGGGTAAGAGGCGTCATTCAGGATGCCACCAGCTTCCAGACTTCATACTGGATCTGTGTTCCCTGCTTCCTGTTCATTCTATATTACGGAATGGCCGGTTATAAAATCAGAACCAAATAAAAAGATTCAATGGATTTCCTATAATCCCATAGAGGGTAGTCTGTACCATTTCACACAGACTACCCTATTTTTTTCCATCAGATTTCAGTCCATAAAAAAGCCACCCCCGCATCACACGGACATGGCCTCCAGAGAAAGAGAGTTCTCAATGCTAGATATATACAACACGTTTAAAGTCAGGCTATATCTTCAAGAAAATACACGGAACTGACTTCACCAAAGAAATCTTCTGCTACGTCTGCCAGATTATCGAGTGCTTCTTCCTCGGTTTCACCATACGCACAGCACTGATGATAATCCAGCAGATAAGCATAATAAGATCCATCCGGTGTACATTCTACTACATAATTACAGTTATCAAACGGTTCCATAATGTGTTCCTCCTTGTTTTTTAAGACGCTACAAAGATCAACATCACAAATTACAAAACGGAGTATTACACATTACGATTCGATGACTTTATTCCGGATTCTTCTTACTGATTTTCCACTCAATCAGGAACGAAACCAACAGTCCCATTCCTCCACCTAACAATACACAGGCTCCATAAATCAAGGAAGCAACCTCATAAGCATTCATATAATCAGGATACGCATTGGAAGTTTGCAAACCAATAAAGAATCCGGCTAAAAGCCCTAATCCCAATCCAAGCATCAGACAGCCGAAACGCAACGACGAGAAAGTAAAGGTAGAAAGATTGAAACCAGGACGCTTAGTCCCTCCTTTCATCAACTCTTCACTGGAAAGCTTTTCTATCAGCATCATCCGTTCTTTTTTGCCGACAAACAACTCAAATAATTTATAAACCACACCAAATATAATCGCCACATTGGCAACAATCATCAATTCTTCCATATTCTTACTGTTTTAAATTAAAAAATTAGTTTCTTTGTCCTTTAGATGCAAGGTTACTTAAAAGGTTACAGCCATACAAGCAAAAAAATTTTTTCTGCAACCAGTGTAACCTTTCGGGCGAGTGCTCGTCTAAAAGAGCAAATGAAGACAGAAGAACAACATAAAATAGAACACATACTGGCCGGAAAGACTGAAGAGTTCGCTTACTTTCTGGATACATACGGACAACAGGTATTCAACCTGATTGTCCGCATGGTAGATTCAGAAGATGATGCGGAAGAACTGACCCAGGACACCTTTCTGAAGGCTTTCCAGCACCTGTCTTCGTTCAACGGAAAAAGCCAGTTCTCTACGTGGATATACCGAATAGCCTACAACACGGCTTTGACAGCTCTCCGGAAGAAACATATCGAACAGACAGCAGATGAAAAGTTGTGGAATACAATTTCGGACACAGAAACGGACGACATACTGGACGATACTTCGGAGGAACGGATCGAAAGACTCAGAAAGGCACTCGACCGGCTTCCGGCCGACGAAAGAGCACTGATTACTTTCTTCTACGAAGAAGAGAAAAGTATCAGTGAAATAGCCGTCATTACCGGACAGACCGAAGGAAATGTAAAAGTAAAACTATCCAGACTACGCAAAAAACTGGCAATCTGGATGCAAGAAGAAAATTAAGCCATGACAGAAAAAGATAAAGGACTGAAAGAAGCTATCCGGAAGCAACCAGCCTTCCGGATTCCGACAAACTTCACCTACCGGATGATGCAACAGATCAATGAAGAAGTTTACCGGAAGGAGAAACGACAGGAGAAACGACTGTTTATCCTGATGATAGGCGTATGCACATTAATGATAGGCGTCCTGTTCGCCTGGCTTATCTGGCTGTTCAAGCCAGACTTTCAAGCCATTCAAGAAAAGCTCTTATTGCAGCTCTCAAAGCTCCGTGATCTGACATTCTACTTGCCTATGATCCTGGCGCTTCCCCTGCTGGCCTTGTTCAACCGGTGGCTCAAAAAGAAATTCCGCTCTCTGGACCACTCATCCGACTTATAAACCCAGAAAGGGCCGTATCCGGTAAAAAATCGGACACGACCCCTTCTGTCATATTATCGGAACCTTCAGGATCAGCTACGATAGCTGTCCAATTCGTCAGCCTTGAACTTACGGATAAAGTTAAAATGCTTTTCTACTTCAGATTCCGCATAGTTTACATACACATTCAATGACTTGCCGAACATTTCGGGTGCCTTCGTTGCATCCTGTAAAAGCAAGTGACTCATGACACAAACTGCAGCCATTTCATACAAACGGCGAGATACCAAATCCAGCAATTCCTGATTCTGAGCCTCCTTCACCGCATTGGTACATGCTTCCAGCTTACGGGTCATGTCCTTGATACGATTCATATAGCCTTCATATTCAGGAGCACAAGGAACCAGTTCGAACTCATGCAGGGTAGCCGCATACGCCCCATTCGTCACGTAACGGATAGCTGCTACCGTCTGCAACTGGGTAGTACCTTCATAAATGCTGGTAATACGTGCGTCACGATAAATACGCTGACAAGCATATTCCATCATGAAACCAGAACCGCCGTGTACCTGAATACAGTCGTAAGCATTCTGGTTGGCATATTCTGAGTTCATACCCTTGGCCAGCGGAGTAAAGCTGTCGGCCAGTTTCGCATAACGCTTCTGTTCCTGACGTTCTTCCGGAGTCAGCTTGCGTTCGCGTGCAATATCATCCAAGGCCTTATAAATATCTACATAGCGTGAAGTCTGATACAACAAGGCACGACCTGCATCCAGTTTAGCCTTGATGGTAGCCAGCATATCGTATACAGCCGGGAATTCGATAATGGCCTTGCCGAACTGCTTACGTTCCTTGGCGTATGCCAGTGCTTCATCGTAGGCAGCCTGACTCAAACCGACTGACTGAGCGGCAATACCCAGACGGGCACCGTTCATCAGTGCCATAACGTATTTAATCAAACCGAGTTTGCGGTCACCACAAAGTTCGGCCTTGGCATTCTTATAAACCAGTTCACACGTAGGAGATCCGTGAATACCCAGCTTGTTCTCGATACGACGTACATCTACTCCGCCGTCATTCTTGTCATAGATAAACATAGACAAGCCACGGCCATCGTGCGTTCCTTCCTCTGAACGGGCCAGTACCAGATGAATGTTTGCATCACCGTTGGTAATGAAACGTTTCACACCGTTCAGGCGCCAGCAGTTGTTGTCCTCATCGTATGTAGCCTTCAGCATCACGCTCTGAAGATCGGAACCTGCATCCGGTTCCGTCAGATCCATTGACATGGTTTCTCCGGCACAGATACGCGGAATGAAACGACTGTGCTGGTCTTCGTTTCCGAATTCATACAAAGTCTCGATACAATCCTGCAAAGACCAGATGTTTCCGAAGCCTGCATCGGCCTGAGCCACGATTTCAGCACACATGGTATACGGAGTAATCGGGAAATTCAAGCCACCGAAACGACGCGGCATGGTCATGCCGTTCAAGCCGGCTTTCACCATCGCATCCAGATTAGCTTTGGTACCCGAAGCATATTCTACACGTCCATTGGCACAATGGGGACCTTCCTGATCTACACCTTCCGCATTGGCCGCAATGACTTCACCGGTAATTTCTCCGGTAATTTCCAATACTTTATCGTAAGAGTCGATGGCATCGGCATAATCCTGCGGTGCATAATCGAACTCGTCTTTATCTTTGTAATCGCGTTCTTTCAACTGACAGATACGCTCCATCATCGGATTGTTCAAGTGAAACTTGAGTTCCGGATGTTCTGTATAAAAGTTTGCCATAATCTTTACTTGCTGTTCTTTTTGTAGTACTTAATCATTTTCGGGATGACCTCTTCCACGGTACCGTTGATCACATAATCAGCGATGGTATTGATCGGTGCGTTCGGGTCACTGTTTACAGAGATAATGATACCTGCATCCTGCATACCGGCAATGTGCTGAATCTGTCCGGAAATACCGCAGGCGATATACAGTTTCGGATGAACAGTTACACCGGTCTGTCCGATCTGACGATCATGGTCGCAGTAACCGGCATCGACGGCGGCACGACTGGCACCTACCTCGGCATGAAGTTCCTTAGCCAGTTCGAACAACATATCGAAACCCTCCTTACTGCCCATACCGTAACCTCCTGCTACTACGATAGGCGCGCCTTTCAGGTTATGTTTAGCTTTTTCCACGTGACGGTCAATCACCTTCACTACATAATCCGTTTCCGGAACATACTTCGCTACATCGTGCGAAACCACTTCACCCTGATAATCGGCGTCTACGATTTCCTTCTTCATGACACCCTCACGAACGGTAGCCATCTGCGGGCGATGTTCAGGGTTTACAATCGTAGCTACGATATTACCGCCGAATGCCGGACGAATCTGATACAACAAGTTTTCGTAGGTAGTACCACTCTTTTTATCTTCGTGACTTCCGATTTCCAGCTGCGTACAATCGGCTGTCAGACCACTTGTCAATGCAGAAGAAACACGAGGTCCCAGATCACGGCCGATAACGGTAGCACCCATCAGGCAAATCTGAGGCTTTTCTTCCTTAAACAGATTTACCAGAATTGAAGTATGTGGAAGAGAAGTATAAGGGAACAGCCCCGGAGCATCAAATACGTGTACACGGTCTACTCCGTATGGCAATACTTGTTTTTCTACACCAGCCAAATCGCTGCCTGCACAAATGGCTTCCAACTGGCATCCCAGTTCATTGGCTAACTTACGACCTTTTGTCAAAAGTTCGAGACTGACATCGGCAACATGGTTGCCTTCCATCTCACAATATACAAATACGTTATTCATAGTCTTTATCCGATAGTATGGTTAGCCAACAGTTCAACAATCAAATTTTCTACGTCTGCATCACTGCCGGAAATAGTCTTGCTTTCCTTTGCCTGGAAGATGATGTTCTCAATCTTCTTTACTTTGGTAGGTGAACCTGACAGACCACACTGTTTGGTATCACCATTTACATCGGCTACGCTCCATTCCGTGATATTCAGATACGGACGCTTCTCATACAGATCTGCATAAGCCAGTTCGGCGCCATCCTTTGTCAGGGCAGCTTTTTCCTGTGCACCCAGGGCACGTTTGTACTTCTGCACCAGTTTCGCATTACGCGGACGACAAGGAGCCGCACTCCCATTTACGGTAAGTACCATCGGCAACGGACCTTCTACGGTTTCCACGCCACCGTCAATGTGACGTTTTACACGAATACGTCCATCTTTCACCTCTTCTATTTCTTCTACGTAAGTAATCTGAGGCAATCCAAGCTTTTCGGCTACCTGCGGTCCTACCTGAGCCGTATCACCGTCGATAGCCTGACGACCACCGACAATCAGATCGTATTCGCCTATTTTACGGATAGCCGTAGCCAGTGCATACGAGGTAGCCAGTGTATCGGCACCGGCAAAGGCACGGTCTGTCAACAAATAACCGTTGTCTGCACCTCTGTAAAGTCCTTCACGAATAATTTCTGCCGCACGACCCGGTCCCATTGTCAGAATGGTAACAGTAGAGCCTGGATGTGTGTCTTTCAGTCTGAGTGCCTGTTCCAAGGCGTTCAAGTCTTCCGGATTAAAGATCGCCGGAAGAGCCGCACGATTGATTGTACCGTCGGCATTCATGGCATCCTTCCCTACATTACGTGTATCGGGAACTTGTTTTGCCAAAACTACGATTTTCAAACTCATTAGATTATATTTTTGGTATTAGTAATTTATTGTTGGCAAATTTAATGAAACCATTTGTTATGCAAAACGATAAAAACAAAAAAGTTTCAAGGAAACAGGGAACCGCTTCTAATCAACCATCGCTGAAACAGCTTGATATAAATCATCATAAGAAGCCGTCGGATCGTCTGTAAAAAGATACTGTACACGACAGGCCTCATCGGATATATAAATCAAAGGAATTCCCTCTTCTGCAAACAACGAATAAACTTTCCTGTCCGGTTGTGCCGAATAAGGAAGTGTCAACGCATTCCGCAACCAGTAAGACGCTACCTCGCCGGCCGCTTCTTCCCGACTGATACAAGCAATCACGACCCGACTATCCCCCTGCAAATGTTCATACAACCTCTGAACTACAGGAAGTTCACGCTGACAGTCCGGACACGATGTATGAAAGAATACCAGTACTGACACTTTTCCTTCCAACGAATTCCGGTCAAGCACCGTACCGTCATCCATCGTCACGGTAAAATCCGGCAGTTCATCTCCTGGCTGTATATACTGAATACGCTCTCCTACCTCTTCACGTATACAGGAAACACAGCTTATCAGAAACACCAGTACAACCGTTACAAGCAGCTTCATTACATCAGTTCTTTAAGAATGCGCAAATATACATACTGTACTCCTGGCCGGACAGAACCTTCCTCCAGAAACTTCTGCTTTACCCGATATCGGCGTAATGTTTTCCGGATATATGACTCTACCACAACCGAAGGATCACCTACATACTCCAACACCTGTATGGAACCATCCGGCTGAATATTCACCTTCGCTTCCACATTCAGTACAATCTTGCCCTGGGCAGAAGTTCCACGACGATCGTAATCAATCCACAAAATCATTGTAGCCTTGGGGGCAGGCTCTGTCACAGATTCATCCATTCCTTTCCGACCTGCCTTTTCATCTTCTTTTGGCTGTTCCGAAACACAGGCACTCATCAGCAACAAGACACTAACCAAGAATAAAAAACATTTTCGCATAATCGGTTAACAACTAAAAATCGAATATCCAAAGATACAAAATTTTATTACCTTTGCCCAAACAAGTAAATATTTATGGAACAAATTAATCACAGTATCGCTCAGCTTTTACTTTACATCGGCATCGATGAAGAGAATATAAACTGGAGTACACAAATTTTCTTAATAATAGGTATCCTGCTGATTTCATACCTTACTACCAAACTTTTCAAACACCTGATAATTCCCATTGTACAAAAAATCACGGCAAGAACCAAAGCTACATGGGACGACTATCTGTTCAACGAAAAGATGATGACCAGCTTTTGCCGGATGATTCCGCCCATCATGTACTATATTCTGCTTCCCTTTGCCTTCAAAAACGCCCCACTGCTACTCAATATCCTGCAAAAAGTCTGTTTGATCTACCTGGTTGTTTCCTGTGTACGCCTGGTAGGTGCCTTTCTAAATTCCCTCTATGAAATATCAAGCGAACACGAAGCATTAAAGAACCGTCCGCTGAAAGGAATCTACCAGATGGTTAACCTGGTATCCATCGGAGTAGGAATCATTCTCATCATCAGTATTCTGATAGACAAGGACGCCACGACCATACTGGCCGGCCTGGGAGCCTCTGCCGCCGTTTTGATGTTAATCTTCAAAGACAGCATTCTGGGACTGGTAGCCGGTGTACAACTTTCGGCCAACGACATGCTGCGTCCGGGCGACTGGATTACCATGACGAAATACGGAGCCGACGGCTACGTCATCGAAGTATCCCTGACAATCGTCAAAGTACAGAATTTCGACAAGACCATCACTACCATACCTCCCTATATTCTGGTAAGCGACTCTTTCCAGAACTGGAGAGGAATGCGTGAAAGCGGTGGCCGACGCATCAAACGATCACTTTACATTGATATGTCTACCATTCGTTTCTGCACCGAAGAAGAAATACAGCATTTTATACACAAAGGATGGATAACCGAAGAAGAAATAAAAAAAGAAAAAGAAACTGTTAATCTCTACATATTCCGCCGATACATCCAACAGCATATAGAACACCGCCCCGACATCAATCACAACCTGATGCAGCTGGTACGCCAGATGGCACCGACTACCGAAGGGCTTCCCATAGAGATCTACTGTTTTACCAATACCTCCGACTGGATACCGTATGAAAGCATCCAAAGTGATTTGTTCGATCACCTGATCGCCATCACGCCCGAATTCGGGTTACGTATCTTCCAGCGTCCTGCCGGAACAGATATTCATCCCAGTCAATACATCAACTAAAAAAACATATCATGGAAAAAGGACTTACCCACACCAGCAAAACCACCGTTAACACAAACAATACAGCCCGTGCCATGGGATCGGGCGATCTGGAAGTATTCGCTACACCGGCTCTGATAGCCTTGATGGAAAATGCCGCCAAACAGGCAGTAGAAGCCGCACTCCCAGAAGGATCGACTACCGTAGGCGCACAAATCCAGACATCACACATCAAGCCTTCCGCACTGGGAGAAGAAGTTACGGCTACCGCCGTATTGGAAGAAATAGACGGAAGGAAACTTACTTTCAGACTGACAGCCTCAGACAGCCAGGGCACAATCGGTGAAGGAACACACATCCGATACATTGTAGACATCTGCCGCTTTATGAGCAAACTGAAATAAGCAAAGAGCCGTAAAAGGAACGGGAGTACCAGCCCGATACCCCCGTTCCTTCATATTCTGAATTGTTTCCTTACACAACAACCAAAGCAATGACTTGAATAAACAGAATCAAGAAAACCATTGCTATCGGATATACAGTAGCGTATGCTACTCCTGGGATATTGCTATCCGTCATCGAATCGGCGGCGGCCAGTCCCGGTGTACTGGTCATGCCACCGGTAATCGTACCCAACAGATCCAAAACACTGATCCGAAAAACAAACCGCCCTACAATTGCCGCCAGCAACATCGGTACCAATGTAATCAAAGCCCCGACTCCAAATAACAAGAACCCACTTTCCTGAAAAGTAGCGACCAGCGTTTTTCCGGCCGAAGTACCTACTTCCGCCAGAAACAACAACAAGCCCAGCTGACGTAGCAACTGATTGGCCGGTCCGGACATCGACCACAAAATTGGACCCGTCTTACCTACAGCACTCAAAATCAAGGCCATGATCAGAACTCCTCCTGTCAAACCCGGGGAAAACGACATGCTGTCTCCCAACGAAATATTCAGTTTTCCAAACAAGACGCCCAATACGATTCCCATAGCAATGGGGAAGAAATCGGTATCGGACAGACGTTTGACATCATTTCCCAACAAACGGGCTACAGCCTGTATCCCTTCTTTTTCGCCAACTACCATCAGTTTGTCGCCAAACTTCAAGGCCAAATCGGGAGACGGTGCTATATCAATACCACTCCGACGGACACGGGTTACCGTACATCCGAAATTTTTCTGAAGATTCAAATCCCCCAACTGCTTGTTGATCATTTCTTTTTTAGTCAGCAACAAGGACTCTATGCCTTGCGACCGCTCAAAAGGCAATTCACCTTCCATCCGTTCACCAATCAATGAACCAAATTTATTCAAAGCTTCTTCACTTCCTACAACCTGCACAAAATCGCCTTCAGACAAGACCGTATGTGCCTTCGGAATAGTAATTTCACCTTCATGCTTCAAACGGGATATAACCGCTCCCGTCATCGCCCGCAAATTTAAATGCTGCAATGTGCGTTGGCACATCGAAACATTTGTTACCCTAAACATGGCAGAAGACAACTCAGGAAACTGGCTTCTCCGTTCTTTTTCCAGTTGCCTGGCTTCCTCGTTGACATCTACACGCAACAACTTCGGCAACAATTTAACAAACAAAATCACTCCTATCACTCCAAAGGGATAAGCAATACCATAAGAAATGGAAGCCAACGGCGAATTCGTACTGTCAATGGCTACGGCAAGTCCGGGGGTACTGGTCAGCGCACCGGCAATCAGACCTACCAGACTCGGAGTATCGATTCCAAACAAGTATTTCATACCGACTCCAGTCAAACAGGCAGAGGCGACAATCAGCAGAGTAATCAGAATCAATGTCTTTCCTTTGCTTCGGAAAGAATGAAAGAACCCCGGACCAGCCTGAATACCGATAGTAAAGATAAACAGAACCAATCCGAAATTGCCCAACTCCTTTGGAATGGTTACTCCCCAATGTCCAAAAGCCAAGGCAATGAAAATAACGGCCGATACATCGAGAGACAATCCCATCACCTTAATCCGTCCAAGCATAAAGCCCAAGGCAACGATCAAGAAAACAGAAAAATAAGACGATTGTAATAAGTCGAATAACATAAAAATGTAATGAATAAGAAATTAAGAAAAAAGTTATAGAATTCGGAGCCAAAGATATATAAAAGCCTCGAATTCTACAACTTATTCAGACCATTCGTACATCATTACATGTCCACAGGCCCGTCATGCCACAAACCTTAATGCAAACTCTCGATATAACGATAAAGTGCCTCATAAAATGCATGGCGGGTCAACGTAGAAGCATCACCCAGGATAATCAGTTTCATACGGGCACGGGTCATGGCCACATTCATACGGCGCAGATCGTTTAAGAAACCAATCTGACCGTCTTCATTGGCGCGTACCAGACTTATCAGAATCACATCCCTTTCCTGCCCCTGGAAACCATCCACCGTATTTATCGTAATGGCCGGCCGATACGGTTTAAAGAAATTGTCCCTTCGTATCAATTGCCTCAAATACTGCACCTGAGCCTTATAAGGAGAAATCAGTCCGACATCAATCCGCTCCTCCAGGAAACGTTCCTTTCCTATTTTCTGAATATAAGCTTTCAACTGGGCAACCGAAAGTTCCGCTTCAGACTTATTGATACGGCCATAATTCTCACCGACGAACTCCTCATTGCAATCCATTCCTTCGGTATTGATCCATTCAATCGGCGTATCGAAATCCAGAATACTCCGATATTTCACTTCCGGAGCCGATTCAAGCATTCCTCCATAAAACCACCTGGAAGAAAACCGCATGATCTCATCGTTCATCCGATACTGTACTTTCAACAAAGAAACGGTTTCCGGACGATTCTTCACAATGGCCTGCATCAGTGTATACCCAAGTCCGCCACGCAAAGCTTCCGGATTCTTTACCGTAGGCGGAAGCTGACAATGGTCACCAGCCAGAATAACCCGGTCTGCCTTGCGGATGGCAATCCAGCAGGCCGCTTCCAGTGCCTGAGCCGCTTCATCTATAAACACGGTTCCGAATTTCTGCCCGGTCAATACCCGGTTGGCGCTTCCTGCCAATGTACAAGCTATCACACGTGCTTCACTGAACAAGGCTTCATTGATACGAATTTCCAGTTCAGTAGCACGATCTTTCAATGAATTGATCTTCGTGCGGATGTTTTCACGGTCGGCACTTTTCCGGATGCGTCCGTAAAGTTCCCGGATCGCCTTCCGGATACTCCAAAGCTGCGTATAGTCAGGATGAGATTCAAAACGCCGTTCGTACGTAAACGAAAGCATTTTGTCGTTCACACGGTTCGGATTTCCAATACGCAGGACACTGACTCCCCGATCGACCAGCTTTTCACTGATCCAATCGACCGCCATGTTGCTTTGGGCACATACCAGTACCTGATTTTCCCGATGCAATGTCTCGTAGATAGCTTCTACCAGCGTGGTTGTCTTTCCCGTTCCGGGAGGACCATGCACGATAGCCACGTCTTTTGCGTGCAATACCTTATTGACGGCCTCTTCTTGCGTACGGTTCAGCCACGGAAATCGTACCGGCTGGAAAGAAAATACCGAAGCCGGCCGGGTACCATGAAAAGTGTCCCTCAATTCCGCCAACCGGTCATTCCTGGCAGCAATAACCTGCTTCAACGCTTCAAACATCAGCCGGTAACTGGTCTCGTCAAAATACAATTGTACGCCCAATACCTCGCTATGCTGCAACATCAAAAGCGCGTCTACGCCAGGAAGAATCACCACCATCCTGTCTTCGTCCACGTAATTCACCGTAGCAACAAAATTCAGATAATTCAGCTTTCCGGACAAATCTTGCGTAAAGAAACATACGGGACGACCGTATTCAAACAAATGCTCAATGTCCTTGTCTTCCCGGCGTTCCACCTCTATTACGAGCTGATTCAGCGCATTATAATAGCTCCGCCCCAAATTCAACGGATACCAGCACATACCACGCTTTATCTTCCGGCCGATTCCCATCAACTCGGTCTGCTGCCTGAATTGTTCCTTCTCATAATTATATTCCAGTTGCAACAGATCATACTGGTGTTGCAACCAAAGTACAGGCGATTTAATCGCATAAGATTTATCTTCTTTCTTCATCATTTCCGTTTACCCAAAGTCCGGAATCATTTCCCGGCCCGTCTTGTTCCATCAAGCCCGCTATTTATTTTGTCTTTTTCAGTGTTGCAAAGGTACAAGGTTTTTCAAAAAAACGGAGAGAAGCATTGATTAATTCCCCAAGAATGACTATTTTTGTTAGTGTACTACCGATAAATAGATACTGCCATGAAAAAACAAGCAGATTATATCAAACGCATTGAAATAAAAGGTCTTTGGGGAAGACGAAAGAACATCTCGTGGGACCTCCGGCCAGATGTAAACATCTTAAGCGGAATTAATGGCATAGGAAAAAGTACCATCCTGAACAACACGGTACACATGCTTGACATTCTGGAAGGCCGGGCGCTGACCAACAATAGCCAGCCGGGAGTTTCATTTGTATTTTCACCCGAAGATGCCACTTACGTTCATTTCGACGTCATCCGTAGTTTCGACCGTCCCTTAATCGATTCAGGCCTATTGGAGAAAATCGGAAATCAAAATGTAAAGAGTGAACTCGACTGGCAATTATACCAGCTTCAGCGGAGGTATCTGGACTACCAGGTAAACATCGGAAACCGTATCATCGAACTATTGACGAGCGGCATGCCCGACGGACAAGCCAAAGCGGCAGAAGTTTCTTTTCCGAAAACAAAGTTTCAAAACCTGGTAGACAAGCTGTTCAGCGAAACCGGAAAAAAGATTATCCGAAAAAGCAACGAAATCCAATTTGAACAGGACGGAGACATTCTTTCTCCTTATCAGCTCTCTTCCGGAGAAAAACAAATGCTGGTCATCCTGCTGACCGTATTGGTACAAGACAACCAGAACTACACTCTGTTCATGGATGAGCCGGAGATTTCACTCCACGTAGAATGGCAACAACAACTTATTTCTCTGATCCGGAGCCTGAATCCGAACGTACAGATCATACTTACCACACATTCGCCGGCCGTAATCATGAACGGATGGCTGGATGCCGTAACCGAAGTAAGTGATATTACAACCTGACAAATCTTCACAACTATGGGAAAAAGACTGACAGAAAACCTTTCTTCCCTGTATATCGAGGCCGCCAATAGCCTGAAGCCCAAACGTTCAAGGAGAAAAATCGTAGCCTACGTAGAAAGCTACGATGATATTTCCTTCTGGCGCTCGCTATTGGCCGATTACGAAGACAACACACGGTACTTCGAAGTTATGTTGCCTTCACAAACCTCATTGGCCAAAGGAAAGAAAACCGTATTGATGAACCAGCTGGGAAGCCAGCTGGGAGAAAACATGATAGCCTGTGTAGATAGCGATTACGACTACCTGCTACAAGGATGTACACAAACGTCCAGGTACATCATCAACAATTCGTACGTATTACAAACATACGCATACGCCATAGAAAACTACCATTGTTACGCCGAAGGACTGCACGAAGTGTGCGTAATGGCTACCTTAAACGACCACATGCTGATAGACTTTCCGGCTTTTATGAAGCTGTACTCTCAAATAGCCTATCCGCTATTTATCTGGTCCGTATGGTTCTACCGGAAACATAACCTGTCGGAATTCTCATTACTTGATTTCTGCTCATACGTCAAGCTGGAACAGGTCAGCACTCGTCATCCGGAAAGAAGTCTGGAAGTCATGGCCAAAAAAGTCAACCGGAAACTGAAAGACCTGGAACACAAGCACCCCGAAGGAATCAACGAAATAGAAGCGATGAAAGAAGAATTCAAGAGACTGGGCGTTTTTCCAGACAACACCTACATGTTTATCCAGGGACACCATATTCTGGACAATGTGGTCATGCGGCTACTCATCCCGGTATGTACCGTATTACGCCGGGAACGGGAAGAACAGATACACAACCTGGCCCTGCACGACATGCAATTACAAAACGAATTGACCAGCTACCAGCGCAGCCAGCTAGGCGTAGAAACCGTCATCCATAAAAATACGAATTACAAGAATTCACCCCTGTACAAGAAAATCCAGCGCGATGTAGAGAAGTTCCTAAAAATCATACGGGACTAGCCTGATTTTCATCGGGTTTAAAAATTCTTTTCTCCGTTCAAAAAAGAACCGGACGGAGAAAAGAATTTTTTTTGCCTCACATCAGTCCGGAAATATCCATCTCCTCACGTTTGCGATACCCCGAACTGACAAAACGTGCAATCAGCTCACCCTCCTCATCCCGGACAGACACCTCTACGTAAGGAATCTTGTCGTGATTGACGACCTCTACCGCTTCAGCATATACATATCCAGGCTTGGCCGCCCGCAAATAAGTAATCATGGCGTTCAGAGACAGTGTCAGCTTCCGATGGCTATCCACCGCCGCCGCAAAAGCCAGGTCGGCCAACGTAAACAAGGCGCCTCCGTGACACACGCCACCCGCATTCAGGTGTTTCTCCGTCACCTTCATCCGCAACTTGGCATATCCCGAACAGATGGTTACCACCTCAATGCCCATGCTGGTGGCAAAATCATCTTCAATCAGCATTTTCAATGTTTTCATCGGCCTTTTCTTAATGTATGGTTACCATGGTAGCTCCGAAACCGTACTCACGGAACGAAGCATCCTGACTTTGGAAAGTCTTGTATTTCCGTTTCAGCTCATCCAGAATGGCCCGACGCAGAACTCCGTCTCCCTTTCCGTGAATAAACACGATTTTCTGTCCCTTCTTGTTTTTATACTCTTCCAGCGTCCGGCGGAACACATCCAGCTGATAGTTCAGCATTTCCGCGTTACCCATTCCTGTCGTATCGTCCAGCAGCTCATGAATATGAAGATCGACTTCCACTATTTCATTCTTCACCCGATGCTGCTTCCGTTGTACCTTGGAAGGTATTTCAGCCTCCTTTTTCTGATACAAGGCCTCTTTTATTTCATCGGGCGAAATAACCATCGGCTGGGCCTGTTCGTCATCCTTGGCTATTTCGTATACCAACGCCGGTTCACGGAAGAAGTCCGACGGCTGGAACGTATGCAATTTGTAGAATTTCACCGGATCCAGACGGAATACCTGATTGATGACCGGTTTCAACGCAAACGAACGGTCGTCCTTGTACGCCATCACCTGTACGGCTATCTGTTCCATCTGATTCAGGTCTCCTTTGGAGAATTCTTCCAGATGCATCTTCATGTTTGGCTTTACGGTTCCGCGGCTACGCAATCTCCATTCCTTTCCTTCGGCCGACAGATACAGATAATCGATGAAATAATTGCTGTCGTTTACCAGATAGGCATCAAACATGGTCGATGAGATGGCCTTAATGTCCTGAGGCACATAGGCCAGCACAACATTCAGCACATCATTTCCCCGGATTTCGGGTGCCCGATACGTAATGGGTCTTTCCTCCTCCTCTTCTTCCTCCATGGCCTCGGGATCAGGAGCAGAAGGCTTGACCGATTTCAACGGAATGTTATATTCATCGGTCTGTACCACCACGCACTCGCGGATAAGCATCGGTATTTCAAATCCATCTTCATCTTCTACCAGCGCAATGTCTTTCCCACGAAAGCCACGCACGATTCCACCTCCTACTTCATTCAGGAAACGGACTTTATCACCTATTTTCATATCTTTCGTTTTTTTGTTTCTACAAAAGTAAGTACTTTTGCCAAGATAATGAAACAAACCATGGAAGAAACCAAACATATTAAGATAAGCGATTTTAATTATCCGCTTCCGGACGAGCGAATAGCCAAGTTTCCACTTCCGGTACGCGACCAGTCCAAACTTTTAATATACAAGCACGGAGAAGTGAGCGAATCCCGTTTCACTTCGTTGCCGGATTATCTGGAACCGGGTGAGCTCATGATTTTCAACAATACCAAAGTCATCCAGGCCCGCCTGCATTTCCGCAAGGAAACGGGTGCCCTTATCGAAATATTCTGCCTGGAACCTATTCAGCCGAACGATTATGTGCTGAACTTCCAGCAAACCCGGCATTCAGCCTGGCTATGCATGATAGGCAATCTGAAAAAATGGAAAGAAGGTCCGTTACACCGGGAAATGATTGTCAAGGACAAGCCATTGACCCTGACCGCCACCCGGGGAAAATGCCAGGGTACCAGCCACTGGATTGATTTTACCTGGGACAATCCGGAAATTACGTTTGCCGATATTCTGGAAGTCTTTGGTGAATTGCCCATTCCTCCCTATCTGAACCGTGAAACTACCGAAAGCGACAAGGAAACCTATCAGACCGTCTATTCAAAGATAAAAGGATCGGTAGCCGCACCGACCGCCGGACTCCATTTCACCGAACGGGTACTGGATGCCTTGAAAGAAAAAGGAATCGACCTGGAAGAAGTAACCCTGCACGTAGGCGCCGGAACCTTCCGACCGGTAAAAAGCGAAGAGATAGAAGGTCACGAAATGCATACCGAATACATTTCGGTCAACAAACAAACCATCGAGAAACTACTGGCACACGATGGTAAGGCCATAGCGGTAGGTACCACCTCGGTCCGTACCCTGGAAAGTCTGTATTACATAGGCGTTACCACACACGAACATCCGGACGCCAGCCAGGAGGAACTTCACGTCAAGCAATGGCAACCGTACGAGACTCATCCGGAGCTGACTACCGTAGAGGCCTTGCAATCCTTGCTGGACTACATGAACCGCCACCAGCTGGACGCCTTACATACCAGTACACAAATCATCATCGCACCGGGATATACCTATAAGATCGTGAAGAAGATGGTCACCAATTTCCATCAGCCGCAAAGCACCCTGCTGCTGCTGGTTTCCGCCTTCGTAAAAGGCGACTGGCATACCATCTATGATTATGCCCTGGCCCACGATTTCCGTTTCCTGAGCTATGGCGATTCTTCCTTGCTGATTCCCTGACCAGCGTAAGACGAAAAAATCATCCGGCCTGATTTTAAATGACATATTGGCAGATTAATATTTCATTACAAATACAGAGGGACAACGATTCTTGACACACATCAAGAAAAGTTGTCCTTTTCTTATTTTTTCGACTACAGACGCATCTTTTCTGATAAAAGGTCCTACATTTGTGCCGTACAACATAAAAACAACGAAACGGATTGAGAAAAACATCAATCCACAGGTAAAGAGAAAAGGATAACAACAAGTTTCTTCGAGAGAAGAAAAACAGACAACTAACCATTTAATTAAACGTTTTAAAAGAAGTTTTATTATGAAACAGGTAAAAAGTTTGCTCCGTACTGTCAAGAAGAACTTGGAGTGGAGCGCAAGAGCCATGTATGGTCAGTATGAAAAATAAACCGACCGTTTAAACATGTGAAATGAACATCTATCATGAATAAGTATAAAGAAGAAGTTATCAGATCCGAAAGTTCCGATAACTTCTTCTTTTTTATATTTCCACAATCATAAACCTGCCAATACTTTCGCAAATAATCCCTATTTTTGCAGAACAATCCATAAAAAGAAACACAATATGAAAGATAATAACGAAGAAATGTTCCCCATCGTAGACGAAGAAGGAAACATTACAGGAGCCGCCACCCGGGGCGAATGCCACAACGGAAACAAATTATTGCATCCGGTAGTCCACCTGCATGTTTTCAATAGCCGTGGCGAACTCTACCTGCAGAAACGCCCGGACTGGAAAGACATCCAGCCAGGCAAATGGGACACGGCCGTAGGCGGACACATCGATCTGGGTGAAAGCGTGGAAATAGCCCTGAAACGGGAAGTACGGGAGGAACTGGGAATCACAGACTTCACACCCGTCCGGCTCACTCACTACGTATTCGAATCCGACCGTGAAAAAGAACTGGTCTTTGCCCACAAAACCGTATACGACGGCCCTATTACTCCCAGCGAAGAAATGGCCGACGGACGTTTCTGGCCCATAGAAGAAATCAAGGAGAACCTGGGAAAAGGAATTTTTACTCCGAATTTCGAAAATGAGTTTCACAACGTTCTGGTACATAGTCTTCAGACAAACCCAGGCCTGAAAGACTAAGAAACATTCATACGCATCCCTGTAGCATATTCCCGGTGGCCCAGTCGGACTTTTCAGAAATCATTTACCGGAACCGCCTGATTTTTGACATAGGTCAAGAATTAGGCTTTTTTTATAACTTTTCATAGCTTCAATGAATAACGAATTCAATAAAGCAGTACTTTTGTGTTGTAAAACATAAGAAACTAAACAATATGATTAAAAAAATGAAAAATTTCTTTGTTAGAGGACTTCAGCATATCGGAGAAAACGAACTCCAGGCATGGAAGTTGAATGACAAATAAATGATGTGCATCGATCTCAAGGATGCAACTTTACAGTATCTATAGAAAGCAAAAGAAAGCAATGAAAATGAATAAAAGGCTGCCTGACGGAGAAGTCAACGCAGCCTTTGTCGGTTTTACTCAGTAACATACCTTATCGTCCTTCCGTTCCCAGTCCTGGAAGGCCTTGATGGCCTCATCGCCCAGCAAATGCTCCGAAGGAAGTTTCCGGTCTTCCGGTTTCAATTCGAGTTCCTCGTAAATAAACGCGTCGTCAAATCCGATAGCCGCCGCGTCATGCTTGGTATTCCCATAATAAATCCGGTCCAGATGTGCCCAGTAAATAGCGCCCAGACACATCGGACAAGGTTCGCAGGAGGTAAAGATCTCACATCCGCTCAGGTCGAACGTACCCAGCTTGCGGGCCGCGGCACGTATGGCACTCACTTCCGCGTGTGCCGTAGGATCACACGAATCTGTCACCCGATTTACACCTGTAGCAATGATTTCACCCTTACGGGCTATTACGGCCCCGAAAGGTCCACCTCCTTCGGCTACATTCTTCCGGGAAAGTTCAATGGCTTCCCGCATCAGTTCTTCGTTTGTCATATTCTTCGCTCATTTTATCTGTATCGACTACAATGATACAAAAAACATGGGAATTACCGTAAGGAAAGCCGCTCAAAAAAAGAAGTCCGCAAACGTTCACACACCTCCGGAACATTCCTCATCAGCCATTCTTCCCACAAGAACACCCGGGCAACTCCTGCTTTCTGATTTCCGTCACATAGAAACGGGCAAAGGCATTCCTGATTTCATCACGTACTCTACGGAATTCGGAATCGATGAATTCCGGGGTTCCGGAAGCATGAGAAGGATCGTCGAAACCGATATGCAGGCGTTTCCCTACCCGTCCGTTAAAAGCCGGACAAGTTTCATTGGCAGAGCCGCACACGGTAATCACATAATCCCATTCCTGATCAAGGTAAGCATCTACAGATACGGGGATATGTCTGCTGATGTCTACCCCCGCTTCTTTCATGACTTCCACCGCCTTGGGATTCACCTGCTCCGCGGGATGTGTGCCTCCTGAATAAACCTCAAGCGACGGATCGAACGACTTCAGAAAGCCATGGGCCATCTGACTACGGCAACTGTTGCCGGTACAAAGAATCAATATTTTCATGACATACAAGTTAGCTGTGTTACAAAATAGAATTAAACAAATATCCGGACAGGATAATGAAAAAAGCCACGGTACCAAAGAAAATGCCGATCAGTCTCCAGGTCATGACTTTCTTAAGCAAAGTAGCTTCCGGCAACGAAAGTCCTACCACCGCCATCATAAAGGCAATGGCAGTTCCCATCGGAATACCCTTGGCCACAAACACCTGAATGACAGGTACGATACCGGCGGCATTGGCATACATCGGAACGGCCAGGATGACAGACAAGGGAACAGCCAGCCAGTTATCTTTCGACATGTACTGTTCAAAAAATCCTTCGGGCACAAACCCATGCATGAAAGCTCCGATACCGATACCGACAAGAATGTATATCAATACACCGCTTACAATCTTCCACGCATCGCGGACAATCACGGGCAAGCGTCTGGCAAAGGGAATACGCTCACGCTCCCACGCACTGGTCTGCACCGACGAATCCGCCTGAATCTGCTTCACCCAGTCGCTCAGGTAAGGCGACAAATGCATCCGCCCCAGCACAAATCCTCCTATTACTCCCAGCAACACACCGCTAATGACATAAATCAACGTCACCTTCAGTCCGAAAGAACCGAGAAACATGGCCACGGCCACCTCGTTTACCAGCGGGGAAGTAATCAGAAAGGCAAAAGTAACTCCCAACGGTATTCCTCCCTTAACAAATCCGATAAACAAAGGAATGGACGAACACGAACAAAACGGGGTAATGGCCCCGAATACCGACGCCAGCAAATACTGAAGCCCGTACATCTTGTGGGTAACCAGGTAATTTCGCAACCGTTCGACCGGGAAATAGGCATTGACAATCCCCATCAGCACACTGATGAAAAACAACAATATCAGAATCTTGATTGTATCATAAAAAAAGAAATTTACGGCTATCCCCAGCGGAGTATCCGCTCCCAGCCCGAACAATCCGTAAACCAGCCAGTCTGCAAAATCTTGTATCATATACAGGTCATATTAATTCGTATTACTACGAACAATCATTTTCAAATGAAAGCGGCCCTTCCACCCCGCAGGTGACATCCGCCGCTTTCCGTTAAACCGTCACGCCAATCAGATTCCCAAAAGCTTTTTTACATCACTCTCCGAAGGAACCTGACCTTTCATCTTTACCACCTCATCCACTACCACGGCAGGAGTAGACAAAATGTTGTATTTCATCATTTCCATCACATCGTCCACCTTGGTCAGCTTCACATCAAGATTGTTTTCCTTGATCACTTTCTCAATCACCTGAAATGTAGACTTACATCTGCTGCATCCAGGACCTAAAACTTTAATTTCCATCTTACAATCCTCTTTTAGTATTTATTGATAAAATAGTTATCGGTTAAAAGATACATGTTAGTATTTCGCAAAACTACGAATAACCGGAACAAAAAAAGAGCTTATTTGCAACAGCTCTCTTTCTTACACGGCAATTGCGAAAAGAAACCGGCAAACATCTTCCGGGCGGTTTCCCAGTTTTCGCGATTGATGCAATACTTTACCTTCGGGGTCTCAATCTCTCCCTGAATCAGTCCGGCATCCTTCAGTTCCTTCAAGTGCTGCGATACGGTAGCCTTGGCTATGGGAAGTTCGTCATGAATATCACCGAAAAAACAACTTTCCTGACGAGCCAGAAACTCAAGTATAGCCATACGGGCCGGATGTCCCATAGCCTTGGCAAAACGGGCCAATCGTTCCTGGTCTTCTGTATACTGTTTCTTTGTCATAACATCAATCCCTTTCTGTTTGTTGTTCGCAAAATTACGAATTTTATTTTTACCGGCCAATCATTTACCGTTCTTTTCTATGAGTTTAACAAAAATACAGGATTCATCCCACACTTTGCCTACCTTACCGCAGGCAAATAAAAAAATTCCCTGCCTGGAACATACGGCCCAGACAGGGAATCTGTTTTTTACTTATATGGTTAAGGGAAGATTACATCATGCCGCCCATACCGCCCATTCCAGGAGCAGCCATCGGCATTTCCGGTTTATCTTCTTTCTTTTCTACGATAACACATTCAGTAGTCAGGAACATACCGGCGATAGAAGCCGCATTTTCCAAAGCTACACGAGTTACCTTAGCCGGATCTACCACACCGGCAGCGTGCAAGTGTTCGTATACATCGGTACGTGCATTGTAACCGAAGTCACCTTTACCTTCACGTACTTTCTGTACAACGACCGCGCCTTCCTTACCGGCATTGGCTACAATCTGACGAAGCGGTTCTTCGATGGCACGCTTGATGATTTCAATACCGGTTGTCTCATCGGCATTGTCACCTTTCAAGCCTTCCAATGCATCGATGGCACGGATGTATGTCACACCGCCGCCCGGTACGATACCTTCTTCGATAGCGGCACGAGTAGCACACAACGCATCGTCTACACGGTCTTTCTTTTCTTTCATCTCTACTTCGCTGGCAGCACCTACGTAAAGAACAGCTACACCACCTGACAATTTAGCCAGACGTTCCTGCAATTTTTCCTTGTCGTAGTCTGAAGTAGAATTCTTGATTTCGGCCTTGATCTGATTGATACGTTCCTGAATCAGTTCTTTCTGACCTCCACCGTTTACGATAGTCGTATTCTCTTTCGTAATAGTAACCTTGTCACAAGTACCCAGCATTTCGATGGTAGCCTGTTCCAGTTTCAAGCCCTTTTCTTCGCTGATTACGACACCACCTGTCAATACGGCAATATCTTCCAGCATGGCTTTACGACGGTCGCCGAAGCCCGGAGCCTTCACGGCACAGATCTTCAACTGGCCACGCAGACGGTTCACTACCAGGGTTGTCAAGGCTTCGCTGTCTACGTCTTCAGCGATAACCAGCAACGGACGTCCGCTCTGAGCAGCCGGTTCCAGGATAGGCAGGAAATCTTTCAGGTTAGAAATCTTCTTGTCGTAAATCAGGATATACGGATGTTCCATCACGCATTCCATCTTTTCGGTATCGGTTACGAAGTAAGCTGACAGATAGCCACGGTCGAACTGCATACCTTCTACTACACCGATGGTAGTGTCTGTACCTTTGGCTTCCTCAATAGTGATTACACCATCTTTAGAAACCTTACGCATAGCGTCTGCAATCAACTTACCGATTACCGGATCGTTGTTGGCAGATACGGTAGCCACTTGTTCGATCTTGTCGTAGTTGTCGCCTACGGTTTCAGCCTGTGACTTGATAGATTCAACAACTTTGGCAACGGCCTTGTCGATACCACGTTTCAAATCCATCGGATTTGCACCAGCTGTTACGTTCTTCAGACCTACGCTTACGATAGCCTGAGCCAATACGGTAGCAGTAGTTGTACCATCGCCCGCATCGTCTCCAGTTTTTGAGGCTACTGACTTCACCAGCTGTGCACCTGTGTTCTGGAAAGGGTCGGCCAGTTCCACTTCCTTGGCTACTGTTACGCCATCCTTTGTGATATGAGGAGCACCGAATTTCTTTTCGATGATTACGTTACGTCCTTTCGGACCCAGGGTTACTTTCACGGCGTTAGCCAGTTCGTCTACACCTTTTTTCAACTGATCACGAGCATCAATGTTGAAGAGAATATCTTTTGCCATAATAATTGTTACCTTTCTTGTTTTTTATGAATTCATTAATTTATCCCAATACTGCCAAAACATCACTCTGACGCATCATCAGATATTTTACGCCTTCGTATTCGATTTCAGTACCAGAATATTTTCCATACAATACAGTATCACCTACTTTCAAGACCATTTCTTCGTCTTTTGTACCGTGGCCTACAGCAACAACTTCACCTTGCAACGGTTTTTCTTTTGCTGTATCCGGAATGATGATACCACCGATTGTTTTTTCTTCTGCAGGAGCCGGAAGAATCAGGACTCTGTCTGCTAATGGTTTAATGTTCATAATGATTATATTTTTTATTTATTATTCTATTGACTTGCTTCATAAAAGCGATAACCGTACTGCCAAAAGCGTGCCAAAGACCAAATGCTGCCAACCTGGCAGAAAACAGACACGACATGACGGATAAAGTACCAACCTTGTCAGTCTGCAACCGGATATATGACACAAAAAACATCCAAGTCAAAACGAACGGACGTCTTGTTTGAAACGTCCGTTCGTTCTCATCCATACGCCTAATCGTTTTAGTTCATTCGTCCAGACGTTTTTCACAACGCTTCTCCGCCAAAAAATCTTATCACTTTCTCATAAAAAAACGCCCAGACGCTTGTTTATCCGAAAACAATCACTACCTTTGCAGTGTACTATTAAACTAATACACTAATAAACGCAATAAAACAGCCGTAACATGAACACAACATTGATTAAAATCGACAACCTCAGCTTTGGCTACCGCAAGAAAACTCCGCTCTTCAGCCACTTTAACCTGGACATTCCTGCCGGACAGATCATCGGTCTGCTGGGAAAGAACGGGACCGGGAAATCCACCTTATTATATTTGACATGCGGATTGCTCCGGCCGAAACAGGGCACCATCACCATGCAGGGCACCGATGTAAAAAAACGCCTGCCGCTCACACTCTCTGAAACCTACCTGGTGCCCGAAGAGTTCAGTCTGCCCAATGTATCGATGGAACAGTTCGTCAAGCTGAATGCCGGATTCTACCCAAGATTCAGCCAGGAAATCCTGAACAATTGCCTGCAGGACTTCGACCTGAACATGGACATCCACCTGGGTGAGCTCTCCATGGGACAAAAGAAAAAAGCATACCTCTGCTTTGCCCTGGCCACCAATACGGCCCTGCTTCTGATGGACGAGCCCACCAACGGACTGGACATCCCGTCGAAGAGCCAGTTCCGGAAAGCCATCGCTTCCGGTATGAGCGACGAGAAGACCGTCATCGTATCGACCCACCAGGTGAAGGACATCGACCGCCTGCTGGACCATGTCATCATCATCGAAGGAACAGACATCCTGCTCAACCAACCGGTAAAGACCATCACCGAAAAACTCTACTTCTGCGAACAGGGGATGAATGAGCTTACCGACGGTGCCCTCTATATCCAACCCTCGGTAGCCGGAAACAGCCTCATCCTGCCGAATACCTACGGCGAGGAAAGCCCGCTGAACCTGGAAGTACTGTTCAATGCCATGCTGGCAGAACACGAAAAGATACAAACCTTATTCAACCGATAAAACAAAGAGCACCATGAACCACCTTATACATTTCAACTTTTCAAGACTGGTATCAGTCATCAAACGCGACCTGGTAGAAAACTGGAAGACGAACCTTTACCGGGTACTTACCTGCTACCTCATCTTCAGCCTGCTTTTCATCACCATGATGTACGGCATGAGCCATTCCTCCGGGAACTCGGCTGAATACTTCTACGAACAGTTCTGCGGCAACGTTACGGGCATTATGTACATCGCATTGAACCTTTACATGTGCTATTTCGCCTCTCTTATTTTAGAGCCGATGAAAACAAAAGAGAAACGCATCTCCTACCTGATGTTGCCGGCTACACTCGGCGAGAAATTCGTGAGCCGTGCTTTGTATGTCACGATAGGTACCCTGATTATCTTCGGATGCGGAATCCTGCTGGCCGAACTTACCCGGCTTCTGTTCGTGCCGATACTCGGCATACCGGAAGAATTCGGCCGTTTCTGCCTCACCGATGTATGGCACCGGATATTGGCCGAAAATCAGAAACCGGTTATCTACGGCGACCCGACCTATAGCTATACGCTTCTGGTTATGTTCATCACCGTACTGATCACGTGGAGTCATTCCTTATACATTCTGGGAGGTTCCTTTTTCCGGAAACATGCCTTCATCAAGACCATGGGGCTCTGCTTTGTGCTGATGATTCTGTTCGGAAATTTCTTCGTCCGGATATTCGAAGGAACCAACCCCGAATTCATCGAATGGCTGGAAGACTGGACAAAAGAAGATCCGGTACAGAAAGCCAACATTGCCCTGAGTATCGGTTTCACTTTCTTCCTCATACTCACCGTACTTAATTGGGCATTGAGCTACAGATTGTTTGCGAAATCACAAATCACCGAACGAAAACTTTTCAGACGATGAATTTCAAGGAGAATAAACCCATTTACCTGCAGATAGCCGACCGGATTATGGATGAAATCCTGTGCAACGTTTACCGGGAGGAGGAACGCATTCCCTCCGTACGCGAATACGCCGCTACGGTGGAAGTGAACGCCAACACCATGGTACGTTCCTACGATTACCTCCAAAATCAGGACATCATCTACAACAAACGGGGAATCGGTTATTTCGTGGCCGGAAACGCACGCGAAAAAATCATCGCCCTGCGGCGGGAATCGTTCCTGAACGAGAGTCTTCCGGAAATGTTCCGACAGATGAAATTGCTGGATATACCCGTATCCGAAATTTCAACACTCTACGAGCAATATCTAAAGGAAAACAATTAAAATTCCGATATTTTCGTATTTATACATAAACAAATGTTAAGATAGACAAATTACCAACATAAAACACGACAAGAAGTAAACAATGGAACCGATAATGTATTATTTTCGGTCCATTGTTTATCTTTTTAGAAACCAAACGAAACAAAAACGGCATCTATTACATCTAATAAACCAATATTATGAAAACAAAGTTCTACAACGGTTTGCTCTGCATGCTGCTATGTATGGTCGCCACTATGGCCTACGCACAGAAACAGACCGGAGCCTACACCGTAAAAGGAGTACTGGCAGACTCCATCCTCAACGAAAGCGAACCGTATGCCACCATCCGAATCTCAAAGGCCCAGACACCCGGCAAGCCTGTCAAGCTGGCCGTCACCGACGAAAACGGAAAGTTCAGTGAAAAGCTCAACGCGCCGGGCGAATACACCATCAGCTTTACGTCGGTAGGAAAACTGACCGTGACCCGGAAATTTACACTTACCAATACCCAGAAATCGATCGACCTGGGAACCATCTATACCGCCGAATCCAGCAAAATGCTCAAGGGAGTGGAAGTAGTGGCCCAGAAACCGCTCGTAAAGGCCGAAATAGACAAGATTTCCTATAGCATAGAAGACGACCCCGACTCACAGACCAATACCACCCTGGAAATGCTCCGGAAAGTACCCCTGGTGACCGTCGACGGTGAAGACAACATTCAGGTGAACGGTTCGAGCAACTTCAAGGTACACGTCAACGGGAAACCGAACACCCTGATGAGCAACAACCCGAAAGAAGTCCTGCGGAGCCTGCCGGCCAACTCGGTGAAGTCCATCGAAGTCATCACCGAACCGGGAGCCAAATACGATGCCGAAGGTATCGGAGGGATTCTGAACATCATCACCGACGATGCCAAGATGCAAGGTTACAACGTGACCGTAAGCGGACGGGCCAGCAACATGGGAATAGGAGGAAGTGCCTACGGAACGGTACAGGTAGGCAAGTTTACCGTGACCGGAAACTACTCGTACAACTACAACAACCAGCCTACCGGTTATGGCCAGAGCACCCGTGAGGATTTCACCTCAACCGATTTCCGATACCTGGAAAGCCAATCATCCAATGACAGCAAAGGTAATTTCCAGTTCGGAAACCTGGAAGGCAGTTATGAAATCGATACCCTGAACCTCATTACCTTCTCGGCCAACCTGTTCGGTGGAAAATTCAAAGGAGACAACAACACCTTTACCGAAATGCTGAACAACGCACGGGAACATACCTATAGTTACCGTACGCTATCCAACAACACGACCAATTTCAGCAACCTGGGAGTAAACTTCGACTACCAGCATTCGTTCAAGAAAAAAGGAGAATACCTCACCCTCTCCTACAAGTTCAACAACTCGCCCGACGGCGGCGAGGCCACAACCTCTTACCAGGATATTGACAATTATCCAACCGACCTGTACGGAGAACTCCGCAAACAATATTATGACAACAACGCGCATACGGCAGAACATACCGCTCAGGTGGATTACGTAAACCCGCTCACCGACATGCACTACATCGATGCGGGTATGAAATACATCTATCGCCTGAACGCCAGCGACAGCAAGTACTATCGCGAAGACGACAACGGAGCCATGCAACCGGCCGAAGACCTGAGCAGCAAGTTCGACCAGGGACAGAACATCCTGGCCGCGTACGCCGACTACCAGCTGAAATGGAAGAAACTGGGATTCAAGGCCGGAGTACGCTACGAACATACCTTCATGGACGTGAAATACGCCTACATGCCCGACCGCAACTTCGACGCCAATTTCGACGACATCGTGCCTTCGGCCAACTTCTCCTACATGCTAGGTACTTCCATGAGCCTGCGCGCCAACTACAACATGCGTATCAACCGGCCGGGTATCTGGTACCTGAACCCGTTCCGCGATGTCAGCAACCCGACTTCCATCAGCTACGGTAACCCGGATCTGGACACGGAAAAGGCGCACAACCTGGGAATGACCTTCAGCAGCTTCTCGGCCAAGTTCAGCATAAACCTCAACCTGAGCTACATGTTCATCAACAACGGTATCGAACGATACTCGTTCGTAAACAACGGAGTGATGGAAAGCACCTACGGCAACATCGGAAAGAGCAACCGTACGCGCCTCTCGCTCTGGATGAACTGGAACCCGGGAAGCAAGACACGTATCTCCCTCAACGCCGGAGGTTCGTATTCCGATTTCAAGAGCAGCGAGTTCGCCTCGGGAAACCACGGCTTCCAGGGAAACTTCTTCGGAAACATCCAGCAGACCTTGCCCTGGGACCTGCGCTTCAGTGTCTACGGCGGAGGAAGCACTCCTTATATCTCCTTGCAGGGAAAAGGTTCGTCGTACAACTTCTACGGATTTAACCTGAGCCGCTCGTTCCTGAAAGAGAAACGCCTGACATTCTCCATCTATGCCAGCAATGTCTTCTCGAAATACCAGACCTACTCCAGCGAAACCGTAACCGATACCTTCCGATCCTGGAGCGAATCGAAATCGCCTTCACGGAGTTACGGACTTAGTATAAGCTGGCGTTTCGGAGAACTCAAAGCCCAGGTGAAGAAAACCGCCCGCAGCATCAGCAACGACGATGTGAAGTCAGGCGGTGGCGGACAAGGCGGTAGCGGAGGAGGTACCGGCGGAGCACAATAAACGTCATTGAATACATCAAAAATTCCCTTTTTCATCCATGGAAATTGTTCTTTGGGACGAAAGAAGGGAATTTTTGTTCCGGAACCGTTATTTTCGTACATTTGTTTTCTGAACCTCAAGACTGAATAATATGGAAATCGTATACATCCTTATCGGAATCATCGCCGGGAGCCTCATCGGTTATCTGATTGCAACCCGAAAGACAACTATGCTACATACCCAGTTGGTCATGCAACAGGAACAGAACCATGAACTACTCCGCACAAACCAACAGCAGGCCACTCAATTGAGTACATCGCGACAAGAACTGGCCATCGCCCAAACGGAGAAAAAGGCACTGGAAGAACGGTTGCAAAACCAGAAACAGGAAATCGAAGCCCTGCACAAGCAGTTCAACCTGGAATTCGAGAACATTGCCAACAGGATTTTCCAGCAAAAGGCCGAGAACTTCAACCGCCTCAGCACCGAAAACCTGACCAACCTGCTGAAACCCTTCGGCGATAACCTGAAAGAATTCCGCCACCAGGTGGCCGAAGCGTACGACAAGGAATCCAAGCAACGCTTCTCGCTCGAAGAACGAATCAAGGAACTGGTACTGCTGAACAAACAGATCAGCGACGACGCCAACAACCTGACCAAAGCCCTGAAAGGAGACTCGAAGGCACAGGGCAACTGGGGAGAGATGATTCTGGAATCCATCCTCGAAAACTCCGGTCTGCGCGAAGGCGAAGAATACTTCCGTCAGGAATTTCTGAAAGACGAACACGGAAATCCCCTGAAAAACGAAGCCGGACAACGCATGCAGCCCGACATCCTTGTGGTATATCCGGACAACCGGCAGGTCATCATCGACTCCAAGGTATCGCTCACCGCATATACCAACTACATGGGAAGTACCGACGCCAAGGAACGCGAACAATACCTGCGGGCACACCTGGCCTCGGTCAAGGCGCACATCGACGAGCTGAGCCAGAAAGACTACTCACGCTACAACGTAAAGTCGCTCGATTTCGTCATGATGTTCATCCCCAACGAACCGGCTTACGTCCTGGCACTACAGACCGATCCGAATCTCTGGAACTATGCCTACCAGAAAAAGGTAGTCCTGATGAGCCCCACCAACCTGATAGCGGCACTCCGCCTGGCCCTCGACCTGTGGAAACGGGAATACCAGGAAAAGAACATCCAGGAAATCGTCAACCGCGGAACGGCCCTGTACGAAAAACTGGTTTCCTTCACCGATACCTTCGCCAGGATAGGAGAAACCCTGAAATCGGCCTCTACGGCCTACGACACGGCCCTCGGCCAGCTGTCCGACGGAAAAGGAAACCTCATCCGCCAGGCCGAAATGCTGAAGGAGCTGGGCATTACTCCCAAAAAGAAGTTTGCTCCCCGTTTCCGACAGGAAACGGAAGAATCCGGCACACCACCCCTTTCTCCCCGCAACTGATACTCACACAAAAAAGATGTCCCTGAAAGCTCCGGCATGCAGCGTATCAGGGACATTTTCTTATCACAAATTTTTATAACAGATTTATAAAACCCCTACGATACGGGATTTATGCTTGGCATAGAGCGCGTCGATAATACCATCAGACAAGCCAATGACCGGAACATACACGTAATCGGCCTTGAGAATATCGCCGATGGTCGTAAAGATATCGCCTGCCGGAACGATTACATCCGCACGGTCGGGCTTCAGGTCGAATTTCTCCATACGCTCCTCTACGGTCAGCTTCTTCAATGAATCGTGCAATTCATGCAAGGTTGCCATAGACATACGCAGGTTCTTCTTGTCCTTCTTTTCGGCCAGCCGGTACAACTTGTTGATGTTACCTCCCGAACCGATGATATTGATACCCGGATAAGACTGGGCCAGCTCCGTCATATCTTCCTTCAGGCGCATCCATTCCGAATCTTTCACCACACGGTTCAGGATACGTACCGTACCGATGTTGTACGAACGGCTACAAACCAGTTGTCCTTGCGAAAGGAGGTTGATTTCCGTACTACCACCTCCCACATCGACGTACATGTAGTTTCCGTTACGGTCTTCCATACATTCGATATGGTTATTGTATACCATCTTGGCTTCCTCCTGGCCGTCGATGATTTCAATCCGTATACCGGCCTCCTTCTCGATCCGTTTGATGATCTTCGGACCGTTCTTGGCGTCACGCATGGCCGAGGTGGCGCAGGCACGATAGTCTTCCACATCGTATATGCGCATCAGATGACGGTATGCCTTCATCAGGCGAATCATGTTCTGCGCCCGCTGGTCGGTAATCTTTCCTTTGGCAAACACGTCAAATCCCAGACGCAACGGCACACGCAACAACAGGACTTTTGAAAACTTGGCACCTTCGGCACTTTCCTTCACGTTCTTGATAAGCAGACGAACCGCATTCGAACCAATATCAATGGCGGCATAGTTTACGCCGCATGAACCTTCGTTAGACATAGCTCTCTTCCTTTCTTTTTATAAGTAAAACTCTCAATCTTTCTGATTCTCGGCCAGGTAATAGTTATACAGGGCCTCCTGCGAACGGAACAACGAACCATCTTCCGATGTCCAGAATTCGTTTCCGCCGCGGCCGTCCACGATACGTCCCTGCATGGTGTCGGCCAGACCGTATTCTACCACCCGTTTCATTTCTTCCTTGATTACCGTATCGTATACCGGTGTGATGACCTCCACACGGTTGTCGAGGTTACGCGGCATCCAGTCGGCCGAACCGATAAACACCTTTTCCTCGCCGCCGGCGGCAAATACAAAGATACGCGAATGCTCCAGGTAACGGTCGATGATACCGTGTATGCGGATGTTGTTGCTCACTCCCGGTATTCCGGTCACCAGCGAGCAGTTTCCGCGTACCACCAGATCGATGTCTACACCGGCCGCCGAAGCCTCGTACAGCTTGTTCACCATCACCGGATCGGTAATGTGATTGATCTTGATCTTGATGTAAGCAGGCTTTCCGGCCTTCTTGTTCTTTATTTCGTTGTTGATCAGGGCTACGAACTTGTTCTTCATCTCGTTGGGCGAAACCAGGAGTTCCTTGAACTTGACAGGGCTGTACGGACGTTCGATGAAATCGAAAACCGTGTTTACATCCTTTACCAGCCGGCTGGAAGCCGTCATAAGCATACAATCGGTATACGAACGGGCATTGCCCTCGTGGAAATTTCCGGTACTGATGCAGGCGATGTCCGGTCCCGTCTTCATGCCGATATGGGTAATCTTGGAATGCACCTTCAGGCCTTCCACACCGAAAATGACCTTGATCCCCGCATCCTGCATCCGTTTCGACCAGTTGATGTTGGAAGCCTCGTCAAAACGGGCCAGCAACTCGATCACCACGGTTACTTTCTTTCCGTTTCGTGCGGCTCCGATCAATGCCTTCACCACCTTCGATTCCTTGGCCAGACGATACAAGGTGATTTTTATGCTACGCACCTGCTTGCTGACCGCCGCCTCCTGCAAGACACGGATAAACGAATCAAAGCTATGATAAGGCACATGGATAAACCGGTCTTTCTGCTGGATTTTCTCCAGCACGCTTTCCGGTCCGTCCAGCTCCTTCTTCAGGATGGAGGGCCAGGCCGGATATTTCAGGTTATGACGTCCGCAATCCGGGAAATGCATCAGGTCCTTGTGATTCTGGTAACGTCCGCTACCGATCACCGTATCCAGGCTATCCAGATCCAGCTTGTTCAGGACCCGTTTCAGCAGGTCCTTCGGCATGTACGTATCGTAAATAACCCGCAACGGTTCTCCCTTCTTGCGGCTTTTTACTCCCTTCGAAATCTTCTGCAAGGTACCCGTACGCAGGTCATTGTCTATTTCCATCTCGGCATCACGCGTAAACTTGAAGGCGTATGCTTCGAAACGGGTATATCCCAACCCTTCGAACACGATGGGCAGGCAATAGCGGATCACGTCGTCCAGATACATCAGATAACTTTTCCCGTCGCTATCCGGCAAGCGGATAAAACGTCCGCATACTCCTACCGGAAGCTCCAGAAAGGCATAATCCACGGCCGTCTTGGCGCTTTCCTTTGCCACCTTTACGGCCAGATAAATATTCTCATCGGTTTCGCTATCGAGCAACTTGATGGCCGAGAACCAGACCGGAACGATAAACCCGTTCAGCTTCTCACGGTAGTACGTATGCACAAACTCCCCCTGTTCCGGCGTCAGCTCCGTATCGTTCAGCAAGAACACATTTTCCTTGCGGAACTCTTCGGTCACATCACGAACGGCTTTCTCATAATCTTTTACATACCGGGCATTTATCTTGCCGATTTCGCGGATCAGCTTCTTGGCGTGTTCACGCTCCTTGGCCGCCGACTTGTCCGTATACTCGGCTATCCGGCTTTGAGAGGCCACCCGGACACGGAAAAATTCATCCAGATTGTTCGAATATATACCTAAGAAAGCCATCCGTTCCAGCAAGGGTACATGCTGACGGGTAGCTTCCTGTAAAATACGGTGATTAAAATACATCCAACTGATATCCCGTTCCAAATAAGGATTCTCTTTCTTCTTTCGTGACATACTTATCTACTTTTTCTGCAAAGAAAAGAAATAAGTGTGACAATAGTGTTTCAGTAAGAAAAAATTTTATAAAAAAGTGCTTTCTCCCTCACACTTAAGCGAATAAGATGTTATCAAACATATTCTTCCACCAGATACATGTGTTGTAGAAAATCGTCGGGAGCCATCCGCTCCAGTTCGTTCAGGATCGTGGTCTCCGCCGATTCCACCCATCCGGCAAACTGCTCGTTGCGCCGGTATGTCCCGGCAAAATCAAGCAACTTGCCCATATCGAAACACTCGCACGAAATTCCGGCATGACTTTGCATCGCGTCGTACGCGTTGCATTCCTGCTCGATGTGGGCCGGAACCATCAGAATAGGCTTGCCCAGGTACATCGCCTCGCACACCGACTCAAAACCGGCCGTGCTGGCGTATGCCTTGCAACCGGCCATCTGACGCAGGAACTCCACGTCATCCAGCTGATAGAAACGAAGGGTCTTATCTATTTCCTTGACGGCCGGTTCCTGCCAGCGGTCCCAGAAGAAACGCAACGGAACGTCGGGACACTTCCGGTGCCACTCGAGTACACTCTCCGAGAAACCCGAATTGAGCAGATAGCCGTGGATATAGTCTCCCTGGCTCGCCTCCACCTGAAACACGTCGCGCCTCAGCAACGGAGGGACCACCCGGATACGCCTGCCCGGATCATCCGGCATGGCACGAAAAGAAAGGGCCAGCCGTTCGGAAGCTCCGAAAGACGTTAGCCGCGAGAAAAAATTCAGACAGAACAATTTCTTCCGGAAAGTGTGCGGAAGCTTGAAATCCTTGTGAAGGAACAAATACTGGTGGCCGATACATACCTGAGGAACCGAAGGACGATGGAAGAAGTACACGAGGCCCGTAAGCAGCTCATAAAAATTGATCACCATATCGGCCCCGGTCTCGCAGATGCGCCGATGAATGAACCGGATACTCTCGGCATACACGGGCAACTTACACAAATTATACACGACACTCCGCGTAAGACTCACCCGCTGGTTCTTGTGCGTCGGCAGAAAGTTGGGACTCACAAATTGCCGCACAGGGGCGTGTATGCTCCGGTTGAAAAAGCCCGGCAACCGGCGTGATTCACTCTTGCCTACCAGCACTTCCACCACTTCATGTCCGGCACGGCGCAACATACTCTCCATGGTGATGGCCTGAGTAAGATGTCCCCTGCCTTCACCTTGTACGATAAAAAGGAATCTCATGAGGCTACAGGTATTATAGGTATGACATGAGCTCCGTCCCGTTCATAACCGGCCATCCAGTCGGTATAATAAACCACCTCCCACGCTCCTTCCGCGTTTTCGGTCAGAGCGGATAAGGTCTCCACCCAGTCGCCGGAATTCAAGTAATGAATGCCGTCTATCATCCGGTTTTCCGGGTGATGGATGTGTCCGCAAATCACCCCGTCGCATCCCCGGTCGCGCGCGAAGTCGGCCAGCACAGACTCGAAATCGGAAATGTAGGAAACGGCCCGTTTCACCTTCTGCTTGACCACCTGCGACAACGAATAATACGGTTTTCCCCGGCGCGTACGATAACGGTTATAAAGACTATTCAGCCGCAACAACACGGTATATCCCACATCGCCCAGCTTGGCCAGCCATTTCATACCGGAAGTAATCTTGTCGAATACGTCGCCATGCGTCACGAAATACCGCTTGCCGCCGCTTTCAAGCACATACGAATGCACAATCTGTATGCCTCCAAAGCGCATGGGAGCCAGATGATCCAGAAAGTCGTCATGATTTCCACGCACATAGATGACCTCGGTCCCGCAATTTTCCATCATCTTCATCAGAATCTTGAAAAAACGGGTATGCTCAGGTTTCCATTTCTTCACACCCGACTTCTGCAGGTGCCAGCCGTCAATGATGTCACCGTTCAGGATAAGCCGGTCACAATTCACACCGCTCAGAAAATCACTCACCTGGTCTACCTTCGAATAAGCCGTACCCAGATGAATATCCGACAAGACAATCGTCCGATAATAAGGTCTAGAATCCATAATCTCCTTTATAAAAATTTCTTATCAGGTACAAAAGAAGCGGATTCATGTTACAACCTGACAACGGCACGGTAACAATCCGGTGTAGCGATTATAACAATTTCAAGTCACCCGTGAAACGGTCTATCTCTTCCGACCACCACGGACCGATTCCCAGGCACGTCCTGGTGGGAACACCGTGAAACTCCGTCAGTCCGGCGTCTTCGATCAAGGCAACCGGAATCTCCGGACTCTCCCGGCAGACACGTTCATAGATATCCATCAGTTCCTCCTCCGAGTTGACATACACACAGATCTTGGCATACATGCCTCCCAGCCATTCGGCCAGCGGAGAATCTTCGCCGTAAGTCAGTGAATATGTAGTCTTTCCGTTCTCTTCCCGTTGAGAGAAGAGTGAGAGCAACGCGTCCACCGAGGCATGTGCTCCCTGAGCGATCATCTTTCCCTTGCGCATATTCAGGTCCTTGCGCATCACGATGACCTGTTTTACATTTCTTGGTTCCATGTTTGTTTTCCGGTTACAAAAAGAAAGACGCAGGAAGCAAAAGAAACGTGTCTTCACGCCTCTTCCATCCTCCTGCGCCATAAAATCATCTGTCTAAAAAATCAAGCCTTTACCTGTGCTATCAGCTCTTCGGGCGATACCAGCGATTGTTCGCCGGTAGCCATGTTCTTCAGGGTAACCTTGCCCTCGTTCATTTCGTTTTCGCCGATAATGGCCACAAAGGCGATGGCCTTGCTGTTGGCGTAGCTCATCTGTTTCTTCATCTTCGCGCTATCCGGATAGATTTCGGCACGGATACCCGCCGCGCGCACCTGCTGGAGAATCGGAAGCGCGTATGCCGCTTCGGCCTCACCAAAGTTTACGAAAAGCACCTGCGTACCGTTTACGGCGTCTTTCGGATACAGGTCCAGCTGGTTCAGTACGTCGTAGATACGGTCGGCACCGAAAGAAATACCCACACCCGACATGCCGTCCATACCGAACACACCCGTCAGGTTATCGTAACGGCCTCCACCGCTGATACTTCCTATCTGCACGTCGAGGGCTTTCACTTCGAAGATGGCACCCGTGTAATAGTTCAGTCCACGGGCCAGGGTCAGGTCCAGTTCCACTTCCGATTTCACGCCCAGACGAGCCACCGTATTCAGGATGAATTCGCTTTCTTCCACCCCCTTCAGACCGGTTTCGCTGGCCGCCAGCACCGTTTTCAGGGTTTCCAGCTTTTCGGCGTTTGTTCCGTTCAGCATGATAATCGGCTGGAGCTTGTCGATAGCCTCCTGGGGAATCCCCTTCGAAGCCAGCTCGGCGTTCACGTTGTCCAGGCCGATCTTGTCCAGCTTGTCGATGGCTACGGTAATGTCGACTATCTTGTCGGCTTCTCCGATGATTTCGGCGATACCGCTCAGGATCTTACGGTTGTTTACCTTGATGGATACCCGGATACCGAACTTCCGGAACACCGTGTCGATCATCTGTACCAGTTCCACCTCGTTGAGCAACGAATTGCTGCCTACCACGTCGGCGTCACACTGATAGAACTCGCGGTAACGTCCCTTTTGCGGACGGTCGGCACGCCATACCGGCTGAATCTGGAAACGCTTGAACGGAAAAGTCAGTTCGTCGCGGTGCATCACCACGTAGCGGGCAAAAGGCACGGTCAGGTCGTAACGGAGACCTTTCTCGCAAAACTTGCTCGCCAGCTTGGCCGCGTTACGGCTCAGCAGCTCTTCGTCGGTGAGTCCCGAAAAATAGTCGCCCGAGTTCTGGATCTTGAAAAGCAGCTTGTCGCCTTCTTCGCCGTATTTCCCCATCAGCGTAGAAAGATTCTCCATCGAAGGAGTCTCAATCTGCTGAAAGCCATACAGGTAAAACACTTCACGAATGGTATCGAATATATAATTACGTTTCGCCATCTCTACCGGCGAAAAGTCTCTGGTTCCTTTAGGAATTCCTGGTTTTGTTGCCATAATAGTTCATCATTTAATACGATGTGCAAAAGTACATGAAATATTTGATACAGAAAATCAATCCGGCAAACTTTCTGCCTCCGGAGATACGGGTAAACATTAAAATCCCCCGGAGGACGTCCGGGGGAAGAATTGAAATCATTTCTGCCGCATCGGGGTATCACTCCCGGCGGTTGGTAAAGATCGTGATGTAGTAAATCAGCGTAGCCAGCGAACCCAGGGCGGCAACCACGTACGTGTAGGCGGCCGATTTCAGGGCGTCCTTGGCCTGGTTATGATTGAACGCGTTCGTTACCCCCGCGCCGTTCAGCCATACCAGCGCACGACGGCTCGCGTCGATTTCCACCGGCAGGGTGATGAAGCTGAACAAGGTAGTCATGGCAAACAGACAGATACCGATGAGCAGCAATTGCGGGAAAGAGTTCAGCAAGAGGATACCTCCCAGCAACACCCATTGCACGATGGACGAAGAAAACTGAACCACCGGAACCAGGGCCGAACGCATCTGCAACGGAGCATACGCGCGGGCATGCTGGACGGCGTGTCCGCATTCGTGGGCGGCTACGGCGGCGGCCGCTACGCTACACGTTCCGTACACATCCTCGCTCAGGTTCACCGTCTTGTTGGCCGGGTTATAATGGTCGGTCAGCATTCCCGGAGTACTGATGACCCGCACGTCGTAAATACCGTTGTCGCGAAGCATTTTCTCGGCCACCTCGCGTCCCGTCATTCCGTTGGAAAGCGGTATCTGTGAATAACGTTCAAACTTGCTCTTCAAATTGGCCTGTACCAGATAACTCAGAATGGCCACACCAATAAATATTACCCAACTTAGCATCATAATAGTAATTTTCTTTTCAATTTAGTTATATTTTTCTCTGTACAAATACTTTGCCAAGATAATCAGAAGCGGCGATTCCGACAAGACGTGTCACTTCTTTTTGACGTATATTAGGGAATTTGAATGTTCCTATACAAAAATGAGCCACCGGCATTGACATTTTTTCGCTATCTTTTCACAAGACAGGACGCGGATCGGAAAAGCCAAACCCTGAAAAACTCCGTTTTTCGTTTGCCTCTCCACTCGTCTTTCGCTATACTTATTGTAACAAGACAGACTTCCTTCTGACTATCAACAGATTGAAAGAAACTCGCACGGAAACCAGCAATGGATAAGAAAAGGCGGGTTGTTCCGAACCGCCATATTTCTTATGATTTCAAATAACTCTTTATCCCATTTGTAAGGGTAACATTTCTTTCTGAGCAGAAAGCATGAACAGGTCGCAATGCCGTCATTCGAACTTGCCTTTCGTCAGTTCCTCTTTCAGGAAAGCGAACACATAATAGCAACTTTGATGATAGAAATGCGTCCGTTCATCCATTATTTTCCGATATGTTTCCGAATTGAATACCGTGGCAAGTGCCTCTTCCATTGTCATTCCGCTGTTCTGTTCCATGATAAAGTTTCATACCAATGCTCCTCCATGACGATGACAATATTCCGCGATGTCGTCCACCATCGAGGCAAACGACTGTGTATGCACATATCCGTAATTACGGTCGATGAAATCTATTCCTTTATAGCGACTCAGGTAATTGAAGGCCTGTTTCATCGTCAATCCGTACTTGCGTCCGAACTCAAGGATGAAGATGACCGTCCATTCCAGTTTGTCCTTTACATTATATTCCATTGTGATATTCCTTAGACCTGTTGGACAAAGATAACAAAAACCGTTGTAAACCTGCATGAAAAGCAAGAGAATTATTGCCCGTTACAGGAAAATCAGTATTGACTTCCGGAGTCTATATTCTTCGTATCTCACAAAACAAGTATCTTCATTCAGCCCAAATGATTAAGCCATGTTCTTTACAGACGAAACAGAAGTGACTTTTCAAACGGATTCATGCAACCGGGACGGACAACGGACAGGTAGCAATTTTCTGCTTAATTATTCAGGAATCTGCTTCGAACACATATCAACGAATGATGGAATCATGCCGGGTTCCTCTTTGAAAGCCCAATAGTTTACCTGAATCGGGAGCTTTCGCTATCTTTTCACAAGACAGGACGCGGATCGGAAAAGCCAAACCCTGAAAAACTCCGTTTTTCGTTTGCCTCTCCACTCGTCTTTCGCTATCTTTGCCCGTTCAAAAAGCCAGAATATGATAGTTTGCATTGCCGAAAAGCCCAGCGTAGCGCGCGACATCGCCGAAGTACTGGGAGCCAGAAACCGTAAAGAAGGATACATCGAAGGAAACGGATACCAGGTGACCTGGACCTTCGGACACCTGTGTACCCTGAAGGAACCCCACGAATACACCCCCTCCTGGAAAACCTGGAGCCTGGGAAGCCTGCCCATGATTCCGCCCCGGTTCGGTATCAAGCTCATCGACGATCCGGGTATCGAAAAACAGTTCCACATCATCGAGTCGCTCATGACCAAGGCCGACATGATCATCAATTGCGGCGATGCGGGCCAGGAAGGAGAACTCATACAGCGCTGGGTGATGCAGAAGGCCGGAGCCAAATGTCCCGTAAAGAGACTCTGGATCTCGTCACTGACCGAAGAGGCCATCCGCGACGGCTTTGCCCACCTGAAAGACCAGGCAGAATTCCAGCCCCTCTACGAAGCGGGACTGAGCCGGGCCATCGGCGACTGGACACTGGGCATGAACGCCACACGCCTCTACACCCTGAAATACGGACAGAACAGGCAGGTACTCTCCATCGGGCGCGTACAGACCCCTACCCTGGCACTCATCGTAAAGCGCCAGCAGGAGATCGAGCACTTCGTCCCCAAGCAGTACTGGGAGCTCAAGACCCTCTACCGCGATACCGTGTTCACCGCCATCGTGCGCAAGAGCGACGAGGAACTGGCCGAAGAGGCCGAAAAGGAGAATCCCGCGAAGAAGAAGACCCAGCCCGCCGAAAACCGCGGAATCCCGCCCATCACCGACGAGCAGACCGGACGCCAGTTGCTGGAACGCATCCGGCAGGTACCCTTCGAAGTGACCGACATCGCCACCAGGAAAGGTACGGAAGCCCCGCCCCGCCTGTTCGACCTTACCTCGCTCCAGGTGGAATGCAACAAGAAATTCAGCTACTCGGCCGATATGACCCTGCAACTCATCCAGTCGCTCTACGAAAAGAAAGTGGCCACCTACCCACGTGTAGACACCACCTTCCTGAGCGACGACATCTACCCCAAATGCCCCAACATCCTGGCAGGGCTGAAAGACTACGCGGCATACACGGCTCCCCTGGCAGGCGCTCCCCTCATCAAATCGAAAAAAGTGTTCGATAACTCCAAGGTGACCGACCACCACGCCATCATCCCCACCGGCGTACAGCCCCAGGGACTCACCGACATGGAGAAGCGCGTGTTCGACCTCATCGCCCGCCGCTTCATCGCCGTCTTCTACCCCGATTGCAAGTTCTCCACCACCACCGTGCTGGGAGAGGCCGACAAGATAGAGTTCAAGGTGACCGGCAAGCAGATTCTCGACCCGGGATGGCGGGTCATCTTCAGCAAGGAACAGCAGGAAGAAACCAGGGAAAATGCCGACGAGGAACGCACCCTGCCCGCCTTCCGCAAGGGAGAGAGCGGACCGCACGAACCCATGCTCAACGAGAAATGGACCCAGCCGCCGCGTCCCTACACCGAAGCCACCCTGCTCCGTGCCATGGAAACCGCCGGAAAACTGGTCGACAACGACGAGCTGCGCGACGCCCTGAAAGAAAACGGCATCGGACGCCCGTCTACCCGTGCCGCCATCATCGAAACCCTCTTCAAGCGGCATTACATCCGCAAGGAACGGAAGAACCTGATAGCCACCCCCACCGGCGTGGAACTCATCCAGCTCATCCACGAAGAGCTGCTGAAATCGGCCGAGCTCACCGGTATCTGGGAAAAGAAATTGCGCGAAATCGAACGGAAAAGCTACGACGCCGGCACCTTCCTGGCCGAACTGAAGCAGATGGTCACCGAAATCGTCTATAGCGTATTGAGCGACAACAGCAACCGCCGCGTAACGGTGACCGACGACAAACCCGTTCCTGCCCCGAAGGCGAAGGAAACCGCCGACACGCCGAAGAAACGGACCCGCAAATCCACGCCGAAAGCCGCTCCGAAAACGACATCGAAAACGGCCGCCACCCCAACACCGAAAGAGAAACCGGCCGCTCCGGCGTTACCCGAAGGCGACGCCATCATCGGTTGCCAGTGTCCGCTCTGCGGAAAAGGAACCATCCTGAAGGGAAAGACCGCCTACGGATGTTCCGAATGGAAGAACGGATGCACCTTCCGGAAACCGTTCTAATCCCCCGTTATATAGCCAGAAATCCGACAATTCGGTAAGGGGCCTCATCCCGAGTCACCGGGTAAGGCCCCGCCTTTTTCAATCCACAAGGATAATTTCTTCGGGCAGATAACCGCTCCGGATGCGCCATTCGTTGGGGTACAGGTTGTTCACCCGGTTGCCGATGTTCTTGCCGAAGCCCAGCGGCACTCCCCGGTACGTAAGCAGCACATACCCTTTCGGCGCCGAAGCGTCCAGCGTCACCGCCTCCTTGCGCAGATAGGCAATGGACTGTTCATAAGTCAACTCCGCCTCCGCGAAAGCCGCCCGGTTCAGCGCCGTACTCATGGCCAGCGCGTGATGAGGCTGCCAGTCCTTCCCCTTCAGCTCGCCCAGCGTCACGCCCGCGTGCAAGATGCGCAACCGGTCTTTCAGACGGTCGTACAGGTCACTCCAGGCCTTCGGTATCGCCACGCAGCACGTGCCTTCCACCCGGTAGTCGAAGGCCCCGTCCGCCGCCATCCAGTGTTTCACCTCGTCCGGAACCGCAAGCGGCCGTCCGTTCTTGCCGCCCTTCTCACGGCCTCCCCTGCGCGTCTTCTCCTTCCGCGAAGTCCCCTCCGTGCCTCCGCACCCATCCGTTTCGCCGTGCTTGCGCAGCACCGCCAGAAACAGGCCCTCGCCCTGCGTCTTATGCGGCAGGAAGCGGTATACCGGAAAATCCCCGCCCGTCAGGTTGCCCGTGACCCGCCATTCCTCCGGCACGTCCAGCGGAAGCACCTCCGCGCCCAGCGTTCCGGCTATCCACGCCACATTGTCCTCGTTCTCCTCCCGGTTGTACGTACACGTGCTATACACAAGCAGGCCGCCCGGTTTCAGGCAAGGCCAGATGTCGCGCAAGATGCGCCGCTGGCGTTGCCAGCACGTTTCCACATTCTCCGGGCTCCATTCCGATACGGCCACGGGGTCCTTGCGGAACATCCCTTCGCCCGAGCAGGGCACATCGGTCAGCACCACGTCGAACACCCCTTCCAGCGGCGTAAAGTCGGCAGGATCGTTGTTCGTCACCACCACTTCCGGATGTCCCCATTTCACCAGGTTCTCCGCCAGCACCTGCGAGCGGTTGCGCATCACCTCGTTGGCCACCAGCAGACTTCCCTCCGGCAATACAGAGCGGCACAGGGTAGACTTCCCGCCCGGAGCCGCGCACAGGTCGAGCATGACGGAAGGCTCCGTCACATACCGGCGGAGCGCCTGTTCCACAAACATCGAAGAAGCCTCCTGCACGTAGTAGCACCCCGCATGAAAAAGCGGATCGAACGTAAAGGTAGGCCGTCCGCTCAGGTAATACCCCTGTTCCGACCAGGGCACCGCCGACCGGTGCGCCGGCACACGGTCATACTTGGCCGTATTCATGCGGATACTTACCGGCGTATCCTGTTCCAACGCCTCGCACAAGGCGTTACACATCTCTTCTCCCATCAGCCGACGGGTACGTTCCAGAAATAATTCGGGTAAATTCATATTGTTCTGCTGAGTCTGTACTAAGTTTATTGTCAGGGAAACCGGCACCTGCCCCAAACGAACGGACATCTGACCTTCATTAACGGACGTTCGTCTTACATCAAACGCCCGTTTGTTTTGAATAAAACATCCTCACGTTTTCAACAAAACGCCTAGACGTTTTTCTGAGATCCGCCAATCAAAAGCCCCGTTCCCGCTACAAAAATACAGATTCCAGATGATTTTTTCTGATTTCAAGCAAAAGAACATGGGGAGTTAAAAGTCAATAGTTAAAAATCTGTCATCTAACCGTCTAATATTCAAACAAACAGTTAATTTTTAATTATCGGCTGATAATGTCTTTATATTCAGGCCTCACTATTAACGCCGATGGAATTTCTTTCCACATTTTCCGCAGGTATAATTTACCAAGAAACGCTTAAGAGTGAACATCAGGATAAAGCCTACCACGGCCATCGCCAAGGCAATGTAATTGGCAACGAGAGACCGGAATCCGAACTCGACCGGAAGAACCAGATACAACCCCGGAATAAGGATGAAGAAAAGACAGAGCATGGACATCATCGTACCGTAGGAATGACGGTGTACAATAGGCCTTACCTCCTCGCTACCGCATCGGGGACAAAAAGGTCTCATCTCTGCCCTTTCCTCCAGCACGGGACAGATAAGCGACCGGGCCTTGTCGTAGTCTTTCTCGAATACATAGATGGCTATCCCTGTCAAAGGGCCGTACGCTCCGGTTCGGGTGTCCTGGCTTTCATCGTGACGGCGCGAAGCAATATTGTTCGTCCGAAGCAGATTCTCCACCTCATCCGCATAAATGCTGTTCTCACATTTCAATAACAATTTCTCCCGCATATCTTCAAGTGTTTATCGATTCTCTCTGTAAAAATAAGAAAAAAAACCGGAGCAGAGAAATGACGGTGAGAAAACTGATATAGAGAATAATGATTTTCAGACAGATAACATAAGAAATCTTTCTGCCAACCAGATTCGTCATACTTTTCACCTTGAATTTTGAAGAATTTACTCTTCACTGACCGGCGCTCCTGTCTAAAAAAATCCCTACCTTTGCGCCAGAAAAAAACCGACTACGAATATGAAACAATACCTAGACCTGCTCCGCCGCATCCGGACCGAGGGAGTAAGGAAAGACGACCGCACGGGTACGGGCACCATCAGCGTGTTCGGCCATCAGATGCGGTTCAACCTGGAAGACGGATTTCCGCTCGTAACAACCAAGAAGCTGCATCTGAAATCCATCATCTACGAGCTGCTCTGGTTTCTGCGCGGAGACACCAATGTGAAGTACCTGCAGGAAAACGGCGTACGCATCTGGAACGAATGGGCCGACCCGAACGGCGACCTGGGACACATCTACGGCTACCAGTGGCGCTCATGGCCCGACTACGAGGGAGGATTCATCGACCAGATTTCGGAGGCCGTGGAGACCATCCGCAAGAACCCCGACTCACGACGCATCATCGTAAACGCCTGGAACGTGGCCGACCTGAAGAACATGAACCTACCGCCCTGCCATATATTCTTCCAGTTCTACGTGGCCGACGGACGGCTGAGCCTGCAGATGTACCAGCGGAGCGCCGACAGCTTCCTGGGAGTGCCGTTCAACATCGCCTCGTACGCCCTGCTGCTACAGATGATGGCACAGGTGACGGGCTTGAAAGCCGGCGACTTTATCCACACCCTGGGCGACGCGCACATCTACCTGAACCACCTGGAGCAGGTGGATCTGCAACTCACCCGCGCTCCACGCCCGCTTCCGGTAATGAAGCTCAATCCCGACGTGAAAAACATCTTCGACTTCCGCTACGAGGACTTCCAACTGGAAGGCTACGACCCCTGGCCGCACATCGCCGGAAAGGTGTCTGTGTGATTTAAAATGAACTATTAACAATCAAAAAGAAACGATATACTGGAAGGCTTGAGACCGGCGTCAACCGGTCCCTAAGCAACCAGTCAATTTAAAACAACCAAGCAACATGATTCTATCCATCATCGTGGCCGTCAACAAAGACCTGGCCATCGGTTTCGAGAACCGGCTGATATACCGCGTGCCGAACGACCTGAAACGCTTCAAGGCGCTGACTACGGGACACACCATCGTGATGGGACGAAAGACCTTCGAATCGCTTCCGAAGGGAGCGCTGCCCAACCGGCGGAACATCGTGCTGAGCCGCCAGGACCTGCGCCTGCCGGGCGCCGAATGCTTCCACTCGCTGGACGAAGCCCTGGAAGCCTGCCGCACGGACGAAGAAGTGTTCGTCATCGGCGGAGCGAGCCTCTACCGTGAGGCGCTTCCGCTGGCACACCGCCTCTACCTGACGGAGGTAGACGACGCCGGAAAGCCGGCCGACACGTTCTTTCCCGCCATCGACGCCGGGACATGGAACGAAAAAAGTAGAGAATGCCATCCGTCGGACGAAAAGCACCTCTACCCTTATTGCTTCATTGATTACGAAAGAAAATCCGGCCGCTGACCGGCCGGCACGACTACGCGGACGTCAGTCTTCATCCGCCAGATCCAGAATAGGCATCTGGCGCTTGATGGCCTCGCGGAAGGAAATGATGGTTTCCGAACGCGAAAGTCCCAGCGGCTGGAGCTTGTCGTGGATGATATCCAGCAGGTGATGGTTGTTCTTGGCGTAGATCTTGATAAACATGTCGTACTGGCCCGTGGTGAAATGACACTCCACCACCTCGGGTATCTGCTTCAGCCCCTCGGTGACGGAATCAAACTGCTCGGGGTCTTTCAAGTAAAGCCCGATGTAGGCACAGGTCTCATACCCGATCTTCTCCGGATCGATTACAAACTCCGAACCCTTGAGTATACCCAGGTTGGTCAGCTTCTGAATACGCTGGTGAATGGCCGCTCCCGACACGTTGCAGGCACGCGCCACTTCCAGAAACGGGATGCGCGCATTGTCGGCAATCAACCGCAAAATCTGTTCGTCTAAGCTATCTAACTGATGATGTCCCATTTTTCATTGATTTAAACACGACAAATATACGGTTTTTTCGGCATAAATCTCCCTACCTATAACTTTTATACAGGGAATAAGTTCGGATTTAGTAGTAAATCGTATCTTTGTGGGAACATTTCCTCATACATTAACACATACGAACATGAAAAAGATCTGGCTTATCTGGGCACTGGCAGGAGCCGCCGCTCTGCCGGCAAACGCCCAAAACTTTGACGACTACTTTACGGACAAGACCCTGCGGATAGACTATCTCTTTACGGGCGACGCCCGCCACCAGGACATCTGCCTGGACGAACTCTGCTCGCTCCCCCAATGGGCCGGACGACGCCACCACCTGAGCGAACTCCCCCTGGAAGGAAACGGCCGGATCACCGTCGCCGACAAGGCCAGCGGAAAAGTCATCTACCGGACTTCGTTCTCCAGCCTGTTTCAGGAATGGACCAGCGAGGCCGAAGCCTTCCATACCCGACGGGGATTCGAGAACTCGTTTCTGATACCTTATCCCAAACAGGCGGTGACCGTCACCGTAGAGCTGCTTGACAAGTACCGCAAGGTGTGCGCCAGCATGAGCCACGAGGTACGGCCCGACGACATCCTGATTCACCAGAAGGGTACGAGCCGCGTCACACCGCACCGGTATCTGCTACAGAGCGGATCGCCCGACGACTGCATCGACGTGGCCATCATGGCCGAAGGATATACCGCCGGAGAAATGGACCGCTTCTACCAGGACGCCGAAACGGCCTGCCAGGCCATCTTCGACCACGAGCCGTTCAAGCACCTGAAAGACCGGTTCAACGTGGTGGCCGTGGCCAGCGAATCGGCGGATAGCGGCGTGAGCATACCCAGAGACCACGCGTGGAAATCGACGGCCGTCAGCTCGCACTTCGACACCTTCTACTCCGAACGCTACCTCACCACACGAAGCGTGAAGACCATACACAACTGGCTGGCGGGCATTCCGTACGAACACATCATCATCCTGGCCAATACCGATACCTACGGCGGAGGCGGTATCTACAACTCGTATACCCTGACCACGGCCCATCACCCGATGTTCCGCCCGGTAGTGGTTCACGAATTCGGACACAGCTTCGGCGGACTGGCCGACGAATATGCCTACGACGACGCCGAAAGCCCGTTCTACCCGCAAACCATAGAACCGTGGGAACAGAACATCACCACGCTGGTACACTTTGAGGACAAATGGAAGGACATGGTGCCCGAAGGTACGCCGATACCTACTCCCGCCGAAACCGATCCGGACAAGCTCTATACGCGCGTAGGAGTGTTCGAGGGAGCCGGATATACCGCCAAAGGCGTGTACCGCCCCACCACGGAATGCCGCATGAAAATAAACGAGGCACCCCAGTTCTGCCCGGTATGCCAGCGCGCCCTGGAACGCCTCATCCGTTTCTACACCGACAAATGATACCGGCCATGATAGAATTTACCCCGATAGGAACCAGCCACGCGGATTACGCGTTTGTGGAACGGCTCATGACGGAATCGTTTCCGCCGGCCGAGAGAAGAACGGAAGCGGACCAGCGGCAACTGACGGATCACGAGGAACGCTTCAGCTGCCTGCTGATTACCGACGGAGCGCTCCGGGTGGGATTCATCACCCTGTGGCGCTTTCCGGGATTTACCTACGCCGAACACCTGGCCACCTCGCCCGAGGTGCGCAACAGGGGCTACGGCAAACAGGTGATGCAACGGCTCGCCGAATACATCCCCGGCCTGATCGTGCTGGAGGTGGAGCCGCCCGAAGACGAGATGAGCCGCCGGCGCATAGGATTCTACGAGCGGTGCGGATTCACCCTGAGCCCGTACGAATACCTCCAGCCGCCTTACCGCCCCGGCGGAGAGCCTTTTCCGCTACGCATCATGACCGCGGGAAGCGAAACGTTCACGCACGACCGCTTCGTGGCGTGCCGCGACCTGATATACAGGCACGTATACCGGTATCAGCCGACCGGCGGAGGCGCATCGTTCTGATACAGCACACATCCGCCCGAAGCTGACCGCAACCGATCCTTTCCTTCCTCAAAACCAGCCGAAAGGACTTGATACCCTGCCGCCCGGATTCGTAGCGGACACAATGTACCAACACACAAAAAAAGGGATTGCCCGATGTGGACAATCCCTTTCTTTTGTTGCTTATAAATGTACTATTACTGACGTTGAGTAGCAGAATAGTTGATTTTCAAAGCGTAAGCCTGACGAAGAGCCTGCTTTACTTCCGTAACGATACCCATCTTGGTCTTAGCGTCAACCTTCAAAGATACGGTCATAAACGGTTTGTCTTCCTCTTTCATGTTTTCACGTTCCTGATAAATGTAGTCCTGAACTTCAGAAGATTCGGCGAACTTATCGTTCAGCTGGATACGGTCTGTAGTACCCATCTTCTTCTGGTATTCTGGCAACGGTTTACCAATGTAAATGAAAGACACCAGAGATTTCTTTTCAAGCTTTTCCAATTCCGTAGCCTGCGGAACTTTGAACTGAACCTTCAATGTAACCTCACGCATGGTTGTTACGATCATGAAGAAGAACAACATGGTAAAGATAAGGTCAGGCAAAGAAGAAGTATTCAGTTCAGGCATTCCCTTCTTACCGGTCTTATTAAATTTTCCCATGATTATTTTCCTCCATACTTTTTAGGTTCTGCTTCAGAGATCTTCTGCGGATAGTAGTCACGGATAGCTTTCTGTTCGTCTTCTGAACATTCTGCATAAGATTTTCCGAATTGTGACTGAGCCAGTTCGTTACGCAATTCGTTGTATGCAGCAACCAGTTCATTCTGAACCTGCAGATAAGCGTCGTAGCTAGTACCAACGTCGTTCTGTACAGAAATTACATGTTTTTCTGTGATCATCACGTCACCGAAATACGGGAGATGTTTCGGATGTTTTTCCGGCATATTCTCGTCGTTGTTCGGATTGGCAATGAATTCTTTTGCTTTTGCTCTCAGCTGCTTGATATCGAACCATTCTCCGCCTACCATCAACTGGTCGTCCTTATTGATACGGACCTGGAGAACATTTCTTTCCTTTACGATAATATCACTCTTTTCCTGATTGTTTTCCGGTGGAGGAGGCAATTGTCTTGCCAAACCACGGTCAGTATCCATTGATGTTGTAATAAGGAAGAAAATAAGCAACATGAAGGCAATATCGGCCGTAGAACTTGAATTAATTCCGGGCACTTTTCTTTCTTTTTTTGCCATTTTTACTTACTCCGTTTTAACTATTAAACTCAATGAATAATTTATTTTTTAAAGATTCCTGACATATTAACCAGGGTACCGATTGCGGCAACTACGGCCAATACATAAGTTGAATACAAGAACATGTCTGTAATCTTCAACCACATGCCATCGTTATAAACTTCGCCACCGCCCATAACAACCGGTTCGCTAGAGCCAATATTATAAGTAATAATCAGCAGAACGACCAACAGGATCAGTCCCAGCAGAGATTTGATAGCTCCTTTCGGATTATCTTTCAAAGCGCCACCAAACTGTGCGATCGCTCCAAGCAGAGTCACAATCACCGTCACGGCGAACATTCCGTACATCAAGTACATCAGCGCCGGAGTATTTGCAGGTTCAGTCTGACCTGCGGCATTTGTTTCACTGTATCCTACTCCGTAGAACATGCCCAGCACTACCAAGATCAAGGCAACGCAGACATAAAATACATAGTATGATACCTTGTATGATAATTTAGCCATTGTTCTTAATTATTTTTTGTATTTCAGGTTATACTTCATGATCATATCAAGCAATGTGATAGAAGAATCTTCCATCTGGCTTGTAATAGCTTCGATCTTAGACAGGATGTAGTTATAGAATACCTGAAGAATCAAAGCAACGATCAAACCGAAGATAGTAGTGATCAACGCAACTTTCATACCACCGGCAACAACTGTCGGAGAAATATCACCAGCCTGCTGGATATCATCGAATGCCTGCACCATACCGATTACAGTACCCAAGAATCCCAAAGACGGAGCCATCGCGATGAACAATGTGATCCAAGAACATCCTTTTTCAAGGTAACCAGCCTGAACACCACCGTAAGATACTACAGAACGTTCAACTACGTCCAAGCCTTCATCGATTCTCATCAAGCCCTGGTAGCAGATAGAAGCAACCGGACCACGAGTGTTACGGCAGATAGTCTTAGCGCCTTCTACATCACCTTTTTCCAAAGCGCCTTCTACTTTTGCCATCAATTTCTTAACGTCTACTTCAGCCAAGCTCAAGTAAATGATACGTTCGATACAGAAAGCCAAACCCAAAACCAATGCGATGGCTACCAATGACATGAAGCCTGCATCACCTTCAATAAATTTGGTTTTCAACTCTTTGTGTAAACCACCTTCTTCTACTACAACCGGTGCTGCTTCTGTTGTTTCATCAGCTGCTGCAACCTGTTCTGTCTGAGCCGGTTCGGCTGTAGCTGTAGAATCCTGAGCCATAGCTGCCTGAGTCATTCCAAACGAGAGGACTCCCATCACTGCAAGAATTGCAAATAACTTTTTCATTGTGTGTCTAATTTTTAAGATTAATTAATTAATAGTTATAAATTGATTTAGTTGTTTCTCTATTAAAATCATCTTGCGGAGAGAACGGGATTCGAACCCGTGATACGCTTTTGGCGTATACACGCTTTCCAGGCGTGCCTCTTCAACCACTCGAGCACCTCTCCTTTCAGCACCATTTAAAAGGGCTTTCCTTTAAAATCGGGTGCAAATTACAAATAAAAATGCGAACTGCAAGCGATTTCCGTTACAAATGTATCTTTTTTTTTCATGATACATCACATCTGACCTGCAAAAGTTTTCCTTATCCCCTAAAATTAATAAAAATTAAAAGGAATGTGCGGCTTTCGAGAATACTTTCAAGGCATTCGCGGTGGTTTGCGAGGCAATCTGATCGAGAGGGAGTCCGAATATATCGGATAGTTTTTCGGCGACATGTACCAGAAAAGCGCTTTCGTTCCGTTTTCCGCGCTGGGGAACAGGAGCCAGGTAGGGAGAATCGGTTTCCAGAACCAGTCTTTCCAGCGGAAGCTTTTTCAGGACTTCGGGCAAGGTACTCTTTTTGAAAGTGACCGTGCCGTTGATGCCCAGCATGAAGCGGTCGAAGGCCAACAGGCGGGACGCCTCTTCTTCCGTGCCCGAGAAACAATGGAAAACGCCCGACAAGGCGGGTTCCTTCCGGTAGGGCTCCAGTACTTCCAGCACTTCCGGACAGGCGTTACGGGCATGAATGCTCAGGGGGAGTCCGAACTCCAGCGCCCATTGTACCTGGAGGTCGAAGGCCTGCATCTGCTCGTCGCGGAACGTACGGTCCCAGTACAGGTCGATACCCACTTCGCCGATACCGAAGAACGTTTCCGGACCACGAAGCCATTTCTCTACGGCCGCAAGCTTTTCTTTCCAGTCCTGATCTACGGAAGTAGGATGAAGACCGATCATCGGATAACAGGCCGGATGGGCCTTGCAGGTGGCCAGCATGGCTTCCACCGTCGTCTCGTCGATGTTCGGCATGAACAGGCGGTATACCCCCGACTCACGGGCACGGATGATGGCCAGGTCACGGTCGGTATCGAATTCTTCTACAAATAAATGTGTATGGGTATCTGTCAACGGTGTCATGGTGTTCTTATAATTTACGGTTCATCAAACTGAATACAAAATCGTGTAACTGGTTTTTCAACGGCGCGTCGACACCTACTTCTTCCAGCAGGCGCAATCCTTCCTGATAACAGGTATCGATCTGCTCGAGGCAGATTTCCGCAATGCCTACCTTATCATATAGCGCGGTTACGGCGGCTATCTTTTCGGCGGGGTCGTAGCCGACGGCTTCTATCCATTTCGTAAGTTCCCGTCTTTGGGTGTCGTCCGACTTTTCGAGGGCCGTAATGAGCATGTACGTTTTCTTATTGCACAGGATATCGCCTCCGATTTTCTTTCCGAAGACGGCCGGATCGCCGTATACATCGAGGTAATCGTCCTGCAACTGGAAGGCCAGTCCCATCCGGATACCGAAATCATACAACCGACCGGCGTCGGCATCGGACGCTCCTCCCAGGATGGCGCCTATCTTCAGGGCCGCCGCCAGAAGTACGGACGTTTTCAGACGGATCATCTCGATGTATTCACGGACGGTTACGTCCATCCGCGTTTCGAACTCCATATCCCATTGCTGCCCTTCGCATACTTCCAGGGCCGTCTGGCCGAACACCTGCATGACCGCCTGCACCTTATCGGCCGGACAATGTTCCATCATGAAGCGGTACGAAAGAATCAGCATGGCGTCGCCCGAAAGGATGGCGGTATTCTCATCCCATTTCTTGTGTACCGTGGGCTTCCGGCGGCGCATGTCGGCCTTGTCCATCAGGTCATCGTGCAACAAGGTAAAGTTATGGTAAGTCTCTATTCCCGCCGCCTGCCATAAAATGGAGTCGGTATCTTCCTTATATAAGTTATAGGCCAGCAACATCAAGACCGGACGCAAGCGCTTTCCGCCCAGGTCGAGTACATATTTTATCGGGTCATACAAGCCCATCGGTTGGCGGGCATAAGCCAGATCCGCGATGAAATGCTGAACACTGGCCAATAATTGTTCACAGGTTTGCTGCTTCATACATCAGAGTTTAGGGTTTTCCAACAACGAAAAAAGGCTGCTCGTGCGGGCAGCCTTTCTTTATTCGATCCAAGGATTACTGCAACTTGAAGGTTACAGGTACGGTATATTTTACACGTACGGCCTTACCACGCTGCTTACCTGGTTTCCACTTCGGCATCATCATGATCACACGGAGTGCTTCCTTATCCAGATACGGGTCTACTGAACGCATAACTACCGGGTCAACGATAGAACCGTCACGGTTTACCACAAACTGAACGATTACACGTCCCTGTACACCGTTTTCCTGTGCGATGGTCGGATACTTGATGTTCTTAGCCAAGAACTTCAAACATTCAGCCATACCACCCGGGAATTCCGGCATCTCTTCTACTACCTGGAAGATCTGCTGTTCTTCCACTTCTTCTTCCTCAACTTCTACAGGTGCCTGTTTTACTACGACAACAGCTTCACCCACTTCCTCTGAGGTTGCAACGGTAGATTCTTCAACGTTCGCATCGTTTTCGGCAATCTGGAGCACTTCTTCCATCTTCGGAGCTTCGGGGGGAGGTGGAGCCTGAGGTTGTTCCTGTTGTTCCGTGATAGGAACCATTTCTTCTTCAAACGCTGGTTCTACGATACCAGTATCGGTAGTGACCTGTATGTCACGTTCTGTCCATTCGAACGCAACAAACATCGCTGCCAATATCAGCACGAAACCAATCAACAGACCAGTCGTTTTCTTTCCTTCGAGGTCCGCTTTCGGCGATTTTTTAATTTCCATAAAATAACTTTTATAGGTTAATGTTTCTCTGTCCGGCAAATGTAGTATTTATTTGTGAAACCCCAACAAATTCTCTGAAAAAAAATGCCAAAAAACAAAACATTTTACCATCACTTCCAAAACCTCCAAACTTTTAGCTATCTTTGGCGTGTCTACAGAGTTTAAATTGAGAAAACATGAAAAAGATTATCATAGCCATAGACGGATTCTCCTCGTGCGGAAAAAGCACGATGGCCAAGGATCTGGCCCGCGAAATCGGGTATATCTATATAGATAGTGGTGCCATGTACCGTGCCGTAACCCTTTACTGCATCGAGCACCACATGTTCGACGCCGCCGGAAACATCGACGAAGCAGCCTTGAAGGCTCACATGAACGATATCCACATCAGCTTCCGGCTGAACCCGGAAACCCAGCGCCCAGTAACCTACCTCAACGGGGTAAATGTGGAAGACCGCATCCGTACCCTGGAAGTGTCGTCACGGGTCAGCCCGGTGGCCGCCCTGGGATTCGTGCGTGAGGCGCTGGTCAAGCAACAACAGGAAATGGGAAAAGACAAGGGTATCGTGATGGACGGAAGAGACATCGGTACCGCCGTGTTCCCGCAGGCCGAGCTGAAGATATTCGTGACCGCTTCGGCAGAGATCCGCGCGAAACGCCGATACGACGAACTGAGGGAAAAAGGACAAGAGGCTTCTTATGAAGATATCCTGAAGAATGTGGAAGAACGCGACCGGATAGACCAGACCCGTAGCGTAAGCCCGCTCCGCAAGGCCGACGACGCCATCCTGCTGGACAACAGCCAGCTCACCATCGCCGAGCAGAAAGAATGGCTAAAGAACCAATTTGAAAAAGTAACTCATGCAACGTGTTGAAATAGATGAAGGGTCAGGCTTCTGCTTCGGAGTGACCACGGCCATCCGCAAGGCAGAAGAAGAACTGGCAAAGGGAGAACCCCTTTATTGCCTGGGCGACATCGTGCACAACGGACAGGAATGCGAACGGCTGGAAAAGCTGGGGCTGATTACCATCAACCACGAGGAGTTTGCCCGGCTCAAGCACGCCAAAGTCCTGCTCCGTGCCCATGGAGAACCTCCCGAGACCTACCAGCTGGCACAGAAGAATCACATCGAAATCATCGACGCGACCTGTCCGGTAGTGCTCCGCCTGCAGAAACGCATCAAGCAGGAATACGATACGACACCGACCGACCGGCCGAAACAAATCGTCATCTACGGGAAAAACGGTCATGCAGAAGTGCTGGGACTGGTAGGACAAACCGGAGGGAAAGCCATCGTCATCGAAAAACTGGAGGAGGTAAGCAAGCTGGACTTCAGCAAAGACATCCGCCTTTATTCACAAACAACCAAATCGCTGGATGAGTTCCGGCAGATAGTGGCCTACATCGAAGCTCACATCGCGCCTACCGCCACGTTCCAGTATTTCGATACCATCTGCCGGCAAGTGGCCAACCGCATGCCGAACATCCGCCGGTTCGCGGCCGCCCACGACCTGATCTTCTTCGTCTGCGGACATAAAAGTTCCAACGGAAAGATTCTGTTTCAGGAATGCAAGAAGGTCAATCCCAACTCGTATCAGATAGACCAGCCGCAGGAAATAGACCGCACCCTGCTCCGGAACGCACGCTCCATCGGTATCTGCGGAGCGACTTCCACTCCCAAGTGGCTGATGGAAGCCTGCAAAAAAGTCATCCTGGGAGAAGAGTAACGGCAATAGTAAAAACACCATAAAAAAGCATGCTTTTTATCACGTGATTACGGGTAATTTTATACATTTGCATCAATAATCAAACTAACTACAAATAACTATGGAAAGTATTAAATGCATCGGTATTCTTACTTCAGGAGGCGATGCCCCGGGTATGAATGCAGCCATCCGTGCGGTGACACGTTCCGCCATCTTCAACGGATTGCAGGTAAAAGGTATCTACAGAGGTTACAAGGGTCTGATTACCGGCGAAATCAAGGAATTTCGTACGGAAAATGTAAGTAACATCATCCAGCAGGGAGGTACAATTCTGAAAACAGCCCGTTGCCAGGAATTCAAGACACCCGAAGGACGTCAGATAGCATACGAAACCATGAAACGTGAAGGTATTGATGCCTTGATTGTCATCGGAGGCGATGGTTCTCTGACCGGTGCCCGTCTGTTGGCTCAAGAATATGACATTCCGTGTATCGGTCTGCCGGGTACCATCGACAACGACCTGTACGGAACAGATACTACCATCGGTTACGATACCGCCTTGAATACCATCCTCGACGCGGTCGATAAAATCCGCGACACCGCCACTTCACACGAACGTCTGTTCTTTGTCGAAGTAATGGGACGCGATGCCGGCTTCCTGGCTTTGAACGGAGCCATCGCCGCTGGAGCCGAAGCTGCCATCATTCCGGAATTCAATACCGAGGTAGACCAGTTGGAAGAAGTTATCAACAACGGTTTCCGTAAGTCAAAGAGCAGTTCCATCGTACTGGTAGCAGAAAGTGAAATCACCGGTGGAGCCATGCACTACGCAGAACGTGTAAAGAACGAATATCCTCAGTACGATACACGCGTAACCATCCTCGGACACTTGCAACGCGGAGGCCGTCCGACGGCACACGACCGTATCATCGCCAGCCGTATGGGTGTCGCCAGTATTCAGGCCCTGATGGAAGGACAACGTAACGTGATGATCGGTATCAATAACGACAAAATCGTATACGTACCGTTCGCACAAGCCATCAAGAACGACAAGCCGATCGACCGTGAACTGGTAAACGTACTTCGTGAACTTTCTATCTGATTGACATCTCATATCACACAGATACACTTCTATAAAGAAACATCCGGACCTTCCATGACCGAAGACCCGGATGTTTTCTTTTTGTCCGGAAAAATATCCGGACGTCTTCATACAAACGAACGTCCGTTTTCTTGAAAAGTTCCAGACGTTTCAGAGAAAACGAACGTTCGTTTTTCGGAAGATTATAATTATTTGTTTTTCAACTCTTTAAAATAAGCATCCAGCAACCGTTTGGCGGCCGTAAACGAAGTGGCCGTACCTCCCAGTACCTCCTGTTCCCGGAGCGGGAGCTCGGCGGCAATGACCGGATTCTGATAGAAGCTGTCGCGCAGGTGTTCGTTGATGGTCTCGTACATCCAGTACTTGGCCTGCTCGTTTCTCCGGTACTGGAAATAGCCGTTGGCACGGACAAAGTCGAAATAACGGTACACCATGTCCCAGATTTCCTGAATACCCAGTCCGTAGAAACCGGAATAAGTCAATACTTCCGGAGTCCAGCCCGATTCTGAAGGCGGAAACAGCTTCAAGGCGTTCCGGAAATGGGTAGCCGCCAGCTTGGCTTTCTCCACGTTGCTTCCATCGGCCTTGTTGATGATGATACCGTCGGCCATCTCCATGATACCACGCTTGATTCCCTGCAATTCATCGCCCGTACCGGCCAACTGAATCAACAGGAAGAAGTCTACCATGGAATGAACGGCCGTCTCGCTCTGTCCCACGCCTACCGTCTCCACAAAAATTTTGTCGAAACCGGCCGCCTCACACAGAATGATGGTTTCACGGGTCTTGCGGGCCACCCCTCCCAGCGAACCGGCCGCCGGACTGGGACGGATAAACGAATCGGGATGTACGGATAACTTTTCCATACGGGTCTTGTCTCCCAGAATGCTTCCCTTGGAACGCTCACTGCTGGGGTCGATGGCAAGTACGGCCAGCTTACCTCCATGCTGCTGGAGTACATGCAGTCCGAACACATCAATGGAAGTGCTTTTTCCGGCTCCCGGCACTCCGCTGATTCCCACACGGACCGAATTTCCGGAGAATGGAAGACACTTCTCTATCACTTCCTGGGCCAGCGCCTGATGTTCCGGCTTCAGACTTTCCACCAGGGTAACAGCCTGACTCAACACCGTAATATCACCTTTCAGAATACCTTCGACGTATTCGGCCGCAGTAAAACGGCGCCGTTGCGGCTTTTTGCGCAGTTTCAGATAAGGATTAACCACAGAAGGCTGTTCAATGCCCTTGTTTACCGTTAACCCCTTGTAGGCTTCATTGTTTTCGGGGTGTTCCATATCGCTTAAATTTAAGGTTTTATTCCATTACTCCATTAACGAAGCGTTGACACGAATACTCATCTTGGGACGATCCGGGTCGTTGGTTATCATCAGCACACGGGGAGTACCCTTTATGCGAGGCAGGTTCTCGGCCAGTACGGTAATCTTCATCTTGGTAGATTCGCCGGGCTTCAAGGTACGTTTCTTCAACTTGACTCCCAGCGCTATACTGAATACCTGCATATCCTGAATCTGAAGATCAGACTTTCCGGTATTTGTCAGGACAATGGTTTGTGACTTGTGCTGATTGGGTTTCAGCCCTTTAAACTCCAGTTCCGTAGCCGAAGCGCTGATGTGAGGCGGATTATTCTTTTCCAGATCGGATACTCCGTCAAAATCGGGCAACAATACTACCGATACCGGAATCTCGTTATCACTGCCCACTTTGTCTCCCGGATACCGGGCCAGATACACCGACGAACGGGTAATACCCAGCTTGGGCACCTTTTCCGTATCGAGGGTGATCAGCACCTTTCCAGCCTTTCCGCGTCCCAGCTTTTCGGGTACAGCCTGAGCGCTCAGATAAGGAGGCAAGTGCATCAGCACCGGTGTATAACTCTTGTTCGAAGCATTTGCCACCTGCAATTCAATGACTGGCTTGTCACCCCGGTTCACATCCTCGAAAGCGATTTCATCCAGATTCAAGCGGATAGGACCGATACCATACGGATGGGTAAACGAAAAATTTCTCGAATCGGCAGTTACCTCACCGTTAAATTCCAGATACACAGGCACGGACGAAGCATTGCAATAAACGCCCACCTCCTTGTAAAACCGACCGATAGCCTCAGCGTCGAATACAGCCGTTATCTCACCGGTACCTCCTGCCGGAACCGGATCCTGCGTCCATTCCGCCTTGGTGCATCCACAGGAAGTTGTCACATTCGAAATGACCAGAGGCTTATCACCCGTATTGGTGAACTGAAAAGTAATCGTCGCAGGATTTCTCCACAATATATAGCCCAGCTCCTTCTTTTCCTGATCAAAAGCTATTTTAGGCTGGGCCTGTACCGTCATAACGGCCAGTATCAACAACGTTGCAAGAAGATATATACGCTTCATCGGTTATGCTTTACTAAAATTAGGAAACAAAGATAGACAGAAAATCATTTTCGCCCAAAACTCAACTGAGAATAAATGCTAAAACTGACACTCCGCCATCAATCGTTTACCCGTATAGTCAGACTTCCGGTACGGGCCCGGAATTCCGGAGCATAAACAGAACTTGCCACAGCCGTTCCTCCCCGATAAGTTCCGGAACGGTCCAGATAAACCTCGTATCTGATGGTATAAACTCCCTTACGCAACCGGTCGATAAAGAATTGCATAGAAGCATCCCGACTTACCTGATAATAACCGACACCCGCCTGCCAGCGATAACCGGACAACTGTTCCACCGGCTCCATACATGCCGCCTTCCCATCGGTAATCTGTACAAAGTCCATGTCACGATCGGCCCGTACGGTCAGGCATACGGTCAGACGGTCTCCCATCCGAAGCGGTGTATGTTCGTCGATTTCCTTACCTTCTTTCAGCAACTTCCGCTGAATGGTCAGTCCGTTTCCGCTTCCATTTCCTTGTTCCATCGCATCCAGTTGTTCGGTGTATTGCGCATAGACAGCCCCCCATCCCCATCCGGATCCGGTTCTTGTCACTTTCACAACCGGTGCGTCTGTTGCCTTTTCAGGCAATGTTTCACGTACATACCCTACTGCATCGGAAGCCGTACTTACCGTTACACCGCCAGCCTGCGCCTTCATTTCACCACCGGCCTGTATCCGGGTCTCATCACCCAGCAACGCATACAAGGCGTCGGCCGTAGCTACCGGTGTCGGCCAGGCCTGAACCTGCTTTTCTTTCAACAACCACTGCTTCATTTCCGCCAGCATCTGTTCATCCGGTGCCAACCGCCGTATGGCTTCCATGGCAGCGACCTGTGTCGGAATACGATAGCTGCACCAGGAATAAACAGCCTTCGGCGTATCGTAATACCGTCCCATCTCCGGACTATAAACAGCATATTCACGGACAGACTGTAACCATTCCATAGCCGCCTGTTGCTTTCCGAAAGCCTTCAGAACAACAGCTATCCTCGCTTTATCCAGAATGGAGCAATCTACCGGACGCACCTTCTGCTGCAAGGTTTCCAGGAAATAGTTCAATACCTCCAGCTTGACCTGCTGTTTTGCGGACGCGTCCAGTGCACACACATACAAGTAAACAATGGCCTCATCACTCAGGAGCGGACGTGTTCCAGTCCGTTTCTCCACTTCACGCATTTCCTGATATTCTTCCAGCAGTTGTTCGCCCAGGAATTTCTGTGCCTGCCGGTACATCTGCTTCATCGCTTCGTCCTGCGGCACCTGCAAGTCAATCAGCCGGGCCAGTTGTTTTACCATCTCCGTAGTGACATAGCGGTTTCCGTCCATACCCGGATACCAGCTCCATCCTCCGTTTTTACCTTGCAGGCTCTCCAGCTTCCGAAGAGCAGCCTGCAAACGGCTTTCCATCGCATTTTCATCCAGAAGGACAGCCAGATTCCGCTTTCGGTCCGCCTCGTCTTCCGCTTCCGATAACCAAGGAGTTTCTTCCAGCAACAATCCTTTCAAATCGGTATTCTTCTGTAAATTACTGAGCCACGTTCCCGAATCTGGCTGTTTCTTCCAGGTTTCCAGTACTACAGCTATCTGCGGATAATCAGCCACCAGCTTTTTCGATAGCGCATTGGTATAATAAGCTGTCATCCAGGAAATCGCGTCATCAGAGGCCGGTGTTCCTACTACCGGCAAGGCCTGTATGGCATACCATATCGGATTGGCCGTCAGTTCCACCGTCAACCGTTTGTCCGCAGCTGTCCGGCTCTGTCCGTTGAAAAGACTTTTCAAGGAAACCGTTACACTTTCTTCCCCGTTCAACTGTACAGGTATAGTCTCTGTCACCCATTCACGGTCAGAAAGTACCGGCAGGTAATGCTGCTCTCCATCACTGAAATCACCGGCATCAGCCCAGATCCGACAAACCAGGACATCATACTTATCGGCCACCTTATAAGTGAAACGGACCGTTCCGCTATTTCCCTCGGCTACTTCAAAAGCCTGCCCTTCACGGCAAATGACCTGTCCGCTTACCGGATCGGACAACTCCATCCAGGCTTTTCCTGCCACGGTTTCCATCGACAAGTTTACCAGCGAAGCCGACAAAACCGCCTCATCACCCACTCGGACATAGCGAGGCAGGTTAGGCTGCACCATAAACTCCTTCACGGTCCGGGTCCTTGCGTCCATCAATCCGAATTCCATCGATTCCGTATGGGCAAATCCCAGGAAACGCCATTCGGTCAGTCCCTCCGGCACCGTAAAACGGATGGAAACCTGTCCCAGCGAATCGGTATGCAGATCCGGATAATAAAAAGCCGTTTCATCGGAAGGTGTACGCAATACGTCCACCGGTGCTTCTGACTCCGCTGGAAGAGATTCCATTTCTATGTCTATGGCAGCCCCCGACTCTTCTTGCGTAATAATGGCTACAGCCTCGTCGCTTTGAGCTTTACTCCGCATAGCAGGAGCCGCAGCCGAATAAAGGACTTTCATTCCGTTCATCTGATACTGCCTCAAACCAAAAGCCGAAAAATCAATCAAACGGCTATATGTATCGGGAACCAACAGCTCATAGCCATTTCCAGCCACAACTGCCGGAAAACGGTCAGACAAATAAACACTTCTTCCGGCACTCGAAGTCATTACCTGTACAAACGGAGTATACCGGTTGAAAGGCAGACTGAATTGCCATCCGTGTTGGTAAATCCGGTCCAACGAAGCATCGTACAGCGAAGCCAACAAATGGGCATCCACCGGTTTTCCGTTCGGGTCGGTTATCCGCAATGTCCAGGTTTCCTGATTTCCCGGTTCCAACCGGTCACGGAAAGTCTCCCATTTCAACACCAGACTTTTGTCCGGTTCCGGACGGGTAAGCCGTACCAGATGGCTATGCAAGTAGTCCTTCCGAAGAAAAGCGAAATTCACCGAAATACCATCACCATATTCTTCCCGATATGGAAACGTAAACTTCTTTATTTCATGGTTGAGTATCAACCGACGGGATTCAATCCGGCGGTCTGCACGATATATATCCACAAACAGGTGTACACTATCTTCGGCAGAACCGATATATACCGTAGCGGGATGTTCTGTAGTCAAACTCTCTCCGTCCTGATAAAACCAATCAGTCATCGGAACCGGCAACCGGGTATCATCCAACGAGAACAAGACAAAATCCTGCTCATCCTGCGTCTTCCGATTCAGTTCATCTGTAACAGTCGCCACCATCCGGTAACGTCCGGCAGGTAATGCCCAGACTTCGGCCGGTACCCACGACTGCTGCGACATCACCTTTCCTGCGTAACAAAGTTTCCCTTGCTTCAAGTCCTCATCCAACGCATAAACCTGGTATTCAACCTCGACCTCAACCGGCTGCCGATTGAGATTCAAAGCCTGGAACTGGATTTTCAATTGCTTCTCGCGAGGTACCATCTCATCAAGACCTTTAATGTCCAAGCCTATGGAATAATGGCCCACAGGTAAATCAGTACTTCCTTCCTGTGTTTCTCCCGAATTCTCGGTCACTTCAGCTACCACCTGATAATTGTAATAATAAATCATATTTCCTTCCTTATCGGCATCCGCAGGCGGCTTCAACCAGACAGGAACCGTAAATTTTCCTTCTGCATCGGTCTGTAATACTCCGTTAACCAGTTCTTCCGAATCGAAACTTCCCCGCCAGAACCAGTTCTTGGAGCGTATCACCCGATAGCTGACCTTAGCCGCGCGTACCGGAGCTCCGGAAAAGAAACGGGCTTCTCCGTTTATCTGCAAACTATCCCCCACCTGATAAGCTGTCTGATAAGGAGAAAGCACTACATCAAACGTGGGCCGTTTGTATTCTTCTATCCGGAATGACAGACTCGCTTCACCGGTTACAGTTGCCCGGAAAATTCCCGGAAGCAGGGTCATCGGCAGTGGAATATCGACGGTAAAGACACCATATTCATCTGTTCGTACAGAAACTTTTGCTACTTCTTTTCCTCCTCCATAAACGCTCAATTCACGGGTAACGGCAGGAATCACTTCCAAAGAATCGCCTAATTGCCGGTAAACAACTCCCGAAAGACGTAAAATCTGTCCCGGCCGATATAAAGAACGGTCGGAAAACAAAGCGACCCGTTGTTTCCATCCTGAATCTTCATCTTCGTGGAAGTTTCCACCATAAAGGGCAGATGCCCCGATAGCCATAAAATCATTGCCCGGAGTACGTACGTGCATGTATTTCAATGGACGATAGCCGGAACGAGTCGCCGCCAACGGAATCAATACCTTTCCTTCCGCATCGGTAGGATATACCTGCTCCTGCACGAACTGTCCGCTTTCACGGGTATAGGTCACTATCTCAGCATAAGGAATCGGAGAGCCGTTCAAACGGTCGACTGCAGTCACTTCGAATGTATGGGAATTGACAGGCATAGCCACCAACTGATAAGGAGAAACAAACAAAGAAGTATACGAAATACCTTTCTTATCTCCCTCCGGAATTAATTTCAACAGGTAAATACCGGCTTCTGGTACCTGATAAGTCAATACAGTATCGTGGGGAAGATAATCGGTAGCCGGTGTCAATGTATATGTACAGCTTCCGGCCTTTTTCCCTTTCTGGCGAATCAGTTGTTCAGGCTGATCGGTATCTCCGGTAAAAGCAGTTGGTGAAATCTCCAACCGATACCACTCCAACGTAAATTTTTTCAAATTCTTGTAATGAACCGTCATTTTTACTTCATGCGACGGATATATCCATGGAATATCTATGCTTAATCCCGAAGCTAAAACTTCATCAACTTGCTGCTGTAACGCTTCTCTCAAGTCTGACTTAGGATAAAGTTCCAAACCGATACGGACAGCTTCCAACTGCTTGGCAGGCTGCTGTTCCCGTTTATAGAAATAAGCTAATTTCAAATAGACATCTGCACAGGCTTCTTCCCCACGATAAGTTTCAGCCAATTCTGTCAGTTGACGGATAATTTCCTGATTCTCCAAACGGTATTGCATCACAAACATATTACCTGCCGAACGGGTCATCAAGTAGGCTGTCCGAGTAAGCAAGGCCGCATTCCGGTTCTTTCCGTCATAGAATGCCATCAGACGTTCGTACAATGCCAGGATTTCCGCCTGCACCTCAGTCTTCATCCGTAGACTCCAATTGTTAGACAAAGAAAAGATTGCTCTCCGAACCAACAAATCAAACAAGTTGTCATCGAAATAACGTTCACTGAAGGATTCAGAAACAGTCATGGGACGGAACTCCTTCGCCGGAGTTTTCCCCAACAACTCTTCTGCCACCAACGACTGACGAAAATAGTGGATTGCCTTCTCCCAATCCGGCTGCTGCTCCTCCAAAGCCATTGTCCCCAACAGGTTATTGAGTACTGCCTTTCCGACGGAATCAGTCTCTTCTGCCACCCATTTTTCCAAAGCCAAACGCTCCGCTTCCAAACTATCGGGCGTCAAGGCAATCCTGTACGAAGAACGCACCAGAAAGGCTTTCATCAACTGAGGCAGATTCCGTTCCTCCTTCGCTTTCCGGTAAATTCCATCCACCGATTCGATAACCGATTCTACCAGGTCTTTCTTCTGAAAGTCTTCTACCTGTTTCCACATCCTATCGTATTGCTGGGCACAAAGCCTGAAAGGGAAAAAACTTCCCAACAAGATTAATCCAATACACAATAATCTGCTCATAAGTCTATATTTTTGATGATAAATGACTTGTTTCTATAAAGTAAGGAAAAAACAGACAGATTACTGCACAGAATTGTATTAAAAGAAACAAACAGGCATAAAAAAGAAACTGCTTCCTTTCGGAAACAGCCTCCAATATTTTTCATTACCCAGTCATTGCACCAGAACAATCACAGGATTGTCCTCTTCATTCAATTCCAGCAACGGGGCTAATGCTTGATTATCTTTAACCTCAGGATGTTCATCCAACCAATCCAACACATCACCGACATCTACAATCTGCACATATTCTCCCTGAGCACTGCATGTATTCGGCTTAAAGGGCAGAAATCCATTCACATCATCGGTAAATCCATCCTCTTCCCGATTCATACGGGTTATCCCGGTCTGTTTGTCATAAACACCATTCAACGTATTTTTTAACCCTTCAACACATTGGAAAAAGAAATTACGTTCCGTTTCCAATATAAAAACAGGAAGCAATTTATCGCCCACTTCGGAAGAACTCCAACGTGCCTGTGGCTTCAGACGGTATTCTCCAAGATTAAAAACAGCATAAGGACTAAGTGTACCCGTAGCCGTTACATTATAAATGGTGTCATTGAACGTGTCCTTGAAACGTAGCCATCCTTCTTGCTTCCACAAAGGAACAGAACCAGATACACCAACGGATGACGTACCATCCTGGAATTGTGTCAAGATTGCTCCTGCATTTCCATACTTCATGACAGTAATGGAAGCAATGTCACTAATTTGCATGGTCGGAAGCGGAGGTAAAAGACTGTTTACCGTATCGGTCAGTTGTCCGGTTTCTGTAAAGAAAGCCAAAGTGCGGGTATGAGTATTCTGTTGGGCCAAGTTGTTGTAATAGCCCACTAACAGTGTATCCACGAAAACGTAGTTGGTAGGCATGGTTGGTGGTGTAGCAACAGTAACCTTTCCCCGATAATGCCCTTGCAGGTCATACTTCTGTAACTGGTCAGGCTGTCGGCTGAAATAGAGCAAGCCATTTTGCTCATTATAAACCGGATAATTGCTGCTATAGCCTCGCGGGTCTTCTCCTATATGCCCGATAGTGTTCAGAAAACGGCCTGTCTTCTTGTCAAAGCTGTACAAAGTACTGTTCGACTGTACAAGAATCAGCTTGTCCAATACCAGAAGTTTCGGATCATTCCCTATCAGACAAGAGTCATTCGTTTCCAACGGCAGATAACGTACCTCCTTGCCCAAATCTGTTATCTTCAGTTCTTCCAGTTTTTCCATCGTACCCGCCACATCAATGACAGTCAAAGAATCAATTCCTGCTTTCTGTCTAGCAGACTGACAAGCGCCCAACAGACAAGAAACACCTATCACATACATCCATCTTCTATTCATTTTATTTATCTGTCTTATAAAATTTTCTCATAGTAATCTTTACTCATTCATGGAAGTAAAACATACACTCACAAAAAGGTCCATTCGGATACAGAAAGGGTGTCAAAATACATATCAGACTTAATCCTAACATTTTGACACCCTTTTTATCTTGTTGCGGAACCAACCGTCACTCTAGTAGCGAACCGATTATTTTTCCGGTGTATTTGCCAACGTAGCAACCAGGAAATCATAGAACTTGGCTACTGACGGGATATGGCAACGTTCGTTAGGAGTATGCGGATACTGTAAGGTCGGTCCAAATGAAATCATATCCAGATCAGAAATAACAGCTCCGATAATACCGCATTCCAGACCGGCATGAATCACCTTCACTTCCGGTTCTGTACCGAACTGTTCCTGATAAGATTTCTTCATGGCGTGCAGGATGGGTGAATTGACATTCGGTTCCCAGCCTGAATAACCGCCCGAACGTTCCACATGCATTCCGGCCATTGAGAAGCAGCTTTCCAAAGCCGTATTGCGGTAATCTTTCATCGATTCACGTGCGCTACGGGTCAGAATCTTGATTTCAGCCTTTCCGCCACCGATTTCTACTATAGCCAGATTGGAAGAAGTCTCTACTGTATCCGGAATCGTCGGAATGTAGCGTTCTACTCCGTTCGGACAGGCATAAATGGCATCTACCAGATTATCCCGGATTTCTTCCGGTACCATGTAAGCTGGCAACTCTACTCGTTCGACCTTGAACTCGATACCTTCTTCAATCGTATCGAACTCTTCCTGCCATACCTGCTGGCATTCTCCTACGTATGCGATGACGTCTTCTACTTCTGTCTCAGGAACCGTAATGATAACCTCACATTCCCGTGGAATGGCATTACGCATGTTTCCACCTACCCATGATACCAGACAGGCCTCATCGTAAGCGATAACCTGATTCATGAAGCGGGCCATCAGCTTGTTGGCATTGGCAAAACCACAACCAGCCTGAATACCGGAATGTCCTCCATGCAATCCTTTCAGAGTCACCTTCAAAGCTACATCCGTCGGATCGGTTTCTTCTTCCTTATATTGTAAAGTAGCCGTCAGATCTTCACCGCCTGCACAACCGATGTAAAGTTCACCCTCCTCTTCTGAATCCAGATTCAACAGGATATCACCTTCTATGGTACCTGGCTTCAAACCAAAAGCTCCATACATACCAGTTTCCTCGTCGGCTGTAATCAGACCTACCAATGGGCCGTGTTTCAATGTCTTATCTTCCATCACTGCCATGATGGCCGCTACACCCATACCATCGTCTGATCCCAAGGTCGTACCTTTGGCCTTTACCCATTCTCCATCAACAACCGTCTGTATCGGATCATTTTCAAAATCATGACAGGTTTCATTGTTCTTCTGCGGAACCATATCCATGTGAGCCTGCAGAATTACTGTCTTCCGGTTTTCCATACCCGGAGTAGCAGGCTTACGATAAATGATATTTCCGGCTTCGTCCTGAAATGATTCAACACCTACACGCTTGCCGAAATCCAGCAAGAATGCCTGTACCTTGGTCAGATGCCCTGACGGACGAGGAATCTGAGTCAAAGAATAGAAATGTTTCCACACATTCTGTGGAGCTAAAGAAAGAAGTTCACTCATAATGTTTTCTTTTTATTTGTAAGCGGCAATGCCACCAATCCATATATGCCTAACAAAATTAACAAAAAGGTTTGAATTCCATGCACAAGCAGGGCAAATATTCCTGCATCTTCCCGATTTACCCCATACATCATCATCATCGTAATAACAGCGAAATGCCACGGACCGGCTCCATTGGGAGTAGGAACCGCCACAGCAATACTTCCCACCACAAACATGACCAACGCAGGCATCCAGCCTAAATCGGCCGAAAAATCAAAACAGAAAAAAGCTACGTAAAACTGAAAGAAATAACACGCCCAGATTCCTATCGTATACATAACAAACAAAGGCAGATTCTTAACATTCTTCAGCGACAAACAACCAATCCATATATTAGCCAGGACACCACGCACCTTTGCAAAGAAAGCCAAATGACGCAACAGGTATACCACCAATATAATCAAAGCAAATATACAAACCAACGTAATATAAAAGTTTGTAGAAGTAAACAGTTCGGCAAAAAAACCGATATTGGTACCCGTTTTTGCAAAGAAATCGGAAAAAACACGCGACTGAAGCAGAAGGGTCACACCTGTTATCAGAATAACACACAACGAATCAATCAAGCGCTCGGTAACAACTGTACCCAATGATTTCGAGAAGGATACTCCATCATACTTGGCCAAAATTCCACAACGGGATATCTCTCCTACCCGTGGAACGACCAAATTGGCCGCGTATGAAACAAACACGGCATATACACTGTCAGAAATCTTGGGATACTCACCCAGAGGAGCCAAGGTAAGATTCCACCGCCAGCCACGAAACAGATGTCCCAATACCCCGAAAACCAGGGAAAATAACATCCACCAGTAATTCATTTCGCCATTCAGGACATACCACACCTGACGAAAATCAAAATCATGGTAAATCCAAACCAATATCACGATGCCCAAAGCCAACGGGAATCCGATTTGCCAGATCTTATTCAATATATTTTTTCTCTCAGTTCGTTCCAAAATCAATCGAAATATGAAGATTAATGCTTAAATTTGCACGATGCAAAGATAATTTTTTGCACACAAAAAGCATTCAAGAACTTGAAATTATTTACTGAATGAAATTAGTCAAACCCAAAAAGTTTTTAGGACAGCATTTTCTCAAGGATTTGCAGGTAGCTCAAGACATAGCCGACACGGTAAATACATGCCCTGATATTCCGATTCTGGAAGTAGGACCGGGAATGGGCGTACTTACGCAATTTCTCATACCCAAAGGAAGACCACTGAAGGTAGTGGAACTGGATTTCGAATCGGTGGCTTACCTGAAAGAAAATTTCGTTCAGCTAGGAAACAATATCATCGAACAGGATTTTCTGAAAATGGACCTACAACAGCTGTTCGAAGGGAAACCTTTTGTGCTGACGGGAAATTATCCGTATAACATATCCAGTCAGATTTTCTTTAAAATGCTCGACAATAAGAATCTGATTCCATGTTGTACCGGTATGATACAAAAGGAAGTAGCCGAACGTATTGCCGCAAAGCCGGGAAACAAGACTTATGGTATCCTGAGTGTACTCATACAAGCCTGGTATCACGTAGAATACCTGTTCACGGTACACGAACATGTATTCAATCCACCACCAAAGGTGAAAAGTGCGGTCATCCGAATGACTCGAAACGATGCACAGGAACTGGGTTGTAACGAAAAACTGTTTAAACAGATCGTAAAAACCACCTTCAATCAGCGACGGAAAACCTTACGGAATTCCATCTCACCGATATTAGACAAGAACAGTCCCCTGAGCGCCGACCCGATATTCAACAAACGTCCGGAGCAGCTTTCGGTAGCAGACTTTGTAGAACTGACCAATCGGGTGGAACAGGCTTTATCTGAAACAGAAGAAATTAAACGGGAATAACTACGCTATACTACAAACCTTTCTAATTACTTACCAGGATGAGCAACGACGAATTAAAAAACGTTTCCGAGCTGATAGAGCATAAGGAATCGGAAAAACTGAAAGAGTACCTGAATGGACTGCATCCTGCCGACATCGCCGAGCTTTGCAACGAACTGGATGCCGAAGAAGCACGTTTCATCTATTTGCTGCTGGATAATGAAAAAGCAGCCGATGTATTGATTGAAATGGACGAAGACGCACGAAAGCGTTTTCTGGATATTCTGCCTTCAGAAACCATTGCCAAGCGTTTTGTAGATTATATGGATTCGGATGATGCCGTCGACATCATCCGCGAAATGGACGAAGACAAACAGGAAGAAGTCCTTTCGCACATCGAAGATATCGAACAGGCCGGCGACATCGTCGACCTGCTGAAATATGACGAAGATACCGCCGGTGGTTTGATGGGTACCGAAATGGTGGTAGTAAACGAAAACTGGAGTATGCCGGAATGCTTGCGTGAAATGCGAATTCAAGCAGAAGACATGGACGAAATCTATTACGTTTATGTAGTAGACGACGACGAACGCCTGCGAGGAGTTTTTCCGCTGAAGAAAATGATTTCCAGCCCGTCTGTCTCCAAAGTAAAGCACGTGATGAAAAAAGACCCGGTATCCGTACACGTAGATACTCCCATCGAGGAAGTGGTACAAATCATCGAGAAATACGACCTGGTAGCTGTTCCGGTAATAGACAGTATCGGACGACTGGTAGGACGTATCACCGTCGACGATGTCATGGATGAGGTTCGTGAACAGGCAGAACGAGATTACCAGTTGGCATCCGGTTTGTCACAAGACGTAGAATCGGATGATAATGTCTTCCGTCAGACAACAGCCCGCCTGCCCTGGTTGCTTATCGGTATGCTGGGAGGAATCGGAAACTCCATGATCCTCGGAAATTTTGATTCCACTTTTGCCGCACATCCCGAAATGGCACTTTATATTCCGCTAATTGGCGGTACAGGAGGTAACGTTGGAACCCAATCTTCCGCATTGGTCGTACAAGGTTTGGCAAACAGCTCACTGAATGCACAGAACACACTGAAACAGGTAATGAAAGAATCGGTCGTTGCCCTCATCAACGCAACAATTATTTCCATGCTGGTATACATTTACAATTTCATCCGGTTTGGAGCCAGTGCTACAGTCAGCTATTCAGTTTCTATCAGCTTATTTGCAGTAGTAATGTTTGCTTCCATTTTTGGAACACTAGTCCCCATGACACTGGAGAAACTGAAAATAGACCCAGCCATTGCTACCGGTCCGTTTATCTCCATCACAAACGATATTATTGGCATGTTGATGTACATGGGAATAACAGTCATGTTATCCTGATACACCTTATTATATTATACTTCTTCGAGAGGGAAACACATACGGCTTTTGTTTCCCTCTTTTCGTCCTGTTACAACCGCATTTTAACTCTTTTAAAGAATCTTTCTACTCATTTTCGTCACATTTTCTCCCGCAAGATTGGAAAACCGACAATAAAATGAAAAATAACTTGCAAAAAAATATGAAAATCAGATTTTATTTGTTTATTTTGTAATGATACTTTAAGTAAGAATACTCTTAAAATCTACACACGATGGAATTAAATGATACAAACCGCCCGTTAACTGAAACTGCGGTAGAAAACACACCGTCTGTTTCGGTTCCCCTTACCGAAGAAACAGAAAATGTAACTTCCCCTGCCAAGCTGACAAAAGAAGAGATCATACAGCGTCTGAAAGAAATAAATGAAGACGCCTGCAACGCAGATAAACAGGAAATCGATTCACTGAAACAGAATTTCTACAAACTACATAAAGCCGAACAGGAAACGGCACGTAAAGCATTCATCGAACAAGGTGGAAAAGCCGAAGATTTCACTCCTGCCACAGATCCGCTGGAAGCAGAATTCAAGCAAGTTATGAGCGCCATCAAGGAGAAAAGAAATGCCTTAACCGCCGCCCAGGAACAGGAAAAAGAAGAGAATCTGGTTAAAAAACTGGCTATTCTCGACAAAATGAAAGAATTTACCGAATCGCCTGAAGATAGCGGTAAACGATATAATGAATTCAAACAGTTACAGCAGGAATGGAACGATATTAAACAAGTTCCAGCAGCCAAAGTCAATGAATTATGGAAAAGCTATCAGCTTTATACCGAAAAATTCTATGACATGCTGAAACTGAACAATGAATTCCGCGAATATGACTTCAAGAAAAATCTGGAAGCCAAGGAACATCTGTGTGAGGCTGCCGAAAAACTAGCCACAGAACCGGATGTAGTTTCAGCATTTCATCAGCTCCAGAAATTACATCAGGAATTTCGCGGTATCGGCCCGGTGGCCAAAGAACTGCGCGAAAGCATTTGGGCACGTTTCAAGGCTGCATCCACGATTGTTAACCGCCGCCACCAGCAACATTTTGAAGAACTAAAGGAAAAAGAACAACATAATCTGGACCAAAAAACAGTTATTTGCGAAATCGTAGAGTCCATGGAATACGATACATTCAAGACTTTTGCCGACTGGGAAGATAAGACTCAGGAAATCCTCGCCCTGCAAGCCAAATGGAAAACGATAGGTTATGCCCCACAGAAGATGAACGTAAAGATATTCGAACGTTTTCGTGCCGCATGCGATGAATTTTTCAGACGCAAAGCTGCTTTCTTTAAATCAATCAAAGAGAGTATGGCCGAAAATCTGGAAAAGAAGAAAGCGTTGTGTGAAAAGGCTGAATCACTGAAAGACAGTACCGACTGGAAAGAAACCGCCGAAATCCTGACCAAACTCCAGAAAGAATGGAAAACCATTGGTCCGGTAGCCAAGAAGCATTCGGATGCCGTATGGAAACGCTTCATCAGTGCCTGCGACTATTTCTTCGAACAGAAAAACAAAGCTACTTCTTCGCAACGGAGTATCGAATCAGAAAACCAGACTAAAAAAGAAGCAGTTATCAACCAACTCAAAGCTTTGGATGAGTCCGGAACAACCGACGAGGCTACAGCCGACAAGACTCGCGCCCTCATGAAAGAATGGAATTCCATTGGATTCGTACCGTTCAAAGAAAAAGACCGTTTATACAAAGAATACCATACCGTAGTAGACAGATTGTTTGATAAACTGCATCTATCAGCTACCGAAAAGAAATTAAACAATTTTAAATCCGGATTAAGCAAGGAAGGAAACTTATACAGAGACCGCGAAAAGCTGGTTCGTACGTACGAAGGTTTGAAAAATGACATTCAGACATACGAAAACAACTTGGGCTTTCTTAATTCTTCATCAAAAAAAGGCAATTCACTCGTAACAGAAATCAACCGTAAAATAGAACGGCTGAAAGCTGATATGCAACTGGTACTAAAGAAAATAGAAGCCATTGACGACACACTGAACAAAGAATAATCATTCTCCATCAAAAAAGCCTGTACAAAAGATAATCTTTATCTGTACAGGCTTTTTTTATAGAAAACATATAAAAAAAAGCAACTCCAAAGAGTTGCTTGAATAAGTTGGGCTACCTGGATTCGAACCAAGAAAAACAGGACCAGAATCTGTTGTGTTACCATTACACCATAGCCCAAACTAATTTCGATATCCTCTCCGTGAGGACTTCTACCAAATGTGTTGGGCTACCTGGATTCGAACCAAGAAAAACAGGACCAGAATCTGTTGTGTTACCATTACACCATAGCCCAAAGTCACATGAACGCTGTCATTTTTTGTTTGACGCTGCAAAGGTACAACTTTTTTCGTATACGCAAACATTTTCGGAGTTTTTTTTCATAGAAATACCTTTTTTTATCAAAAAAACTCTTCATTTACCCGAAATCTTCGTTCAAAGCACTCAAAAAAACACAAAAAGCGAGAGAATTCACGAACTTTCTTTCGTGATATTAGGAAAACCAAGTATATTTGCCATACGTTATATAATTATCATTTAAAATCAAAGAAATAAAAAAGAAAGAATGAGCGATACAAAAACATTGATCAAGAAGATAATTGAAGGCATACAGGAAAAAAAAGGTAAAAATATTGTTATCGCCGACCTTACCGGCATCGAAGAAACCATCTGCAAATATTTTATCATCTGTCAGGGAAATTCTCCCAGCCAAGTAGCGGCCATTGTAGACTCAGTAAAAGAATACGTCCGTAAACATACGGGTGAAAAAGTATATGGCATCGACGGACTCAGAAACGCACAATGGGTAGCTATGGACTATGGAGACATCCTGGTACATGTATTTCTTCCTGAAATAAGAGATTTTTATAATCTGGAACACTTATGGGCCGACGCACAACTTACCCATATTCCTGATCTGGATTAACAACATTGAATGATAAATAAGTATGAGCGAAAATAACAATAAACCCAAAATGAACGTACCACGTCCCAGTCTGACGTGGCTATACGTAATCATTGCTATTGTTTTTGCCTATCTCTGGTTCTCCAGTGATGAAGGAAGTGCCTCAAAAGAGGTTACCTATACCGAATTCAAAGAGATGGTGAGCAAGGGATATGCCAGCAAAATCATTGCGTATGACAACAATACAGTCGACATGTTCATTAAACCCGAACACATAGTCGATGTATTTAAAAAGGATGCAAGCAAAGTAGGACGCAGTCCTTCCGTTAACGTCCAGGTAGGTTCCATGGAATCATTGGACAAATTTCTAGACGAACAACAGAACAACGGTAATTTTACAGGCTCTGTCAGCTACGAAAAGAAAAATGATTACTTCGGACTGATATTCTGGAATATCTTCCCGATTCTGTTCCTTATTGGTATCTGGATTCTGATTATGCGACGTATGGGAGGAAGCGGAGGCCCGGGTGGAGGCGGAAATGTCTTCAGTGTAGGAAAGAGCAAAGCACAACTTTTTGAAAAAGGAGCCAACCGAATCACATTCAAAGACGTAGCAGGTCAGGAAGCAGCCAAACAAGAAGTACAGGAAATCGTAGATTTCTTGAAGCAACCACAGAAATACACTGAATTGGGAGGAAAAATACCTAAAGGAGCATTGCTGGTAGGCCCTCCGGGAACAGGTAAGACCCTGCTGGCAAAAGCTGTAGCGGGAGAAGCCGATGTACCGTTTTTCTCAATTTCGGGTTCCGATTTCGTAGAAATGTTTGTCGGTGTAGGTGCTTCTCGTGTACGTGATCTGTTCCGTCAGGCCAAAGAAAAGTCACCTTGCATCATTTTCATCGATGAAATTGACGCAGTAGGCCGTGCACGTGGAAAAAATCCGAGTATGGGTGGAAACGATGAACGGGAAAATACCCTTAACCAGCTATTGACGGAAATGGACGGATTTGGTTCCAACAGCGGTATTATTATCCTTGCGGCTACCAACCGGGTAGATATTCTGGATAAAGCCCTACTTCGTGCCGGACGTTTTGACCGTCAGATTTACGTGGATCTACCAGATTTGAACGAACGAAAAGAAGTCTTTGGCGTACACTTGAAACCGCTGAAACTGGACGACACCGTCGATGTTGACTTACTGGCACGTCAGACTCCGGGATTCAGTGGAGCCGACATTGCCAACGTATGTAACGAAGCTGCCTTAATCGCAGCCCGCCACAAGAAAAACGCTGTAGGAAAAGATGATTTTCTGGCAGCAATCGACCGTATTGTAGGCGGACTGGAGAAAAAGACCAAAGTTATGACAATGGCTGAGAAACGGGCAATTGCCTTGCACGAGGCAGGTCATGCTACCATATCCTGGTTCCTGGAACATGCCAATCCACTAATAAAAGTGACAATCGTACCACGCGGACGGGCTTTGGGGGCAGCCTGGTATCTGCCGGAAGAACGTCAGATTACCACCAAAGAACAAATGCTGGATGAAATGTGTGCCACCTTAGGAGGCCGTGCCGCTGAAGAAATCTTCATTGGACACATTTCTACAGGCGCCATGAACGATCTTGAAAAGGTAACCAAGCAAGCCTATGGTATGATAGCTTATGCAGGAATGAGTGATAAGTTACCCAATCTCTGTTATTACAACAACGATGAGTATAGCTTCAACAAACCTTATAGTGAGCATACAGCCGAATTAATTGACAAAGAAGTACAAACGATGATCAATGAACAGTACGCTCGCGCCAAGGAACTGTTGAAAGAGCACAAAGAAGGACACAATCAACTGGCCGAACTACTGATCGAGCGAGAAGTCATCTTTGCGGAAGATGTAGAAAAGATTTTTGGAAAACGTCCATGGACCTCCCGTTCGGAAGAAATCATGGCCGTAGAGACCTCTAAAGAGGAACAGTCTGTAGAAAATAATCCGGAGAAAAAATCTACAGAACAACCTGCTCTTCCTGTAGAACCGGCCTCGGAAGCTCCAAAAGAATAAATGAACCATAAAGTCTGTCATGTCTGATTAAATAGGCATGACAGACTTACTTTAAGTAACCTCTAAATAACAATAACGTGAAAAATAATCTCATCCAGCGATCCATCACGGGAGTTATCTTTGTAGCCTGTCTGCTAGGCTGTATTCTGACCGGTCCCATTCCGTTCACTATTCTGTTTGCCCTTATCACCGCACTAACTATCTATGAGTTCGGAACCATAATCAATCGTACCGGACACGTACAAATGAACAAACCCATTTCCGCACTGGCAGGAGTTTTTCTTTTTTTATGCTTCGGCTATATCGGTATTGTACCCGGACGTAACGAAATTTTTATCCCCTATTTGCTCTTAATCATTTATCTGCTGATTAGTGAACTGTACAAGAAACAACCTAATCCGGTAAATAACTGGGCCTACAGCATGATGAGCCAGATATACATTGCACTCTCTTTCTCATTGCTGAACGTATTGGCATATCACAGCGATGCCGCAACGAGTATCAACCAATACAATCCCATTCTCCCACTCTCCATTTTTATCTTCAACTGGGTAAATGACACCGGAGCTTATTGTACAGGAATGCTGTTCGGCAAGCACAGACTGTTTGAACGTATTTCTCCAAAGAAATCATGGGAAGGTTCCATCGGTGGAGCAGTATTCAGCATGATAGCAGCGTATGTGCTCTCAATTTACTTTCCGTTCCTCAATACGATTGAATGGCTTGGATTGGGCTTGGTTGTAGTCGTATTCGGTACATGGGGCGACCTGACTGAATCATTACTGAAACGTACGTTAGGCATCAAGGACTCTGGAAATATTTTACCCGGACACGGAGGTATGCTTGACCGGTTTGACAGTACCTTGCTGGCTATACCTGCAGCTGTCTGCTATTTGTACTTCATCAGTATTTTCTAACAGGAAACTTATTCAGAGATAGCCCTGCTTTATCAGTACAAATCGAGTAGGAGGTAAACACTAATCATAGGTGTTTATCTCCTATTTTCATGTTTACCGACCTCTCACACCACCGTACGTGCCGTTCGGCATACGGCGGTTCCTATTTTGGGTACCATTCAAGATACGAACCCATTAAGGTACAATATCCTGCCTTTCGCAGGCTATCGTTATTTATCGCCACTTTCAATATGGGGCTATCAGCGATACGCCAATACCCTTTGCGAGTGTTACCCCATTCACATGCCTTGTATTTTTCTATACCACATTTAATGAGGTTTGCCACCTTGGTCTTGGGTTTCTTCCAAGCTTTCCATATACACATGCGTATTCTCCGCCTTAACCACTCATCAGCATCAAGAAGAAAACGTTTCATATCGGCAAGATGATAGTATCCAATCCATCCACGTATGTACTCTTTCAGTTTCTGTTTCCTCTTGACGTATCCCCATCCGTTGCTACGATTCGTCAGATCTTTGAGTCTTGTTTTCATCTTTGCTTTGGATTTAGGGTGTACTGTGAGGTGACATTTGCCTTTCATTACATAAAAGGAGTAGCCGAGATACTTAACTTCTTGGACATACGACACTACAGTCTTTTCCTTGTTGACTTTAAGATATAGAGTTCCCTCTATAAATCGGGTTATGGACTCTTTGACTCTTCTTGCTGCCCTTTTGGACTTACAGAATATCATCGAGTCATCGGCATACCGCACAAAAGGAAGTCCTCTGCATTCGAGTTCCTTGTCCAGCTCATTGATCATAATATTACTTAACAATGGACTTAGTGGTCCTCCTTGGGGAGTTCCTTCCTCGCTCGATTCGAACAGACCTTTGTTCATTACACCGCTTCGGAGGTACTTGTGTATTAGGCTGACAACTCTGCCGTCTTTAATAGTACGGCTGAGGATTTCTATGAGTTTGCTGTGATTCACGGTATCAAAGAAGCGTTCAAGGTCAAGGTCTACTACGTATGTGTAGCCTGCATTGATTATCTCTTGAGCTCCTCTTACCGCGTCATGGCAGCCTCTTCTCGGGCGGAAGCCATAACTCCTACTGGAGAATTGGTGCTCATAGATAGGACTCAGGACTTGGTTAATGGCTTGTTGCACCAAACGGTCCACCACGGTGGGGATTCCTAAAAGACGCATCTTGCCACTATCCTTGGGGATTTCTACCCTTTTCACGGGGTTCGGACGGT
>ENA-ORSF01000028-ORSF01000028.1-human-gut-metagenome-genome-assembly--contig:-NODE-28-length-77015-cov-9.41251_pt1 | contig 77015 bp, 59 predicted proteins | sample MGYA00242188_ERZ509155 | MGnify/ENA primary metagenome ERZ509155 (study PRJEB26280, sample SAMEA2338656) | human gut metagenome | biome: human gut; feature: human-associated habitat; material: faeces...
TTACGGCGCAAAGGTAGGGTTGTGAATAATGTGCGTCAAGGCGGAAAATAGTATGGTTACTGGTATTGCTCATGCTTATACAAAGATAAGAATTCTATTCATATCTTCTATTAACATAGAACGAATTAATCAGATTACATACCATGAATGATTTATTTTATGCATATCGATGCTGTTTCAAATGGTAAAGAAAGAGAGTCATCTTCAACTGTTACAGTGACAGATGACTCTCTTTTAAACCTCTAATCTTTCTCTCTGCTATGTTACGATTCCGTCGGAACTGGATTAATACTTAAAATTGTCTTTCTTTACATATACAGCATAATCTCTAATCAATCCTGGGACATTCTTCTCGGCGCGAGGTAACATTCGGAAACCAGTCACACGATATTCTTTACCCAAATCAATGACAACCTGATGCGGATAAGCCGTATTGTCTACAGTCTGCCAGAAAGTACTTTCCTGAAGATCGAATATTTTATCCGCCGTACGGTTACCGCTACGTGTTTCTTCACTATCGGCATAAACAATTTTCCAGTTTTCGCGGGAAACAGGCTTACCATCTGCCCCGAGGACATCAAACTCGGCAATTGATGCAATGTTGTTTCCTTCATAATTCGATAGAGCATTCAAGCAAAAATAACGACCGCTTACCGGAGTATCGAACTTAACTTCCTGCCAGCCATTTCCTTGGGCAAACGTACCTTTATGAACAGCTGTTTCCGATTTGAGATCCAGGTTTTGTCCGTCCTGTCGATGAGTTTCAGGAGCTTTTTCACGAAGCATGTCAAGGATAGGTTTGGTTAAACCTTCCACTTTGGCCTCGGACGGGCCCTTCAAATCGAGCACTATGATTTCGTTTTCTCCTTCCTTCAACCAGCATCCAGGCATATACAATGTTTGCTGAGGACCTATTTCCCAGAATCGTCCCATAGCATGACCATTCACCCATACCATACCTTTTCCCCAGGTCTGCATATCAAGAAAAGTATCTCCCGTTTTATCGAGATGAAACTTAGCCCGATAATAGGCGGGACCGTCAACAGCATTTCCCGATTGATATTTTTTGGCACTGACAAATTCATAAAAAGGAGGAAGATTGTATACTTTCCAGTCCGTAAGCTCTGTCGCTTTATCTCCTGAAATGACTTCTACCTTATTGGTTATACCCTTCCGATCATGAATAGACTTGTCAAAATTTACACGACCCATAGCTTCCACCAGAATATCCAGTTGTGTACCTTTTTTCAAGGCCGATTTTAACGGAAGTGAGAATTCACCGTGACGACGATCAAGACGTCCAAGCAACTTACCATCGGCAAAAACCTGGGCCCAATCGTGTACTTCATCGATGTGCAGTACCCCAGAAACATTCTCTTTCAGCGTAGTACGATAAAGAATAGATCCCCATCCCTGATCGAACTGTTCCATGGGCTTGATTGTTTCTGTCTGCTTAGGTTCCGGAAGATTACCGAACAACGGGGCAACTTCCCATTTGGTAATGGCAGGTACCTCGATTACAGGAAAAGCGGCAGGAGGTTCCGGCAAAGTCGTACCCTCTGGTGCATATTGTTGAAGCAACTCACGCAACTGAAAATATTTAGGAGTTGTCCATCCAGCCTCACTAATCGGAGCGTCATAGTCATAAGAACTACACATGGCTGAATAGGCAGGATTATTGGCGCCTCCCCACCAGCCAAAGGTTGTACCCCCATGAGTCATGTAAAGACTGAAAGAAATATTACGATCCAGCATATCTTTAATGCCACTTACCATTGTAGCTGCATCACGGGTTTCGTGCTTTCGTCCCCAATGATCAAACCATCCACTCCAGAATTCACTACACATCAAAGGAGTTTCCGGGCGAAGCTCTTTCAATTTCTTAAATTGTTCTTCAATATTGGCACCTGTACCGAAATTAACGGTCCACAACAAATCATCCAACGCATTATTGGTAAAGTTGGAACTCCAATCACACTGAAAGAGAGGAACATCCGTAAATCCGGCTTCCTTCACAATATCACGGATGGCAGAAACATACGCTTTATCTGTTCCATAAGAACCAAATTCATTTTCTACCTGTACCATGATAATATTTCCGCCACGGGATATCTGAAGATCGGCCAGCTGCTTACCCACTTCTTTCATAAAGATCTTTACCCGTTCCATATAATAGGGATCCAGTGAGCGTAACTGTATGTCCTGCTTTTTGAGTAACCACCAAGGCAATCCTCCCATTTCCCATTCAGCACAAACATACGGACCCGGACGTACGATAACATACATGCCATGCTTCTGAGCCAGACGACAGAAAGCCGCTATATCCTTGTTGCCCGAAAAATCAAATTTACCTTCTTCCTGCTCATGAAGATTCCAAAATACATACAAACAAAGCGTATTCATACCAAGAGCCTTGCAAGAAAGTATTCTTTGTTCCCAATAAGGTTCAGGAATACGTGGATAATGTACTTCGGCAGCCTTTACTACCATCGGTTCTCCATTCAAAAGGAATGTACCCTTACCAACTTCAAAGGTACTGATCTGCTTTTCGGCACAAGAAGAAAATCCGGTAACCGCTCCTAAAGCCAACAATGCAGATAATCCTATACTTAATAAATTTTTCATAATATTATTTGATGATGATTCACTTGTGTTTACTTCAATTCAAAGAATGAGGTATATCTCTGCAGATATTCCCTCATTCTTATCAAGATATCCTTAAAAATCTTTTACCATTATACCTAAACCCAACAATTACATGATAAAATCAATCAGTCTGTTTCCATAAAATGAATAAACAATACATTACTCAACCACTTTTCAACAAGCATTCAATACCTGTTACTGCACTTTAAAACCCAATAAACTCATAACGAAAGATTGACCCGCTTTATCGTTCCATCTTCATTGAATTCAAGACGGTCAATGCACACCTCACGATGTACGCCTGGCTCTTTATCAATAAAATGTTTATTTATCCGATGATAAACGATATACCATTCATCTGTACCCGGCTTTTGAACCACAGAATTATGAGCAGGACCATAAATTTCTTTATCCGGATTTTGAATAGTTACAATGGGATCCTGAGCTACCTTTACAGGTCCAAGAGGTGAATCAGACGTTCCATACGCTACATGATAATTAGGAGATCCCGTATCATCTACAGACCACATAAAATAATATACCCCATTACGGTAAAATACATAAGGCGCTTCACGATATGCATAATCCTGAAGACTACCTCCCTGAGGAGTCATTACCGTAATTGTCTTCTTTTTTATTGAAACCATATCTTTATTCAACTCCGCACCGGCCATATAACCATTTCCCCAATAAAGATAAGATTTTCCAGATACAGGATCCGTAAATACATCTGCATCTATCTGCTGTCCCTCCCCTGTAGGTGACTCCGTCAAAATGGAATGTCCAAGGTCTGTGAACGGGCCAACAAGATCGTCGGCTACAGCCACTCCTATCTCCTTTCCACCTCCATTTACCGGATTTCCACTATAATAGAAATAATATTTATATCCATCTTTTGTTTTCTTTTCTTCAATGCATGGAGCCCATGCATTGCCATTGGCCCAAGGTACCTGTTCCGATTTAAGATCCAGCATTACCCCTTCATACGTCCAATCCTTCAGATCAATCGAAGAGTAAACAGTAAAATACCATCCTCCCCAACCCGGTTGTCCGTCAGTAGTAGAATAGATATAATATTTACCAGTCTTATGGGAGTACAATATTTCAGGATCGGCATGAAATCCCGGAAGTACAGGATTATTAGGGATTTCTCCCAGTTCGGCAGGTTTTCCCCATTTGTCCGTAATGCGTTTCAACTCAGCACGCGTAATAGGAATAATCGTACCGTGGCGCGGATGAAAATTCATGCTGACTTCATGATCTATCACCTTAAAATTCTCCAGATCGGTTGTTTCCGTAAACTGATAGGCTCCTTTCATATACACATCATACATAAGTATATATTTATCTTCCCCTATCAGTTTAAATGTTCCGGCACCTTCTACAGCCTCCCTGGTCTGCTGTTTGTATTCCATATTCTCTTTCCATTTACCCGAAGTAAGCGAAGAGGCTGTAGCTACACGTATACCATTCCCATGACCTTCCGTCTTATAAAATAAATGATAGATTCCATCTTTATATACGATATCACCATCTATACACGACTTCTTGTCTGCGGGAATAAATAAAGGTTTCGGTTCTCCTTCAAGATCCGTAAAATCGGCATTGGCATACGCATAATAAATGACATCGGGACCATCCCCATATTTCATAGACCAATATATCATGTACTTACCCGCTTCTGAATCAAAAATCGTCTGAGGAGCCCATACACGCTTCAAGGTTTCCTGCCCCGGATAACGTTTCTGCATATTGACAACCGAATGTGACCAGTTTACCAAATCGGTAGACTTAAGCAACACCATGGCCCGGTTTGAATCCCAACCGTTATCAGATACCATATCAGTTACTACCATATAAAATGTCTTTCCATCCTGACATCTCAAAATATGAGGATCACGTACTCCTCCGGTAGAACTGATCACCTTTGAATCGATCACAGGTTTATTATTGTTCAAGGCCCAATACGTATAGCCGTCCATGCTTACGCCATAACATACCGCTTCCTGGCTTATATGGTTACCTGTAAAATAAGTAAAGAGATAAGCTACATAGTCCTTCTCTTCTACCTTCTCGGCAAAAGCCGGACTTAAAATAATCAATGTGAAAAGTAAAGTTAGAAATCTGTGTTTCATATTCGACCTGTTAACATTTTTGCAAAGATAAAATTTATATCCGACGTAAAATAATACCAAACAAGTCAAAAATGATAGATAAATCATTCATTATATCATGAAACACCAACCTTGCATTATTCTTCCGGTATGCAATTGTCCACAATACACAATTGCATACCATAAATGATTAAATATTACACCTATAGATAAAATCTTATGGCTAGTTTTGTACTATAGAAACAAACTTATCATTCATTAAATGAACAAGAATGAACAAACATGAGAAAACAAGTATTAATCTTTTCAGCATTAATTTCATCTCTTAGTCTCCTTGCCAATCCGGAGAAGAGTATTTCTTATACCATCCAACCGTCACAACCGCAACAAACCATGGACTGTTTCGGAGCTTCGGATGCATGGAGTATGCTGAGGCTTGGATTATGGCCACAAGAAAAACAGGAACAAGTAGCCGACTGGCTGTTCAGCACAGAGAATGACCCAAACGGCCAACCCAAAGGAATCGGACTAAGTTTATGGAGATTTAATCTGGGTGCCGGAAGCGTAGAGCAGGGTGACAGCAGCCAAATTAACCCAGCTACCCGAACAGAATGCTTTCTGACGGCCGACGGAACATACGACTGGAACAAGCAGCAAGGACAAAGAAACTTTCTGAAACTGGCTAAAGAAAGAGGAGTCAATAAATTTCTGGCTTTTCTCAACTCACCTCCTGTATATTTTACACAAAACGGTCTCGCAACCAATACAGGAAGAGGAGGTACCTACAATTTAAAACCAGACAGCTATAGTGATTTTGCAATCTTTCTTGCAAACGTTGTAGAAGGTATAAAAAAGCACGATGGAATAAAATTCGATTACCTGTGCCCTGTGAACGAACCAGACGGACACTGGAACTGGATTGGTCCGAAACAGGAAGGAACACCTGCAACCGACAGAGAAATTGCCCGAGCCGTAAAACTAATCAGCAAGGAATTCGTAAAAAGAGGCATAGATACCCAAATACTCGTCAACGAATCTTCAGACTACAGGTGCATGTTCGGCATTCACATGACCGATTGGCAAAGAGGAAACCACATACAAGCCTTTTTTAATCCCGACAGCACTGAAACGTACCTTGGAAACACACCCAATGTACCACGCATGATTGTGGGACACAGCTACTGGACCAATACACCTGTAGATAATCTAAAGAAATACAGGATACAGCTTAAGGACAGTCTTGACAAGCACAATGTAAAATTCTGGCAGACAGAAACCTGTATTATGGGAAACGACGAAGAAATAGGTGGTGGAGGAGGTTACGACTTTACCATGAAAACAGCCCTATATGTTGCCCGGATTATTCATCACGACATTGTATATGCAGGCGCCAGAAGCTGGCAATGGTGGAGAGCCGTAGGAGGCGATTATAAAGACGGACTTATCAGAGAATATACAGAAGAAGGTTCACTTGACGGAACGGTAGCCGACTCAAAATTATTATGGGCACTGGGTAACTACAGCCGTTTTATTCGTCCGGAAGCTGTCAGATATACAGTTACGGCTACAGATGATCACGGAAAAACGATACCGGAAGGAGACACAGATCCCAATGGCCTGATGTGTTCGGCCTACCTAAACAAAAACGGACAATGGGTAGCGGTCATCATCAACTATGCTACGGAAAGCAAAAAACTAAAATTGAATCTGGATGAAGGACAAAATGTTTCGAACTGGGAAATGTTCCGGACATCAGATTCAAACAATGAGCATATCTCTCCGGTAGGTATCATCCCGAACGGAAATCAGGTTGAAATCCCGGCACGTTCCGTTGTAACTTTTGTTTCTAAATAAAGTAAGAGAATTTCTTACGTCACATTTCAGCGTGATGCCAGCCATAATGGAGCCGGCATCACGTTTTTTATCAAGATTCACAACTTTAAATCTCTAAAATTCATCACCACAAGTAAATTTTCTGAGGAACAGGCGTTTTTATTCAGAAAACGTCACGAATCATGAAATACAACCTCACATTATTAATAGTGCTTCTTTCATTGATTGATACAGCCTGTACCGATAATCTTCTTCCTGAACAAAACAAGATACCTTACATCACAGGTAACACCATCAACCAATTTTCTCCCAACAATGGAACACGCACTACAGTTGCTGAAAAAGAAACATTTCCGACAAATACAGACATCTCTTTTTATGGAGAAGGAGACTTAGAAGCATCCGGAATTATATTAACCTGGAACGGAAACAAATGGGAAAGTAATCAGCCACTCACTTGGAAACACCAACAAGCTGTTGCAGAAATAAAGGCCTATCATCCTGCCGGAATCACAGAGAACCAACATTTTTACGACGATTCAGGAGAATTGTTCGACCTGTTGGGTGCGTCAGAAACATGTCCGTCAGGTAGTAACATAGCTCTGGAATTTCAGCATTTGTTTGCCAAGGTAACCTTTCAACTTGCCCAATCTCTTAACCGCCGTGTACAGAAAATAATCATCACTCCTTCTGTGCTTATATCATCATTCCATCCTCTGACACAACAAATTACCTATGAAAACAATGATAAGAACCTGTACGTAACAAAAGAAAAAAATCCCGAAGGGACTTATACGCTGATCGTTCCACCCGACCAACCGCTTGCCTTATCGCTAAAAATCATTACTTCCGATGGAGAATGCATCCACCAATTACCAGAACAAACATACAAGCCTGGAATCAACCATATCCAGTCTGTCAACAGCCGGCAGAAAGGTGTCGGAATATCCAGTGTGGAAGATTACATCGCCTTTACCCATTTAATCAACGGATACGATTACGAAAACCGTTCACTCGATGAATTCGGAGAGACACAAGACGGACGAACAACCTATTACTTGCTGAAAGACCTCACTTTTACGGAAGAAGAATCCGGGCAAGTTCTGGAAATAGGTTACAAATCCGTATCAGACAAACAATCATTCGACCACATCTTTGAAGGAAACTATCATACACTGTCCGGATTGACCCTTACCGCAATTTCCGATCACGAATGTCAGGGAATATTCGGCTATTTGGGAGAAGAAGGTATCATCCGAAACCTGATCATCAAAGACCTGACTATCCTGATAGGTCCTGATTCCAAAGCAAAAAAAGTAGCCGGACTGATTTCTTTCAATAAAGGGATAGTAGATAACTGTGTCATCCAGGGATTTACGGCGGAATCAAACAGCTCGGAGGATGAAATCTCCCTGGGTGGTATCTGCAATGAAAACAATAACCTGATAATAAACTGCAAGATTGAATCATTTACAGCCTATGGGAAGTTCACTTCTTATACCGGCATAGCCGCAGCCGGGCTGACTTATATCAACAGCGGAACCATTGCCAATTGCCAGATCAGAAAATTTCGGAATACAGCCAAAAAAGAAACACCCATAATATGCCACAAGGCAAACGAAGGAATATTCTTCAATATCTTATGTGCCGAGGTATCAGGTTCCACATTTACGGTCACCTCACGTAAAAAAGCACAATATATATACTATCCCTCTACGGTAGAATTAAATTTCAGCAACAATCCGTCGCTACAATTCATCCCATACGATGAAAAAACCTATTTATGTACGTCGGGTACCAGTGTGGAATCTGCTTTAAACCAGCAAACCACATACAATGGATATGCACTTATCCCATGGCAAACAGAAACAGACCAAACGGTTACATTAAATACTTACGGCTATTAAACGATTTTTTCTGTAAGAAAGACATATACTCCACAAAATATTGTATTTTTGCGGCAAAAATGGAAATTAAATATGGATAAGAACAAAAAACTGGTGGTAATCATTGGTATTTTAGTGACCATCATAGCAATTGTATCATCGTTCCTGGCCTTCAATGAATCACGTAAGAACAAAGAAATGAGCGAACTGTTTGCCATTGAAAAACAGGAAATGGAAAACGAATACAGCACATTTGCTACCCAATACGATGAATTGCAAGTACAGATCAACAATGACTCCCTGAAGGAAAAGCTGGAAAGCGAAAAGCTGAAAACCCAACGACTGCTGGAAGAGCTGAGACAAGTCAAGACAACCAATGCGGCCGAAATCATGCGTCTGAAGAAGGAATTACGCACAGTACGCGCCGTATTGAGAAGTTACGTCATGCAAATTGATTCACTGAACAAAATCAACGAAGCACTGACCAAAGAAAACGTCGAAGTAAAAAACAAATATACCCAGGCTACCGCACAGATAAGCAACCTGTCTGCCGAAAAGAAAAGCTTGAACGAAAAGGTTACACTGGCCGCTCAGCTGGATGCGACAAACATTTCTGTTCTCCCTACCAACAAACGAGGGAAAAAGGCTAAAAAAGTGAAAGATGTCAAAAAATTGGCTATCACATTTACCATCGTCAAAAACATCACAGCCTCAACAGGCAACAAGACAATATATGTACGCATTGCCAAGCCTGACAATGAAATTCTGACGAAAAGCAGCGCAAATACCTTTGCATACGAAGACCGGAATATCGGATACTCCATCAAGAAATACATTGAGTATACGGGTGAAGAACAACAAGTTACCGTATACTGGGACGTAGAAGAATTCTTACCGGCCGGAACATACCATGTCTATCTGTTTGCGGATGGAAACATGATTGGACAGAACTCGTTCTCACTCCAATAAAAGAAACAACATACCCCATAAACAGCCCGCCTCAACAACGGGCTGTTTACGTATCCCCCTTTTCAGATATTCCATTTTTTATATTAACTTTGTATCTGGAAAACAAACAATAAACCTATGCTGAAAAAACTTTCTTGCTGGACTGCCGGCCTGCTTATTTTAGGAAGTATGTTACTTCCTTCATGCTTTCAAGACCGCTCGGGAGAATATTACGCGCTTATCCAACCCAAGACCTGGATGTATGAGGTCATGCAACAATATTACCTTTTCTACGAAGACCTGCCCAGTGAAGAAGATCTGAACTTTTTCAACAAGCCACAAGAGTTTCTCAAATCGGTGGTATCTTCAAAAGACCAGAAAAACGGAATTACCTTTTCACACGTCGATTCTGTTTTCACTTCGTCACGCACATTAAGTACAACCCCTTCTTTCGGTATCGAAGGCGCCATGGTACAGGTCCCCTCAGGAGCGTATGCCATCCGGGTACTCTATACCCAGCCCGACTCACCAGCGGAAGAAGCCGGCATACGCAGAGGAGACTGGATTATTTCGGTCGATAACAAAAAAATGAAATCTACTGATTATACTACTTATATCTCCAGTCCTACCCAGGCCTATACATTCACGTTGGGAAAATTCAATGGAGAAGAATTCGATACCATCCCCGAAAAAATTCAAATGCCGGCTCCACGTTTCGTAGAAGAACATCATTTGCTGACCAAGAAGCTCATCGACCTGGAAGGCAAGAAAGTAGCCTATCTGCTATATAACGAATTTGGAGAAGATGATACCGACGAACTAAACCAGTGGTTCAATGAAATAGCCTCTTCCAGTCTGTCGGCGATTATTCTTGACCTGCGCTATAATCCGGGAGGTTACCTGAACACGGCTCAGCAACTGGGCTCCATGCTTGCACCGCAATCGGCACAAGGACAGCCTTTCGTACGGATGATCTACAACGACAAGCTAAATAAAGAAGAAGTATTGAATGTAGAAAAATCACTGGTTCCCAACGGTACAGGTCTGACCTACACCAACCTCTATGTCCTGACAACTTCGAACACGGCGTCGGCTTCCGAAGTCATTATCAATTGCCTTAAACCCTACTTGAAAGAACAACTGATGCAAGTAGGAACCGCCACATTCGGGAAAAACATCGGACAGCAGCTTTTTACCGATGAACAGGCTCCTCAGCTGGAATTCTGGTTAAGTACCATTTACTTAAGTAATTCTGAAGGATTCAAGGATTACTTTGAAAACGGTCTGACTCCTAATTATGAACAACAGGAAGACATGTCGGGCACACTGGGAGAATTCGCTACAGAAGAAGACTCACTGATCCAACCCGTATTTATACACATACAGACAGGAAGCTTTCCGGTTCAGACGGGAGATGAAACACTCACGCTGTCGCGTAACGGATCCAGAAAATCAGTCCGCGTTCTTTACAATTCCATATCAGCCAAACCCCACTTTGCAAAAAAATAAGTTGCATTGACAATCTTTTCAACAATTTGCTTGGTCTATTTGTTACAAAGTAATACATTTGCATTGTTGCATAAGCAACCAAACCATAAAGTCTGAATTGGTTATGAAAAGATTTTTAAGTATCATCCTATTAACTGGGCTGACCCTCGGAGTACATGCCCAGCGGGTTCTATCACTGGACAGTTGTCGGGCCCTGGCTCTTGAAAACAACAAGGAGCTACGTATCGCTAAAGAAAAAATAAATGCTGCCCACTACCAAAACAAGGCCGCATTTTCCAATTATCTGCCTAAAATAGACGTGGCGGGTACTTATATGCGCACTCAAAAAGAGATTTCACTACTCAGTGACGAACAGAAGCAGACCATCGGGAATCTCGGAACAACAGCCAGTAACCAAATCCAACAGGCATTTCAGCAAATAGCCGCCACCAATCCTGGACTGGCCGCATCCCTACAACCCATCGCAGGAATTATCGGACAGTTGGCTCCCAGCTTTGAAGGAGCACTAAACGGTGTGGGACAAAGCATCGTAGACGCGTTCCGCACAGACACGAGAAACATGTATGCTGGCGCAGCTACGCTGACACAGCCTATCTACATGGGAGGAAAAATCATCGCATACAACAAAATTACGAAATACGCCGAACAGCTGGCCTTGTCGCAACATGCCACAGAAACAGAAAATCTGATTCTCAACACCGACCAGGCATATTGGCAGGTCATTTCTCTGGTCAATAAAAAGAAACTGGCCGAAAGTTATCTGAAGCTTGTCAAAAAACTGGATTCCGACCTCGAAAAGATGATAGAAGAAGGAGTGGCCACCCGGGCCGACGGACTCAGTGTAAAAGTAAAGGTAAACGAAGCCGAAATGACTCTCACTCAAGTAGACAACGGACTGAACCTGTCGAAGATGCTTCTCTGCCAGTTGTGTGGACTCCCGCTAGAAAGCGAAATTCAGCTGACCGACGAGAATATGGAAAACCTGACACTCCCGGCTACATACACAGAAAGCAACGTAAATACGGCACTCAGCAACCGGGAAGAATTGAAAAGCCTGGAATTGGCACAAAAAATATACCAGCAAAAGGTAAACGTAGTACGCTCTGAATTTCTTCCGACCATTGCCTTTACAGCCAATTACCTGGTAACCAATCCGGCTCTTTACAACGGATTCGAAAACAAATTCCGAGGTATGTGGGCGGCCGGAGTCATGGTCAAGATCCCCGTATTCCACTGGGGGGAAGGTATTTATAAAGTAAAGGCGGCCAAGGCCGAAGCTAACATCGCCCGTTATCAGCTGGAGGATGTCAAGGAAAAAGTAGAACTGCAAGTTACGCAAAGTTCTTACAAAGTGAATGAAGCCGCCAAAAAGCTGACCATGGCTCAGAAAAACATGGAAAAAGCCGAAGAAAACCTGCGCTACGCCAACCTGGGATTCAAGGAAGGAGTCATTCCTACCAGCAACGTACTGGAAGCACAAACCGCATGGCTTTCGGCCCAATCCGGAAAAATTGACGCACAAATAGACTTAAAGATGAGCGAAATATATTTAAACAAATCAATGGGAACATTAAAATAACAACAGATATGGCTGAAAAATCTCAACGCAACAACATTCTACTGGCATTTTTTACCTTGCTGGCTGTAATCGTTATCGTAAGTGTAATCGGATTCTTTACCTTAGGAAAAGGTCCGGAAATCATCCAAGGGCAAGCAGAAGCCACCGAATACCGGGTTTCCAGTAAAGTACCCGGACGTATACTGAAGTTTTTTGTCAGCGAAGGAGATCAGGTCAAGGCCGGCGACACACTGGCCATCCTCGAAGCACCGGATGTAATGGCCAAGCTGACTCAGGCACAGGCAGCCGAACAAGCCGCACAGGCCATGAATGAAAAAGCAATACGTGGAACACGTTCCGAACAGCTCCAGGCCGCATTCGAAATGTGGCAAAAAGCCAAAGCCGGACTGGAAATAGCCGAAAAATCATACAATCGTGTGAATCGGCTGTATGAAGAAGGTGTCATGTCTGCGCAAAAGCGCGACGAAGCCAAGGCACAATACGAAGCCATGAAAGCGACCGAACGTGCCGCAAATGCCCAATATACCATGGCCAGAAACGGTGCACAAAAAGAGGACAAGGAAATGGCAGCCGCACAGGTAGAACGCGCCAAAGGAGCCGTGGCAGAAGTATCCTCTTACATCAATGAAACCTACCTTACAGCTTCTGCCGATGGCGAGGTAAGTGAAATTTTCCCAAAAGTAGGAGAACTGGTAGGAACAGGAGCTCCCATTATGAACATAGCCCAACTGAATGACATGTGGGTTACTTTCAACGTACGCGAAGACCTGCTGAAAGATTTTACAGTAGGAGGAGAAATCAAAGCCGATATTCCTGCGCTCGACCAGGCCGGTTCTTTCAAAGTCACTTACATGAAAGACCTGGGAACGTACGCAGCGTGGAAAGCAACCAAAACAACCGGTCAGTTCGACCTGAAAACATTCGAAGTAAAGGCAAAACCCACACAGCCCATCGCCAACCTGCGACCGGGCATGTCGGTTATCATTGAAAAATAAATTCGTTGGATCATGTCATTATCTGTCCTTAAAAAACTATTGCAGATAGCCAGACGGGAAGTCTTCCGCATTGCGGTAAAGCCCATATACCTGTTCTGTATGGTGATAGCACCGGTATTTTGTTACCTGTTCTTCACCACACTGATGGGGAACGGACTTCCAACAGACCTTCCCGCAGGAATAGTGGACCTTGACAACACTTCAACTACCCGGAATATTATCCGCAACCTGGACGCCTTCCAGCAAACCAAGATTGTGGGTCATTACGCCAGTGTGACAGAGGCACGCGAAGCCATGCAGCGGGGAGAAATCTATTCATTCTATTATATCCCGGAAGGAACCACCGAGGAAGCACTGGCCAGCCGCCAGCCGAAGGTTTCATTTTATGTCAATTATTCCTACCTGATAGCCGGTTCACTCCTGTATAGAGACCAGCGGACAATGTCCGAACTGGCGGCAGGCGCTATAGGAAGAGCCAGCCTGTATGCCCGTGGCGCCACGGAAAAACAGGCCATGGGATTTCTCCAGCCCATCGTTATCGATACACATCCCGTAAACAACCCGTGGCTCAATTATTCGGTATACCTGTGTAATACGCTGTTCCCGGGAATATTAATGCTGCTGATATTCCTGACTACCTGTTACTCCATCGGAACCGAAATCAAAGAGAACACAGCCAAGGAGCTGCTGTCTATGGCCGACGGTTCCATAGTAACCGCATTGGTCGGGAAACTGGCACCTCAGACACTTGTCTTCTTTATCATTGCAACGTTCCACAACGTTTATTTGTACGGATTTCTACATTATCCATGCAACAGTGGAATTTTTCCGATGGTGCTGGCCGGACTCCTTCTGGTGCTTGCTTCACAAGCATTCGGTGTCTTCCTGTTCGGACTCATCGGGACCATGCGCCTCTCCATGAGTGTAGCCTCCCTATGGGGAGTCGTCTCTTTCTCCATATCAGGCTTTACTTTCCCGGTAATGGCCATGCACCCTACCCTGCAGGCGCTCTGTAACCTGTTTCCGCTACGCCATTATTTTCTGCTGTATGTCAATCAGGCGCTCAATGGTTATCCGCTCATTTATGCCTGGCACGCCGTAGTAGCCTTGCTGCTTTTCATGCTGCTTCCTTTTTTCGTCCTGAAGAAATTACGTACAGCCATGTTAAGCTATGCTTATTTACCATAAACTGATATGTACATGAAAGAAAAGTCATTCAAAATAATCATCAGACAAGGGATAGCCGGTTTGTTCCATATCTGTGCGCAAGAACTGAAGAATGTTTTCAAGGATCAGGGCGTACTGATATTTTTTATCCTGGTACCTTTACTATATCCGTTGCTCTATGCCTTCATTTATACCAACGAAGTAGTAGAAGAAGTTCCGGCCGCTGTCGTAGACAACAGCAACTCATCCATCAGCCGCAAATTCCTCCGGCTGGTAGATGCGACACCCGACGTACACATACAGTCCTACTGTGCCGACATGGAAGAAGCCAAGGAATTGGTCAAAGATGGAAAGGTTTATGGCATTATCTATATTCCCCAGGAATTCAGCAAAGAACTGGCAGCCGGCAATCAGGCACACATAAGTCTGTTCTGCGACATGAGCGGAATGCTCTATTACAAGGCATTGCTTATAGCTTCTACCAATGCATCGCTGGAAATAAACAGGCAAATAAAAATCGTACGGTTGGGAAATACGACCGACCGACAGGATGAAATCAGTACGGCTCCCATCACGTATGAAGCCGTTTCACTGTTTAATCCGCAAGACGGATTTGCCAGCTTCCTGATACCCGCCGTACTCATCCTGATCATCCAGCAGACACTGCTTCTGGGTATAGGCATGGCTGCAGGTACGGCTCGGGAAAAAAACAGGTATGCCGACCTCATACCGGCCAGCCGCCATTATCAAGGAACACTGCGTATCGTACTGGGCAAGTCATCGGCCTATCTGCTGATCTATCTTGCCATTTCAGCGTACATACTCTGCGCTGTACCCAAGATGTTCAGCCTGGTACAGATTGCACAAGCCGGAACACTGCTGGCATTCATCGTACCTTATCTGCTGGCTTGTATCTTCTTTGCCATGACATGTTCCATATTCATTCATCACCGGGAATCCTGCATGATGATTTATGTATTCACATCCCTTCCTCTCCTGTTCATTTCCGGAATCTCATGGCCGGGAGCAAGCGTTCCGGCCTTTTGGAAAGTCTTTTCATGGTTTTTCCCGTCAACTTTCGGAATAAACGGTTTTGTCCGCATCAACAACATGGGAGCAACTTTATGGGAAGTACAGACCGAATATCGTGCCTTATGGATTCAGACCGGTATCTATTTCATCACAACCTGTCTGGTTTACCGCTATCAAATCATACTGAGCCACAGACACGCCCTAAGTCTGCTCAAACGGCTGAAAAAGAAAAGAGGACTGGCCGACAAGGCAGAGAAAGCCTGATCTGATTTATCTTTATTAACAGTCTGAAAGAATTGAATCAGCTGGAATACTCGTAGTTTTGCACTATCAATAAATAAAAACAAAGCTACGGGTATTTTTATGAAACTTTATCAGAAACATATCTTTTGCATAATAGGCATGATCTGGGGCATTTGTCTCCAGCTTACGGCCTCGCTCCCCACAATTCTGCAACAACCGGAATCTGCTCCGAAACAACACTTTAAGATTACGGTTCAGAATTCGGGCAAACAGCCTCATAGCGGAATGATTTTACGCATTCTTGGACAAAGCGATGAATTCGTCAGCAATTCAAACGGAGTATTTGATTTCGAAGCCGAAAATCCGGAAGGTACTTACCGCAGTGTCTCGCTCTATTTCCCGGAAACTCCACAGAATGCCGCCTATTCGTTTCAGCTGAATACCATCACCTCAGACACAATCCTTGTAATCGACCGGGAACAGGATATCCTGTCATTCAAACAAAATAATACGATTTTTCCCATACGGGGACAGATCAAGAATCAGTCAGGCACTCCCATAGCCAAAGCACAGATAAGCATACAAGGTACCGGACGAAAGACACAATCCGACGCGTCGGGCAGATTTACCATAGCTGCCGATTACAATCACCCCATTGTCTTTCGGGCCGAAGGTATGAAAAACCAGACGCTCAACATCCAATACTTCCTGTCAAACAGCAGTCCGGAACCGGCTATCTACATGCAGCCACAAAATACCTATCAGGTTTATACTACCGTAGAAAAAATGCCGGAATTCCCCGGAGGCATGAAAGCCTTCCAGCAATATGTCCAGAAAAATCTTCCGGCTAAAACCGCCAAGGAAAAAGGTGTCGTAGTTATCCAGTTCATCGTCGAAAAAGACGGCAGCATTACCAACCCGACAGTGGCCCGAGGATTCAAGGCCGAGCTGGACTCCATCTCACTGAATCTGGTACGCAACATGCCGAAGTGGATTCCGGGAGAAGAAGACCAGGGCAACAAGGTAAGATGCAAATATTCGGTACCGATTCAGTTCAAGCCACAGGAAGCCAGGGAACAGCGTACCCAACCTTCACGAAACAAGCCCGTTCAGAAACAGGCCGTAAAACCAGCTCAACCGGCATTAACGGAAGAAAACGGTTCAAAGATAACTCCAGAAAAAGTTCAGACCAATGACAGTATACCTGCCATAAAACCCATGCCCAACGATACGATACAACCCAAAGATTCAGTGGTTACCGATTCGGTTCCCCCCGTAAAACCGAAGCTGGAAACCGTTGCAAAACCAGAATAAAGGAATGCGCATACACTTCATTCTTGTTAAAAACAGCATAATCTATTAATAATCAATAGAATACAATCACTTCAAATTTATCCGTATGTTTTTATTGAAACATACGGACGTTTTGTATAAAAGAAACGTTCGTTTTACACAAAACGTCCGGACATTTTATATCTTTACTTCACGTGCTGGAATAAAACGCAAAGTGCTCCTCAGAATCAATGCTTTTTCTTACCTTTGCAAATACATGAAAATATAACCTAAAAAAGACATAAAACATGAAAAGTCTATTTGCTCTTTTTACCTTGCTTTTCCTGTGTCTGGGAATGCAAGCACAAAAAGTCACGTTACAGGATGTTGCCCAGGGAACTTACCGGGCCAAAAACATCTACGGACTGAGACCGATGCTAGACGGCGAACATTACACCCAGATCAGCAGTGACCACAAACGTATTGTCAAATATTCCTTCAAGACCGGAAAAGAGGTAGAAGCGATCTTTGACGTTACCAAGGCCCGCGACTGCAACCTGAAGACCTTCGATGACTACATCATGTCACCCGACGAAAAACTGATTCTGATACAGACAGAAACCAAACCCATCTACCGTCATTCCTTTACAGCCGTATATTATATCTATAATGTACGAAACAACACCCTGGAACCGCTGTCGAACAACGGGCCTCAGCAGGTACCGCTGTTTTCTCCGGATGGCAACCAGATAGCATTCGTACGCAACAACAACATTTTTCTGGTAAAACTGTTGTTCGGCAACAGCGAATCTCAGGTAACCAAGGACGGTGAATACAACAAGGTACTCAACGGAATCCCTGACTGGGTATACGAAGAAGAATTCAGCTTCAACCGTGCATTCGACTTCAGCGCAGACAGTAAAATGATTGCTTACATCCGGTTTGATGAAAGCCAGGTACCGATGTACTCTTTCCCGTGGTACAAAGGCATGGCACCGGCCAAAGAAGAATACGCCACCTATCCGGGAAGCTATACTTACAAGTACCCCAAAGCCGGTGAAGTAAATTCTACCGTAACCGTACATACGTACGACATCAAGAGTCACGTTACCCGCCAGATGGATCTGCCTCTTGACAAAGACGGCTATATTCCCCGCATCAAGTTTACATCCGATCCGGAAAAACTGGCCATCATGACCCTGAACCGCCATCAGAACCGGTTCGATCTTTACCTGGCCAATCCTCGCAGTGCCACCTGCAAGGTAGCCATCCGCGATGAGGCCGAACAATATATCAAGGAACAGGAATATGGAAGCATTGCCTTTTATCCGAACCACATCGTACTGATGAGCGAACGAGACGGCTACAACCACCTGTACCTCTACACCATTGCCGGCAATCTGATCAGACAGATCACCAAAGGAAATTACGAAGTAACCTCACTGCAAGGATATGACGAGTCAACAGGTACCACCTACTACACCAGCAACGAAGGAAGCCCCCTGCGTACAGCCGTCTATAAGATAGACAGCAAAGGGAAAAAGACCAAGCTGTCGGCCAAGGAAGGTACTAACAGCGCCCTCTTCAGCAAGAACTTTGCTTACTTCATCAATACCTACTCCAGCAAAGATACCCCTACCGAAATCACGCTGAACGACAACAAAGGACGTAAACTGGGAACCTTGCTCGACAACAAGGAACTGAAAGAACAGATAAGCCGCCTGAATATGCCTACAAAAGAATTTTTCACTTTCAAGACTTCCGAAGGCGTGGAACTGAACGGCTGGATCATGAAACCGGTAAACTTCGATGCCAACAAGAAATATCCGGTCATCATGCACCAGTACAGTGGTCCCGGATCACAGCAGGTTCTGGACAAATGGGGAATCGGAAGTTTCGGTGACGGAGGTATGTTCGAAGCCTACATGTGCGACAAAGGATACATCATGGTCTGTGTTGACGGACGTGGTACAGGCGGACGTGGAGCGGCTTTCGAGAAATGTACGTATCTCTCCATCGGAGTAAAGGAATCCAAGGACCAGGTGGAAACCGCCCGTTATCTGAGTACCCTGCCGTATATAGACGGTTCCCGTATCGGTATCTGGGGATGGAGTTTCGGAGGATATAACACCCTGATGTCAATGAGCGACGGCTCCGGTGCCTTCAAAGCCGGCGTAGCCATAGCCGCTCCTTCCGACTGGCATTTCTATGATACCGTCTATACCGAACGCTTCATGCGCACCCCGAAAGAAAACGGTGAAGGATACAATGCCGGTTCGGCCATCAGCCGTGCTCCGCAACTGCAAGGCAAACTCCTGCTTATCCACGGAACAGCCGACGACAACGTACACTACCAGAACGCTGCCGAATACAGTGAAGCACTGGTCCAGGCCAACAAGCAGTTTGAAATGCAGGTATATACCAACCGTAACCACGGAATCTCCGGAGGAAATACCCGTAACCACCTGATGAACCGGGTAGCCAATTTCTTCCTTGAGAATCTTTAATCAATCATTCAAGAAAGAGCTGCAAGAACCCGTATGGATCTCTCTACGGCATTCGTGCAGCTCTTCCCTTTTATTTATCAGCATACCATGGAACACATCAAAAAGCCGGAATGGCTGAAAATCAACATCGGAACCAATCCGCGTTACACAGAAACCAAACGCATCGTCGATACCCATCACCTTCATACCATCTGCAGCAGCGGACGCTGTCCCAATCTCGGAGAATGCTGGGGAAAAGGAACGGCCACGTTTCTCATAGGCGGGAACATCTGTACACGTTCCTGTAAGTTCTGCAATACACCAACCGGAAAGCCTCTTCCATTAGATCCGAACGAGCCCCTCAGGGTAGCCGAATCCATCCAGCTCATGAAACTGAATCACGCCGTCCTGACGTCGGTAGACCGCGATGACCTTCCGGATCTGGGAGCCGGACACTGGGTACAGACCATCCGGAAAATACGTGAACTGAATCCGCAGATCACACTGGAAACCTTAATTCCCGACTTTCAGGGAAAGAAAGAACTGATCCGGCAGATAACCGATACCCGGCCGGACATCGTATCGCATAACCTGGAAACAGTCAGCAGACTGACTCCACTGGTACGCAGTGTAGCCCGTTATGAAACCAGTCTGTACGTCATCAGGCAAATTGCCGACAGCGGCGTAACGGCCAAATCAGGTATCATGACAGGACTTGGCGAAACCATCGGTGAAGTGGAAAAAGCCATGGACGACCTGCTGGAAAATGGCTGCCGTATACTGACAATCGGCCAATATCTCCAACCATCCAGAAAACATTATCCGGTAGCCGAATACATATCGCCCGAACAATTTGCCTCATACAAGGAAACTGCGCTTAAAAAGGGATTCCAACTGGTAGAAAGCGGTCCACTGGTACGTTCGTCGTATTATGCAGAAAAACAAATTCAGAAATTTTAAACCTTTTGAAGTGTAAGATTGTTACGTAAGTATATAGATTAGCTCAAAAGATGAACACCAGAAAAACATACCAAGGCACACTCGTTTCACTCGGACTTTTCCCTTTAATCAGTACGTTAATCGGGCTCCATCTGCTTCCGGCACCTTACGCATTGGGTATCGGATTAACGCTGGGACTCACAGCCCTTGCAATAAACATTGCCTGTCTGAAAGATATCAATTTCTTTCTGCTATCCAGCAACATCAGCATAGCGCTGTGCCTGCTTTTCTATCTGTTCAGCGGATACCGGTATATTCCCTCCAGCTGTATTACTCCGGCACTGGAGCTGCTCATGCTCATCTTCTGCTTCATCTATATGACTCTTCCTGACTATTACCAGAAACTGCATCGGATGCTTCGTCTACAAACCAGACGTAACTATACGGTAGAGACCTGCTTCATTGTTATTCTGTCTGCCATGCATCTCATTCTGGTAATAATCTTCCAGAAATATCACCTGCTGGACTCTCCCCGGATATTTGCCGCGACTATCTATCTTATCCCTGTCCTGATCTACATCCTTTGCATCGTCTTCAACGTAACAGGAATCAGAATGGCCGCCCGCGAAGAAAAGTTCTGCAACATCGTACGGATCGCTCCGTTATGGAACGGGAAAATATACCTGTGTCCGCACACCAATACTACCAACTGGGAGACGACCTGGAATATTCCCATCGAAGAACACTTGGAAAGTCCGCTTATCAACATAGAACATCATACCGCCAGACTCTGCCGGAAAATAACCCAAAAGAAGATCATGGCTCCCCGCCTCATTCTGCAATATCACCGGTCACCCGAAATCAGCCAGCTGCAAACGGTTCACCTTTTTATACTTCCACTGAAGGAGAAACAGGAACTGGCCTTACAAAACGGACGTTTTTTCGATTTCGAGGAACTCAAAAACGAACAGATACATCTTTCGGACCTGCTACGGACAGAACTGGAACACTTGGATCTGGCCGCTTCCATGTGGAAGGAATTTTATTGAACGATGACACAAAACATAATATACAATGATCAGAACAGTCAACTTAAATGATGCACAGGCCATTGCCGGTATATACAACGAATATATCCTTCACACCTGCATCACATTCGAAACAGAAGCCGTCAGTGCCTCCGATATGGCACAACGTATCCAGACAATAGCTTCTGCATACCCGTATTTCGTATACGAAGAAGACGGAGAAATTCTAGGCTATTGCTATGCCCACAGCTGGAAAGAGAAACAGGCCTACCGACAAACGGTAGAAACAACGGTGTATGTCAAACGCGGACATGAACACCAGGGCATCGGAACAATACTCATGCAAAAACTGATTGAGGCGTCCCGGCAGGCAGGACTACACGTACTGATAGCGTGTATAACCTGTCCTAATGAGGCCAGCGTAAAGCTGCATGAAAAATTAGGCTTCAGCCAGGTATCACGCTTTCATGAAGTAGGAAGGAAATTCGGCCAATGGCTGGATATCTACGATTTTCAGCTCATCTTATAGACGAAGGCCTAACCGTCAGGGGAGGCAACTCCCCTGCTATTTATAAATCAAGAAAATACAAGGTATTTTAGTCAGATCGGGCAAATGCCCCTTCCATTCGCGTACAGTCTTCGTACGAATGTATTCACCCTCACACGTGATATTGGCAGCGATACACAGTTTTGTCTGAGGGCGGCAAGCCTTCAAGATGTCATCCATCATCTTATTGTTTCTGTACGGAGTCTCTATAAACAATTGCGTCTGATTCTCCGAGTAAATGCGTCCTTCCAATTCCTTCAACCGTTTCATGCGTTCTGTGGCGTCAATGGGCAGGTATCCGTGAAAAGCAAAACTTTGTCCGTTAAATCCGGACCCCATGACTGACAGAATAATGGAGGAAGGACCTACCAGCGGAACGACTTTCAGATTCTTCCGTTGCGCAATGGCCACTACATCAGCCCCCGGATCGGCTACAGCCGGACAACCGGCTTCCGATATGACTCCCATGGAATGACCTGCCTCCAGCGGTTTCAGATAGCCCGACAAATCTGCAGAAGAAGTATACTTATTCAACGGATAGAATGTAAGTTCGTCAATATTGATGGACGCATCCACCTTTTTCAGAAACCGGCGGGCCGAACGGACATCCTCTACAATAAAATATTTGATTCCCAGAATAATTTCCTTGTTATAAGAAGGAAGCACCTTTTCTACAGGTGTATCTCCCAATGTTACAGGTAATAAATACAAAGCTGTTTCCATCAGACCAACATAAAAATTAGTGTTTTACTAAAGGCAGTAAGTCGGAAAAATCTGTCTTTTCAAGCAAATCCTTCGCTGTCAGACGCTGATTGCTCTTCATATACTTGTCTACCAGCTGCATTCCCAACCAGATTCCGATACAGGGAGGCATCTTGTCTCCTTTGAATGACAGGACTTGTTCTGCATACGTATAAGAGCGGATAAGCATCGGGTCTGTACGTTCCAGGTATCGCTTCCGTGACAGTTCCTTCCAAAGAGCCTCTTCGTGTTTCCTGCACCAGTTCAGTTCTTCACGCGTATACCCCAGCGTCAGCCTGCCGGAATAATCGGACTGCAAGATGTGTTCTACCACCCATCCTATTTTTCCGCGATACACCATAAAATCGAACAGTGTACGGTGTCCTTCCCTCCATTGAAACGGAAACTGGCTCAACAAATAAAAAGTAAAGCAATCAGGAACGATACGCTCCGGAACCATCCATCGGCGCTGAAACGAATAATAATATTTTTTATAGAGCGGATAATCCTGCCCCATGTATTTGTCAAGACTAAATCCCAGCAAACTGTCGCCTACTACGACAGACTGGTTTAATGCCGATATTTGTGAATAGATACGCGGAACAGGTACAGAAGGAATCTCCTTCTTCAGATTCTCAAATCCTTTTGTCAATTCTTCTTCGATACCGGTAAGATCTTTGAATTTTTCTATGACATCATCCATCAACCTTACCAGAATGGAATCGGAATAATAGGTATTCAGCCGGTCATTAATGTCGGGATCGTCTACCGCCCCTATTCCCAGAACGTCTTCTATCAGCAATTTGGTAGCCCGCGGACATTCAATGTTCATCTTCTGCTGGGCAGCTACACTGTTCAGCACCGTAGCCTCATACTGCAGACGGTCATAACGAAAGACCTTCACAGGCTTCTGAGAAAAATCGTCTTTCTGCCCGCCGGAACGACAAGCAGAAAGAACGAACAAGCTTACTAATAATATTCCTATTATCCGATGCATTCAGTTTTAATTATCCATAGATAATGTTACCATTTTCATCCTTATATTCATCCAGACCTTTCTCGTAAGTAGCCATCGCACGCAAGCTCATACCTACACTTGAGAAACCACCGTCGTGGAACAGGTTCTGCATAGTCACCTTACGGGTCAGATCAGAGAACATAACGATACAATAATCTGCACACTCATCGGCAGAAGCATTTCCCAGCGGAGACATACGGTTGGCAAAGTCAAACAGCTTATCCATACCTTTTACTCCTGATCCGGCTGTTGTCATGGTCGGTGACTGAGAAATAGTATTGATACGTACATGGTGTTCACGTCCGTAAATATAGCCAAAGCTGCGGGCAATGGATTCCAGCAACGCTTTTGCGTCAGCCATATCGTTATAACCGTAGAAAGTACGCTGGGCAGCTACATAACTCAGAGCCACGATAGAACCGTATTCACTGATAGCATTCATCTTCTTGGCTACCTGAATCATTTTATGAAATGAGATGGCTGAAATATCCAGTGTCTTTTCCAACATATCATAATCAAGGTCATCATACGTACGTTTCTTACGTACATTCGGAGACATACCGATAGAATGCAGTACAAAATCAATCTGACCGCCCAAAACCTCCATGGAACGCTTGAAAACATTTTCCAGATCTTCTACGCTGGTGGCATCGGCCGGAATCACTTCACAATGCAGTTTTTCAGACAATTCCGAAACCTGTCCCATACGCACTGCTACAGGGGTATTCGACAAAGTGATGGTTGCACCTTCTTCAACGGCCTTCTCTGCTACTTTCCAGGCGATAGACTGTTCATTCAAGGCACCGAAAACAATACCTCTTTTTCCTTTTAGCAAATTATAACTCATAGTTTTCGTATTATAAATTCGGGTGCAAATATACGAACTAATTTAAGAACTTTCCTATTTCTGCGCATAAATATTCGGATGTGTGCAATATTACAGCCTCTGTATCACGCTTTCAGACACACAAAATGCCGTATCTGCATTCTTCTTTCACAGAAAAACAGATACGGCATCTTCATTTTGGCCTTACCGACAAAGATAAGGCCAATCTTTATGCTCTACATCATCCCAGGAATGAAATCAGCACACCGGCAGCAACAGCCGAACCGATCACTCCCGAAATGTTACTGGCCATACAATACTGAAGCACGTGATTCTTCGGGTCGTACTTCAATGCGATTTCATTGGCTACACGGCTGGCCATAGGCACAGCACTCAGACCGGTAGCACCAATCAGCGGATTGATTTTCTTCTTGGTAAACAGATTGACAACCTTTACAAACAGGATACCGCCTGAAATAGACAAGGCAAATGCCAGGAATCCACCTATCACGATACCGATTGTGGTCCAGTTCAGGAAAGCGTCTGTCGTCATGGTAGCACCTACGGAGATACCCAGGAAAATGGTAGCGGCATTCATGATGCTGTTTGATGCAGCATCAAACAGACGGGATGTATTGGTACCGATTTCTTTCACCAGGTTACCGAACATCAGCATACCGATCAAAGGCACGGCACTCGGAACGAAGAGTGCCACAATCGTAGTAACAGCTATCGGGAACAAAATTTTCAAGACACGCAGATTCTTGATTTCGGTTGTAGAAGGGTATTTCTTTTCCTGCTCCTTCATATTGATGGACAGTTCTTTCTTGGTACACCAGATACGAACAACCAACGGAATAATAACCGGTACCAAAGCCATGTAAGAATAAGCCGCGATGGCAATCGGGCCCAGTAAATGAGGAGCCAGCTTGATGGTCGTAAAGATGGCAGTCGGACCGTCAGCACCACCGATGATACCCAGAGAAGCAGCTTCCTTCGGAGTGAATCCCATCAGAATAGCTACCAGCAGTACAGCAAAAATACCAAGCTGTGCAGCCGCACCAAAAATAGAAAGACGCAGATTACGCAACATCGGACCGAAATCGGTCAGCGCACCGACACCCATAAAAATAATCGGAGGCAGGAAACCCGTCTTGATCAACATATAATAGATGAAGTTCATCAGCCCCAAGTCATGAGCTATCTCATGCAAAGGCATTTCCCAGATGTTCTTCATCACACCATTTACCATGACCATGCCATTCTCATCGGCCTGGATAACTCCCATATCGCCGCCCGGGAAATTGGCCAGCAATACACCGAAAGCTATCGGTACCAGCAATAACGGCTCATACTGCTTCTTGATACCCAGATACAGCAGTACAAACGCAATGGCATACATGATCAGAAAACGCGGATCAGCAACAATGTTGCTGAAAGCCGTCATCTCATATAATCTTTCAAATATATCTTCCATTACAAAATCTTCATTAATACGTCATCTTCAGAAACGCTATCACCGGAATTTACACAGATAGCGGTTACAGTTCCACTGAATTCAGCACGAATGGCATTGTAGGTCTTCATGGCTTCCACGTAGCAAATAACATCACCCTGATTAACCTTGTCACCTACTTTCACCGGTGTTTCCTGTGCGCTCTTGGTCAGGAAGAATTTACCTTCCAGCGGAGAAAGTACATCTTTTCCTTCGCCTGCGGATACTGCTGCAGATGCCGGAGCACCAGCCGGAGCCGCTCCTGCCAGCTTGTCTGGATGAACATCTCCAAAGGCCACTGTAACCCGGTATGCCTGACCGTTTACATCTACTGTCAGAATCTTGGTCTGATCGCCTGCCATGTGCGAAACTTCTTTTTCCTCCCGACGTTTCTTCACATCTTCCAGGAAGTCGGCTTTGGCTTTTCCACTCTTATAAGCTTCGTACTGAGCCGGATGCATGGCATATTCGAAGAGTTCTTCATCATCTTCACCTGTATCCCATTTCTTTTCCCACATCATCTGGCGATATTTTTCCAACTGATCCGGATAATTGTCCTGCGGATTTCCAGTGAAGAACTTACGGCCTTCACGTTCTGCCTTCTCAATAATTTCCGGAGCCAGCTCGCCCGGCAGTTTTCCGGCCTTACCCAGAATCATATCCCAAATATCATCGGCTATCATACCCCAGCGTTCCTTGCCTTTCTCCATCTGAATGACATTCATCATAGCCAGATTCTTGACATACTGGCTAAACGGAGTTACCAGACACGGATAACCTACACGCGGCCATACATAAGATACTTCATTAAACAGCTTGATCAACAGTTCATCCTGCGTCATGAACGGCAAGTTACGCTTTGCCTTATATTTATTGATAGATTCAAGATTGGTTTCCAAATCGGCCATCAGGCTACCCATCATACCACCCGGAAGCCCCGGCCCAATCAACAACGAATTCATCAAGCGGTTACGCGGACTGATATACAAGCCCAGAAAATCATCCATGAATTCCTGAATCAGGGAGCGTACTTTCATGTATGCATGCATATTGATCTCAGGTACCTTAAAGCCTGCATCTTTCAACATAGCCTGTACACTGATAACATCGGCATGACCCGTACCCCACGACAGAGGTTCCATACCTACGTCTACATAATCACATCCGGCCTTACATACTTCCAGAATAGAAGCCATGTTGAAACCCGGTCCTGCATGTGAATGATACTGAATGGTAATATCCTTGATTTGTTTAATTCCGGCTACAATTTTACCCAGGAAGACCGGACGGCCGATACCTGCCATATCCTTGATGCAAATCTCGTCACATCCGGCATCGATCAGCTGTTTTGCCATGTTCAGGTAATACTCAACGGTATGCACCGGAGAATAAGTAATACAAAGACAACACTGAGAAATCATCCCGGCATCGTGCGCATAACCAATGGAAGGAATAATATTGCGTACATCATTCAATCCACAGAAGGTACGTGTAATGTCAGTACCTTGTGCTTTCTTTACCTTATAAAACAATTTGCGGACATCGGCCGGAACCGGACTCATACGCAGTCCGTTCAAAGCACGATCCAACATGTGGGTCTGAATACCTGCTTCGTGAAAAGGCTTCGTCCACTCACGGACAGCTTTGTTCGGGTTCTCGCCAAACAACAAATTTACCTGTTCAAAACCACCCCCATTCGTTTCAACACGATCGAAACAACCCATCTCAATAATGGCAGGAGCCACTTTCACCAATTGGTCTACACGCGGAACATATTTTCCGGCACTTTGCCACATATCGCGAAAGACCAAACTAAATTTTACTTCTTTTTCCATGATAACAACATGTGTTTTTCAGTTCGATTAACGTAATTTTTCAATTTTGATTACCTGCCCTTTACCAGCAGTCAGAATGTTTACAGCCGCCTTGATAGCATCCATTGCACTTGCATCGGAAGAAGCCACTGTTGAAACTGCTTTTTTCTTCGGCTCCTCCTCCGGAGCTACTTTATTCACCAGTTTAATCAATAGCTGACTAAGGTAGATAACAATCAGAAGAATTACGAAAACGGTAGCCATACCGACTACCATCAGCAATAATCCTATTTCCAAGTTTTCCATAAATTAAAGGCTATTTTAAATATAATAAAAAGTGACTTTCCGGAATACTATCCGAAAAGTCACCCCAAAATTACTTTTTTATAATAACTTTTTCGTATAAATAGCGTTAAAAATGTGTTATTCTATCAGAATATTATTTCATTAAGTGTCTTTCTTCTTTTTTCCGGAACATTCTCTTCCACCGCGTATCCTACAGGAATCAAGGCTATTGGCTCCCAATTGTCAGGCAGTTCCATTATTTCCCGACAGCGTGTTACATCAAAATTACAAACCCAGCAAGTACCCAATCCTTGCTCGGCAGCCGCCAGACATAAATGCTCTACCGCAATGGCCACATCCACATCGGCATGATCCTTGCCATCCATTTTCCTGTGCCAGGATTCCTGATGATCCGCACAAGCCACAATGATACAAGGAGCTGTTTCAATCCATTCACGGGAGTATGCCGTTTTTAATGCAGCCAGTTTTTCAGGATCGGTTACAATTGAAAAATGCCAAGGCTGATAATTGACAGCCGAAGGGGCCAGACGTACACATTCCATGATATAATCCAATTTGTCCGCTTCAATGCCACGGGATTCATAACTGCGAACCGAATAGCGTTTCTTTACTAAATCCAGAAAATTCATACGTATTTTATTTAGAAGTTATACATTACTCCTACAAAGATACGCAAAAAGAAGAAGAATACGGTTTACACTTCTGCAAGCTTATTATTTCTTGTATTTTGATTTCAGAATTTTTATCTTTGCGCCCGACATAAAAACTGGAATAACATGAAAAAACTAGTTATATTCGATTTAGACGGTACGCTTCTGAACACCATTGCAGATCTGGCCGCTGCCACCAATTATGCACTACAATTCTATGGATATCCAACCCACGATACAGACGCCTACCGCTTCTTCGTAGGAAATGGAATCAACAAATTATTTGAGCGGGCATTACCCGAAAAAGAAAGAACACCGGAAAAGATTCAAGAAATACGTTCTCAATTTATACCATATTATAATATACATAACGCAGACTTGAGTCGTCCCTATCCAGGAATTACAGAAATGCTGGAAACTCTGCAAGAAAAAGGCCTACAGATTGCTGTAGCCTCCAACAAATACCAAGAAGCGACAGCCAAACTTATCCATCAGTTTTTTCCAAACATCCGGTTTACAGCCATATTCGGACAGCGAGAAGGTATTCCTTCAAAACCTGACCCATACGTCATCGAAGAAATATGCCGGGATGCACAAATCAAGAAAGAAGACATTGTATACGTGGGAGATTCCTGCGTAGATATGCAGACCGGACAAAACGCAAAAGTTACCACCATTGGAGTAAGCTGGGGATTCCGTCCACGCACGGAGCTGGAAGCCTATCACCCGGATTTCATTGCCGATAAGAGTAAGGACATTTTATCATTTTTAGGAATCGGCTAATCCACCGATTCCTAAAATAAATAAAAAAGCGTTTAAAGTAAGAATACTCTAAACGCTTTTTCTGTAGCGGGACCCGGGATTGAACCGGGGACCTCATGATTATGAATCATGCGCTCTAACCAGCTGAGCTATCCCGCCATCGGATAAAAACCGCCAGGCGTGGAAGCCACCCAACGGCTTAATCTTTCATGTAGCGGGACCCGGGATTGAACCGGGGACCTCATGATTATGAATCATGCGCTCTAACCAGCTGAGCTATCCCGCCATCATTTCTTGATTGCGGGTGCAAAGGTAAATGATCTTTTTGATATATGCAAATATTTGCATAAAAAACTACGATTTTTTTATCACCAAGCATATATTTCCACAAAAGGTACACAATTAAAAACATCTATCTCCTAAAAGTATTGTAGCATACAAAAAAAATACATTAATTTGCCCCCCGAAATCTAAAAACTATCTAAAACACTTTTTATGAAAAAAAAAGTACATATCGAATATCCGATCAACCCTTCTTCAAGCAATATCGTCTGGGGAATCGTCAGTACCGCCGCTGGTTTGCAGCGCTGGTTTGCCGATCAAGTAAGTAAAGCAGGAAAGACCTATACCTTCCAATGGGGAAAAACAGAAATCCGAACGGCCGACGTCGTCAATTCACGTGCCGAATCGTTTATTCGTTTTCACTGGACAGACGAAGAACCCAAAACATATTTTGAATTTAAACTTCACTACGATGAACTGACGACAAACCGAGTGCTGGAAATAACCGATTTTGCCGACGAAGGAGAAGAAGAAGATGTAAAGAACCTTTGGAATTCACAAATAGATGTCATGCGGAGAACTTGTGGGCTATAATGCTAAAAATAATCAAAACAATAGCATTCACTCCGTTTTTTATGCTATTTTTGCGACTTAATTAAGTATAAGACAAGAATGCTAGGCATAAAAAAACTCGATATTTTTGTACTGAAAAGCTTTTTACTACTCTTTTCGGGTACATTCTTCATCTGTCTGTTCATTTTCATGATGCAGTTTTTATGGAGATACGTAGATGAGCTCGTCGGGAAAGGATTGGAAATAAGCGTTTTGGCTAAATTCTTCTTTCTATCGGCGCTAACCTTGATACCCTTGTCACTACCGCTGGCCATACTGCTGGCAGCCTTGATGACATTCGGTAATTTCGGAGAACGATACGAGTTACTTTCCATGAAAGCAGCAGGCATTCCACTGTTGCGTATCATTCGTCCAGTAGTCATTTTCTGCGTATTCTTAGGGGCTATGTCATTCTTTTTTCAGAATATCGTAGGCCCTAAGGCCCAGAAAAAACTTTGGACATTGCTCGTATCCATGAAACAGAAATCACCGGAAGTAGATATTCCCGAAGGAGTTTTCTACAGTGATATTGAAGGATACAACATCTACGTCAAGCACAAAGACCGTGAAACCGGTATCCTGAAAGATGTGCTTATCTACAATTTTTCCGACGGATTTGACAATGCGCACATTATCTGGGCTTCAGAAGGAAAGCTGGAACTGACAGCCGATAAAAAACATCTTTACCTGCATCTCTATAAAGGAGAACAATTCGAAAATCTAAAATCACAATCGGCTATCTCCAAAAATGTTCCCTACAGAAGAGAAACATTCCGGGAGAAACATGTATTGATCGAATTTGATACTCAGTTTAACATGGTAGACGGAAGCTTTCTGGACAGACGTTCCGACATAAAAAACATGAACGAAATTGCAGAAGCCGTAGATTCCATCCAATGTTATGCTGACAGTGTAGGACGTTCTATTTACAAAGAGGCAATGCAAACAACATATCGAACTACGACCTTACCGAAAAAAGACTCTACCGAGGTAGCCAAACAACCGGCCACATACATCAATACAGATAGCATATTCAATGCCATGACCTCTACCGAAAAGCTGAATACCCTAACCACAACAGGAAACCGCATGAATTCATTGACATCCGAATGGAGTATGAAAAGCTACCTGACCAAGGACGCAGACAGTAACGTACGCAGCCATCTTTCCGACTGGCATAAAAAAATAACTCTTTCACTGGCCTGTATCATATTTTTCTTTATCGGTGCTCCGCTCGGTGCCATCATCCGAAAGGGAGGACTAGGTATGCCGGTAGTTATTTCGGTACTGATATTTGTCATCTATTATATCATTGACTCAGGTGCTACACGTGTAGGAAAAAGTGGAGAAATGAATGTAGTATTGGGTACGTGGATGAGTACACTGGTACTGGCCCCGTTAGGAGGATTCCTCACCTATAAATCAAACAAGGATTCTGTCGTTTTCAATATCGATGTATACATGGCTTTCTTCCGAAAGATCTTAGGTATTCGTACAGAAAGACATTTGTTCCGCAAGGAAGTCATTATTCATACCCCCGATTACCCTCAGGCCATCGAGGTACTGGATGAGATATGTACTGCCTGCGAAAATTATTCACAGACACATCGGTTACTGGGCCCACCCAATTATTTCAGGATCTTCACCAACAACAAACACGATGACAAGATCCAACAAATCAGCCAGCAACTGGAAGCTGAAATTGAAGAACTGTCAAACTCGAAAGATGGAATATTGATCAATCTGCTAAACAAATACCCGCAATTATCGGTTAAAGCTCATAAGAGTCTGTTCGACAACCGCTGGTTAAACTTGCTTTGCGGATTGGTCGTACCTGCCGGCCTGCTGATCTGGATCAATATCTGGCGATACCGGGTTCGACTGGACAAAGACTTGAAAACAATTATTAAAACCAGCCGAAACATTCAAGAACGTATAAAAACTAATCTCGATAATAACCTATAGGAATTATGGAAAAAATTAAATTGAATACCATTGAAGAAGCTTTAGAGGACTTTCGCAAGGGTGAGTTTGTCATTGTAGTAGACGATGAAGACCGCGAAAACGAAGGAGACCTGATCATCGCTGCCGAAATGATAACTCCGGAAAAAGTAAACTTCATGCTGAAACATGCCAGAGGTGTACTTTGTGCTCCTATTACGATCTCTCGCTGTAAAGAACTGGATCTGCCTCATCAGGTGGATGCCAACACTTCTATATTGGGAACTCCGTTTACCATTACCATCGACAAGCTGGAAGGTTGTACGACCGGAGTATCAGCAGCCGACCGTGCTGCCACCATCCGTGCTTTGGCCGATCCAACTTCTACTCCCGAAACATTTGGTCGTCCGGGACACATCAACCCATTGTACGCACAAGACAAAGGAGTGCTCAGACGTGCCGGACATACCGAAGCCGCTGTCGACCTGGCTCGTCTGTCGGGATTATATCCGGCTGCCGCGCTGATGGAAATCATGAACGAGGACGGAACGATGTCACGCCTGCCTGAATTGCATAAATTCGCACAACAATACAACCTGAAACTGATTTCCATTGCCCAACTGATTGCCTACCGGCTGAAACAGGAATCTCTGGTAGAGAAAGGTGTAGAAGTAGACATGCCTACCGAATACGGACATTTCCGTCTGATTCCTTTCCGCCAGAAAAGTAACGGTCTGGAACACGTAGCTCTTATCAAAGGAACTTTCGAAGAAGACGAGCCCATCCTGGTACGTGTACATTCTTCTTGTGCCACTGGGGATATCTTCGGCTCTATGCGCTGCGACTGTGGAGAACAACTTCACAAGGCCATGAAAATGATAGACAAAGAGGGAAAAGGAGCTATCATTTATTTGAACCAGGAAGGAAGAGGCATCGGTCTGATGGAAAAGATGAAAGCCTATAAACTTCAGGAAGAAGGCATGGATACCGTAGACGCCAACATCTGCTTGGGACATCAGGCCGACGAACGCGATTACGGAGTAGGCGCTCAGATTCTGCGCGAAATCGGTATCCACAAAATGCGTCTGCTGACAAACAATCCGGTAAAGCGCGTCGGCCTGGAAGCCTATGGACTTGAAATTGTAGAAAACGTACCGATCGAAGTCACTCCTAATCCGTATAACGAACGTTATTTACATACAAAGAAAGATCGTATGGGACATACCCTACATTTCAACCGATAAAAATCCAAAATCATAAAAACAGCCTGAAACCGGAATTCAGGCTGTCATTCTTGTTTAATCAATTTTTTTAATGTCTATGGAAAGAAGTAATGAATTAGTTAAGAATTATGCCAAGACAGCCTCTGCGACTCTGTTCCGACGCGTATATCTCTGGATGACATTGGCTCTGACCATTACAGGTTTTGTAGCTTTATATGTAGCCCGCTCTTATACATTTCTGGAAATGATGTTACAGAACAACCTTATGTTCTGGGGAATCCTAATAGCCGAGGTAGCTCTCGTTATGTATTTGTCTGCCCGTATCAACCGCATTTCATTTACTACAGCGACCTTGCTTTTTATAGCCTATGCCATTCTGAACGGTGTCACTCTGTCCACTCTGTTTATTATTTACACAACCAGTTCCATTGCATCGACCTTCTTTATTACCGCCGGCACATTTGGAGCTATGGCCTTGATAGGCAGCTTTACCCGGAAAGATCTGACAAAACTTGGCAGTATCTGCCTCATGGGAGTTATCGGACTGATTATAGCCTCACTGGTTAATCTGTTTCTTCACAGTTCCATGATGACACTCATCATCTCCTATATCGGAGTTTTACTGTTCGTAGGACTGACTGCCTATGATGCACAAAAGATCAAAAGACTTCTTTCGGGCGATGAGATTGAAGTAAACGATAATACGCAGAAAATAGCCTTGCTGGGAGCCCTGACACTTTATCTGGACTTTATCAATCTTTTCATCTATCTTCTACACATCTTAGGAGACAGAAAGTAACGACAGCAGGTATTCTGCTTGCTTAATACCTTTTTTGAAGCTAATTTCTTTTATATATGAAAGAAATTAGCTTCTTTTGCAGAAATAAACTCAATCTTAATATAAAAATACAATGAACCAACTTTCAGATCGTTTGAACAGCCTGTCGCCATCGGCTAAACTGGCTATGTCTCAAAAAAGTAGTGAACTTAAAGCACAAGGCGTTGATGTAATCAATCTTAGTGTGGGTGAACCTGATTTCAATACCCCCGACCACATCAAGGAAGCAGCCAAGAAAGCTATCGACGAGAACTACTCTCGCTATTCTCCTGTAGCCGGTTATCCGGCTCTGCGTAATGCGATCGTTGCCAAACTGAAAAACGAAAACGGTCTGGAATATACCGCCGCTCAGATCAGCTGTGCCAACGGTGCCAAGCAGTCTGTCTGCAATACCATCATGTCTTTGATTAATAAAGGAGACGAGGTGATCGTTCCAGCTCCATTCTGGGTAAGCTATCCGGAAATGGTAAAACTGGCAGAAGGTACTCCTGTTATCGTACGTGCAGGCATTGACCAGGATTTCAAGATTACACCGGCTCAGCTGGAAGCAGCCATCACTCCTAAGACACGCGCTTTGATTCTTTGTTCTCCATCCAACCCGACCGGTTCCGTATATTCTAAAGAAGAGCTGAAGGGACTGGCCGATGTACTGGCCAAACACGAACGTGTCATCGTGATTGCTGATGAAATCTATGAACATATCAACTATATCGGCAAGCATGAAAGCATCGCTCAATTTGCCGAAATCAAGGACCGTGTAGTAATCGTCAACGGAGTATCTAAAGCATACGCCATGACCGGATGGCGTATCGGTTTCATCGCCGGACCGGAATGGATTGTCAAAGGTGTAAACAAATTGCAGGGTCAGTATACTTCAGGTCCTTGCTCTGTTTCGCAGAAAGCAGCCGAAGCAGCCTATACAGGTACTCAGGCTCCGGTAGAAGAAATGCGTCAGGCTTTCGAACGCCGTCGTGACCTGATTGTAAAACTCGCTAAAGAAATTCCGGGATTTGAAGTAAACATTCCGCAGGGAGCTTTCTATTTATTCCCCAAATGTGATTCTTTCTTTGGTAAGAAAGATGGAGACCGCGTGATCAACAATGCCGATGATCTGGCCATGTATCTGCTCGAAGTAGGACACGTAGCCTGTGTAGGTGGTACATCCTTCGGGGCTCCTGAATGTATCCGTATGAGTTACGCTACTTCTGACGAGAATATTGTCGAAGCCATGCGTCGTATCAAGGAAACACTGGCCCGTCTGAAATAAAATTCAGACTTCAATCATATAAAGGAACGCTCACACCGAGATTCCTTTCATAAACTAAAGAAGTCGTTTTGACCTTATGCATAAAGTCAGAACGACTTCTTCTTTTTCATCCTGTTGCCTATCTGCCCGTAGCCTGCAAATATTCACGTTTCTTGACCTCATACTGTGCATACGAATCCACGTATTTGTCACGGCTTTGCTGAAACAACGTCTGTGCCTCAAGCAAATCACTCATCGTACAAGTGCCTGCCCGATAATAGTCAGTCTGAAGCCGAAGATTTTCCGAAGCCTGTCCGATAGATTCCATAGCTATCTCCACCTGTTTATAGGCATCAGTCAGACCATTCCACGCATTGTTCATACGGATTACCAGCAATTGGCTCTGATCCGTAAACTGATTTTCGGCATTGCAAACCTGCAACTGCTGTTTCTTGATATCGTGTGAACCTCCCCACCATCCGGACAATGGAACACTGACTGTAGCAAAGCCAACCCAAAATGAACAATCCTTATCCATCAGGTTATCATATACATACCCACCACCGATAGACAACACAGGCAGATTTTTCCCGATGGAAATCTTATGTTGCAGGCGGGCTGCCTTTACATTCTGTTGCAACAGGTTGTATTCATTGGTAGAAGGAAGCGAAGATTCCGGCAACACATAAAACTCTCCGGGATGCTCGGGTAAGGAATCAGTCAGCACCATATCCACATCTACCGAATCGGACGGATGTCCCATATACTGTGCCAGCAGACTCATAGAAACAGAAAGAGCATTTTCCACCTGGATGCGTGTACTACGTGTTTCATTTTCCCGAAGTTGTACCTGAAGCAAGTCGTTACGATTGGTTACTCCCGCCTGTACAGCCGCATCAACATCCTTATGGATGGCGGACAACTGCTCTCCTACGATAGAAAGAGTCCGTAATTTCTCCTTCAACATAACAATCTGCCAGAAGTACTGTTCGGCAGTAAGCCGTACTTCATTCTCTGACTGCCGACGTTTCAACCGGTTTACCTCGACATTCACAGCCGCCAACTTGTTGCCATTGACAATCTGTCCACCTGTGAAAAGCGGCACAGCAGCAGTTACACCACCTACAATACCGTTTTTCATCATCGACAACCTTTCGCCAGGCATCATTTCCATTTCCAGTAAACCTTTATCAGCCATAAACCCCGTACCGAAAGCACTGAAAGAAGGAAAAAACCTGGTAAAAGCTTCCTGCTGTCCATGACGTGCCGCAGCCAGGTCATTGTCGGCATTCTTAATACGGGTATTGTTTACAAGTGCCTCATGAATACAGGCATCCAATGTATAGGTATGCTGGGCGAAAGCAGACATAATGCCTGCCATTCCAAGTCCCCAAAGGAAAATATGTTTTATAAATCTCATAGATATCACTGTAAAATTAATTGATCTCATTGCTTTTCTAAGTTTTCCATCCGCAGACGTTCCTTTGTCGTTCCCCTGAATATCAGCAGATAGGCACAAGGAAGCACCGTAAGCAAGAATACCATGGTAATCAGCGTACCGTAACAGATAACTGTTCCCATCGGCATCCACAATCCGCTTTTACCCAGAATCATCGGTATCACTCCCATGGAAGCCGCGGCCGAAGTCAGGAAGATAGGACGCATCCGACGGCGTGCCGAATGGTAGATGGCTTCGGCAGCCGACAGTCCTTCCACAGCCCGCAACTCTTCGGCATAATCGATCATGATGATACCGTTACGGACAATAATACCCATCAGACTGACAATACCCAATACACACGTAATGCTGAATTCGACTCCCTGTATCAGAATGCCGATAGCCGTACCGAAAAGACAAAGCGTCAGACTGGCAAAAATAAGCGTTGCGATATTTACCTTATGGAAATGAATAACAAGGATAAAGAAGATGATAACAGCCGCAACCATCAAGCCCGCCATTACCGGAGGCATTTTTTCTTCACTGTCCTCATAATCGCCTCCATATTTCATGTCAACTCCCTCCGATAATGGAAAGCCGGACAACCTTTTCTGGACAATTGACAAAACGGCCATCGCATTTTCTCCTCGCCGTACATCGGCCATTACTGTAAGCGTACGAATACCGTTCCGGCGTACTACCTGTCCCTCTTTCCACCCCGGAACGACATCAGCCACCTGCCGGAGCGGAACACTGGAAATTCCACCGGCTACCGGAATCAGTTCATCCTTCAAATCAGAGAGCTGAGCGCTGTCGGCTTTTTCACTTTTCATCACTACAGGAATATCATAATCACCTTCCCATACACTGGCCAAAGGAACTCCAGTACCATAACGCATGGCGAGCGTGGTCTCTACCACCATATTACTGATACCCAGACGGCTGGCCTCATCTTCATGCAATACTACCTCCGAAGCGGCCAACGGTTCGTTCAGGTCGGTCTGTACCGAAACCAACTCAGGAATTTCCTGCAATATCAACCGGATACTGTCTGCATCCCGTTTCAATGCCTCCCGATCATCACCGCTTAGACGGATTTCAATAGGATAGACGGCCTCGCTGTAACTCAACTGTTTGAAACGAATGCGGGCATTCGGAAAATAATCGGTATACTTAGGCGTATATTCGTCCAGCAATTCCACTGTCTCCTTCACACCGGTCGTATTGACGATAAACTGTGCAAAATTGGTTCCTGCTATCTGAGGAGCATACGTTGTCTGGAAACGAGGTGAAGCACAGCCCTTGAATGAAGCGACACTCACTACCCGTTTGTCCCGACGGAGAATATGTTCCAGGCTGTCTGCCACTTCGGTCGTCTGCCTTACATCGGTACCTGTCGGCAGAAAAATTTCCACCGCAAACTGGTTACGATCGGCATAAGGCATCAGCTGCTGGGGAAGCTTCGACATCAACAGAATACCTGACACTACAGAAAGTACACCGATTCCTACCGTTATCTTTGGATGAGCAAAACAGCAGTCGAACAACCGGTTGTAGTAATTTTGCAACAGGTCAAGGAAAGAAAACGACTTTTTCCCGTTCTGCTCCTTCTGCTGCATAGGTTTCCGAATGAAGTAAAACTGCAGGAAAGGTACCAACAGTGTAGCTACCAGTAACGATACGGCCAGCACAATGGTAATAGCCCACGGAAAATTTTTCAGAAAATCATTGATCATCCCCGTTGTGGTGAGCAGGAAAGGGAAAAACGTGATACTGATAGCCAGTGTAGCCGAAAAAATAGACTTGAAAAAATGCGTGGTACTCTCAATGGAAGCATGCCAACGGGAAGTCCCCTCGCCCAGTTTCTCCAGGTAACTGTCAATAATAACGATGGAATTATCTACAATCATCCCTAACGTAACTATCAGCGCTGCCAGCGTCACCGTATTCAGTTCGATTCCGAATGCCTGAAACAACCCCAACGAAATGAAGATAGTAATCGGAATGGTAGAAGCGGCCACCAGGGCCACACGCATCGGCAACAACAACATCACTACGGCAATAACCGCTACAATGGCGATAACCAGCTCACGCAAAAAATTCTTCACGCTATCGTCCACCACCTGACTCTGGTCGGTAATCCGGAATATACTGACATCCTTCGGCAAATCCACCTGGAAGTTACTGATAACTTTGTTTACAGACTCACCCATCTTTACAATGTTCTGACCCTTCTTCATTTCAACCGAAAGAAGCAGACACTTGCGCCCGTTATTGGTAATATAACTGTCAGACTGAGGATATTCCTTTACCACACGTGCAACATCCTTCAACCGGACATTGTTTCCCCGCGGATCGGTATAGACAATCTGTTGCTGTACGTCGTAAACGGTATTCAGCGACTGGCTGACATAAACCGGCTGCACATATTCTCCGGTCTTTATCCGTCCTCCTGTAGTCACAAAGCCTTTCTGCATCAGAGCGAGAGCCAGTGTCTGCTCGTTCATGCCATATTGTGAAAGCCGGTCGTTGTCTACATAAATGGAAATCTGTTCCTTCTGAAGTCCGCTGACAGTCATACGTCCTACACTTGAGATTCTTCGCAGACGATCCTGCAGCTGATCCATATAGTCCTTCAGTTCCCGGTATGTCTTGTCCTCACTTTCCATCGTGATAAGCAAAGCCGACGTATCACCAAAATCATCCATTACCTGCACAGCCAGTACCCCCGCAGGAAGCTGTGCCTTGAATCCGGACACTCCATGCTTGAACTTGCTCCAGAATTCATCCTTATTGTTCAGGTCATCATTCAACTGTACCTGTATATATACAATGCCATCCCGGCTTTTTGAAAAAGTCTTTTCCTTCTTTACCTCCTTGTAAGTAAAAATATATTCTTCCAAAGGTTTGGTAACCTTTTCCACCATCTCGTCTACCGTATATCCCGGAGCTACAGCAACCACTACTCCCTGACGGATGGTAAAATCGGGAAATTCATTCTTCCGCATCTCCGGCAGGCTATAGATACCAAAAGCCACAAGGCAACATACCACCAGAATAATGATCTGGCGGTAATGCATGGCCCATTCTACCGCATTACGTTTTTTCTTATTTTTATCCATTGTATCCTATCCTTATATTAAAACACATCCAGTTCGGTTCCCTCACAAACCTTATGCTGACCTTCCACTATCACACGGGTTCCTTCCTGCAATCCGGAAAGCACCGTCACCCCGCTTGCCGTAAATTCTCCGCATCCGATGACCTGCTTGCTGGCCTTTCCGTCTTTTTCTACCCAGACAAAATAATTGTTCTTTTCATCCAACTGAACGATGGAAGCAGGAATGACACAACGCACATCTCCGGCTGAATCTGCCTTGTGTTCCAAAGCCACCTCTGCCACCATGCCCGGCATCAAATCTTTCCCCTCATTTTCTACACGGATTTTTACCTCATAAGAACGCGACAAAGGATTGGCAACAATCCCTTTCTCGATAACTGTTCCCGAAAAAGTTTTCCCATTTAAGGCCTGTACCGTAATCCGTGCTTTCTGCGAAAGGCTGATACCGGCTATTTCGGCTTCCGGCACCGCTATCTTCACCTTCAATGTTCCAGCAGTCACCAGCTTGGCAACTGCTCCCCCTGGAGCCACATTCTGTCCAATTTCCACTGTCTTTTCCGCAATTACCCCGCCAAACGGAGCATAAAGTTTACAATCCTTCAGATTCTTGCCGGCAATCTCTTCCAGCGAGCGGGCCTGTTGCAGTTTACTCTGCACTTCTACCCACTGTATTTCGGGCAAACTTCCCTTATCATGCAGTTCCTTCATTCTGCGGTAAGCGTCTTCGGCCTGCTCCAGCGAAGCCCTGGCCGCGTTGTAACTGCTCTGCATGGATGTAGGATCAAGCGTGGCAAGCAACTGCCCTTTTGAAACCTGCTGTCCCAAATGAAAATGCAATGTTTTCACTGTCCCCATCACCGGAAAACTCAAATAAGTACCGTTACCTTCTTCCACCGTACCGGAAAAATGTCCGCTCGTTCTATCCGTTTCCGTTGAAACCTGCATAATCCTTACCTTTACAGGAGGAACTTCCGCCACCTGATTGCTTTTACTTTGACATCCGGCCAACACAATGACCGAAAACAATGCTACTGTCAGATAAAACTTTTTCATCTCAAAAATTATAATTTCACTTCTTTGGCGACAAAGAAAAGATGTTTTACCTGGAATGAGAATATTTGCACAACCGTAAAAGTGTTCCATTTGGGAACAGTATATAAAAATAAGAACAATGGAACACTTTCTTCTACCTATGGATAGCCATTTCATCAGAAAATACCGATTATTTTGCAACATAGAAAAACAGGATATGAATATGGACAATGTTGAAAAAATAAATCTGAATACGACCGAAGTACTAAAGAATGCCACTTACAACAACGGAGAACTGGCATTTATCGGTAATTTAAAGGACATTAATATTCCCCGTGCCATTCAAACAGAATTTTCCATTGTAGCACTGATTCTGGAAGGAGAAGCATCGGTAACCATCAACGGTATTCCCTATAAAGCCAACAAAAACGATATCTTCATCGGTACTCCCAACAACATCATCGAAAACGGAGTTTCCAGCGACGACTTTAAATGTCAATGTATCGGTATGTCACAGGAATATATCCAGAAAAAGCTTCCGATAACCGAAAATCTGTGGGACATCAAAATTCTGTTCGAAAAAAATCCGGTATGCACCTTACACCCCAACGAAGTAACCGTCTGGCGCCAGTACTACGACTTGCTGTGTTCCAAAATTCACTTGCCTTCTGCCGCTCAGGAAAAAATTATCGACACACTTATCCAGGCATTCTTCTATGAATTGCAATACATTCTGGGAAGAGTCATCCAGATTACTCCCCGTCCGTATACATCCGGAGAATTCCTTTTAAAGAAATTTATCGACTTACTGGAAACATCCTATCCCAAGAACAGGGAAGTTTCCTACTATGCCGAAAAACTTCATGTCACCCCGAAATATCTTTCTTCCATCTGCAAGGCCAGTTGCGGACAAACGGCTTCCCGGCTGATAGACAAATATGTATTGAAAGACATAGAGTACCTGATGAAACAATTTTCAAAAACGATCAAAGAAATCGCAAACGAACTGGATTTTCCAAGCATTTCGTTTTTCGGGAAATACGTAAAAAAACATTTTGGCATGTCTCCCAGAGCGCTGAGAGAAGAATATCGAAAAGAATGCAGTCAGTGCCAATACCAGACACAATCATCCCAAACAATCCTGTAACGAAAAAAATATCTCTGCATCGTGTCATAAAAATAAAAACAGACAAGGTAGTCCTGGTTATCCATAGACATACCTCGTCTGTTTCTTTAAGTAAAATCTCACACGTCTGTTATTCCAGTTTCATCTTTCCATCTTTCCAGAGAACCGTATATACACTGCCGGCTTCGGTAGCGAACTCCAGTTTTTCTCCTTTATAATAGATACTGCAAGGAACTCCCGAACCGGAATGAACCACAGCTTTGGTCAGATTATTATCCTGCCAGTACATGTCGATAACGAAATTTCCACGTGCGCGCACTCCGGTCAGTTTACCTTCATGCCATACATCGGGCAGCGCAGGAAGCAGGTGAATAAATCCCATGTGGCTTTGCAACAACATTTCAGTGACTCCGGCAGTGCCTCCGAAATTTCCATCAATCTGGAAAGGTGGATGAAAATCCCACAGATTCTCATTCGTACCGTTCTTAAGCAGATTGCCATACAGTGTATAAGAGCGATTACCGTCATGAAGCCGTGCCCACTGGTTCAGTTTCCAACCCATACTCCAGCCGGTTGCCCCGTCGCCCCTGTGTTCCAGCACCACCCTGGAAGCCTTGGCCAGTTCAGGCGTAGTAACCGGAGAAATGGTATGCCCCGGATGAAGGCCGAACAAATGATTCACATGCCTGTGATTGTCCGACGGATCGTCAATATCCTTCGACCATTCCATCAGCTGGCCATAACGTCCTATTTTATAGGGAACAATGCCGGCCAGTACCTGCTTCCATTCCTGACGCTCCGCGGTATCTGTTTCCAATACCTTGCTGGCCGCGATGGCATCCAGCAAAATTTCACGGATCACCGCATGTGAGAAAGTAGCTCCTTCGTCTATCGGACCATGTTCAGGCGAGGTAGACGGAGCTGCCGTATACGATCCGTCCGGTTTATGCCACAGATAATCCACCGCAAAACGGGCACTTTCTTTGATAAGATCATAACCTACCGTACGCAAGAAATCCAAATCACGGGTATAATCATAGTAGTTCCATACGTGGGTAGCAAGCCAAGGTCCTGCTACCGGTGAAAAATTCCACGACATATCCTTATCCCGTAACGGAGTTGTGAAACCGAAAATATTGGAAGAGATAGAGGTTGTCCATCCCCGTGCACCGAAATACGACTTTGCCGTTACAGCACCCGGTTTTACCTGTGTACGGATAAAATCGATGAGCGGAAGTTCACACTCTGCCAGATTTGTCGGACAGGCAGGCCAATAGTTCATCTGGATGTTGATGTTATTGTGATAATCCACCCGCCAGGGACCGTCTACATTGTTGTGCCAGATTCCCTGAAGGTTAGCCGGCAGATTTCCCGGTCTTGAACTGGCTATCAGCAAGTAACGGCCGAACTGGTAATACAATGTCTCCAACTCATAATCAGGAGCCCCCGTACGGTACCTTTCCAACCGTTTGGGAGTAGACAGTCTTTCCAGATTTGCAGTACCGCCATAAGAAGCATTCAGCTCGAACGCCGTACGTCCGAACAAGGAAACATAATCCCTATAATGTCTGTCCAGCAGCCCGTCATATCCATACGATACGGCCTGACGAATCCATTCCTCCGTTGTCTTTAAAGGTTTCACTCCGACGTATGTTTCAGCATCCGAAAAATCCGGATCAAAGTTCATCCGATAGTCCGTATCTGCCGAAATCAGAAAGACCGCCTCATCGGCATTTTCCACATGAATCCTGCCCTCATCATCAGTCCATGACTTTCCACCTTTTATCACCGATTTTACACGAACCACGTATTTCATGTGATTGTTATCGAGGCTGGAAACATAACAGCATTCGCCTCGCTTCCTGCGGACATATTTGCCCGTCGACAACGGATTAGGCAGATACGAAAATACCAGATTCTGCTTTCCGGCTTCCGACCCGCAGAACCGTACCACCATCACATTATCCGGATAAGACACAAAACACGTACGGGTATATTTTACTCCACCGGCAACGAATCCGATATTCACCGTAGCAGAATCAAGGGAAAGCACCCGGCTGTAATCCGTAACATCCGAATCGGCCAGTCCGGTCGCTATCCGGAATTCGCCTCCCGTAGTGAAACTTCCGAAGCGGAAAGGTTCCTCGGCATTCGATTCATAAGGCACACCGCTGTTAAAATTATTCTGAGTGAGTTCCGCCGCCTTCCGGGTATCATTATCCATGAAAGCCTGGCGGATATCCTTCAATACATGAGCCGACTCCTTGTTTACATTCCAGTAATAAGCCGCCCCTTTCGACGTATTGGGTCCGCCCCGCCACAAAGATTTTTCGTTGAAGGTAATGCGTTCCGAACCGATTGATCCGTAAACATTTCCTCCTATACTTCCGTTGCCAATCGGCAAAGTAGTATGTTCCCAGTTTTCATCGAGGTTTTTTATCGCGTCACCGGCAGACACTGAAGCATTCTTACCTCCCCATGCAGGAGTATCGGCCAGCGGATTGGGGGTATCAAACTTTATCTGATGCTGTGCATGCAGATTTGGAAACGACAGAAATGCCATTATCCATAACAGATTCATCTTTTTCATCGCATATCAGTTGTTTTTCATGTGTGTTGAGAAATCAAGGCATGTACATTTCCGGCTATTTTTTGTAACTTAGCCGCAAATAAAATACATAAACCACGTAAAGATACAAATGAAAAACGAATTTATACAATCGCTGCCCAAAGAAAAACTCATTCAGCTCATCGAAGACTATTCCAAGAACTGGCTGGCCATGGACGGAGTCTGGTTTCAGTCCGTCGAGAAGAAATACGGAATGGATGAAGCCATGTATCACGACATGGAAGCCTGGAGACGGTATACCGTCATCGAAGCCAGACGCATCAAGCAGTTTCTGAATCTGCCGGAACATCCCGGTCTGGAAGGGCTGGCCCAGGCCCTGCAACTACGCTTCTATACCAATGTAAACGAAGCGGATCTGATTTGGGAGGACAACGGAAAGGTGCTGATCTACCGTACGCGGGAATGTCGTGTTCAACGTGCCCGCGAACGCAAGGGAATGCCGTTTCACCCCTGCAAGCCGGTGGGCGAAATAGAATATGCCGGTTTTGCCCGTACCATCGACGACCGCCTTGCCTGCAAGTGTATCAGCTGCTTTCCGGAAGTAACCGATGCGACGTGTTGTTGCAGTTGGCGGTTTTGGGTAGAAGAATAATTGTCAGAATACCTGGTTTCGTGATCGCATTTGGAACTTCAGAATCCAGATTCATACGGAGCCACCCAAACAAAATAACACAGAATCAGGCAATACACTTTCATTTTCACACAAATATATCCTGTCAACTTATTTGTCATTCATAAACCTCAGTTCATTCCACACACTTAAAAGGTATAAAAATGCATCAAAATACAATAAGATACATGTATTTATGCAGAAATCATACATTTTCCATCCATAAAAACACAATAAAACATGAGAAAGAAAATAATTTCTGACTAGGAAAAACAGTAAAGACTCCTTGACAAACGGAACAAGATGAGCGCTCATCTTTGAAAAACCACCTACAGGTACTATTTTCAGCACCTAAAAATTCCAGATAGAAGAAATCAGACAGCCAATCAACAGGAACAAGAAGCTATAAAAACAACACATCCACCTGTCACAAAGAAACCGGTCTTTGATTTACACAACACAAGAAAACAGCAATACAGACAATAGAGAGACAAAAAGGGAAAAGACAAACGCACAAGAATCTCTTTTTCACAATCGGATCCGGTAACAACCCGAACCGGACGATTCTCAGGACCCGACAGTATCATTTTGACATTTTGCCATTCTATCATCAGACCATCGGATTTCTAAAGGATAAACAGACATTCCCTATCACCCCCCCAATAAAAAAGGCCACCCTTTTACGGGCAGCCCTTGTTAGTTTGTCATACAGACGATTGTTCTATTATCCCAAGTGGATAGCTTCAGAAGGACAAACGTCAGCGCAAGTACCACATTCAGTGCAAGCGTCTGGGTTGATAGAATATTTGTCACCTTCTGAGATTGCTCCTACCGGACATTCATCGATACAAGTACCGCAAGCGATACAATCGTCACTAATTACGTAAGCCATTGTAGTAAAAAAGTTAAGTTATTATTAGTACTAATTGATGGTACAAAGGTAGTATTTTTAGCATAGATTGTAACATCAACATTGCATTTTCTGGCTAATTTGTATTTCGTCTAAATAGAGTCATTTCATGAGTGACTGATACATGAGCTGCTGAATACGCGGACGGATATTCAGACGCATCAGCGCCTTCCGGTCAAACGGACGGGGATAAATACGGTTGCTCAAAAAGACGAAAACGAGATCGTTGTCCGGATCGGCCCAGGCACAGGTCCCGGTAAATCCGGTATGTCCCACCACCGAAGCCGGAGCTTCCACGGCACAGGGACTGCTTTCCTCGTGCTCCATATCCGGCTTATCGAAGCCCAGTCCACGCCGGCTTTCCTTCGATTTCATGGTAAGAAACAGTTCACATGTAGCACGACTCAAATAACGACGGTCTCCGAAAACACCCTTGTCCAAAAGCATCTGGTATACCTGGGCTACATCGCGTGCCGTAGCGAACAATCCGGCATTGCCGGAAACTCCTCCCTGAAACGCGGCAGCCTCATCGTGTACATAGCCTTGCAAGGGACCTTTCCGAAGGAAGTCCTCCTTTACCGTAGGTACAATCTGTGACTTGTCAAAATAGCGAAGCGGACAATAAGCGATATGCGTCAATCCCATCGGACGGTAAAAGACACTGTCCAGGTATGCGTCCATCGGAGCACCCGAAATCGCTTCAACCATTTCTTTCAGCAACATAAAATTCAGGCAACTGTAGCGATAGGAACGTCCTTTCAAGGGAGCCTTGACGATTTCGTTCAAAATCACCTTGCGGAATTCCGGTTTCAGGTATAAGCTATCGGCCACCTGTAGGGAATATTCTTCAGAATATGTATCCGAAACCCATTCCGGCTTGTACGAAAAAGAAGTGCAGGCATACAGATTGGCATCTACCTGTACCCGATGGTTGGCATCCTGTTTTTTACGGAACAGACCGCCCTTACAACTCTTCAGGTCAATAGCCTTCATGTAGAACGGCAGATATGCCGGAAGTCCGGATTCATGGAAAAGCAGATCCTGCACAGTCAGGTTCTCCTTATTGGTTTTACGAAGCTCCGGAACAAATTTGGAAACCTTATCCGTCAGTCCGAACTTTCCTTCATCATACAGTTTCATCACAGCCAGTAACGTTCCTGTCGTTTTCGAAAGTGAAGCCAGATCGTACAAATCGTTCTCCTTGACCGGAATCTCTCCATCGTACGTATACGTTCCAAAGCATTTGTTGTATACCGGATAACCTCCTTTCTGAATCAGAATATGGCATCCCGGATAAGCTCCGTTACGGATTCCCTCCCAGGCTATCGAATCAATCTGTGCCAGTACGGCCGAATTCATGCCAAAATCTTCGGGCTGATAAGAACGGGGAATATCCGGATCGATGGAAACACCAGCTCCGGCCAACAGGTTCTCACTCACCGCGATAGACAATCTTCCGCTCACCGCCTCTTTTCCAAGCAACACACGGGCCACATACTGCTGCAACCGGTCGGTCTCTTCGTGTGCTACGATAACGGCAGCGGCTTTTGCCAGAATCTTCGGCAACTTTTCCAGGACTTGCTGAGGCTCAAAGCATATCAGTATCAAAGGCTTATCGGCCGCCAGTCTCTCCAGCCATTCGTCGTAAGGGGCTACCTTGGAAGTATGCAACGCAACAATCAGACGCTGGGCCGGACGCAGCCGTTCCTCGACAACATTCAACGAATCCTGACCGACACGCATCCAGGAAATCGACATCTTTTCACGCAATTCTTTATACAGCGGATAGCTCTCCGACAGGGAGTTCGACACACTCAGCAATACATTGCCCGACAACGACAAATCCAAAGGCAACCAGTCACTGTCATCCTTGGCTACCGTAACCGAAGCCCGCTGCAGAGCTTCCGTCAGCCGGGCCGTTTCCGGTGTAGACAACCGGCTGTCCAGCCCTTCCAAAGTTATTTTCGGAGTCTTGTTCAACCCCATTGCATATTTATACGTCAACACTTTCCGGCAACGTTCGGTTATCTCTTCCTCCGTCAGCTTGCCTTTCCGGACAGCTTCCAGCACACTGGCCATCGACTTCTTCAGATTACGCGGTGCCAGCAACAGATCGTTTCCGGCAATCAGTGCCTGCGCACAGACAGCCTCCCTACCGGAAATACCTTTCATCTCCAGCGCATCCGTAAAGACCAGTCCCCGAAATCCCAGCTGATGTTTCAACATATTCTGTACAATATCCACCGAAACCGAGGCCGGCTCCGTACCCAGTTCCGGTACATCCAGGTGTCCTACCATTACTCCGCTGATACCGGCCTCTACCGCTTTCCGGAATGGATACAGCTCAATACTGTCCAGGCGTTCACGGGTGAATCCCAGCCTGGGCAAAGCTTTGTGTGAATCGACATCCGTATCTCCGTGACCGGGAAAATGCTTGCATACTGCCACGATTCCACCATCCTGCAAGCCTCGCATATAGGCTATGACTTTTCGCGCGACATTTGCCGGATCGCTGCCGAACGAACGGACATTGATCACCGGATTGTCCGGATTATTGTCGACATCGGCTACCGGAGCAAAATTTACCTGAACACCTATTTCATGCAGCTGGCGGGCTACTTCACGCCCGTAAGCATAAAGCAACGAATCCTGACTGATACAGCCCAACACCCGGTTCTTGGGAAATGAAGGAGTACCTTTCAGTCGCATGGCCAGCCCCCATTCACCGTCGAAAGTTATCATCAAGGGAATTTTAGACTGACGTTGGGCCAGGTTGGTCAGCTCTACCTGTTTCTTAAGGTCGCCTCCCGAAAACAACAACCCTCCTATTCCGTATTCCTTAATAGCCGCAGCTATGTTTTCCTTGTTGCGCTGCGAAAGCACAGGCGCTACCGTGTGAATGAACAGCTGACCTATTTTCTGCTTCAACGTCATCGAACGAAGCTGTTCGTCGACCCATTTCCGACAGGCTACCGTATCGGATACCTGGTTCAGTATGCCAACAGGCTGCGCCGCCACCTGTCCCGCCAGCAACAGCCCGATAAGTATCCAGCCAAAACTTTTTTTGCCCATACATCAATTCTTTTTCATCCTTACGATCATTTTGCCTACAAAAGCGGCGTTTTTCCCCATCTGTTGTACAGGAATTTCCACGCCATCCAGATTCCGGTAATACTTCGGACTTTCAAAATAAGAATGTGAATGTCCTCCCAGCACCAGGTCAATGTTCCGGGTATTCTCTATGAGTTCCACATCCGAGTAAGGCTCACTCTCCCAACCCAGATGAGACAGACAAATTACCAGATCGCAGTTCTCCTGATTTCTCAGAATATCGGCCACCCGCTGGGCTTCCGATACCGGATCCAGGAACTTGACATTTCCGTAATTCGCCTTCGAGACCAGTCCTTCCAGTTGAGGTCCCAGACCGAACACCCCGATACGCACCCCATCGCGTTCAATAACGGTATATGGCTTCACCAGCCCTTCCAACACCGTACCTTTCACATCGTAATTGGCACATACAATGGGATAGCTGGCCATCCTGAACAGACGGGCCATGTTATCCAGCCCGAAATCGAATTCATGGTTACCGATAGTACCCGCATCGTATCCTATCCGGCTCATCAACTGGATCTCGACCTCTCCCTTAAACAAATTATAATAAGGTGTACCTTGTGAAAAATCGCCACAATCGAATAACAGCAGGTCTTTATGTTCCTTGCGTTGCTGCTTGATAAAAGCCATCCTGCGCAACAAACCTCCCTTGCCAGCCAACATTGTATCAGCATATTCCGGACTGAACGGTTCTACCCTGCTGTGCATATCGTTTGTGTGAAAAATATATATTTCCTTGTCATGCTGAGCCGAAAGCGTTCCGGCCAACAGACATACCCACAAAAACAAAACTATCTTTCTCATATTTTTCCTTTCCCTCTCATTTTACAACAACACGTCCTTCTACTTCAGCCTGCACGAATTTACCCTTTTGCTCACACTCTTTCACATAATTCAGCAAGACATCCCGCAAAAGTCCGTGGGCCGGCAAAGTTTTTGATTTCGCCTCCAGAAAAGCGGACATCTTATCATTTCCTTCGGCCAGATAGTCGATAGTAGCCACCCGATAAACAGCTTTCGGATCGATTGCCTTTCCACCGACAGTGGCATTCAGCAGCTCTCCGTCCTTCGAAATGACCAGCCGGGCTCCGCTCAATCCTTCACCATGCAAGGCAGCAATCTGTTCAAACAGTTTCTGCAGGGATGTTCCCTCCATCGTCAACAGGCATAACGTATTTTCAAAAGGAGCGATCTCGAATATGTCGCCATACGTAATTTCACCCTCTGAAAGCGAACTGCGTATACCCCCCATGTTCATGACAGCCACATCAACCGATTCTCCCGTCAATCGGGAAGCAGACAATTTAATGACATCGGCCATCAGATTCGACAACGGAGACTCCGGACGGTACGATGTCAGGCTGGCAGCCGAGTGTCCGACCACCGGCGACATTATACTGTCAATACGCAACTGATAGGTTCTAAGCAAAGCAGCCGCTCCGGCATCGGGATCTTTATCGTATACCTCCGTCATGGCTACCCGTCCACCCTCTATACCTGTCACCGTATAACTGGAAGAACAGGCATACAGAGAAAACAGTCCGGCCAAAAAGCCGATTTTTACGTAATTCTTTATCATAAGCTTTCTACTTGATTTCATTTGAATGGTCAAATTTAACCAAAAAAGAAAAGTCAACCAACTTTCGATAAAAAATAACTGTCTTTATTTGGCCATTCCAAAGAAAATGACTTACTTTGCACCGCTTTCGCGTAATCGCTGTCAAGAAGAGTTACTTGATATGTTGCGTTGTAACGATCAAACAATTTAATTTAACAAAAAACAATGGATTTAATTAAAATTGCAGAAGAAGCATTTGCTACTGGCAAACAGCATCCTTCATTCAAAGCAGGTGATACTATCACAGTAGCATACCGTATCGTTGAAGGTAACAAGGAACGTGTACAGTTGTATCGTGGTGTTGTTATCAAAATTTCTGGTCACGGTGAAAAGAAACGTTTCACTGTACGTAAAATGTCAGGAACTGTAGGTGTAGAACGTATTTTCCCGCTGGAATCTCCGGCTATCGACAGCATTACTGTCAATAAAATCGGTAAAGTACGCCGCGCTAAATTGTACTACCTGCGTGCTCTTACTGGTAAGAAAGCTAGAATTCAGGAAAAGCGCGTTAACGCATAAGCTGAAAACTATTATTCCTTACATAAAAAAGCCGGTTGGACTTACCAATCGGTTTTTTTGTTGTCCTTACTTGTGAAGCCAATAAAAAAATCGACCTATATATAATAAAATATAAGTCGATTCCTTATCGGTGAAAAAACAAATCAGTTTTCTCTTACTTCCCAGCCCAATGCACTTGCGCCCAAAACAGCGGCATCAGCATCTTTCAACTGAGAAAGCAGCAATTTCGTCTTACCTGCGTAGATTTTCAAGACATTCTCATCCAGCGCTTTCTGAATAGGTTTCATGATATAATCGCCAGATTTTGCCAGACCGCCAAACAGAATGATAGCTTCCGGACTTGAGAAAGCAATGAAATCAGCCAGTGCCTGACCCAGAATAGTTCCGGTAAAATCAAAAATATCCTGTGCCAGCTTATCGCCTTTTACAGCTGCATCGTATACATCCTTTGACTGAATTTCATCGGCCGGAATGTTTCTCAGCAAACTCGGCTCTGTACGCTGAATCAGGAATTCGCGTGCCGTACGGGCCACACCTGTAGCAGAACAATAAGTTTCCAGGCAACCCTTACGTCCACAACCGCACTGACGACCGTTACGATTAACAATAACATGTCCCAGCTCGCCGGCAAAACCATCGTGTCCGTATACCAGCTGGCCGTTGATCACGATACCGCTTCCTACACCTGTACCCAAGGTAATCATGATGAAATCCTTCAAACCACGAGCTGCGCCATAGGTCATTTCACCAATAGCAGCAGCATTCGCATCGTTAGTCAATGCTGTAGGAATACCCAACTGTTCTTCGAACATAGAAGCCAATGGAATAACACCTCTCCACGGAAGATTCGGAGCGAATTCAATCGTACCATTGTAATAATTTCCGTTAGGAGCACCGACACCCATGCCTTTTATTTTTTCTGCACCACCAAACTGCTGAATCAGTGGTATCAGTTTCTTGCAAACAGCATCCACGTACTCATCAATTTTATCATACTGCTGAGTCTTTATTGAATCAGTAGCCAATACATTACCACGTGAATCAACGACGCCAAACACCGTGTTTGTTCCGCCGATATCCATACCAACCACATACGGTTTCTCCATGTTGTTCATGTTCATGACATTAATATTATTAGGGTTAATTTTATGCACAAATGTAAAGAATACCCTAAAATAGAACAAATATTTTTCGTACTTTATTTACTTATTCATGTAACTTTTTCTAAATTCGCATCGTCTTATTAACACAAACAACGAAAAAACATGATTCATTTAAAGAACATTCAAAAAACCTATCACAACGGAGCTCCTCTTCATGTGCTGAAAGGTATCAACCTGGACATCGAAAAAGGAGAATTTGTCTCCATCATGGGAGCTTCCGGATCAGGGAAGTCCACACTGCTCAACATTCTAGGCATTCTGGACAATTACGATTCAGGAGAGTATTACCTGAACGATGTATTAATCCGTGACCTCAGCGAGACAAAAGCTGCAGAGTACCGAAACCGGATGATCGGCTTCATCTTTCAATCCTTTAACCTTATTTCGTTCAAGAATGCCATGGAAAATGTGGCGCTTCCTCTCTTCTATCAGGGAGTGAACCGGAAAAAACGTAACGAACTGGCTTTGGAATACCTCGACAAACTGGGTCTGAAAGAATGGGCCCATCACATGCCGAACGAACTCTCCGGAGGACAGAAACAACGGGTCGCTATAGCCCGGGCACTGATTTCCAAGCCTCAAATAATCCTGGCCGACGAACCGACAGGAGCCCTCGACAGCAAAACGTCCATCGAAGTCATGAACATTCTTAAGGAATTACACGATCAGGAAGGGCTTACCATCGTAGTAGTAACCCACGAAAGCGGAGTAGCCAACCAAACCAACAAAATCATCCACATCAAAGACGGAGTTATCGAACAGATCGAAGAAAACCTTGACCATAACGCTTCACCGTTCGGTATCAACGGATACATGAAATAATACGACAACTATGATTGACCTTATACAAGAAATATATGGAACCATCATGCGTAACAAACTTCGAACCGCACTGACAGGTTTCTCCGTAGCATGGGGAATCTTCATGCTGATAGTCCTGCTGGGAGCCGGAAACGGACTGATCCACGCTTTCGAGGGACAAACCGCGGACATGAAAATGAACTCCATGAAAATTTATCCCGGATATACCAGTAAACCTTACAACGGACTGAAAGAAGGGAGAAGTATTTCATTGAACGACAGGGACAGAATGCAGACAGCGCAAAGCTTTCCCGACAAAATCGTAACAACAGGAGCCACCGTAAGCCAAAGCGGAGTCTACCTGAATTATGAAAAGGAAAACGTCAGTATCACACTGGACGGCATATTTCCCAATTATACGGAATTGGAAGCTGCCAGGCTGAAAGAAGGACGTTTCATCAACAAAAATGACATCGATGACCACCGGAAAGTGATCGTTCTCCATGAAAAAACCGCTCAACAGCTGTTTCCACGTACCCGACCCATCGGAAAATACATCAACGCACAAGGAGTCGTTTATCAGGTAGTCGGTATTTACACTGACCAGAACAGCTTCTCTCCTTCCGCTCTCGTACCGTTTACTACCTTACAACTGGTATATGGAAAAGGAGACAGCATAGACAACCTGACATTTACCACCCAAGGAATCACTGACGAAGCAGCCAGTGAAAAGCTGAGTCAAGATTACCGGGCAATGATGGGACTCCGAAAACAATTTGCAGCCGACGACGAAGGAGCCATCTGGATATGGGACCGTTTTACCCAATATCTTCAGCAACAGGCCGGAAACGACATTCTGCACATTGCCATCTGGGTAATCGGTATCTTTACCCTGTTGAGCGGTATTGTAGGAGTCAGTAACATCATGCTGATTACTGTTCGTGAACGTACACACGAGTTCGGAATCCGGAAAGCACTGGGAGCTAAACCGCTTTCCATCTTATGGCTAATCATTTCCGAGAGTGTGGTCATTACGACATTCTTCGGTTACATCGGTATGGTAGCAGGCATTGCCGTTACGGAGTACATGAACATCGTGGCCGGCAAGCAAACCATGGATATGGGAGTCTTTTCGATGACATTCTTTGAAAATCCGACTGTCGACCTCAGTATCGCCGTCCAGGCTACCCTTACACTCATCATCGCCGGAACACTGGCCGGACTTTTCCCAGCCCGAAAAGCAGTCCGCATCCGTCCCATTGAAGCACTTAGAGCAGAGTAACTATGAAAAAATTTGATTTAGATACATGGCAGGAAATTCTTGTCACCATCACCCGCAACAAAACACGCAGCCTGCTGACTGCCTTCGGAATCTTTTGGGGTATCTTTATGCTGATAGCCCTGATGGGAGGAGCACAAGGTATGCAAGACAAACTATCCCAACAGTTCCAGGGATTTGCCACCAACTCCGGATTTCTGGGTACCAACCCGACCAGCAAAGCTTACAAGGGCTTCCAGCAGGGACGGACCTGGGATCTGGAAAACAAAGACGTGGAACGCATACGCCGCAATGTCAGTGAGGTAGAAATCGTAACACCAAGCCTGGCCCGCTGGGGAGTCAACGCTGTTTATCAGGATAAAAAGATCTCCAGTACCTTAAAGGGACTGTACCCGGAATATGGACTGATAGAAGAACCACAGATCACAATGGGACGTTACCTGAACGACATGGATATACGAGACCAGCGGAAAGTATGTGTCATCGGAAAGAGAATTTATGAGACCTTATTTCCTGGCGGAGAAAACCCATGCGGAAAGTTCATTGAAGTGAACGGTATCTACTATCAGGTTATCGGAGTCAGCATGGCCAATGGAAACATCTCCATCCAGGGACGCTCGGAAACTTCCATCATTGTTCCATTCACCACCATGCAGAACAACTACAATTTCGGACAGAAAATCCAGTTGCTATGTTACACGGCTCATAAAGGATATTCCATCAGTGAAGTAGAAAAGAAAGTGGCACAAGTCGTCAAAAAAGCTCACATGATTCATCCGGACGACCAGCAAGCACTGATACAAGTCAATGCGGAAGCCATGTTCAGCATGATAGACAACCTGTTTTCGGGTATCCGTATCCTGGGATGGATGGTCGGACTGGGTACCCTGCTGGCCGGAGCTATCGGAGTAAGTAACATCATGATGGTAACCGTCAAGGAACGGACCACCGAAATCGGTATCCGGCGGGCCATCGGAGCCAAGCCCAATGACATCCTGCAACAGATTCTTTCAGAAAGTATCGTGCTGACCATCATTGCAGGTATGGCCGGAATTACATTCGCAGTCTTCCTGCTGAACATTATGGAAAGTGTCACTTCCACCCCTACCGCTCCTGTCCGGTTTCAGATCGGTTTCTGGGAAGCAATAGGTGCCTACATTCTGCTGATCGTACTGGGACTGCTGGCGGGACTGTTCCCGGCATACCGGGCTATGGCCATCAAACCGATAGAAGCCATTCGGGACGAATAACATAAACAAACCAAAATAAAAACGATTCAAAAAGTCAAAACCAAAAAAATTTAGCCTTATGAAGAAGTATGTAAAAGTAGCTGTTCTGATTATTATCGGACTGATTTTTCTAGGAACATTTGTTTTCCTGTATCAAAAATCCCAACCTAAAGAAACGGTATACGAAGTAGCCAGGGTAGAAAGAGATACTCTTATTCAAACAACTGTCGCTACCGGTAAAATAGAACCACGAGACGAAGTACAGATCAAGCCTCAGATATCAGGTATCATTGCCGAAGTGTATAAAGAGGCCGGACAGACGGTAAAGCAAGGAGAAGTTATTGCCAAAGTAAAGGTAATCCCGGAACTGGGACAACTGAATTCGGCCGAGAGTCGTGTACGTCTGGCAACCATCAACGGCAAACAGGCAGAAACCGATCTGGAACGTATGGAACAGCTTTATAAGAACAAACTGGTGAGCAGCGAGGAATACGAAAAGACATTGCTGGCAGCCAAACAGGCACGCGAGGAACTGCAAGCTTCCAAAGACAACCTGGAAATCGTAAAAGAAGGTATCACCAAAAACAGCGCCTCATTCAGCAGTACCCTTATTCGATCTACCATCGACGGACTGATTCTGGATGTACCCATCAAGGTAGGTAACTCCGTTATCATGAGTAATACGTTCAACGATGGTACCACCATTGCTACAGTAGCCAATATGGGCGACCTCATCTTCCGGGGAAATGTAGACGAGACCGAAGTTGGACGCATCCACGAAGGAATTCCCGTCAAAATCACTTTGGGAGCTCTGCAAGACATGAAATTTGACGCCGTACTGGAATACATATCCCCCAAGAGCGTAGAAAACAACGGAGCCAACCAATTCGAAATCAAAGCAGCCATTCAGGTCCCGTCCGACGTAACCATCCGTTCCGGATACAGCGCCAACGCAGAAATGGAGCTGCAGCGCGCCGACAATGTACTGTGCATTCCCGAAAGCACATTGGAGTTTCAGGGAGATTCCACCTTTGTCTATGTATTGACGGACAGTGTTCCGACTCAGAAATTCGCCCGACGTTCCATCAAGACAGGTATCAGTGATGGAATCAAGATCGAAGTGAAAAACGGATTGAAAGCAAACGAACTGGTTCGAGGACTTAAAAAGGAGGTATAAGCCATGAAACTGAAATACATTTGCCTGGCAATGCTCTGGATAGGTACATTGCCTATATACGCCCAATCAGCCTGGAATCTGGAACAGTGCATCCGATATGCCATCGATCATAACATTACCATCAAACAGCAAGAGGCCAACAAACAGCAAAGCGAAATTGAACTGAATACAGCACAATGGAGCCGTTTACCCAACCTGAACGGAAGCACCTCTTATTCGTTCAACTTCGGACGAAGCCTGCAGGCCGATAATACTTACCAGAGTATCAATACACAAAATACCAGTTTCAGTCTGAGCACCTCCGTTCCTCTCTTCACCGGAATGCAGATACCCAATAACATCGCACTGGCAAAACTTAATCTGAAAGCGGCCGTTGAAGACCTTGAGAAGGCTAAGGAAGACATCAGCGTTCAGGTGGCATCGGCCTATCTGCAGGTACTCTTCAACGAAGAACTGGCCAAAGTAGCCCACGAACAGGTAAAACTGAGCGAGGAAATGCTACAACAAAAACAAGCTTATTTCGACAACGGGAAAGCTTCGGAATCGGAGCTGTACGAGGCAAAATCACGCCTGGCACAGGATCAGCTTTCGGCCGTACAGACTGACAACAACTACAACCTGTCGCTACTGGATCTGAGCCAACTGCTGGAATTGCCTTCGCCGGATAATTTCCAGATTGTATCACCAGACACAGATGCCATCCAATATTCCAGCCAACTGACTCTTCCGACAGACATCTATCATCAGGCACTACAAATTAAACCAAGCATCAAAGCGGCACAATACCGACTGGAAGGAGCCGGAAAAAGTATCCGCATCGCTCAAAGTGCCTATTATCCACAACTCAGCTTTGGTGCCGGACTCGGAACCAACTATTACAAAGTATCCGGACACGAAAACAACGGATTCGGGACACAACTCCGGGATAACTTCAGCCAGTATGTAGGATTTACACTCAGTGTACCTCTTTTCAACCGCTTCAGTACCCGTAACCGGGTACGAAGTGCCCGTGTACAGGAAACCTTGCTGAACTGGCAGCTTGAGGAAAGCAAGAAAACACTGTATAAAGAAATACAGCAAGCCTACTATAATGCAGTAAATGCTGAAAGTAAATACGAAAGCAGCAAAACCGCCGATGAGGCTGCCAAGGCATCGTTTCTGCTGATAAAAGAAAAATATACGCTCGGAAAAGCCAATGCTACCGAATACAACGAATCACGTACTACATGGATGAAAGCCGTATCCGACTGCATACAGGCCAAATACGACTATATTTTCAGAATCAAACTTTTAGATTTCTATCAAGGAATCCCTCTGACACTGGAAAAGAAACGATAACATAACCGGATAAATCCAAACAGTCGCCCCTGCCCGATGATTCAATGCCATGAACTCATCCCGCAGGGGCGAAGTTTTATCGTGCAGGTACAGAATCGGCCAATACGGTCAATGTATCTGTCCGTAACAGCCAGGACCTGGCAGGTCCTTTCACCTCAATGACAGGAGCAACAGCCTCTGCCTCTTCAGCCGTAATAACTCCCTTTACCTGCAGACGTTTTGCCAACAACCGGAAATAACCTTCCTGATTTTCCTTCAACGTAGCATCCGGATTGAATACAGAACGAAAATGTTTCGGCTTCGGAATGATGGAAGCCAGGAAAATGGCTTCATTGACTGTCAGATCGGACGGTTCCTTATCGAAATAAAAATGAGAAGCTTCACACGCTCCATATACCATCGGACCCCATTCCACAATATTCAGATAAACTTCATACATCCGCTCCTTGGTAGTGATCCGCTGATTCTCGATCAGCCAGACCAGTAAGGCTTCTTCCAGTTTCCGGGCGATGTTCTTATGCCGGTTTAAAAAAATGTTCTTCACCAACTGCATGGAAATGGTACTTCCGCCCCGGGCAAAACGGCCGACCTGTAAATCGTACGCCAAAGCTTCCTGGATAGCCCCAGGCAAAAATCCCCGATGATAAAAGAAACCTCCGTCTTCAGACTGCATGATAGCCATCTGCAGCAACGGAGAAATGCGGTCCAACGAACGGAAATTAGGATTGGAAGGACCAATAGAGAAAGTACGGACAGGCCGGTCATCTTCATAAGCGGTATACTCAAACTCATCATTCATACGCGTCAGTCCGGTATTTCCAAAATCAGTAATCCGAAAGCCTTCCCCCACCAGGTCGGAAGAAAACCGAAGACTATCCAGACTGTTCCAGTCAATATCAACCGACAGGTCATATTTCAGATTTCCATCGGTACGCAATCCCTGTACATGCCGGAACAGTCCGACAGGAAGAGAAGCAAAGAGCTGGGAAGCAGGAAAGGCCTTCTTATGAATGGATGCGGTCAGATGCCACCGTCCTTCCTTCGACATCCGGACAAAAGGGTGGAACTGTAATTGATTAAACGTAACTTTTGATACGCTGTCCAGTGTCACCACCTGTTTATCGACCAATAGCCTGTAATCCAGCTTTCCGCGATTCAACAATATCGTATCAGGAGACAGTCTGTGATGAAAGACCTCCAACCCGGCAACCGATGCGCTTCCTTCCAAGACTCGTTGTCCTTTTGTTCCAGCATGTTCCTCCAGCGCAAACGCTATGGAATCAAAAGCAACCATTGCCTGATAATGAGGACCTATATACGGCAAAGCTACACGTCCAGAAGGCTCACAGGCAAAAAGCTGTCCCTCCATCCTTCGCTGGTCATGCGCCAGAAATCCCGAGACATTCCAACAATCCCTCCAATTGGCTTCTGCCACCTGAATAACCGCATGAAAGTGATTGTCTTTGATTTTCAGTGAAGGCACACAGAAAGAAGTAATCAGCGAATCACGCTGACCGGTAATGCGCGTATGGTTCAACTCTCCATTCTCCGGCAACAATCTGAATACGGCATCGGACAGATGCTTTACCCGTGTCGAATAATCCGGCTGATCTTGAGACAATTCATTCCCTGCCGATTTTTCACTCCGGCCACGAAACAAACAATCGTAATTGGATATTCCGTTTTTCTTGACGAATGAAACAATCAATCCGTCTGTATAAACCCTGCGCACAGACAGTTTTCTCTGCAACAAAGGCATTACATCCACCCTCAAGCGAAGTTGCTTTAACCGAAGCAACGTATCTTTTCCCGGAGGAACAACAGAAAGCCCCGTCATCTCTACCTCGGAAAAAGAAACAAACCGAAGCTGTTCATAACGGATCTGTACCCCCAGACGTTGCTCCAATTGTCCGATCTTCCGGTCGGCAACCCGACAGAGTAAAGCACTCCGTCCTAAAAAAAGTCCCGCTATCGTAAGCAACAACAGCGAGACCAATCCGATTGTAACACGCTTTATCCACGATTTCATTTTTCACGAACAGATTGGTAACGGTTACAAAAATACGAGTTAACTACATTTCACGCAAGAAGTGACGGTCAGTTTGTTTCCGGTTATTGTTATTATTCTTCCGTTCTACCTTACGGACATTTTCGCGTGTATGAGAACGTTCCCTCACATTCGGTCGTGAATATACACCCGAACGGGAAGAGCGGCTTACTCCATCCCGCTTGTCCGTACTACCTTTCATCCGGTTAGTTACCGGACGTCTACTTTCCCCGTCCGAACGTTTGCCCACTTGCGGCTTCCGGTCGACAGGTTTATTGGGACGGACAATCCCCGAGTTTTCCAGACGGTTTCCCGGACGGTTTACTTCCTCCCTACCCGGACGTTTTCCTTTGTCGGGTTTAGGATGAACCGGAGTAAAATGATATCCAGGTCCACCAGGTCTGACACCCGGACGGACATTCGGTCCGAAATCGTGTTTCCGAAAATCCGGACGAGCTCGAAAAGCTCCTCCATATACGGCATGCGTATAACGCCGGCTGAAATGTGTCCGATAATAACTCTTTCCGCCACAATGGAACCGGCTGTGCCCTCCACGATAAGTCAGGTAATGATGCGGACGACCAAAATAAAAGAAACTCCGGTTTGGATAAATCTGATACACCCTTAAGTAACAACAATGATTTACAGCATAAATCGGACGGAAAAAATAGTCGATAGCCATGAAACGCAAATACTCCGCGCTCGAAAGAATCCAGCGTAAATCATCGTTTCGTTCATCCAGATAGCGATAATATGCGTCCATTGCCGCAGCTCTGGAATAAGCCAGATCGCCGACATACGGATCAATGCCATTCAAGAAGTCAAAGTTTACCTCATACAAGTCATCATATTGAGACTGATTCAGGTTCAGTTCAAAAGCCATACGGTCTGTCAGGAAACGGGCATTTATCCGAATATCCCCCAAACCAGCAGCCTTTACAGGAAGTGTTACCCAACAAAGGACCGCAACAAGCCACAACATCATTTGTCTTATCTTCATACGCTTCAAGTTTTAACATATTCTAGAAATCGGAGTAGTTCTTCTGGTTCTACAATACAAAAATAGGAGGATAAAAATCCTCCTGCAACAGAAACTTCCCATCCTTTGATAGGGAGTTTCCTATTTCTAATAGGGAATCACGCCAAACGGATTCCCCCTTCTTCCAATATCACCAGACGTTTCTTGTACAAATCGCCTACTGCCTTCTTGAATGTTTTCTTACTGACTCCAAATGTATGGTATATAACTTCTGCATCAGTCTTATCGTTCAACGGCACATATCCCTGATTCTCGCGAATATAGTCCAACAGAATATCTACAAATTCTTTCACCTTTTTCCGTCCGTCAGGCTGTAGTTCCAGATCTATCTTTCCATCTTCGCGTACCTGTTTCACGTATGCTTCCATTTCCATGCCCGGCTCCAAGGTCTGGAATATCTCATTGTGGTAAAGCATTCCGTAATAACGATTTTCCACAATAACCTTGAATCCTAAATCAGTACGCTGCCATACCAGAACTTTCACCAGCTCTCCATGACGATAATCAGCTTTTTCCTTCGACAGGAAATGCTCTACTTTGGCCGAAGCCATGATACGATAGCTTTCTTCGTCCAGATGAACATATACCAGGTATTTACGGCCTTTCTGCATTTTCATCTTCTGCTCACGGAACGGAACGAACAAGTCTTTCATCAATCCCCAATTCAGAAACGCTCCGAACTCATTGACCCAGGCTACCTCCAAATAGGCAAAATCCCCTACCTGCGCATAAGGATGCAACGTCGTAGCCACCAGACGTTCGTCCATATCCAGATAAATGAATACATTCAATACATCTCCCGGCTTACAACCTTCCGGAACATAACGTTTCGGCAACAAAATTTCGCCGTCTTCTCCTCCATCCAGATACATGCCGAAATCTACTTCCTTAACAATCTCCAACTGATTGTACCTGCCTAATTGTATATGACTCATTCTTTTTTCATTTTTAATAATATCCGGTGTAAAGATACAAAATGAGTTCATTTTTCTTCTATACTTCACCAAAAATCTCTAACTTTACTCCTACTAAATATTTATCATTTAAAATTCTCAATCTATGAAGTACTTAAAAAAATGGATGCTGATTTCCCTACTAGGAGTCGGATTTCTTGGAAGCGCCTCTGCGCAAACAACCGCACAACCCACAACTGTCAACTGGGGAACCTTTAATATCCGCTATGACAATCCGGAAGACAATGAAAATAACTGGAAATACAGAAAAGATCACGTAGCAGAATTCATACACCAGGAAAAACTGGACATCATAGGCATGCAGGAAGTACTGCACAACCAGCTGGAAGACCTAAAGACTCGTCTGCCGGAATATGCAGAAGTAGGAATAGGACGGGAAGACGGAAAAGAGCAGGGAGAATATGCTCCTATCTTTTACCGGAAAGACCGCTTCAAGCTGTTGGACAGTAACACATTCTGGCTTTCACAATATCCAGACAGCATCGGATTTATCGGATGGGACGGTGCCTGCACCCGCATTGCTACCTGGGCCAAGCTGGAAGAAAAAAGTACAGGAAAAGTATTCCTGGCCATCAATACCCACATGGATCACGTAGGTGTGGAAGCCAGACGAAAAGGAGCGTTACTTATTATCGAACGCATACAGGAACTTGTGGGTGAACGTCCGGCTGTCCTGACAGGAGACTTTAATGTAGACGATACTTCGGAAGCATACCAGACCTTGACAACCAACGCCTTCGTACTAAAAGATGCTTATAAAACTGCCGATACGAAAGAAGGAGCTTCTTATACATACCACGATTTCGGACAACTGCCTATGGAAGAACGGCAGAAAATAGATTTTATTTTCGTTACCCCACAAATAAAGGTAAGTCGCAGCTGGATTCCTAAGGAAAACGCCGATGGAAAAGGATTCCTTTCCGACCACAACCCGCAACTGGCCACCTTACAATTCTGACACTTCAACTTTTAAACCCATCCTTCGGAAAAACGAACGGACGTCTTATTCCAAATAAACGGATGTTTTACTTCAAACGAACGGACGTCTCACTTTAAACGAACGGATGTTTTTCCAACAATATTATACAGAGGCATCCGGCTGACCTTTCACCGGATGCCTCCAGTTTTTCTGATAGCCAACCGAAAAGCCAACTGTTCTTTCCATCTCACCCCTCTCTCCTTCAGAAAAGGAAAATATGAATATCCAAAGCGAAAATACCGTAATGAACACATGAGTGTAACTATCTATCTTTGCATCAGATAAACGAACAAAGATATGAAAAGATTATTACTCACATTTACCGCATTCTGCTCGTATTTCTATTTGAATGCACAAGAGATCCTCACCTTGGACCAATGTCTGAAAATAGGCATAGAAAACAATTTATCTTTAGAAACCAAACGGAACGATATTGTCAAGGGAAGACATACAATCTCTGAAAACCGTGCCAAACTGTTGCCACAAATCAATGCCATCGCCTCGTTTACCGATAACTTCAATCCACCCGTATCGGTCACGGACGGATCTGCCTATGGGAATCCATACAACGTAACCCATACGCTGCAATACAATGCCTCAGCGGGTTTGCAGCTTCAAATGCCTCTGTATAATCAAACTGTATATACAGCACTTTCTCTGTCTAAAATCATGGATGACATCAATAGTCTGTCATACGAAAAAGCACGCGAGGATCTGATTATGCAGATTACCCAAATGTACTACCTCGGACAAAGTACAACGGAACAGATTGCCATTGTGAAAGAGAACATCCGCCGCCTGCAGGAACTGAAAGATATTACAGCAGCTTTTTATGACAATGGAATGGCTATGGAAGTAGATATGAAACGGGTCAACATCAACCTGGAAAATCTACAGGTACAATACGACAATGCTACATCCATGCTTACCCAGCAGCTGAACCTGCTGAAATATGTCATGGATTATCCGTCAGAAACCGCCATCGCACTGACACCCATTGACACAGAAGACATCGTTCCCGTAACATTGAGCGGACTCTCAGAAAATCTATACGAACTGCAAATGCTGAGAAAACAAGAAAATCTCGCCGGAGAGCAAAAGGAAATGCTCCAGCAAGGTTACCTTCCATCGCTCAGTCTGACCGGCAGCCTCATGTATTCGGCTTTTACAGACAAAGCCAGGAACTGGTTTCATTCCGGACCATCCAATCATTGGTACAATTCGTCAGGCATAGGAATAACCCTGCGCATTCCGGTATTCGACGGTCTTGACAAACGCGCTAAAATAAGGAAAGCCCAAATAGACAGAGAGAACATAAGACTCAACTACGAAAATACACTCAAGAATCTGCAGACCCAATACCTGAATGCAACCAACGAACTGATGAACAGCCAGCGAAATTTTACCAAACAAAAGGACAATTATCAATTAGCAGAAGATGTATACGAAGTCACTTCCGACCGCTATCGCGAAGGCATTGCTTCGATGACCGAAGTCCTACAAGACGAAATGCGCATGAGCGAAGCACAAAACAACTACATCTCCGCTCATTACAATTACAAAATAACCAACCTCTCTCTGCTGAAATTGACAGGAAATCTGGAGAACCTATTGAAAAAGAACATTTAAATACCTTTTAAAAACGATTTAACTCCCCAAACATTGCGATAATTATGGAAACAAAAGAACAAAATACACAGAATCACTCATTGGAACAACAAGCACTGAAACTAAGAAAACAGCGTCGACGCCAACGTATGGCAAGTGCTTTCGGAATCATCATTCTTCTAATAGGACTGGCACAAGTCGTACAAATCTTCATGAATTACAAATTCAACGAAACCAGCAACGATGCCCAGATAGAACAATACATCTCTCCTGTAAACCTGCGTGCTTCAGGTTACATCAAAAAAATCTATTTCACAGAACATCAGTCTGTGAAAAAAGGAGATACACTCATGGTACTCGATGACCGTGAATATAAGATCAAGGTGATGGAAGCTGAAGCCAGCCTGAAAGACGCGCTGGCCGGAGCCGCCGTTATCGGACAAACCCTGCACACTTCGCAAGCTTCCGCATCCGTATTCGAATCATCCATATCCGAAGTGGAAATCAGACTGGCCAAACTGGAAAAAGACAAGCAACGTTATGAAAACCTGCTGAAAAGAAACGCCGCTACTCCCATCCAGCTGGAACAGATAACCACCGAATACGAAGCCACCCAAAAGAAACTGGAAGCGCTGAAACGCCAGCAAAAAGCTGCAATCTCAGGAGTCAATGAGGTATCGAGCCGTCGGGAAAATACAGAAGCTGCCATACAGCGGGCACGTGCCGCACTTGAGATGGCCCGATTAAACCTGTCATACACTGTCGTTACGGCTCCGTGCGACGGGAAATTGGGCAGACGTACCATCGAAGAAGGACAATTCATCACGGCAGGACAAACGATTACCTACATTCTTCCAGATACTCAGAAATGGGTAATCGCCAACTATAAAGAGACACAAGTGGAAAATCTCTCAGTCGGCCAGAAAGTCATTCTGACCGTAGATGCAATCAAAGGGAAAGAATTTACCGGGAAAATTACAGCAATCTCCGGAGCCACGGGCGCTAAGTACTCACTGGTTCCCACAGATAATTCGGCCGGCAACTTTGTAAAAATACGCCAGCGCATACCGGTACGCATCGATTTCGAGAACCTTTCACCGGAAGACAACGAACGTCTGGCAGCCGGTATGATGGTCATTGTAAAAGCTAAATTATAAACCGATCATGATCCCGTATACTCAAAACTATCCGTTCTACCGCTGGGTTCCCAAACCGCTGGGAATTGTCATCCTGATACTGCTCTTTGTACCGATTCTTACAGTAGGAGGCGTATACACAGCCAACAGCGGTGAAATGACCGGAGGATTGGGAATCCAGTCAGAACACATCCAGTTCGTGGGTTTTGTAACCTCCGTCGGAATGGCTGCTTTTTCTCCTTTCTTTTACCAGTTGGTCTGCATCCGGCGGGAAAAACTCATGTGTATTACAGGTTTTTCCATGCTGTATCTGCTAAGCTATGTATGTGCCGTGACCGACAACATCTTCCTGCTGGCTCTATGCAGCCTCATCATGGGCTTTCTGCGAATGGTACTGATGATGGTCAACCTGTTTACGCTCATAAAATATGCATTCGATATGGAAGCAACCCGAAACATAACCCCCGGAATGGAACCCGATACCGCCGAAGGATGGGACAGACTGGACAAAGAAAAAAGTCAGAGTATGCCTGTCATCTACCTGTTCTTCATGATACTGGGACAGATAGGAACTTCGCTTACCGCCTGGCTGGCCTATACCTATCAATGGCAGGATGTTTATTATTACATGATGGGAATGACGCTGTGTGCCATCCTGATTATTTTCATTACCATGCCTTACCACAGCTATACGGGAAGAAGATTTCCGGTCAACTTCCGGAAATTCGGAAGCGTATCCGTATTCAGTGCCATGATGGTATGCATAATCTATGTATTAGTATACGGAAAGACACTCGACTGGTATTCTGATCCGACCATTATACGTTCTACTTTACTTGCCGTATTTTTCGGAGCCGTATTCTTTTACATGGAATCTTCAGGGCATTCACCTTACTTTCTGCTGGACATATTCCGGCTGCGTACCATCAACATGGGAATCGTACTCTTCCTGTTGCTGATGATATTCAACACAAGTTCCCTTTTTGTCAATGTATTTACAGGAGTAGGAATGCAAATCGACAACTGGCAGAACGCAGCGTTAGGAAACTGGAGCATAGCCGGATATCTTATCGGTGCAGTCATTGCCATTATCCTGGGAGCAAGAGGAGTAAAACTGAAATACCTTTTTGCCGTCGGATTTCTTCTACTGGGTGTTTCGGCCCTGTTCATGTATTTCGAGGTACAGACCGCAGGCCTTTATGAACGCATGAAGTATCCGGTTATCCTCCGCTCTACCGGCATGATGCTGATCTATTCGCTTACAGCGGTTCATGCCAACCAGCGAATGCCGTATAAATACCTTTCCACCTGGATCTGTATCATGCTCAGCGTACGAATGGTCATTGGCCCGGGTATAGGAACAGCTTTGTATACCAATGTACTGCAGCAACGCCAGCAACATTTCATCACCCGGTTTGCACAGGATACAGACAGAACCGATGTCCAGTCGGCCATATCGTACGACCAGACCGTGCAAGGAATGCGCCATCAGGGAAAAAGTGAAACAGAAGCCGAACACATGGCGGCTATCTCCACAAAAGGAAAGGTCCAGGTACAAGCTACTCTAGCCGCCGTAAAGGAAATGTCCGGGTGGACTTTCTACGGTTGTATGATTGCCATGCTCTTTGTTCTCGTTTATCCATATCGCAAGAGGAAATTATCGGCCTGACGGGAGGAATTCCCGTCAAGTCCGGTAATTTATCACAGGAATTGTTATCTTAGCGGAATCAATCGCTTGATCGGTAACAACAATGGAAAACGCAACTATAAGACTCGAAAAATTGCAGAAAGAAATAACCGGTCGGTCTGATGTCTGTTCATCGGGCGGACCGGTTTCCGATTTTCCGGAAAGTTTCAAAAACGGACTTCTGAATTTCGGTATCGGGCTGATTGTCTGCACAAAAGGGGAATTCGACTTTTCCCTTTCGGCAGAAACCTATACGGCCAGAGCTGGAGAAACGGTTTTTCTTCCCGAGGGAAAAACATTTCGCATCATCCGCCAGTCTGACCAATTGGAAGTTTATATGCTTATCTACAAAGTTGCCCCCATTAAAGATGTACTGGGAAATCAGGTATATTCTGTCCATTTATACAGTAAAATGTCACCCGATACCCACTATGTATGGAAAACCGGCGACGAAGAAAATGTATCAGGTTATATTGCTCTTCTAGGAACAGATACCCCTTCACAGGAAGACCTGTTTGCCACCAGCGAACGAAAACTTCTTCTCCTGTCACTTACCTACCGCTTATGTTCCGTTTTTCAGCGGCTATACCTTTCCAGAAAAGCCAACAAGGCCCGGCAGACAGAAATCTTCCTTCGCCTGATCCAACTGATTGATAAATACTACATGAAGGAACGCGGAGTGGAATTCTATGCCGGCAAACTTTTTCTATCGCCCAAATACCTGTCAGGAATTTCCAAATCAGTATGTGGCTACACCGTACAGGAACTGGTATTCAAAGCCATCATCCGAAAAAGCATGGCACTTCTTGACGGAACGAACAAGACTGTTCAAGAAATTTCCGAAGACTTGAACTTTCCTACTCCTTCCAGTTTCGGAACCTTTTTCAAAAAACAGACGGGCCTGTCTCCCCAAAAATACAGGGAAAGAGAAACAACAGAATCTCACTGATAAATCCTGTTTATACCGTGGAAGTTTCTGATACAGGTTCCATACCGGTTTCCGTTTCCACAGATAAGGAGGATTCCGGCTGAATGATCCGTCCATCTACCAGATGAATCGTACGGTCGGTCTGGAGTGCCAGTCCCTCATCGTGTGTCACAATGACAAAAGTCTGTCCCAGTTTGTCACGCAATTCGAAAAACAAGCTGTGCAGTTCTTCCTTATTCCGGGTATCCAGACTCCCGGAAGGTTCATCTGCCAGAACCACAGCCGGATGATTGATTAAGGCACGCGCTACCGCCACACGTTGCTTTTCCCCTCCTGAGAGCTCAGATGGCTTGTGTCCTGCCCGTTCCTTCAGTCCTAGAAACTCCAGCATATCCAAAGCCTGCCGGCGAGCATTTCCGGAAGAAACTCCTTGAATTAAAGCAGGAATCATCACGTTCTCCAGCGCCGTAAATTCCGGCAACAGTTGATGAAACTGAAATACAAAACCGATGTGTTTGTTTCGAAATGCAGACAATTCCTTTTCCTTAAGCCGGTTTACTTCCGTATTATCCAATATAATCCGTCCGGTATCCGGTTTGTCAAGGGTTCCCATTATCTGCAGCAACGTGGTCTTACCCGCTCCACTAGGCCCTACAATACTGACAATCTCTCCTTTATCTATGGTTAAATCGATTCCTTTCAATACTTGCAACGAACCGAAACTTTTTGTTATACCTTCCAGTTGAATCATATTTCCTTATAATTTACGAATAACATACTCTGCCAGATAACAACCGAAAACAGCCGGCATGTAACTGACAGTTCCTGCCGTCGACTTTTTATTTTGCTCATTGTCTACCAGAATAACGGCTTTCGGATCGGCCTGTTCGGTACTGAAAACTACCGGCAACTTGCGTCTCATCCCCATCTTCTGCAAACGTTTCCGTACAGCCTTGCTCAATCCGCAATGATAAGTTTCCCACAGATCAGCAAAACGTACCTGGGTAATATCACGCTTTGCTCCGGCTCCCATACTGCTTACAATCTTTATTCCACGTTGCAAGGCATGATAAATCAAATAACATTTGGGAGCTACCGTATCAATGGCATCGACTATAAAATCATAATTTGTCTTGTCCAGCAATTCCGGAATAGCTTCATCTTTCAAATAAACCGGAAGCACCGTCAGATCCAGATCCGGATTTATATCCAGGAAACGGGCAGCCAGGACTTCTGCCTTCGGACGTCCAATGACAGAATGCGTAGCCGGAAGCTGACGATTGATGTTGCTTGGTTGCACCGTATCGGCATCCACAATGGTCATCCGTCCTACCCCGGCACGACAAATCATTTCGGCCGCATACGCACCTACTCCTCCCAGTCCGACTACCAGCACATGAGCCTTTCGCAGACGTTTCATCTTTTCTTCACCCAACAGCAATTCCGTACGTTGCTGCCAGGTCTGATCTTTTTCACACATGTATCTTGATGAAATAAAAAACTTATGAATCTTTTTTAAACCACTTGTAAAACCATTTCCCCACCTTATCATAATACTGGGTTTCTGCATATCCACGTGGATCAGCAAAAGTCAGTGATTCATTGGGATCTCCCATTTGGTCAGGATAAAGAACCATGATACTGTTATTATTGAAATACCGGGATATCTGGTTGGGAAGCCGTTCAAAAGCCGAATCATACGAAATCGATCCCCGTCGCGAACTGACTATCACCAGTAAATGATCATAATTTACCTGCCCCGTAATAATTAACAGATCTTCCCAGTTATCCAGTTCCTGATACTCAGCAAACACCTCTTTATGTAATTTCTGAATACAGCCCTTCAGATACCCGAGTGTCTGAGGATGAGCAAAAAAATGCAGTCTGCATCCCAGTTGCGTACTCATTCGGCACAGATGAGTTACCCACTTTACAAAACCATGCTCGAATTCAGCTTTGGGAGGCACAGCCACCAGAATACGGCGTAACGTATTTACAGGCATCTGAAAACGTGCAATCATGACCTGCTGATAATAATTCTTCAACAAATTCTCGGCCAGACTGCCAAAGAAAGAATCCACGATATTGGTCTTGTAATGAAGACCGATAATAATACCTGTCACATCATATTCCTTGGCCGTATGAAGAATTCCTGTCGCAATATTCAAATCAAAACGACTGACTGTTTTCATTGGAACATTTACTGACGCGGCAATCTGTGCGGCCCGCTCCAGATTTCTTTTCCCACGCATCTCCAGACGAACGGAATCATCGTTATCATTGATGACATTCAAGGCTACCATATTATCCATCCGCTTCGGATTACGGACTACCAGTCCCAGCGCAATCAGGTTTTCGAGTGTTTCCGGATTGGCCAGCGGTATCAGAAAACGTTCTTTCTCGTTGGCCTTTTCCTCATTCAGCTCCACATCGCTCATTACAATCCGCTTTGCCGCATGCTCCGTGATAAAGGAGCTGACTACGCAGGTAACCAAAATTAATAATATCGTTCCATTCAGCACATCTTCATTCAACAGCCGTTCACCATCCGGCAAGATAATATTATATCCCACCAGCACGGCAGCCAGGGTAGCAGCCGCCTGAGCATTGCTCAAACCAAACATCAGCTCACGTTCGACGGCCTTCATCCGGTAGATTTTCTGTGTCAGCCAGGAAGCAATCCACTTCCCCAACAATGCCACCACAATCATGACGCCAGCTACCTTCAAGGAATCAATGTGTCCGAAAAGCACATTCACATTGATAAGCATTCCTACCCCGATCAAGAAATACGGAATGAAAAGAGCATTTCCTACAAACTCCAGATGACTCATCAGCGGTGATACATGCGGAATCAACCGGTTCAGGACCAGACCGGCCAAAAAAGCCCCCAGAATACCTTCCATACCCACCAGCTCCATCAGCCCGGCACCCAGGAAAACCATGGCCATTACGAATATATACTGCACGACATTGTCACTGTAACGCCGGAAGAACCACCGTCCGATACGGGGAAAAGCATACATAATCACTGCACTCAGTACAATAACCTTCAGCACCAGCCATATCCAGAACATTTCAGAGGTATCTCCTTTGAACATACCTCCTATTACCGCCAGAACCAGCAATGTCAACGTATCCGTCACAGCCGTTCCACCAACTGCAATACCTACAGCCCGCTGCCGGTTAATACCGTAACGGATCACAATGGGATAGGCAATCAACGTATGAGAAGCATACATACTGGCCAGCAATACTGAAGTAATCAGTCCATATCCCAAAATATGCAAGTTGGTCCAGACACCTATTCCTAACGGAAAAATAAAAGCCAACAGTCCCAAGACCGTAGCCTTGACCCGGATACTCTTGAAATCCTCCATATTCATTTCAAGACCGGCCAGAAACATGATATAATAAAGCCCTACCTTGCCGAACAGCTCAAAACTACTGTCACGTGCCAGAATGTTAAATCCGTGTTCTCCGATAACCACTCCGGCCAAAATCATCCCGATGATATGCGGAATGCGCAACCGTTCGAGCACAATGGGGGCAAACAGAATTATAACCAGTACCAGGAAGAAAATCCACGTAGGATCTGTAATGGGGAAATGGATATTCACGTCTATCCAGTCAAGCATTTCTTTCATAAAAGGGCATTCACTATTCATTTCTAAGACAAAAATATGAAAAAACTTTCATTTTTACTGATAGTTATCCAAGAATGTTTTATTTTTGCAGGCAATTGAAAAATAGGACGGAGGGAATGAAGCCGGCCTTATCAATCACACTTAGTAACACGTATAAAAGTAAAAGAAAATGAAAGTAGCAATTGTTGGTGCGAGCGGAGCAGTAGGACAAGAGTTCTTGCGTGTGCTCGACGAAAGAAATTTCCCGGTTGATGAATTACTGTTATTTGGTTCTTCACGCAGTGCAGGCCGAAAATACGCATTTCGCGGCAAGGAAATTGAAGTCAAACTTCTGCAGCACAATGATGACTTTAAAGGTGTAGATATCGCCTTTACTTCAGCGGGTGCAGGCACTTCCAAGGAATTTGCTGAAACCATCACGAAGTATGGAGCCGTGATGATTGACAACTCCAGCGCATTCCGTATGGATACAGACATTCCATTGGTCGTACCAGAAGTAAATCCGAATGACGCATTAAACCGCCCACGCGGTATCATTGCTAACCCGAACTGTACAACCATCCAGATGGTAGTCGCTTTGAAAGCCATCGAGAACCTGACTCATATCAAACGTGTACACGTATCTACCTACCAGGCAGCCAGTGGTGCCGGTGCAGCGGCCATGGACGAATTGTATGAACAATACCGTCAGGTACTGGCCGGAGAACCTGTTACCGTAGAAAAATTTGCCTACCAGCTGGCATTCAACCTGATTCCTCAAATCGACGTATTTACCGACAACGGTTATACCAAGGAAGAGATGAAGATGTACAACGAGACACGCAAAATCATGCATTCGGATGTACAGGTAAGCGCTACCTGCGTACGTGTACCGGCCTTGCGTTCTCACTCGGAAAGTATCTGGATTGAGACAGAACGTCCGGTTTCTGTAGAAGAAGCCCGTGAAGCTTTCTCGAAGGGAGAAGGACTGGTTCTGATGGACAATCCCGAAAAGAAAGAATATCCGATGCCGTTGTTCCTGGCCGGTAAAGACCCTGTGTATGTAGGACGTATCCGTAAGGACCTGGCAAACGAAAACGGCTTGGCATTCTGGATTGTTGGCGACCAGATCAAGAAAGGTGCCGCACTGAATGCCGTACAGATCGCCGAATATCTGATTAAAGTAAAGAATATCGGATAAAGATATTACACAATATAAGGAAAAAGGTGGTTGTTTCCGTAACGGGACAATCACCTTTTTTATACTCTCTTGTTCGGATGTTTCTTGCCTTTTCTTTTTGCCGTCAAAAAGAAAAGGCTAACAAAAGGAAAAACTGCCGGCCGTCTTGAGGCGAATCTGAAACGTTTCCTGTCGGAAGCGCAGGACTACATTTCTACGCTTTTTCACCTCAAAACCAAGTCCGGAATCTTTCTCTCTGCTATTGGATGTATGTAAAACACATCAATACGTCAACGCTTCTTTGTGGTAAGTGTCAAAACATGGATAATGCTCCAACGGATGCGGCTGACAGAAATCCACATCCTTGAATATCGGATTCATCGCTACCGGTTTCTCCGGCAAAATCAGTTTCACTTCAGCATCATCTCCTACCAGTTTCACATTGAACTTACCGCCTTTATAGATATAATAAAGGGTACCCTTTCCTATCTTAACGGAAGTTTCCAGTTCCGTAATTTCGGCAGGTAACTTCGGTTCTACGGTAATAACCCTTTTCATCATGTCCGGACGGATTCCCAGAAAATACTGATACCACACGCGAAGCTGTTCCGAATTACTCCATGCCTGTAGGAAGGTACCCGAACGTCCGGCCCACTTAGCTCCCTCACGTGGATGAGCATCAGCATTCTCACTCAGACTGCCTACTGCGCCTTCATGCAAAGCCTGACGATTCATGTTACAGAAAAGTTTCCATGCCGTTTCCTGCTGACCATACTCAATCATGCGCTGCATGGCAATGCCGTTGTTCCACAACCATACCGTACCGTTATGATAGGCATCGTCTTTGTGGTAATAGTGCCAGTTTTCATGCTGCGGATGAAACTGAGGATCCCACTGAGCCAACGAAGACACTCCCCACGGATAAACCAATTCTTCCCACACGCGCCTGGTTACCTTCTGCTTGAACGTATCGTCACCTATCAGCTCAAAGCAATACAACTGATTGGGACGATACTGTAAATCGGGAGTACCATCCGCATTCAAATGATCGTATATCAGAATGCTGTCCTTGTTACAATAATCCTGTTCGAAGTTCTGTGCCAACTTATCGGCCACTTCCTGCCAAGCCTTTGCATGGGCCTCATCGTTCATCAGTTCAGCCAGATGTACGCCGGCTATCAGCTGACTGTACCACAAATACTGAATGTCGTTTGCCCGGTTTCCTCGCGGTGAGCCCGGTATACCATTGCGCTTTACATCCATCCAGGTATCAGCATCTTCGTGCAGCAAATATCCTTTTTCATCGATGTGATGCCTGATACTCTGATCGATACTAAGTACTACCGAAGGATAAATATCTTTCAAGAAACTCTGATCGCCGGAATACTTCAACAATTCCTCGGCCTCCATCACATAACGGGGAGTACCGTCGGTCGTGTTATACAGAATGCCTTCCAGATTGGCCCGGTTCGGGACACGTCCACACGTAACAGAAGTCGTATCTGTATCTTGCAATTTTGCAAAATCCTTCAGAATTTCCTTCGTACAGTCAAACTGACCCGTAACCAGAGTTGCCCCCGGCATGGCTATGAACATGTCGCGTCCCCAGTATTCATTAAACCAGGGCAGACCGGCATAAATACCTTTTCCCTGCTGCTCCGTAATCAGCTCATCCATAGTCAACGTAATCCAGGCCAATGACTTATCCAGCTCAGGCAGGTTTGTATGCAACGGATTATTTACTTGAATCAGGTTGTTCATACGCGCTTTACGTGCAGCCAATAATTCATTACCCTGATTCCGGAAAAGAGCTACTAATGAATCACAATGTGCCTCCGTTCCACAAGTAACCAGAAAACCTTCTGCCGATTTGGGAGCCTTTATTGTATTTCCATCGAATGTCACTTTCTGTGCTACCAAAGGAACCACCTTCAGCACCCTATCTTGTGCTTCCACCGGTGTATAACAGAGTGCCTCCGCCTGCTTTACGGCATCTTTCAGCAAAGTTTCATTCAGTGTAAAAGAAATACTGTCACCCTGTACCTCCGACAAACGAATACACAACAGCTCGTAATTATCCACCAGTTGCAGCTGTTCCTTGGCATTTTTCCAACAGCGAGTCAAACAATCAGGCAAAACCTTAACTTCAGCATCCTGACGTACCAGACGTTTTCCGTCAACCGACAAGGTATAATCAGAAAAGATACGTTTCTTGGCCAGGTTCCATCCGGCATACCAGTCAACAGGTTCGTCCTGATGTGCCCGTCCATACCAAAATCCAGCTTTCTTGTCGGTATAAGAATATTCCCGATTTTCTTGCGGAGTAACTGATACGGCCAGCTCGTCTACCGACAACGCATGTATCTCGGGCAATTTTTCCGAAGGGGAACAAGCTATTAAAAAAGGCAAGATCCCAAGTGACAATGTTAGTTTTTTCATAGTAATCTGAAAATATGTAATTGATTTTAGAGATAAAATTCCGTAACCCCATGTAAACCTCAAGGGTCCATGACCAGACTTACAACCCGTAATCCGGCCATCGACACCTGTTTTATGATTTTGCGAATTTAGACATTTATACCGAACTTACAAAAATTCAAACGTTTTTCAGCTTCTCTTCATCTTAAAAATATTTATCACACCAAGAACCACCGTATCAATAGTTTTATAAGACAATCGAGTAGGAGGAAAACGAAGTAGTTTTCTTCCTACTTTCGTTCTCCGACCTC
>ENA-ORSF01000040-ORSF01000040.1-human-gut-metagenome-genome-assembly--contig:-NODE-40-length-70469-cov-7.01301_pt1 | contig 70469 bp, 80 predicted proteins | sample MGYA00242188_ERZ509155 | MGnify/ENA primary metagenome ERZ509155 (study PRJEB26280, sample SAMEA2338656) | human gut metagenome | biome: human gut; feature: human-associated habitat; material: faeces...
GGAAACGTTTTGTGTTCCATTCTGATTTCAATCAAAACAAAGGCTTGGCTTTACTCTTTTTGTCCTTCCGAACACTTCACGCAAATATCCATATATCCAATGTTCCTCTCCGGCTCTTTTACCTCTGAACTCTATTTCTCTTTGCAACATTTGTTTTCCTCCAGCCTTATGATTAAAAGTTTCATTCTTGTGACTTCTCGTAGTTTGAGATTCTTTACTATTTCAGATTTGTTTTCTTGTATCTTACCCAGAAGAGTACGGTAATCTTCATAGTTCCGCAAATCCATACCGGTAAGGAACATATCCCATGCCTGCATATCCATGTCGTTATTCAGGACGATGTCACAGACCTTTTGGTTATCTCCGTCATTCAGAGCTTCTGCGAGCTCTACCTTAGTTTCCCATTCCATATTTCAGTCCTCCAAATCATCGAAATACTGTTCGTTTTCTTCCAAGAAGTTATCCAGTGCTTCATCGCAATAGTTACGCCCACAGACACACGGGAAAATATCTACATCGCCATTCGTCCACGGGCAAAACTGGCACAAATCTTCTCCTATGGATTTTTTCAACTCTTCTCTATTCATAGCTCAGTCCTCCAAAAAAGGTATCAAATCATCGAAGTATGCCCATTTCTCGACATTCTCAAACTGTTCATACCAAATGGTGTTATCTCTCTTGTGGTAATATCCGCACCCATAGGAACCGTCTTTAAGGATATACAGGCAGAACCTACGTTCCTGCGGTGTCTCTTTTGCATCGTGCCATGAAGTCTTTACTCTCCAATTTGCACCTTCAATGAAAGCCGGAATAGTGAGTTTATCAATACATTGCCTTACCTGTAAATCAGTCTCCTTTTTCCATTCATTGTCGCAATACCCTTCGGCTGCTTTTCTGACTTCAGCGTATTTCATAATCATTTCCCCTTTCTTTTTAAGAGTGCTTCATCGAAATGTGGTAGTGGCTTCCATGCTATCACTTCATCTTTGTTGTTTGTAAGTGACCAGTGCCATTTTTTGTTTTCCGGATTTGAAGAGTCATGAGGAATACGCTTCATGATGCAAATGCTTATCCGTTTTATTCCACGCTGAGCAACCAATACCCGTACGTTCAGTTCAGGAAGTCGTTCATCAACACTTATCCACGATGACTGTTTTTTATACCATTCTGCACCTTCCATGAAATCGGCCATGCAAACCTGTTCCATACCCCATCTATGGTGCGAACCTCTGCAAACATCATTCGCATATCGTTCTGCAGCTTTTCTTATTTCTTCTTTATCTTTATCCATATTCTTACCCTTTCATGCGTCCCAGGAAGGACAATTTTAATACATCGTACTGTTGTCCGACAATAGCAAACTCTAACATGCTGTCTTTATCTGCCACGTCGTTTATTCTCAGGACCGGATAGCTGATTTCTCGCCCGTCATAGGTGTATGTATCATTGCTATCCATATCGTTGAAAATATCGTCATTTTTGCGCTTCTCGAAATAGCTTTTCAGGCTTGACAGGATATGTTCCTTCAAATACCCTTCACTATAAGCTGAAGCTATCTTTTCTTGTTTCCTCAGTGCAAATCTCATACTCAGAATAGTTTTACCTGAACAGGCTGTTTATTTCTCCTTGCCATTGTCCTGGCATATCGGGAACAGATGTCCTTGTAAGGACAGTTCCCCGATTTGGCGGCGAGAAAACGGGCATGGGAAGCGTCCCAGGATTTATCCTCTTCTCTGCCGGAGAAAAGCCAAAAGTCCATACAGTTCCAACTGTTGCTATCAATGCTCGGCTTTTCATCGACAAGTTCAACTATGCCGTTACTCTTCGGTCTGCCCATAACGCTTTGGTTTTTGAAGTTCTGCGATAAGAGCGTCAGCAAATTCTACAGAACTTTCAGCAACACCTTTGAAATCCCTCTCTCCAACAAGTATATCTCCATACTGATTACTTAATCGTCCTTGCATAGCAGCCTTCGCAATCTCGTAGCGTCTCTGTTCCCAGTCGATATCGTCCGTCTTTTCTGCCAGTATTTCCACTTCGTCAAATCCGAGCTCCAGCGGGTCACCGTAGCTGTCGCACTTGCTGAGAGTTACCCTTGCATAGCTGGCGATGTCGATTATTTCACCTGTAGCCTTGATACGTGCTTTCACGGTTTCTGTACGTTTTTTCGGTAATTCTGTGCGATTTTCGGTGTTTTGAGAACGTTTTTCGGCATTTTGGGAACGCTTTCTTATCATTCTCGTATGTTCGGCCACACATTCCTTGCACCGGCGAGGATATGATTTGCTGAACTCACTGATGTGCTTTTCCTTTCCGCACACCTCACAAACTTTATATTCTGATTTATCCATTTTAGAAAAGTTTTGGGTTTTGTTTATCGTGAAGGATTTTCTTCACTCTGTCAATCTCTGCATCTACTCGTTTTTCGAGGTCCCGGCTGTGGGAGAGAGCAGAACCGCTTCGTGTCCGGAAGTATTCTTTCTGCTTCTCTCTCATTTTAGCCACAAGGTCGAAGAAAGCTTTCGCATCCATGTTCAATCTTCAGTTAGTTCAACCTCTGAAAAGACGTGCTCGTCAATTCTGTTTGCGATAACTTTAAGGGCCAGCTCTACGATCGGAGCCTTACCTATGTCGTAGCCTTCAGATATTTTGCTGAGTGACTTCCATATCTTCAGTATATGGATATCGGGGTCAGTCTTAATTGTGCAACCGCAAACCTTACTCATGTGTTTCTCTGCCGTGACTTGAAAATCTCTCACATAAGAGAACAGGGAGTGTGAAATGTAGATGTTCGTGTATATTTCCATCTGGTCATCATCGAGACCGGGGAAATACTTCAGAAATTCGTTTTTAACAGTCCAGTACAGGGTGATAAGGTCTGTTTGCGTTGAATAGAAGAACTCGTTTGTCTGCTGTTCCAACTGCTCGTACGTGCTTTTGTCAACGGTTTTCAGGCACGTTTGAATGTATTCCACTGATTCCTGACGGATAGTTCGGCATTCCAGCTTGTAAGGCATACGGTGTGAAGCGCAATAATCGGCAACCAGCTTTGCATAGTGAAGTGCTGCATTGCATACCACGATAGGGATATACGCTATTCTGATACTTTCCTTTGCCGGCATCTTCTCCATAATCTTCTTGATAGGGAAGAACGGGTCTTCTTCAGGTTGCATGACTTTAAGTATCAGTCCTCCGTTCAGTACATGCTCCTGAGCTGCATTCGGCATCTTCAGGAACTGTTCAAGTGTAGGACGTACCCATTCGTTCACTCTCACACCCGGTTCAACGGTGGTTTTTGTCTGTACGTGCATCATTACACCTCCGCAATCTCCGCACCTCATTGTGAACGGTGTTACACCTTTGTCCTTGTATGTAGTAATCATTTGGTTTCCGCACTTCTCGCAAACGTAAGTGTCATAAGTTCCACGACCGTCATACATTTTTGCATTCTCGATACCTTCTACCATTTGATTGTATCGGATTCTTTTATCTTCCTTTGGATTCATGCTGCTTGTTTTATTAAGTTGATGTTATTGTTTATAAGACTGATGATTTCATCGTGCATCGGTGTGTTGCTGTTGCATACCCCGCGGCTTTGCACGACCTTGAAAGTTTTAAGGTTCAGCTCTATTGTCTCTATTCGGTTCCCGTTCATATCCTTTGCCGACAGTATAAGGCTTTCTTTCTTCTTGTAATAGCCGCAAGCATATACACAGTGGTGCATAGCCTTACCTTCCTCTGCCATTTCCGCTACGGACCGTACGACCGTTATAACGATATGTTCATTACCGAAGCATATACCGAAGAAACGACCTTTTTCCTGTGCGTAGGTTTTTTCCCAGCCCTGGGCTTCCCTCATTCTGTCAATCTCCCTCTGTCTTTCTTCCTCACGGTTCCTTCTCTTCAGGAGCTTGTCGTGTTCTTTCTTCAGATCAGCCGGACATACATACTTTGCGTTTCTGGTGTCCATGTTGAAATGCTGTAGCAAGTGTATGTAGTCCATCCACAGTGAAGCGTCCTTTACCCTGTAGCCGTTTCTGTTGCAGATATTGATTGAAGGCTTTATATCCTGCGGAATACCTCTCACGCTCTTTTGATACAGAAGGTCGTACTGCTTCGTCTTTATGAGCATTTCGGCTTCATTGTCTGTCAGCAACATGACGGCAAGACTGCTTGCTGAAACTTTGTTACAGCGGAAAGTAAAGCCGTTTCTCTTCAGTTTAGGAATAACCCTTCTTGCCGGATAGACAAATTCTGAATTTATGTCGTACTTATCAGGGCTGTATGAGTATCTCAGCCTGCCGCTTCCACTGTCCTTTATGCTCATGGGTTTGCAGAAATTCCAGGCATCGTAAATGTGTGGTATGCACTTGCAAGGTCTTGCCATGATGTACTCCTTTCCTTCCTCAGTTATCCAGTTCTGAACTGCTTCATTAATGGAGAAGTACGGCTCATGTCCTCCGGATATGTTTTCAGATACCTTGTACATCGACCTTTCGATGATGAAGTGACGGAAAACCTGAAAACCCCTGCATGTTGTCGCTATCGTGAAGTACCAGCGTTCTGTCGATTTGCGTTTCCGGCTGTTTTTAAGCTTTAAGTGTGTTCCACAATGCGGACATACCGTTTCGTCTCCTACAATGTCTATACCGAGCGGAGAAGCTATTTTCTTGTGAACTCTTCCACAGCTCATACACCATACTTCACCCTTGCTGTAATAACCGATTTTCTCAAAACAGGTGTCTTTAGCCCATTGTTTCTGTTTTTCGGTAATGGCCGGAAGCTTTGCGCTCAGTTCGGCTACCATTCGTTCTGTTTTATTACGAGGTCTCATAGTCTTAGAAATCAAATAGTGACGGTTGTAAGGTGTTGCTTTTCTCTCTCTCGGCTTTTCTGCGTTCAGCAAGTTTCTTAGCTTTCTGCTCTTCGGCTGCACGCATACGGTCGATGCACTGCTGTTTGTACTCCTTGACTGCCTGGTCGTGTGCTTTCGCTTTGTCTTCCTCAGAAAGTTCAACAGCCGGAGCGGATGAAGAAGCACTCACTTTTGTTCCTTTCGGCAGTCTGTTTATTTTGATGTCATCCTCGTCATAGTAGTGGACCGCCAGCCCGAACACTTCAGCATCGGACATGTAAACGGCATTTCCTTTCTTTCTTACTTCTCCGATGACATACTCGAAACACTCGTCTATATTCTTGTTTGCTTTCGCATAGCTCTTTGCGAAAAGCTCGTCATTCTTTGCTCGATCGTCGAGGTAAGCCTTTATCGCTTCCTTTACACTGTTGTTATTTTCTTTACTCATAATGTATTGCGTTATATGGTTATTTGTTTGCTTTTCTCTGTTCCTCCAGCTCTTTTTTAATTCTCCACGGTTCATATCCCATGTTGAAGAGCCATTTCAGTTCCTGGTATTCCTGATACGTTATTGCTCTTTTTGCGTGTTCACGGTCGGCACGTTCTTTCTCTTCCTTGTGACGTCTGGTCTCTATCTCGTTAATCTTTTCCCTTCTCATTTTTGCGAAATCCTGAAGAGCTTCCATTATGACAAGACCGTCAACTACACCGTAGAACTTTCCGAATTTCCCCGATTTGAACATTACGAAGAAGTGCATCAGTTCTGTAACCTTCATGTATCCGAAGTTCAGCATTACCAGCCTTTCGAGGTGGTTTATCTGTGACAGGCTTAGTTTGTCTTTGCATCCTGCAAACTCTGACAGATCTCTCACCATGATTGCAATCCATGATGCTGCCACATCTTCACCGAATGCTTCAGCTACTACCGACAGGGTGGGAGCGGAACCGGAGTAACATCTGTCAAGGTTCTTGCAGTATTTGTACTGCATGTCCGGATTAAACAGCTTCAGGAAATTCACCTTGTCGATGTACTTGTTTATACATTCAATCGCCTGAGAGCTTTTCGGTGATATACTGGGCAAATTCTGCGTCTCTTTGCTCCTTTGCAGAAGGTCGCCAATTCTCATTAGTCCCATGATTCCTATTTTGCATTAATTCTTTTTCGTATTCTTTAATCACCCAATTCAATATGGCGCGATAGTCAGACTTATATGTCATACCTCTTGCAGCCTTATAGTTATCGAGCTTCGTTATCATCCATTGAGCACCTTCTTCACCGTATTGGGAAGCCAGCTTGTTATATTCGTCTTCAGTGAGCAATACAAGTGGAGCGTATTTTCTTTTCTGAGGAGGTTTTCGTGCCGTAGGCGGCTTTTTCTCAGGTTCATGAACAATCTCATTGCCGAAAAGGTCTGTTTCCAAGACAACGTCCGAAATTGGCTCTTCAGGTGGAGCTTCCAAGACTGCTTCAAGCATTTGTGCCTGTTGTTGCTCTTGGCACATATTCTTTCGAGGTCTTCCACCCTTAGAGCCTGCCGCCTTCCTCTTTTCTGATATTGAAAGCTGCCTTCTCCTTTCGCTTTCGATATCGTTCTTTATAAATGTGAAAGCTACCATGGCGGTTGGAGACAAGCTAACACTCTCGTCACCGGAAAAGGCATAGTTCACAAAAGCATCGTAAACTTCAAGCCGGATTTCATCAGGCAGGACCTTGATTGCATCTGCCCAGTGCTTACGAAATATTATCTTGTCTTCCATTGCCTTTTTACTTACAGTCGTTATATACCATCGAGAACTCTTTTGGCACAAAAGCTACAGCCGGTATGGGAGCCGCCTTTTCGATGCAGAGCTTGAAGTCTCTGATTACATAGTCCTGACCTTTCTCTGCCAGCCTTTTCTTCGTCTCGCTCTCTGCTTTTCTGATATATTGTGATATTATCATCATGGCACGGTCTGTATCAACGGTGTGTACGATGAAACTCTGTGTAATTTCTGTCTCGTCCGACATCGTTATCTTCAAGTCAAGTCCGTAGAACTTCTTCACCACTTCTGTAGCCTGCTGTTCATCTTCTTTAGCGTCAGCATATTCATCGAGCGACATATCACCTTTGAGATATTCCTTTTCGAGGTCTCCGTTTGTGTTCCGGAGATTGTCGGTAAGAATGATGCAGGAATCCATTTCTTTAGCCTGGACTATTGTGTAACCGTAAGTGAAATTCAGTTCGATGTAATCATTCATAATCTCCAGCATGTTCATCATGGAGCTTGCATACATCAGGAACTTATATTTCTTGTCTCCGATTTCAGCTACAACCGTCCACGGGTAAAGACTTGTATTCTTGTTTTCAAAAGCCATTCGCTTCTGGTTGCTCACTTCCACCTCCTTGATGCCGTCAGCCTGCATGCTGAACTGTATTCTTGCCAGCACATCAGGGTCGATGAATGTTCCTCGCGGGAACAGGACTTCGTTTCTCTCGATGCTTACCACTTCTCCGGTATCCTCGTCGATGAAATCCTCAGTCCACGTCTTGCATACCGTTGAAACGATATACTTGTTTATCATTTTTTTCGGATCACTGGTGATGTATCTCACCTCGTCCTTTCTTGTGTCAATCCGTTGTTTCATTTTTACTGTCTATTTTTTTAAGTCGTTGAAGGTTCTTTTTTGTCAGTCTGACGGCATTTCCAAGCTTCAGACTTGTTCTTAACTTGTCCTCGTCCAAACCATCCAATATTAGCGGAATATGCCGTATGAGACTTTGAAGCAAATCATTAGGAACTTGTTTCATGGTCGTTGTCGTTTAGATGTTTCTTCCAGTCCTTATCAGGTTCGGGAATTTCCACGTTGAGATATTCCATTGCATAGTCTCTCAGCTTTTCGATGTAGGTTGAAAACTGAACCGTGTCCATAGCTGCCGTAGATTTCGGTATGCTTACGATTTCTCCCGTTTCCCTGTTCAGAACATCGTCCTGCGGCATTGATGACTTGAAAAATTCGTGTACCTGTTCAACGCTTGTCAGCTCCCAGCCTGCATCCAGCATTGCATCCAGCAGGAGGGGATAAACAGCTCCCCAAAGCCAGTCGTTCTGATTTATGGTGCGTTTCTTCCGCACTCTCTTCATCATGAACTCATATACACCGTCCTGTGCTGCACGTAGCTGTATATAGATGTTCTGAAGGTTGAACATACCGTTTTTCTTTTCAATCAATATCCGCTTCATATCAGTATGGGTTTATGGAAAGGTCTATATCCATACCGGGGCTTGCGGCATATACCGGCTTCCCCGTCAGTTCTCTTACTTCACGGACGAAACGCTCTTCATCGGAATTTCCGTCCGAAAGGTGTATCAGTACAATGTTATCCACACACGAAAGGTCGTTCTCTGAAAGGATAGTCTTTGTCTGTTCTATCTCCATGTGGGAGTTGAGAAGTCTCGGTCTCATTGATGCAGGCATCCGTCCGCTTTCCACGTTCCTATCCACAATGTCATCCGCATAGTTGGCTTCAATCATTATGTGGTTCAGTTTAGGAACTGTGACATCGAGCGTCACGGTATCTGTAACAAACAACAGGCGGCCCATTTCCTTATGGCTTATTATGTATGCCACACAGGGAACATCGTGCTTGACAAGCACATTTATGATTCTGAAGTTCCCCAACATATATCCTTTCCCCAGTTTTATCGGGTGTGTGTAGGGCTTTCCGGTCAGATTCTTGCTCCTGAAAACTTCTTCGAGAGCAAGAACCCGTATGCCGGAAGCAATCATATCGGCAACATATCCGGCATGGTCGTTATGTTCGTGAGTGATTACAGCCCCTACGACCTTTCTCAATTGCCATCTGAGAGCCTTTTTCACTTCAGACATCCGTACCCCTGCTTCGAGTATTAGAGCTTCGTTTTCGGTCTCTAATATGTAGCAGTTGCCGAGTGAGTTGCTTCCGATTACATGCAGGTTCATTCCCATATCTCAATCAATAACCAGGACCGTCATCTTCAGTTGTCTGCTGTGGCTGTTCGGTAGCCGCCGGTGTAGGTGATGAAGCTGTTTCCTCCGTCTTTCCGGTAACATCTTCATAGACCGCTTCGTCAACATCTACCTCCTGCTTTCCTTGCTGTATCGTAGCCGTACGCTGTCTTTCCGCTGTATCTACGTCCATTTCGTCATTCTTGCCTTCATACAGCCAGGCATCATCCGAAGAGTTTACAAGCATCTTACATGCTCTGTTGATAACCGTCTTTTTCGCCATTTCTTCAGCAAAGTTCTTGTGTGCCGGAGAATTTCCCTTTGTAGCTCCCTGATTCCATGATGCACGTATCTGTTGCATAGACATAATGGTCACGTTTGTGGTACCGTCAGGAAGAGTAACCAGCGCGTATGCAGCCTTGATTTTCGTATTGTCGATGTTCTCAATCTTCTGCTCGTGCTTGATAATTTTTATTTCTGCAGTGTTCGGATCTATGCTGTAAACAAATTCGTCTCCCTCGTAGATTATCTGAGCCACAGGCTCCTTCTTGATACCGCCCACACGCTTTGCAAGGGCTACAGTTCCGAAGTATGAACGCTGGAACTCCAGCTTGTTTCCGTAGGCTATGAAATAACCCTGTTTCTTGCTTACGGCCAGCCCCTGAAGAACCATGTCAAAGAGAGCGTTTGCGATACTATCCTTTGTGCAGACTTCCAGCACCGGTTTGTCGTTTCGGTCTTTTGTGGACTGAAGGATAAGCCAGGCACTCTTCATGTGGTTTTCCACCGAGTAGTTGGCAGGAAGCGTCAGGCTTCCGTCACCCTGAAACTTCTCGATTTTGTTCAACACCTGTTCTGAAATGTTCTCGTACTTAGCGATTGCTTTACTCTGTTGCGCTCCCTGCGCTGTTTGATTTGATGTCATTGCGTTGTTGTTTTTATTGGTTAATAATTAGCATTGATGCTTCCTTTGCTGTTTTTACGAGGAGCTCCTCATATTCTTTCAGTGTCATGCTTGAACCGTCAATCGTTCTGATTTCCACATCATCCTTGAAAATTCGTATCAATCCGGTTTCAAGCTCTGTTTTCATTGTCACACGTTCGTTGAACTTGTGGCACATGATACGTGGTACTTCATAGAACCACGTATTCCAGTCATAACAGTCTTTTGCCATATCAGTCGATTTTTAATGTTTTGCAGTTGCGGTCAACTACAAGGTTGATAACCTGAGACATCACGCTCACAATCTCCGTAACGCTTTCTCTGTTGTCGATGAAGATCGGAGCAGATATGCCGTTTGCATTGCTTATTGCGTTGATGATATCCAGCCCGGCATTGATTTTCATTGCATCGTTAAGGTCGGAGAAAGGAACTCCGTTTACCATAGCTTCGCAGGTCTCTATCTCACCTCCGTTTATCTGTTGCTCAAACATCTTGAACTTCACGATACGGAACAGTCCGTTAATTCGGCTTTCAACCTGTTCTATGCGTGCCTTGCTGAACTGCTGTATCTCAAACTCTACACCTTCAAGCTCAGCGAGCTGTTCCTGGCACTTGCGGTATTCATTCTCCAGCTCTTCAATGCGCTTTTTGTTGTTCTCGATACGCTGTTTTCCGTCAAGCGCTATGGTGTTCTGCTGTATGATGCTTTCAAGCTGACGTCTCTTATCCTTCAGGTCGCTTGTGTCAGGAGCCTTCACCTCTGTTTCGAGCTGGTTTCTCAAATCCGTTTCACGGTTTTTCAGTTCGATGATAGTTTTGTCTGAACTGATAGCCGATGCTGTCTCCGGAGCTACCGGCTCATGGTTGTATGCCGATGAAGCCTTGACTTTCTCGATTTCACTCTCGATGTCGAATATCTCGTTTTCAATCAGACTTATTTCCTTTTCCTTCGCTTCGATACCGGCTTTCACTTCAAGACCTTTAGACTTGTTGGCTTCCAGTCTTGCTGCCTTATGGCTGTTGAAATCAGACTGCATCTGGGCAATTTTGGCATTCACATCTTCAGCTTCAAACTGTCTGTGACATGTAGGGCACACCAGCTTGTTTTCGTCCACCACAAATTCCTCATTCTTGATAGACCTCCATTCCTTGACAAGGACTTCTCTTCTGTCGTTGAGTGCCTGAAGCTCATTCTTTGCACGCTGAAGGGAAATGTTCTTGTATCGGCGGTCATTCTCCAGCGTTGAAACACGGTTTACAGCCTTGTTGTGTTCATTCACGGCATTACGATAGTCAGAGAGCAGTTCGGTATTCAGTTCGCTTTCTCTCGCTGAAATCTTCACACGTACGTCCGAAAGTTCCTTTGCTATACGCTGTTTTTCTTTCGTCACCTCGTTGTAAGCCTTAGAACGGTCAGCCATCTGCTCGTCAATCTCCGCAATATCCTTTCTGCATTTGTCGATTTCTGCCTGAAGAGCGGACCAGTCTCTTTCTTCGGGGATATCACGCTTTCTCTCGTCAATACGTGCAGGAATGTTGTCTGAATTGTCCTTGATTATTCTCTTCTTGCTTGCCACCTCACGTTTCAGTTCGTCAAGTGTCTTTCCTGACATCTTCGCCACAAGGTCGGCAAACTGTGGGTAGCTCTGCAGAACATCATCGTTGGTTACATCACCGGCAAGCTGGAACAGCATTCCACGCTGGAACTCTTTCTTCTGTGAGGTGAAGAATGTAGGGCTGGTAATCAGCTTGAACACCTTTTCATCGCAGATGTCGGCTATCTTCTTCGTGTATTCAGTAACCGAGCATGGAACATCGTTGTAGTAGCATTCTACGCTGTGACCGTTGAAAGTCTCGACAGCAGATCCGCGCTTTTTCGTCCAATTTTCGTTATAGCACTTGCGGAGGGTGATTTCCTCGCCGTTCACCTCGATTGTGGCCGATACCTCATGCGGAATGCGTTCAATAGGTTTGTTGTTCTCGTCCAGAGTTTTGATGTTGAAGTCCTTGCGGTCCTTGCTGTCCTTGCCGAACAGAAGCCACGTAAAGGAATCAAATAGGGTTGTCTTTCCGGTACCGTTGTTTCCGTAGATGAAAGTTTCGTACTCGTCAAAATTGACTGTCAGATTTCTGATACCTTTGAAGTTCAGTAGGCTAATTTGCCTGATTACTATTTTCTTCATGCGTTGATTATTTATTTGTTACACAATACGTTGTTGCTAAACTATTTATCTCGCTTACGGTAGCCTGTCTGTTCTGTAACAGCCAGTCCTCTACCTCTGATTTCTTGAACCTTATCGAACCACCGAGCGGTTTGTAGAAAGGTATTGCTCGCTGTGAAGTGAGCTTGTAAAGGTGATTTTTGGAATACCCTGTAAGTATTGCACATTCATCAATCGTTAGGACTTCCTTTGTCCCGGCAAGCAGTAAACGTCTGAGCTCGTCTATCTGCTCACGTAATGCTGTGTATTCTTTTTCTGCCATTGTAATCTCCTATTAAAATCGTCCCAGTAATGCTTGCCATGACAAAAGGCAAAATCCTTTATCGTCTCTCATTCCATATCGCATAGGGTATTGAGAATGACATCGCACCTAAAAGGAAGCAGTGCCACATACCTGTAACGAAACCTCCAATAACTGAAACTACTCCAATCACTATCATGATTGCGTTTATTATGTTCTCAAATATTCTGAAAATCTTATCCATATTGCGTTGTCTTTAGTTGTTGTTACTCTTCTTTCTTTTTCGGGAACAGTCCTTCAGCACTTACCCCAAACTTGTCGGCAATTGTAACTTTTGCCAGATCATCCGGTACTTGCGCTCCTGCAAGCCACATTCTTACTGTCACCTCTGAACGGTGGGTAATTGACGCTACATCAGAAATAAACTTCTGAGCAGGTGTCGGCTGGTTCTTTGCTTCGTTGTAAAGCTCGATAAATGTTTTGTTATACATAACTATATGTTTTTTAGTTGTTTATTCTTTGCTTGTTAAGCACTCTTTATTATTTTTGCACCTAAAAACATATTTATAACATCAATATGTTTCCTTATTGCTCTGCAAATATAGAGCAGTTTTCTGTAATAACCAAACATTATCACAGAAATTTGCTCTAAATATTAAAAAAAACGTATATGGACCAAAATCAAACAGTTAAAGAAAGATTAATATCTTATATCGCATTCTTAGGGATAGGTCAGGGTAGATTTGAAAAGGAATGCGGACTTTCAAACGGGTATGTTAACAATATCCGGAAATCAATAACGCCTGAAAAATTACAGCAAATTGCTCTACATTATCCACAGTTAAACACCGGTTGGTTAATTACAGGAGAAGGGCCTATGTTAAAGGAAAGCATTACCCAACATGCAAACGGAGACAATAACACTCAAATAGCTGGAAATGGGAACAATGTAAATTTGTCTCCAACTCTTGAAATGGCAATCAACGAAATTGCAGAACAAAGAAAGCTTGTTGCAAAATCCCAAGAACAAATTGATAGACTTTTAGCAATCATAGAAAAAATGCAGAGTATATGAGAAAGATTATTCCCTTTGCGATAATGGCACTAAGCGTCATGTCGTGTTCAAAAGAAGATGAACCAATGGAAAGTGCTACAGAACAGCAGGCCATCGAGATTGCAAAAGTTCTTGACGGGAAGTTTATTGGAACTGAGCAACAACTTACAGGTTTGAAAACTTATGAAATAACTTTCAGACCTTATCAATATCCGAAAAAGGAAGAATTTACTATACCAGGAGAATATGTCGATATAGACAAAAAGGTAATGGTATTTGGAGAATGTACAGAGGTAGAATATTTTGGCAAACAACCCGTCGATACAGAATGGCGATATTCTGTTAATATTGCCTATGATGGCGCACAACCTGAACTTTGGTTTCATCCTATAAGCGTATATGGAAAATATGAAACACATGATATAACTATCATCAACAATACTTCATTCAGACTTGATGATATAACCTATAAAAAACAATAAATGCCCTATGAAATACTATTGGTTAGTTATTGAGACACTTGTTTCTCAGATTGAGAACGGATATAACAGTGATGATATCAAAAAAGCCCTTTTGCAGCTCGATATTGAGCTTGATAGGCGCGAAGTATATAATTTACCCACTGAAGAAATAAATTCTCTTAGAGACGTTCTTAACCGTGTTATAGCAAGGGGAGCAGAAAATGAGTAAGACAAGAGTTTATTCGCAGGACACCCTCGATGTTCAGCAAAGGTTCTTTCAAATCGTGCAGGAACTTTTGGATGCTGGAAGATTACCAGGCGGTCTGGCCGGGTTCTGTGAAACATACAAAATCGACCGCAGACATTTTTACACACAGCGTTCCGATATGAACCGGGGATATTTTGAAGTCGGCTGGATCATCCCACTTGTGAAGTATTTCAAGGTTTCGGCAAATTGGCTGTTGCTCGGTACCGGAAAAATCTACAAAGGATAAAAAACAAAGAAGGCGGTTGTCGGTTATCTCCGGAAGCCGCCTTCTTTTTCAGGTATCATCATTTTGCTAACGTCAGCAAAATGGTCCTATCTCGCGCGCACGTGCACGCGCATAACGTTAGCGCACATCTTTTCTTTTCTTTATTTTCTTTTCTTTATAAAGGGGGTATGGGGGAAAATTTTTCTTTTCTTTTCTTTCGTTTCTTTTCTAATATAGACATGAGTTTTTTGTGAAAAACCAATTGCTTTTTTTGCTTTTTTATACGATGATGATTATCAGTGTATTACGAAATGTCATTTTTTTAGAAAAACCAATTGCTTTTTTTGCTTTTGTCATTAATTCAACCATAAAATAACCATAAAAAGCAAATGCTTTTTGTAACTTGCTGATTTTCAAGCATGATTTTTCACGAAAAAACCAATTGCTTTTTTTGCTTTTTCTGAAAAGCATTTGCTTTTTTTGCTTTTGTCATTCGAGAATGTCAGGTATCTTAGAAACAGCCGCCTGTTTGTTCTTGTCGAGCACCTTTGCGTAAATCTGAGTAGTTGACAGCTCCCGATGTCCGAGAAGTTTCGACACGGTGTAAATGTCGGTGCCCAGGTCGAGCATCATCACGGCAAAGGTATGCCGTCCGCAGTGGAACGTGATATCCTTCTTTATGCCGGCACGCAGTACCCACCGCTTTATGGCTTCGTTGGTACATGAAGGGGAATGAATGTCGGTGAATACATGTTCATCGTCTCTTTTCCTTTCGCCCATGAGCTTTGCCGCCTGCTGGTTGATGTCCAGATATTCCTGTCCTTTGGTTTTCTTCTGCCGGAATATGATACGTGTGTAGTCTCCCTGCTGGTGAACATCGCCCCATGTCAGGTTTATGATGTCGCTCCGGCGAAGCCCGGTCAGGCAGGAGAAGAGAAACGCACGTTTGATGTTAGGGTATTCACATTCGGTCTGAGACAGTAATTTCACCTCGTCAAGTGTGAGATACATTCTCGTTCCTTCCTCCTGCTTAAAGCCTTCAATGCCGGTAAGCGGATTCCTGCTGATTATCCTTTCCTCGAAAGCCGCATTCAGGCAGGCCCGAAGTTTGTTGAAGTATGACAGCTTCGAGTTCCGGGAAAGAGGGTGGTCGTTCTGACGTTCCCTGAAGTCACAGCCCCATGCGCACGCTTCATGTTCGAGATAGTCCTTGAAGCCCTGCACCCATTTGGGGGTAATCTCTGCAAACGTGATTTTCCTGTTCGGCTCGTATTTCTCCATGTGCCGGAGACAGGACTTCCAGTTTCCCCAATTGCCCTTGCTGCCGAGACGATCCTTGCACATCTTTTCGTAATAGTCAAAGAACAGGGTATCTTCCGCATAGTCGTTCTTGAAACCGAACTCTTTGTTCTGCAGTTCCACCGTGCGCTTTGCCTTGATAGCTTCGGCCAGCTTCATGGTCTCCCGGTTCTTTTCCTTATCCTGTCGGTTCTTTTCGGGTATGAGGTACAACCTCAGATACTCGTATTCTCTTTTCCCGTTCCTGTAGATGTCGAGATAGAGCGAAGTGTTGCCCGTTGGCATCTTCCTTTTCCTTAGTTTGATACTTTCTTTGTTGCTCATTTTTGTTGCTTTTGTTGCTCAATTTTGTTTCAGCAACAAATTAACAACAAAAAAACGACAAACAAAGACAAACGGAAACAAAAAAGCCACCGACACCACTAAAAAAAATGTCGTTGGCTTTCAGTGTATTTGTTGCTTTGGCTTTACTTTTCTTTGTTTTTCTTTGCCGTTGTGAAATCCGTCCTACTTTCCGATGCAAAAATGCTTGAATATGTTCCCCAGCACCTCATCGGTCGTGATTTCTCCGCCCACAATTTCGGCCAGGTGGAAGAGACATTCACGAAGATCCTGGCTTACCAGGTCACCGGAGAGATGCATGGCCAGTCCGTCTTGTACGCGGTGAATGGCCTCCAGCGCATGGCTCAAGGCCTCGTAATGACGGATGTTGCTCACCACTACGTCGTTTTGTGAGAGGTCGGGCAGGGCGGCGAAGTCCACCAATTGCTTCTGAAGCTGGGAAAGTCCCTCTTTCTGCTTGGCCGAAAGGGAGAGTACACACACATCTTTCGGCAAGTTGGGGAGAGCCGCTTTCAGGCGGGCGAGCTGTTCGTCCGTTGAGGCTGCCGTATTATTTACAGAAGTATCTGCCGATGAAAGCAAATCCGCCTTGTTGAGCACGATTACCAGGTGTTTGCCTTCGCAACGGGGCAGAATCTTTCCGGCCAGTTCGCGGTATTGTACCTCGGCACACGTAGCGTCGATTACCCAGAGCACGATGTCGGCCTGATCCAGTTTCTGGAAACTCCGTTCGATACCCAGGCTTTCGATGGTGTCGGTCGTCTCACGGATTCCCGCCGTGTCGATGAAGCGGAAGGTGATACCGCCCAGGTTCATGGTATCTTCGATGACGTCGCGTGTGGTACCGTGGATGTCGCTCACGATGGCGCGTTCCTCGTTCAGGAGGGCATTCAGCAGGGTAGACTTTCCGGCATTGGTTTCGCCCACGATGGCCACGGGCACTCCGTTCTTGAGGGCATTACCTACGCTGAACGTATCCACCAGGTGATGGATGACCTGTTCAATCTGGCGGGCAATCTCTTCCAGTTCCGAACGGTCGGCAAACTCCAGTTCCTCGTGGTCGCTGAAATCGAGCTCCAGTTCCATGAGAGAGGTGAGGTGGAGCAGCTTGTCGCGCAGGGTGGCCAGTTCCCGGCTGAATCCGCCGCGCATCTGGTTCATGGCCATGCGATGGGTAGCGGCAGAAGTGGAGGCGATAAGGTCGGCTACGGCTTCGGCCTGGCTCAGGTCCATCTTGCCGTTCAGGAAGGCACGCTGGGTGTATTCCCCCGGTCCGGCGGCACGGCATCCTTGCCGGATAAGGAGCTGCATCACCTGCTGGAGGATGTAGCTCGAACCGTGGCAGGAGATTTCCGTAGAGTCTTCGCCCGTATAGGAATGGGGAGCCCGGAAAAGGCTGACCAGTACTTCGTCGATTATCTCTCCTTCGGGGGTGAGGATGTGGCCGAAAGTGAGGGTATAGGGCTCGCGTTCGGCCAGCGGTTTGCCGGAAACGGGCTTGAAGATGCGGTCGGTAAGGGTGATGGCTTCCGGACCCGACACGCGGATGGTGCCGATGGCTCCGCCCTGGGCGGTGGCGATGGCACAGATGGTATCTTGTGTGTACATGTAAATTGTCGAATTGAATTATCAGCCAAAGGTAATATAAAAAAACGAAATACGGATGCATTGCCTGGCGGATAATGCACGCTGCCGGTTGGGGGTAGAAGACTGTCAGGAGTGAGGGGGTATTTGAAATGAAATATCGGGACCCAATAAAGCGGAAAACCGGAGGATGTCAAGGAGTTTGTATAAGAAATGGAAGTAAAAAGTTGGAAATACCCGAAAAATGTTTACCTTTGTCACTTTCAGTAAAGTCTTTTTCCGCTTTCCCTGTCTGTCGGGGCGTGGAAAAGGCTATTTTAAAAAAACCTTGTCTTTAAATGATTTACAATTTTTAAAATGTGTATCCGTACACATTTGGATTTGACAACTAATTTGAAATACTATGGATCGCACCAACGTTATTGGAGAAAAAGTCAGGGCATTAAGAACGGCCAAAGAAATAAGTCTGGAAGAGCTGGCAGACCGTACCGGGTTAGCCTTGGAACAAATCCTTCGCATCGAAGAGAATATTGACATACCTTCGCTTGCTCCCCTTGTGAAGCTTGCACGTGCCTTGGGCGTGCGTCTGGGTACTTTCCTCGACGATCAGTCGGAAGAGGCCGGACCCGTTATCTGCCGCAGGGGAGAGGCCGATGATACCATCAGTTTCTCGAACAATTCACTCGATTCCCGTCAGCACCTTCATTATCATTCGTTGTCACGCAGCAAGACGGACCGTCACATGGAGCCGTTTATCATCGATATTGACGCCAATGAGAATTATGAGTTCAATCTTTCGGCCCATGAAGGCGAAGAGTTCATCATGGTGCTGAAAGGAGCCCTGGAGGTCAACTACGGCAAGTATGTCTATTTGCTGGAAGAAGGCGATACGATTTATTACGATTCCATCGTGCCGCATCATGTTCACTCTTACGAAGGCCAGGAGGCCCGGATTCTGGCAGTCATCTATACACCCATTTAAAGGATAAAGGATATGATACAGCTATCAGAACGGACACTGGGTGACTGGCTGGAACATTGGGCGGCCGAGACACCGGACAAGGAGTACATCGTATATTCCGACAGAAACCTGCGTTTCACGTGGGGACAGTTCAACCGGCGTGTGGACAATATGGCCAAAGGCTTGCTGGCCATCGGGGTGACTCATGGCACACACGTGGGAATCTGGGCAAAGAATGTTCCCGACTGGCTGACATTTCTCTATGCCTGCGCCAAGATAGGGGCAGTAGCCGTTACGGTCAACACCAATTACAAGCAGGCCGAACTGGAGTACCTGTGTGAGAATTCGGACATGCATACCCTTTGTATCGTCGACGGGGAGCGTGACAGCAATTTTGTGGAGATGACGTATGCCATGCTCCCTGAGCTGAAAACGTTCGAACGGGGACGTATGAAGAGCAAACGCTTTCCGCACATGCGTAACGTTATTTATATCGGTCAGGAGAAGTACCGGGGAATGTATAATACGGCAGAGATTCTTCTGCTGGGAAACAATGTAGACGATGACGTGCTTCGTGAGGCCAAGAAGAAGGTCAGTTGCCACGATACGGTGAATATGCAGTACACTTCGGGTACGACGGGGTTTCCCAAGGGAGTCATGCTGACTCATTACAACATAGCCAACAACGGATTCCTTACGGGAGAGCACATGAAATTCACGCAGGATGACAAATTGTGTGTCTGTGTACCGTTGTTTCACTGTTTCGGTGTCGTACTTGCTACGATGAACTGTCTGACTCATGGCTGTACCGAGGTGATGGTGGAGCGGTTCGATCCGTTGCTGGTGCTGGCTTCGGTACATAAGGAGCGGTGTACGGCCTTGTATGGTGTGCCCACCATGTTCATTGCCGAACTGCATCATCCCATGTTCGATATGTTCGATCTCTCGTGCCTGCGTATCGGAATCATGGCCGGTTCTCTTTGCCCGGTAGAACTGATGAAGCAGGTGGAAGAAAAGATGTTCATGAAGGTGACCAGCGTGTATGGACTGACAGAGACTTCACCGGGCATGACACACAGCCGCATTGACGATCCGGCCGAAGTACGCTATACTACGGTAGGGCGTGATTTCGAATTCACGGAAGTAAAAGTCATCGATCCGGAGACGGGTGAGGAATGTCCTGTGGGAGTACAGGGCGAGATGTGCAACCGGGGGTACAATACCATGAAGGGATATTATAAGAATCCGGAGGCCACGGCCGAGGTGATTGACAGGAACGGGTTCCTTCACTCAGGCGATCTGGGCGTAAAGGATGAAAACGGAAATTATCGCATTACGGGCCGTATCAAGGACATGATCATCCGTGGAGGTGAAAATATCTACCCGCGTGAGATTGAGGAATTCCTGTATCAGATGCCGGGTATCAAGGATGTACAGGTAGCCGGTGTACCGTCGAAGAAATACGGTGAGGCGGTAGGGGCTTTTATCATCCTGCATGAAGGATATACGATGAATGAGTTTGATGTGCGCGATTTCTGTGAAGGAAAGATCGCCCGTTACAAGATACCGAAGTATATCTTTTTCGTGAAGGAATTTCCGATGACCGGAAGCGGAAAGATCCAGAAGTTCAAACTGAAGGAGCTGAGTCTGGAGCTTTGCCGCCAGCAGGGTATCGAGGTGGTCTGATGCGGCGAATCCGTAATCGGGGTATGATAATCTGAGAATTGGGTACAGTGTCCGGAAGTTCGGCGTACTATCTTTGCAGACGTTAGCTTTTTGATTAACTTTGTAGGATAGAAATGTGTAACCATACTATATATAATAAGGTATATATGAGAAATTTTGATTATCAAACTCCGACCCGTCTGATTTTCGGACGCGAGGTCGTGACGAAGTTACCCGAAGTGATGCGTCCGCTGGGACGCCGTATCCTGTTGACCTACGGTGGTGGAAGTATCAAGCGGATGGGCCTGTATGACCGTGTGAAAGAATTGCTGAAGGATTTCGAAGTCTTTGAACTGGGGGGAATTGAACCCAATCCGAGATATTCCACCAGTGTGGTAGAAGGCGTACGGATTTGCAAGGAACAGCACATCGATGTGATTCTGTCGGTAGGAGGAGGATCGGTGCTCGATTGTTCGAAAGCCATTGCCGGAGGCGCGAAATATGAAGGAGAGACCTGGGACCTGATTATCGGAAAGGTACCTACGCGGGACGCGCTTCCCATTGTGGATATTATGACGCTGGCCGCTACCGGAAGCGAATACGATGCGGGCGGAGTCATTTCGCGTACTGAGACCAACGACAAGGTGGCTTATATCGACCGGCATCTTTTCCCGGTCTGCTCGTTCCTGGATCCTGTGTATACATTTACGGTCAATGCGAAACATACGGCTGCCGGGGGAGCCGATGCCATCAATCACGTGCTGGAACAGTATTTCACGGTCTCCTCCAATTCCGTAGCCGACGGATTTTGCGAGACCCTGATCAGAACCCTGATGAAGTATGCGCCGATAGCCCTGGCGAAGCCCGATGATTACGAGGCACGTGCCGAGATTATGTATGCCTGTACGTTTGGCTGCAACGGTCTGCTGGAACTGGGTACTGCCGGTTCTCCCTGGCCGATGCACGGCATTGAGCATGCCTTGTCGGGGTATTACGACATTACGCACGGCGAGGGACTGGCCATTATCACGCCGCACTGGATGCGTCATGTGCTCAGCGAACGTACTCAGGAACGTTTCGTGAGTCTGGGCACCCATGTCTTCGGCCTCTCTCCGGATGGCGATCCGATGGAGATTGCCGGACAGACGATTACCCGGATGGCTCAGTTCTTCCAGAGTCTGGGCATGCCGATGACGCTGCGTGAGGTCGGGATAGACAGCTCACGGCTGGCGGAAATGGCGCATCACATCGCGGTCAACGAGGGACTGGATGCGCCGGGCAGTTTTGCTCCGCTGACCGAGGCGGATATTCTGAGCATCCTGAAAGCGGCTTTGTAATCGGGATAAGGAGCGGGTTGGGAAATGCCTGTTCAGGCAATTCCCAACAGTTCTATCTCGAAGATCAGGGTCGATCCTCCCGGAATACCGGGTTGCGAGAATTTGCCGTATCCCTTTTCTGCCGGAACGTAGATTTCCCATTTGTCGCCTACGCACATCTGTTGCATGGCGATGATCCATCCTTCAATCAGGTCGCTCAGACGGAAGGCGACGGGAGTTCCGCCACGGCTGCTGTCGAATTTCTTTCCGTTGATGGTCCATCCTGTATAGTGGGCCGTGACAATGCTGCGTGGGGTAGGGTGTCTGCCGTCATTGGCCCCTTGGGTCAGCACTTTGTAATAGATACCTTGGGGGAGTGGATGTACTCCTTCTTCTGTGGCTTTTGCTGCCAGCCAGTCTTTGTTGGCCTGTATGTATTCTTTCTTTGCCATGGAATTTTTTAAATGTATTCCGGTTATTTGTTTCTCAGTATGTAATGGATTCTCCTTCCCGGCTGATGCTCCAGAAGGAAATACCGCGCGGGTCGGTAAATTCTTTCATGCGTGCGGCCGATTCGAAGCCGCTGGCCGTGAAGTGCATCGGAACGAACAGACCGGTCTGAAAACGTTCGATGAACTGGCGTCCTCCCCGTGTGTAACCGTTTCCGATGCGTCCGTCTATGGGAAACATGACGATGTCAAAACGATCCGTAACTTTCCGGATGTCCTTCAGCTCACCCAGAAAAAGCTTTTCTTCTTTTTCCGGATGGATATCTGTGCCGAATTCCGGGCTGTAAACCGGACCGCCGGCGTAGTCATCGGTCAGGAAGCGGGCATACCAGTTGTTCAGGTCTCCGGCGTGAAAGATCCGTTTGCCGCCGGTTTCTACCACCCACGATACGCCGCTGTCTGTACTTCCGGTGGCTGTCACGCGGATTCTTCCGTCGTTCCACGTTGCACCTTTGGCCAGCCATGCGTCGGCCTCTTCCTTTTGCGCCCGCCGGTGTTTCAGAATATCCTTGGAGAGTATGTAATGTACGTCTTTCCTTTTTTCTTTCCAGGAGAAGATGACGCGGTTGAAGTGATCTTCGTGAAAGTGGCTGGAAAGCACGTACAGCGGTTTGTCCGATTGCAGGAAGCGGGAAGCCACCTCGGCCGGATCTGTCCAGTAGTCGAATACCAGGATGCACCGGTCAGTTTCAAGGGCGAACCCGCTATGAAAAATATAGGTCAGTTGCATGAAGTTTCCGATTTAGGCGATAAAGATACGGATTGTCACGGGATTTCCCTGCATGGAGGTTTGTTTTTCTGTGGTTGTGTGGCGGAATCGCCCATTTTCCTGGAGGTTATTTCCTGATATACAGGGAAGGTGACTGTCCTGTTATCTGCTTGAATACCCGGCTGAAGCTGTTGGGGGAGTTGAATCCTACCTCATAGGCTGTCTGTTCGATGTTCATGGCATTGTCTGTCAGTATTTCTATGGCCCGGATTACTCGCTGGTAGTTGAGGTAATGTACAAACCGTATGCCCGAATTGGTAAACAGACGTGTCAGATTTCTTACGGAGAACCCGAAACGGGAAGCCACGTGTTCGATGGTCAGGTCCTGATGCAGGTTGGTCTTGATATACTCCAGTATGGGAATCAGACGCTTGTCGCGCATGATGATGAAAGGTTGGTTGGGAAATGTTGCTTCCTGGCAGACCGAAGGAAGCATGTTGAAAAAGCTGGCGGCGAAAGCGTAGATTTCGGGTTGCTTGTATCTGTTGATATGCTTCCTGGCGCTTATGAACTGCAGGATACGGGCTATCAGCTCGTCTGTCTGGTAAATGGTGAATTTATCATCCTTGATTCCTTCCAGATAGAGGTAGCTGGTCAGCAGGGAAATCTGGCGGTTGTTGCTCGACAAGCGGTGTGAGACACCGCGTGGAATCCATACCAGGTGGCGGTCGGTCACGAAATAGCTGGTTGTTTCTGTCTCGATGTGTAAAGTCCCGGCCAGTATGTAGATTATCTGATGCCTGTTGTGGGTATGCGGACGCAGGTTGATTTCTTCACGTCCCGTAACCTTGGTCAGTATATTGTCGGTCGATACCCTTTCCAGCAGGGATATGCGTTTTTCTGTTCTGGAACCGTCTGGCGTAAATTGCATGGTTTATTGCTTGATCTGTAATTCAGGAACAAATATAATTAAACATCTTTGCGCGGTCAAATAAAAAAAGAGCTTTTTAATGAAAGAAAATCGTACAATGAGCAAGGCCGAACTGTTTCGGCGATACCTGACATTTGGTGTCTCTCTTTTCATCATTGCGTGTGGCATCAGTATCATTACACGCTCCAATCTGGGTACTAGATCTGTTTTGATGTGACGCTGGTACTGATTGCCATTGCCTGTTCGTGGGCTTTGTCCGGCCGGATTGAGGGAGTGAGGGAAGGTACTGTCATCGCGGCGCTTATTACAGGACCTTTTGTGCGCATGATTATGCCGCGTCTTTTGCCGGTACGTCATTGGCTGTCACAGCCTGCGGCTCCGGAAGTGGTTCCGCTGAGCGGGGAGGAGGACCAGTTGCCGTGGGTGATTACCATTTCCCGTGAATACGGAAGCGGTGGCCATCAGGTAGGAGAGTTGCTGGCAAAGGAACTGGACATTACCTTTTATGACAAGGAACTGATTACCCTGGTGGCCGGTGAAAGTAATTTCAGTGAAGATTTCATTTCGCAGAACGAACAGCGTATGCCGAGCGCATTGCTTTATCAGATGATTCTGCAGGATTATGAGGCTCCGCTGGACAAGAGTTTGTCTTACGAGGACGCCTTGTTTGTGGCGCAGAGCAGGGTAATCCGTCGCATAGCTTCGGAAGGACCTTGTGTGATTGTGGGACGGTGTGCCAACTATATTCTGAAGGACCGGACACATACCCTTCATGTGTTTTTGTTTGCCGACATGCCGCATAAGGTGGAGCGGGCCGTTGCCGAATACGGCATATCGATGGTTCAGGCTCCCGATGTGATCAGTCGGATTGACAAATCACGGAAGGAACATTATTTCCATTATACCGGACAGTTATGGGGCGACTCACGTAACTATAACGTGACTTTCGATACGGGAGCGATTTCCATGCCTCAGGTAGTGGCAATGATAAAGGAAGTGTATCAGTCAGAGCGCGGGTAGCTTTTTCCCTGATATATCCGAAAATTTGTCATTCCTTTGTGGAAAATTAAGAATCGGACAATGAATCCCCCCGTTTATAGGGATAAAGTTAAAAAAATAGACGAAAAAAACAAAAAATAGACCTTGTGAGGGTGAACGAAAAGTAGTTATTTTGCCATCCGAAAAATAGAGAAATATCATTAAAATAATGAAAAAGTTTTTTTTTAGTGTAATGTGGGTACTTTCTGTACTCCCTTTTGTAACTTCTTGTTCCTCGTCGGAGGAAAATCCTGTTTATCAAGACGGGAGTGGAATGGTCAGTCTGAATATTTCAGCCGATACACAGTTTAAGTCCAGAGCGGTGGATGAATCGGCCTATGCTGATGTGAATAACTATACCGTTCAGATTTATAAGGACGGTAAGTTGGTAGATGGTATGGAATGGAAGTATACGGCTGTACCGGAATTGATTGAGTTGACGAATGGAGGTTATGAACTCAAGGCTTTCTATGGAGAAGATAAGGCTGCTTCTACGACCGGAATGTATGTAGAAGGTACAAAGACCTTCAATGTCAATGGAGATCAGTCACAGGTTGAGGTTGCTTGCCAACCTGTTTGTGCACGTGTAAAAGTAGAATTTGATGCAAAAATGGCTGAGTATTATCAGGATTATTCGGTTGCATTTAAAACTTTGGCATTAGCCAATGAGAATGAAGATCTGGATGCTTCTTATGTGTGGACAAAAAGCAATACAGACCCGGTCTATTTGAAGGTAAATCAGAAAGAGAAAGTGAAAGCTTCTATTCAGCTTACTACAAAAGAAAGTAAAACTTCTACCATTGATAAGGAATATGAATTGAGCCCGAATGAAGCCTTGAAAATTAAAATTGTACCGGTTACTGCAGAAGGTAATTTGGGTATTACCATTGAAGTTGATGAGACAACCAATGATATTCCAGTGGATATTGAGATCCCATCAGACTGGATTTAAGGAAGAAGTGTAATTGCGAATAATTAGAAGATTATATGAATATCATAAAAATAATGATGGCTGGGTTGCTGTTGACGGCCGGTCTTGCATCTTGTGAGATGAAAGACGAACTCAAGGGAGATAACGGCATGGATCTTTCGGAAGTAGGTTACCTGGACTTAGGAGTGTCTGTGACCCAGAAAAGTTCTAGAGCTGATGGCGCTACGTCTGTTACTACTTCTGTGAGTGCGGAAGATTTTCCGGTAGAAATTAAAGGCACGGATGTGGAGTATACTAAAACTTTCGAAAGTTACGCTAAATTGCAGGAGGAATCACCTGTGGCTCTTCCTGTTGGTAATTATACGGTTTCTGCACATACCAATGCGGAACTGATGGCCTTGATGGATATTCCCTATTATGCAGGAGAAGTTGCAATGCCTATCACGAAAGGAGTTACATCGACGGCAGAAGTTGTATGCACGATGAAAAATACCAAGATTCAACTTATTTACGATACGGATTTTTCTGCTACTTTTAAGAAATGGAATATTACGGTTTCTGACGGAAGTGAGAATGTGTTAGCGTATGATGAAACGGATTTGAATCCGAGTGCCAAATACTGGCTGATTGCTGAAAATACAAAGATTATCAAGATGCACATCGAGGCTGTGACATTGAATGGAACTCCAGTTTCAGAAGATCGTTCGATTATCAAACCGGAGGATGCGGATTCCGATTTCTGGGGAGGTAGCGATGCTTTGATTGTTACCATGGAACCGGGAGATTCTTCCCCGACTGGTGTTAATGGTATCAAGGTAACTGTACAGATTTCTTTTGATGACAATGAACAGGAAGTGACAGTAGAAGTTCCGGTGGATGATTCAGGTAGTGATCCGGTTCTACCAGTATCGGTTCCTTCTATTTCAATTCCGCAGAGTACCTATACATTACCAGGTGATGTAGAGAAGAATGCGGATGCGACAATTACCGCTGAAGCTGGTATAAAGAGTGTAAAGGTTCAGATTGTCCCTGGAAATGATACGTTTACAAATATTGTAAGTGGAATGTTTGGTACAGAACCTTTTGAGTTGATTGGAAATGAAACATTGGGTGAAGTCTTTTCTGGTATGGGAATTTCATTACCTAGCGAAGGAGATACAGAATATATTTTCCCTGTAGGAAATTTCTTTAGTCTATTGTCAGGAATGGGTGCTACAGATTCTCCGGAAGGTCATGTATTCAGGATTACAGTAGAAGATAAAAATGGAGAAACTGCTTCTACTAGTTTAGGCGTGATTGTTGAATAATAAAAGAAACTGTATGTTATGAAAAAAATAAATTATATTATATTATTCATGCTGACGACTTTTTTCTTCTTTGCTTGTCAGAAGAATGAAGATGGAGTGGATTCAGTCGGTTATCTCCGTTTGAATGTAGGGGAGAGTGCCACTACCAATAGTCGTAGTGAAGTGCCGGCAGATTATCAGCCTAAACAGATTGCGGTGCAGATTCTGGATGCGGACAACCAGGTGGTAGAACAAACGGAGGATTGGGAACTTTGGAAAGGAAAGGCGATAGCCTTGAAGCCGGGTACGTATACCATTAAGGCGGCATCCAACGGCTTCGACGGGCAGGCTGCCGATTTTGATATACCTTATTATGCCGGTTCGGAAACGGTGACTATCAAGAACGGTCAGGAAGAACAGAAAACCATAATCTGTACGTTGGCCAATGTAAAGGTGACGGTTAAATTTGACGCTAGTCTTGTCGGAAAAGTACAGACCGTTGTAGCACAGGTAGGTGATATAAATGGAGCATATACACCGATTAGCTTTTCCACCTCGGAAACCCGTTCAGCTTATTTTCCGGTAACAAGTTTGTTCTCAGAAATAACAGTTGTTAATAATGAGGGTGTAAGTAATAAGTTAAGAAAAGAATTTACCGATGTAAAGGCTCGTGACCATTATATTCTGAATTATAAACTGGCAGAAACGGGAAACAGCAACATTACGGTAACAGTAGATCCCACTACTCATGAATATACCTATACCTTTACAGTATCGCCCGAAGCAAGCAATAAAACTACATTAAGTGCCGGAGCGTGGGACCGATTGGCTTATCTGAAGGCGGAATCGGTGTCTGCTGAATCAGGAACGAGTCTGGAAGGGCTGAAATTCCAGTTCCGTACCAAGGTTTCCGGTGAGGACGGTTCGTGGACCGACGTGTCTGCTACAGGAGAAAACGGAACATATACAGGATTTGCAACCGGATTGACGGCATCTACCGAGTATGAATATCGGCTGGTTAATAAAGATGAGGTCGTAATTGGAGCTACCCAGTCATTTACAACAGCAACCACTGATGCACAGACTGCATTGTATAATGGTAATTTTGATCTTTGGACGGAAAGTGGAAATACGGTTTATCCGGGATCCGCTGAGGAAGCTGGTAACACAACATCTTTCTGGAATACAAGTAACCCAGGTACTTCTCAAGGTTTGGGGGCTATTGGTGGAGCTGTTAACCCTACTACTGGTGTTCAGTCTCCTGTGCATACAACAGGTGAAAGTGCTTATGCGGCAAAATTACAGACTACAAATAAATTGGGTGTTTTGGCAGCTGCCAGTTTGTATACCGGTAGCTTCTTAGGACTTGATGGTATGTCTGCCAATATGGAGTTTGGTAAGTCGTTTACTTCACGTCCTGTGGCTTTGCATGGATATTATATGTATACCCCACAGGTGATAAATCGTGTAAGTCGGGTACCGGAAGGTGTTGAAATCACTAAGGATGAAACAATGGACCAATGTGCTATCTTTATCGCATTGGCTAAGAGAACCTTCACTTTTAACAATAATAATGAGGATGAATACATTGATTATGAAAATGATCCTGATATTATTGCGTACGGTGAACTTCCTTCCGGTGTTGCTACATCAGGATCTGATTATACTGAATTTACGATTCCTTTGAAGTATAAGGAGAGTCTGTTTGCTGAGCAGCCTACTCACATTATCATTGTATGTAGTGCCAGCAAATATGGTGACTATATGACGGGTGGAGATAACAGTTTGTTATATGTCGATGATTTTTCTTTAATGTACGACGGTACACCGACTATTTGGGAAAATAAGTAATCTGTATTTATTATATATTTAATTGAAGCGACCCTTCGGCTTTTTAATAGATAAGAAGCCGAAGGGCTTGTTTGGGTTAATGCAGTACATAAAATAGAAAAAAGTTTGATGGCAAAAAAAATATTAGTAGCCAGTATGTTGCTGTTGGCAACCGTGTCGGTTGTTCAAGCACAGAATCGTAAGATGCAACGCATTGATCGGGGAATACAGGAAAGAGTGTTTGTTCCCAAAGGACAATGGATGACAGGTGGTAGTGTTTCTTATTCGGAACACGAAGAGGATAATCTTAATTTCCTGGTATTGAAAAATATAGAAGGAAAAGGGTATAACTTTAAGGTCAGTCCGTATGTAGGTTATTTTTTCAAAGATAACCTGGCGGCCGGAGTCCGTTTCTCTTATAACCGGAATTACCTGGATATGGGAAATTTTGAATTGAATTTGGGAGATGATTTTAATATCAGTCTGAAAGATTTGTATTATCTGGAACATAAGTATGAAGTTTCCGGTTTCCTGCGTTCTTATATGCCCATTGGGCGAAGTAAGATTTTCGGTTTGTTTAATGAATGCCGATTGTCGTATGGATATAGTACTGGGAAGAATTCCACCGGATCCGGAACGGAATACGATGGAACTTTCGAGCGGGCACACAGTTTGCAGATAGGTATTGCTCCGGGTCTGACTGCCTTTGTCACTGATTTTGCGGCTGTAGAAGTTTCCATGGATGTGATGGGATTTGAATTTAAGTGGCAGGATCAGAAAACCAATCAGGTAGAGACCGGAATGCGTAGGACTTCTTCCGGTAACTTTAAGATTGATTTGTTTTCGATCAACATTGGAATGACCTTTTATTTATAATAACTGTTATTTAAATCAGCAGAAAGATGATGAATAAATTAATATATACGTTATGCTGTACGGCTCTACTGACTTCGTGTGCCATTCGTAACGATATTCCTTATCCGACGGAAGAAGCAAATATTGTTTCTTTCGAAGTGGAAGGTCAGCGGGCTGAGACAGAAGGGGGGAATGTACAGGCCACGATTAATACAAAGGACCGTTCGGTGACGTTGTTTGTTAATGATGCCGTTGATATCAGTAACCTAAAGATTACAAAACTGGTAGCTTCCTCTACCAATATGGAGGTAGCGATCTTCCCGGATTCTACAGCTTGTTATAATTATGAGAAATTTCCTCAGACCAGTTTTGAGTCTTTGGATGATATCCCTTTATCCATGGATACGCGAATGAATTTCTCCCAGCCGGTAAAATTCCTGTTGCGTACGTATCAGGACTATACATGGACCGTTACAGTCAAACAGTTGTTGGAACGCACCATTGTGCTCGAGAATCAGATTGGGGATCCGGTGATTGACGTAAATACGCGTAAGGTGATTGTTTACGTGGCTCCCGAGCAGAATCTGGATGCTGTGGCTGTTACAACCTTCAATCTGGCAGGAGAACATGGTTCGGTGGATCCGAATCCTACGGCTTTTGCAACATTCGATTTTTCGTCTCCAAGAGATTTTCATATCAGTTACGGATGGGACAAGGATACGTGGTACAAATGGACGGTATATGTTTATCATGCTTCCGATGATTCACAGTCGGGCTCGTCCAGTGTTTTTCCTATGTGTACATCAGCTACGCTGACCGGCAGTATTCAGAGCGGCAAGACACCGGTGGTGGAATATAAAAAACAGGCTGCAACTTCATGGGGCCAGCTTCCTGCATCGGCAGTAACGGTAAAAGGTACTTCTTATTCAGCTTCTTTCTCGAATTTGTCGCCTGGAACAGCATATACTTATCGGGTAAGCATTGATGGAACGGCTGGTGAGGAACAGAACTTTACCACGGTGGCGGCTATTCCATTGGAAAATGGCAGTTTTGATGACTGGTCATCTGAAGCGGCTGTAAATGGCACTTTGTGGCAACCGTGGTCTACTTCTTCTTTTTGGGATACGGGAAATAGAGGTGCCACGACGATAGCCGACAGTAACAGCATACCTACTTCTGAGACATGTAACGGATCGGGTAAAGCAGCTTCACTTGAAACTAGATGGGTTGTAATGAAACTTGCCGCCGGTAATATCTTTACGGGTTCCTATGTACGTACAGATGGTACCAACGGTGTTCTGAGCTTTGGTCGTGAATTCAGTTCTTTCCCTTCCAAGTTGCGTATCAATTATAAATATACTTCTGCTACGATTGACAAGATAGGTGAGGATGCATTATCATATTTGAAAGGTCAACCTGACTCCTGTCATATTTATATTGCCTTGACAGACTGGGACCAACCGCTTGAAATACGTACACGTCCCAGTGAACGTCAGCTGTTTGATAAAAACGATTCACACGTTATAGCTTACGCTGAGTATATCAGCGGAAATTCAGACAGCCAATACCAGCAAAAAGATTTGGTACTGGATTACCGTTATACGAACCGTACTCCTAAATATATTCTGGTAGTAGCATCTGCCAGTAAATATGGTGATTATTTTACGGGAGGTGTAGGCAGTAAGTTATTGATAGATAACTTTGAATTGATTTATGATTAAATAAGCGAATAATTCTATAACAATGAAATATATCAAAGTCTTTTATACAGGATTGATTGGACTGCTGCTGGCGGCTTGTACCAATGAGTTGCAAGTATCTGATTATGGTCAAGGGGAAGGACGTCTGGTCCTTTCGGGAATACAGGTAGAAACTGTAGTAGGAGATGTTATTACCAGAGCTTCTCTTGATGCAGAAATCCTGCCTGAAGCTTCTGATTTTACTATAGAGATTATAGACAGTGAAGGCGCTTTGGTTAAAACTTTGGAGCCGGGAACTCTTCAATGTATACTCTCTGCTGGAACCTATACCCTGAAAGCTACTTACGGTGATGCAGCAGTTATGTCAGCCACTCCAGCATTTTATGGAGAAAGTAATGTGACGATTACAGAAGGAGAAATCACAACAACGTCCATTACTGCTAGTTTGAAACAAGCAGTCATTCATCCACGTATTTCAGAGAAACTGATTGTACATTTAGAGGAATACAGTCTTACCATCTGCCAACCCGAAGGTTTAGCTGTAGAAATGTCTAACGACAAAGATTTTTTTGTTCCAGCAGGTGAGACTTATACGTTAACTCTTTCTGGAATAAATCAATTAGGTGAGAGTTTTTCACATAATTGGCAATATGAAAGTTTAGCTCTTCGTACCCGTTATACCGTAGAATGTAATCCAGATCTGCCATCTTTTACTATGCCTGAACAATCTGAAGGAAATGTTTGGAGTAAATTTATCTACATTACCCCAATGACAGTAGATAACATGACATCTCATCAGGAAATGGCAGATAAGGTACTTGGCAACATTGTTTACGAGGCATCGTCTGATGGTACAACCTGGATTCCATCAGAAAAGACAGAAGACGGAAAAATTGTCATCAAAGGACTGGAAGCCTCTACTACATATACACTCCGCTCTCGTTTTGGTTCTGTGTATAGTGATAATACATTTGAGGTTACAACTGAAAGTGCTCAACAGGTGGAGAATGGTGATATGGAGAGTTGGAGTAATCAAAAATATACAACTTATGGGTTAATGAATATCTATTTATATTATGTTGGGACTTCATCTACTGAGAAAAGCTGGGGAACTAGAAATTCACTAACAATGAATGGAGTTGAGGAAGGAACATCTTCTGGTACAAACAATCAAATAACGGCCTATCGTTGGAATTCTTGTACAATTCCAACAACTGATGCTGTTGCAGGGAATGCTGCAGAAATACGAACAATGGCATTAGCCACAATTCCCATTAAGGGAACTGAGGTTGGAACGGGTATATTTTGGAGTAATAATAATGTAGAGAATGTTGTGAAAAATAATCATCGTATATACTACGGTTATCTATATACTGGAGAATCAGATGTTACATCTTTTAATGAAACTCCTAGTGAATATGGCATTCCCCAATCAGACCGTCCTTTATCAATATCTTTCAATTATAAATACTCACCTTATAATGATGACAATTGTTTAATTTATGCTAAATTATATGATGCTAATAAAAATGAAATAGCATCTACAGAGGTATTTAAATCAAATGAATACCAAGACTCATATAAAATAGTTACTTTAAATTTTCAGTATTCAAATTTTAATACAAAAGTGGCGTCAATTTTTGTCATGTTTCAGTCTGGGGAGAAAGAAACTTGGGATTATGTAACATATATATCTGGGGATTATAAAGCAAATCCTTGGTCTTTAGATACTTTTGTCGGTAGCGTCCTTAAAATTGATAACGTAACTTTGAATTATGACTATGAATAAGCATATCTTATATCTATTCTCTCTGATGGGACTTTTATCGTTCGCCGCCTGTACGAACGAAGAGAATTCGTTGCTTTCTGACGAAACGGGAGAGGTCTGTTTTGCGGTAAGCGAAGAAGAACTTGTCCAGATAGAGACACGTGCCTCTTTTGATGTAAATGATTTTAATGTCAGTTTAAAGCGAGGTTCTACGGTAATTTTTTCACCCCGTAAATTTTCGGAGATAGCAGGTACTACCTTTATTTGCGCTGCCGAGAGTGGTTACCTTTTTACAGCGGAAAGCTGTACGGAAAGTGAGGCCGAAAGTGCAAACAGCAACTGGGGAAAAGCCCGTTTGGCTGGAGAAAAGACATTCGAAGTGATAGCTAAACAGCAGAATTTAGTCGAAGTTACATGCAAGCAGGTTAATTCGTCAATACAGGTGGAATTCAGTGACTTCATTAAAAAGCTCTGTTCGGAATATGCCATTACGTTCTACGCAGCTGACAATGTTGACCGTCAGCTTACGATAGATCAAACGAACTATAGTTCCAAAACGGCTTACTTCAATGTCAATGGAAGTCGTGCATTGAACTATACAGTTACTTTGGTTTATGGAGGAGAAAAGCATGAATATTCAGGTAATCAGACATTGGACCCTTCTTGTACTTATCGGCTAGGTATAAGAATGGATGATGAGACTTCTTCGGTCGTTTCTGTTGGAATCATTATTAATGGAGACTTGGAAGATGATGTAACTTTAGAAGAAGGAATAAATCCTTATGAAGGATAGAGATTGTCTACTTGTTAGTTATAAATATTCCTCATTGGTTCATAGTCTTATCGATGGATATGAAAATATGCGAGCTAATTTGGTAGTTAAAATGTAGCTCTGTGTATAGATAAGGTAAAAGCCGTGTCGGTTTTCGGTAAGAGAATCGGCACGGCTTTTACTTTATAATCTGGTCTGATTGCTATGTTGAAATTTTATCGGTATTTACCGGAATCTTGTAGAAAACATTCTTTTGTGATGGATGTTCTCGATGGCAAGGACTTATGTTGTTCGTACCAGGACTCTACGTTCTTCTTTTGAAGAACATACGGTTTTGCTACCGGGAACATAGAAGGCAATCTTTTGCATTTCCTTAGAGAACATTGCATTTTCAGCTTTTCGTAAGAAATTTCTGTTGTCTCCTTTTTATGCAGGATACTGTTGAGCGGGATTTTCGGTACGTTTGGTTAGCCCTCCATGTGAAGGTTACGGTGGTTGCAAAATTGTAACTCAGCCATAACCTTTCCATGTTTACCTGGTGGAATGTCTTTTCCCTTTATTTCTCCTTCAGCTTCTTGCCGTCGGCAAAGGCATTTCCCACCTTTTCACCCAGAACCAGGTAATGGTGGTTGATCGGGTCGAAGGTAATGGGTTTCAGAAGTGCCGGATCGATCTGTCCGTTTTCATCCAGAATCTCTTCCGCAGCCGAAACATTGACGATGCGGCCTGTCAGGTGGCAGGTATCCGGATCGTACGAAACCAGTTCGCATTCCAGGGTCATGGGCAGTTCCTCGATAATCGGGGCGTTGACATGTTCCGATTTCCGGGTATGGAAGCCCGCTTTTTCCAGCTTGTCGGCTTCGTGGTTACCCGATACGATGCCCAGGTAATCGCAGGCCGTTACGAAATCAGCCGTTCCCATGCTTACGGTGAAAGCCCGTGTCGCAAGGATGTTCCGGGTGGTCTTGTGTCCTTCGGACAGGCAGATTCCCACTACGTCGTCAGTATAAATGCCGCCCCAGGCTGCATTCATGGCATTGGGCCGGCCGTTTTCGTCGTACGCGGCCACGATGAATACGGGCATGGGGTACAACCAGGTTTTTGCTCCAAAATCTTTTCTCATATTGTGTGTCTTTTAGGTGTGTTCCAGTCGTTTTCAACGGACTTTTATCCGGTGATTACTACTTTGATGACGCCGTCCAGCCGGTTTTCGAAGATGCGGTAGGCTTCTTCTATCCGGGCCAGCGGAAAGCGGTGGGTGATGAGTGGCGTCGTGTCAATCTGTCCTTCGGCTATCAGCCGCAGGATCTCGGCACAGTCGCAGCCGTCTACGCCGCCGGTTTTGAAGGTCAGGTTCTTGCCGTACATGTCGGGCAGGGGAAGAATCTGGGGACGGTCGTACAGGGCCACTACGGTGACAACGGCATTCGGACGGGCACACTCCCAGGCCAGCCGGAACGTGTCTTCTGCGCCGGCTACTTCGATGACGACGTCTGCACCGCCGTGGGCACTGTGTTGGCGGACATAGTCCAGACACGTTTCCGGACCGACGACGGATACTTCGGGGTAGTGCTCGCGTACGAAGCGGGCCCGTTCTTCCGATTTTTCGCAGACAATGATGCGGCGCGGGTGCTTGAGCCGTACGCAGAGGAGGGTACAGATGCCTGTCGGCCCGGCACCGAGAATGAGTACCGTATCGTCTGTGGTGATTTCGGAGATGCGTGCCGCCCAGAAACCGGTGGCAAGAATGTCACCGACGAAAAGAGCCTGTTCGTCGGATACGCCGTCGGGAATCCGGTTCAGTCCCTGGTCGGCATGGGGAACACGTACGTATTCGGCCTGTCCGCCGTCGATGCGGCAGCCCAATGCCCATCCGCCATCCGGGTCTTCGCAGTTGTTTACGTAACCGTGGCGGCAGAAGAAGCATTCTCCGCAGAATGTTTCTACGTTGACCGTAACACGGTCGCCGGGCTTGACGGTATGCACGTCTGTTCCTGTCTGTTCGACGATGCCTACCATTTCATGGCCTACCGTAATGCCCGGAACGGCACGCGGTACGCTTCCGTGCTTGATGTGGAGGTCGCTGGTGCAGATACTTCCGAGGGTGACGCGTACCAGTGCGTCATGCGGATCTTTCAGTTGGGGAACGGTTTTTTCTATCAGGGAGAACTTGCCTTGTTCGATGTAGGTGTATGCTAACATATAGAGGTTGTTTTTTAGGTCTCTCAAAAGTAGCGAGAATACTTGAGAAGTGCAATAATGAAGGGGTTTACTTTTTCTTTTTGTCGGCAAAAAGAAAAAGGTAACAAAAAGAAAAACCGCCGGCTGCCGTTTTGAGGTGGCGAAAGGTTTCACGACGGAAGCGCAGGAACTCGCTTCGCTCAGACAGCCTGCGCTTCTTTTCGCCGTGATACCTTTCTTCGCTTGATCACCTCAAAACTAAAGGCCGGGATTTTCTTAGCCTGGATTACCTGTGCTTCTTTTTCTTTTCTTTGCTTATTGCCTCAGATCTGGAGGTCGGGATTTTCTTAGCCTGATTGTTGTGTTGTCTTTTCTTCGTGAATGTTTTCTTTGGTTTGTGTCTCAGAACTGGAGGTTGGGATTTTTTAGCCTGGATTGCCTGTGCTTCTTTTTCTTTTTCTTTTCTTTGCTTATTGTCTCAGATCTGGAGGCCGGGATTTTCTTAGCCTGATTGTTGTGTTGTCTTTTCTTCGTGAATGTTTTCTTTGCTTTGTGTTTCAGAATTGGAGGTTGGGATTTTTGTGACTACAGACTTTTTGTGTGTTTGGTGGAGATTTTTATGGGTTTTGGAGGGCTTTTTGCCGGATTTTTATTTCTTTTGTTGTCAGGAGAGAGTGGAATGACTTGTGTGGAACATAACCGGGAGGAAGCGGAATATGAAAAATTTTGCAGCCATTGATTTTGAGACGGCTAACGGAGAACGTACCAGTGTGTGTAGCGTGGGTATTGTGGTGGTGCGCGACGGTGAGTTGGCGGATTCCTTTTATTCGCTGATTCAGCCGGAGCCTAACTATTATACCTGGTTCTGTTCGCGGGTACATGGACTGTGCCGGCAGGATACGGACGACGCTCCGGTGTTTCCTGAGGTCTGGGCGCGGATTGAGCCTTTGATTGAGGGCCTTCCATTGGTGGCACACAACAAATCGTTTGACGAAGGTTGTCTCAAGGCCGTTTTCCGTTGTTACGGAATGGACTATCCCGGTTACGAGTTTCATGACACGTTGCGGGCTTCCCGCCGTGCCTTTCCGAATGCCGTGAATCACCAGTTGCATACGGTGGCCGCTCTCTGCGGGTATCGGCTGGAACGTCATCACCATGCACTGGCCGATGCAGAGGCTTGTGCATGGATCGCGCGGATGATTCTGTGACGGGAAAACGGTCTATTCAATGACTTCCAGCAGGAAGCTGACCGGACGGAATCCGTCGTTGCAGGAAATCATGGCCGACTTTTCGTTCTTCATCCATCCTTCGTAGATATTGGTGCCTCCATGGGCCAGCGTCATCACGAAGGGAGACATGCTTTGCCAGGCACTTTCGCAGAGTCCTTCGGGCTTTTCCCATCCGTCGGCTATGAATACCTGTCCCACCTGCATGTCGCAGGCATGTTCGATGGGGTTTTCGTATTGTTCCATCAGGTCCTTGTAGCAGGCCATCCGCATGACGGTGATTCTGATTTTCTTCATGGTCGTAATTTTTTATGTTTCCCAAAATTAATGATTCCGGACGGAAATTACAAAACTGTCGGAAAGAAGAAAAAAGCGGATAGGAAAGTTTCGGATAAAATACCTACCTTTGTCGCCAGTCACGAATGAGCAATGAAGGTTTGTATGGAAGAAAACTGGAATACATTTATCCGGAAACGGCTGGCCGGTCGGATCGGCGAGGAAGATATCCTGGAAATAGCGTACCTGGCGCAGGGGGCGATGAATAATCCGGTTAAGGAAGTCCTTTATGCGTTGTTGTTCGATTCCGACAATCGGGTGGCAGAGAATGCGGCCTGGATCTTCGCGCATTTTGACCGTACCAATAACGCGTGGCTGTATGACAGGCACGATGCGTTGATAGATGAAGCGATGCGTACTCCGCGTATTCCCAAACGGCGGATGCTGCTGAGTCTGTTGCTCCGTCAGCCTTTTTCCAGGGAGACGATCCGTACCGATTTCCTGGACTTCTGTCTGGAGCGGATGATGGCTGCCGCTGAGCCTGTCGGTATCCGTGCCTACTGCATGAAACTGGCTTACCTGCAATGCCGTTTTTTCCCGGAACTGCTGTGTGAACTGAGGCAGGCACTTGAAATCATGGAACCGGAATACCTCTCTCCAGGTCTGAAGGTGGTCAGGCGGAATTTGCTGAAGGAGATGGCGACAAGGAAGAATAACAAGACAGCGGTATCAGAATGACCGTACCGCTGCTCTGTCTTTTATCCTCTGTATTTGGGGTCGTTTGGATCAATAGGCCCATTTCTGGTCGGTAATGTTTCGTTGCCTCCTATATCCCTGGTGGATCTGGCATTTTCTGTTGTCCCGTCGGAATAATGTATTGTATAATCTTTTCCATTGTCGGGATAGATGATGCTTATAATAATCCATCCGACAATGAGGAACATTAACAGGAAGATGGCATACATGGCCAACTGGAAGGCTATCATTCCCAGAAAGAGATTGAAGCATACGTATCCTGTCTTTTTCCCGATTCCTGTGATCGATTTGAGTCCTGGCCGCATATCGCGTATCATGATTGCCAGAATGATAAGTCCGGCTATGGTTCCTACCGTTTCTTCGGCGTCTTTTCCTGTGGTGACAATCTGGGTGATGGCTACCAGGATGCCTGTAACGATGGCGGCAATCAGCACGTGTATGAAACATTTTCCGGCGTATGGCTGGTACATTTCATTGTTTTTCCCGAATAGCCTGGTGTCCAGTTTATTGACCCAACGCTCTATTTTGTCAAATAGTTTCATAATTGATAGAATTTATAGTTAAACAACAGTTATTTAATGTCAATGCGTTTCAGCTTTTCATGCTCAATCTTGAGCAGTGAGCGTTCCACTTCTATCTTGTGAAGGCCTCCCCACTTTCCGGTGATGGCATATTGTGTCACCAGTTCTGTCGGAAGCACTTCCGACAGTGTTTTCCGGACTACGGAACAGATTTCATAGATCCGGTTGTTGCCCGGTTCTGCCAGATTGTTCAGACTCGACTTGATCTTTCCGGCTTCTATGTTTCTTTCTTCCGAAACAATCTGGTAAATCTGATACAGCTCATTCAGGTAATTGTCCAGATTCTTGAACTCTACACCGGTACTGTGAAGTAAGAAAAAAATGTACACCGTTTTGGGCAGATACGACATTTTTATTTCCTTGTTGCTGTACTTGGGAAAGAACAGACGGCACTGTGCATCTATGATGATCGTCGTATTTACGGGAGAACTCGGGCTGGTTTTCTCATCTTGTAGGGCCATATCTTTCAGCATTTTCTTTATTTCTTCATCTTTCAGCAATTTATCGTTTGTAAGTAATTCCATCAGGATTTTTTTTGCTGTACAGTACGAGATATTCAATTTCTGATTCATGGCTTCAATATTTAATATTGCAAATTTAAATTAAAAAAATATTTCTTTTATTTGAAACAAGATTGTTGCCAAATGATAAAAACCTTGTTTGCAGAAAAAGACGTTATAAATAAGGATATTCAAAACATCTTTTTTATCTTTATCCGTTCAAAGGATAAAAGGTAAATGAACGGTTGAGAATTTTTTTCTATGGATAGAAGTTTTATTCGTTATTTCTGCTTTCTGTGTATGCTGGTGTGCGGAAGTCTGGCTAGTGCCCGTACAGGCAGAGCCTTGATTGTCGCTATCGGAGAATATCCTGCCGACAGCGGCTGGGAGAGAATTCATGGGGACAATGACGGGACCATGATGGCCGAATTGCTGGAAAGGAATCATTATGGTCAGATCATCCGGCTACGGAATGAAAAAGCCACAAAGCAGGCTGTCGGGCAAGCCCTGGAACAACTGTGTGAAAGTACGGAGTCGGGCGATTACGTGTTTCTGCATTTTTCCTGTCATGGGCAGCAGATGATGGATCTGAACGGAGACGAAGAGGACGGTCTGGACGAGGCATTGGTTCCTTACGATGCCTTGTTCTGGTATCTTCCGGGGAGGTATGAAGGAGAGAATCATTTGTGTGACGATGAGTTGGGAGTATGGATTGACCGGTTGCGGTGTAAGGCTGGAAGGAAGGGGCAGGTCTTTGTATTGCTGGACGCTTGTCATAGCGGGACGGCCAACCGTTATGCTTCGGATGTATATGTCCGTGGTACCAATAAGATTTTTGCTCCGGAGGATTATCGGCCACAGCCCGGTAAACACCTGGAACGCAGCATGAAACTGAAGCCTGACGGAAACCGGGCTCCTGCGATGGTCCTGAGCGCCTGTGAAGCCGGAGAAACAAATTATGAGTATTACAGCCGGAAAAGCCGGTGCCATTATGGAAAGCTGACCTATGTTTTTGTGTGGTTGGTAGAGCAGGGAGGCGGAGCGTTTTCCGCCGAAGCCTGGCGTGAAGCGGTGAATGAAACGATGCAGCGGCTGCCTTCCGGACGTTTTCTCAGATCGCAGCATCCGTATGTGGAATGTAGTGATGCGGAGGAGTCATTTATCGTATCCGTGTTTCATTAAAAACAGAAAGAAAGTATGCGTTTGTCATTTCATCGGAAAAAACGGGATCTTGCTTCTGCTTCGGAAGATGTTATTCGCGAAGAAGGAGCCAATCTGCTTTATACACATTATCGGGCACAGTTCATAGGTTATATCCGGAAGCGATACCAGCTTGAGGAGGATGTGGCATCGGATATTTATCATGACAGTTTCCTGTTGATGATGGATAATATCCGTACCGGAAAATACCGGCAGCAGGAAGCTTCGCTGCTGACCTATCTTCTGGGAATCGGCAAGAAGCTTGTGCTGAAGCGGCTACAGCGCGAAGACGAGTTGCCTCTCGTGGCAGAATGGGTCAGCGAACTGTTGCCGGATACTGACTGGAGTCATGCCCAGGAAGAAGCATACAGGTTGGTAAAGGAAGGTGATTCCGTATGCAACCGTATCTTGCAGCTCTTTTACTGGGACAGGCTGAGTATGTCCGAGATAGCCGGACGGCTGGGATACCAGTCGGCGGATGTGGCGAAAAGCAAGAAGAATTCTTGTTTGCGCCGTTTCTCCTTTGAGCTGAAACGCAGGCTGGAAAGTATGGGTATTTTTTATAAACTGAAGAAATAGAGTGGAAGTATGGAAGATAAGATACAGAATGACATGGACCGGTTTTTGAACTATGAGATGACTCCTGAAGAAGAAGCGGAGTTCATGCACCGGATGGAAGGGGATGCGACACTCAAGGAAAAGGTGTTTCTCAGACAACTGCTGGTGGAGGCTGAGCGGAAGAAGGTCGAAGCGGAACTTTTGAATCAGGCAAAGCCGGAGTTCCGTAAGTCCGTAATACCGGTCGGTTACCGGTGGGCGGTGGCCTGTCTGTGTCTTTTGCTGGTGGGACTGTCCTTTTACGGAAGAATGTACCGTTTCAGTACACAGGAAGTCTTGCTTACGGTTTATACGCCTCCCGTCTGGGAAGGTTCGCGTTCTGAAGGTTTTTCTACTCCCGAGGCGGCCCGTATCAACCGCTGCATGGAGCAGTGGTACCTGGAGGGAGCATTCGATAGCTTGTCTGTCTGTTATCAGAGGCTGTCTGCAGAGGGTAGGCTGTCATCGGTGACGGAAAAGAGCCGGATGTTTCTGGGAATAACTTTCCTGAAGCAGGGTAATATGGAACTGGCCTACTCATTGGCCCGGGAACTTCAGGATGGTCCGGAGAAAGAGACCGGTGACTGGTTGCTGCTCGGGTGTCTGTTGCACGACGGAAAGAGAAAGGAGGCTTTGGAACTTTCTTTCCGCATTGGCAAGCAGGAAGGGCTGTATCAGGAAGAAGCGCGGAAAATAAATGAAACCCTAAACCGGCGGAGATGGTTCTGAGACGATTTTGCATGTCTCTGTGTATGCTTTTGCCGCTTGTCTGTGCGGTGGAAAACATGCATGCCCGGGATTTTTCGGACCTGAACGGTACACCTTATTTACAACCGCTTCCGGACGATAGCCTGAATTATGCCTGGAAACTTTACGAGCAGGGACTGGACTGTCTGGAAAAAGGATATCCTTCGCTTTTCTTTGAATTGTCTGAAGGAGCGGAAAGAATCTTTAGCCGGAAGAAATACCGGGTTATTTCGCGGCAGAACGTAGAAATACTTTTGAGGTGTCTGGAAATTTATGTCAGTGAGAACAGGTTGCTTATTGATAAGGAGGAAGGAAACAACCTGAGAGCGGATGCAGTGTTCAACCTGTTGGGAACGGGGGTAGTTCTGAATCAGATTTATACCGTTTTGGAATATGGCATTGAAAAGTCCGATACTGCCTTGTCATTATATTCCGGCTGGTTCGAAAGGGGGAAAGCCCGTTACCTGGCAGACCGGAGCCTGTATGATGTAAAGAAAGGAGCGTTGCAGGAGGCACTGGATGAGTGTGAGGAGGCATTGGAGGTGACTCGGCGTTATGATACGGTGCGTGCTGCGGAAGTTTCCTGCCAGAAAAGGGTCATCCGGTACCTGATGCGACCGTTTCCGAATGACGCACGGGAAACGGTAAACGGACTGAAGGAACTTGTCTCTCCGGCTTTTACGAAGGAAACGATTCTCCGGAGCGGGAATATGCCTCTGTTTTATCTCTACGGTGTACAGATAGCCCGCATTTATGAAGAACAGGGAAACCTTGGGCAGGCTCTTCGGACCCATCGTCTGCTGTTGGGAGAAATCAGAAAATATCTGGGTCCGGATTTTCCCTGTCTGTTGCCGGAGGAGCGGAGTGAGATCGGTCTGCTGCTGCGATATTACCTGGATATTGTACAGAGTTTTTCGCTTCGTCATATCCGGTATAAGCCCGTCGGCGAACTGCTCTTTGATCATAGCCTGCTGAAGGAAGGGCTGTTGGCTATTGGTCCGTCTCCTGTTTCTCTGACGGAGAAAGGCCGTTATCCGCTTGTGCTTGCGTTGCAGGACTCTATCGATTCGTTGTATCGTTCTCCGGATTATTACCGGCTGCCTGCAGATTCCTGTTATTTCCGCAGATTCCGCTTGCTGACAGACCTGATGGAGTTAAAACGGAAACAGGTTTCTGTCATGAAAATGATGGGACCGGATGGTTCTGTTTCTGCGCAGCCGGAAGACTGGAAGAGCCTGAGACGATTGTTGGAACCGCACGAAGCCGTTGTCAAGATAGTCGATTTGCCGCTGGATGTTTTCGACAGGCAATATGCGGCCCTGGTCGTTACCTCTGATTCGTCTTCTCCGGAGCTGGTTTGGCTTCCCAGAAAGAGGGAACTGTTCAGAATCGGTTTAGGGCAGCAGCAGGCGGAAAGGATCTGGGAGCCTGTACGCCGGCAGCTGAGCCATCGTACGGAGATCTATCTTTGTCTGGAAGGAGAACTCGTTAATTGGGACTGGAACGATGTGTCCGGCTCCAAGAACAGCTCGCTTGACGGGTACGATATGCATCGTTTGCTGAGTATAAAGGATTTTGTCCGGTTGAAATCGGATAAGGCAGACAAGAGAAATATCATGGGGCGTGACCTGTATGGGTTCGGAGGAGCTTATTTTTCGTGGCATCTCACATCGAAGGGGTTTCGCGGTCAGGGAGTCTCGTATTTACCCGGCAGCAGGGAGGAGTTGTGCTGTGTGGATACGATGTTGCCGGAGGAATGGAAGTCTCATCTGTTCTTGGGAGACGAGGCGAACAAGTCTAATTTCCTTCGTCTGTCTTCGAGAGTTGCTCCGCATAGTGTCATTCATATCGCTACCCATGGCTTTTCGTTGCAGCATGACGGGAGCATACCGGATGGAAGAATCGTATCGTTCGGGGAATTTCCTTTCATCGGTTCCAGCGCTTACCGGGACCCGATGATGCGGAACGGATTTCTGCTGACAGGAGCCAACCGGTATTGGAATAAACCTGTTCCTTATGACGCGATGGATTCAGGGATTGTCACCGCTCACGATGTGTCGCAAATGAATCTGTATGGAACGGATCTGGTTATCCTGTCTTCTTGTTGGTCTGCTGCTGGGGATCTGATGGATGGAGAAGGAATGTACGGCTTGGTCCGGGCGTTCAAGGTGGCCGGAGTCCGGGCTGTACTGGCCAATTTTCATCCTGTTTCGGATGCGAAGACGGTTTTGTTCATTACCACTTTCTACCGGCACTGGATTGAAGGGGACAGCATGTTCGGCGCTTTTTGCAGTACCCGGCGTGAACTGATGGAGAGCTATCCGGAAGACAAATCTCTGTGGAGCGGTTTTGTGCTGTTCGAATAGATGACTGTTTGATAAATCAGAAAGAGGTACCTTGGGTGCTGTCGTGTGTCATTCTGAAATTCCGGAGGGATAAGAATGACGAATTTCCGTATGATTCATCGAAGTGGCGGAAAGAGGCCATTCTCAAAGGCAGGTACCGGAATGCCGTGAAGATACTAAAGTGATTTCATTATGTTTTTGTGTGCATGGAGTTGTCGGGATTCAAAGTGAATGAGTATACGATGACCATACTTATGCGATTGTTTACAAGGATTTTGTTGGATGTAACAACCTTGTACAGGAAAGTTGACTGTCTGCTTTTTTATTTATTTTGTTAAAAAAAGAAATTATTATTAACTGACAGTTGTAAATGCATTTCCTGACAATTGAATCATTAATCATTTAAATACACAAAGATATGATGAAACGAATAAACAAAAGGACAGTATGGGGATTTGTCTGCTGTTTGGCACTGACATTCTTAGTGGCATGTACGGAGGAACCGGTTGAAACGACCGGAAGTATTTATGGCATTGTAAACGATGCAAATGACGGAGAACCGGTTTCGATGGCTCATGTATCGTTAAATCCAGGAGGTAAGGCTACCAATACAGGTAGTGACGGCCGTTATGAGTTCTTGAATATGGAACCGGGACAATATACCATCCAGATAACCAAGGCCGGCTATACGACCAATACGAAGCAGATAACTGTTGTGGCAGGAAAAGAAGCTTCGGGAGATATGTTGCTGACTCCGGAACAGCAGGAAGCTGACATCCGGATAGATCCTACAAGTCTGAATTTCGGTACAACTCAGGATGAACTGGTTGTAACACTGACCAACCAGGGAAATGTAGCCACAGACTGGTCGCTGGAACTGGGAGAGAATCCATGGCTTTCAGCCTCACTGCTGTCGGGTAATATCGAGGCCGGAAAGACTCAGAGTATCATATTCTCCGTTGACCGGGACAAGTTGTCTGAAACGAAGAACGTGAAGATCAGTCTGTCTGCTTTCGGTAATTCATACACGCTGTCAGTGTCATGTGCTCCCGTAAATGCCAGGTCTGAGATGAGTGTCACGCCGACTGAACTGGATTTCGGCGAAGGGGAGACCGAAAAAACGGTTACCATCAGGAATACGGGCAATGCGGTATTGAACTGGAGCATATCGGGGATTACTGAATCCTGTCTTTCCGTATCGGCTGAGGAAGGTAGCGTCGAGGCGGAAGGTTCCAAGGTCATTAAGGTAATGTTGGACCGTTCAAAGCTTTCGGCTGATCTGAATACCAGTTTTCTCATCTCTGACGGAATCAAAGAGCAGACCGTGACTGTAAAATCAAGCAAGGCGGCCGCCGAAATGGTAATATCACCTTTAGCGCTGGACTTTGGAGAGGAGAGTACGGAACAGACATTTACAATCAGTAATATCGGTACGGCGGAACTGGTATGGAACATTACGGTTCCGGACGGAACAGGTGTGAATGTGTCTGAAACGAGTGGTGTAACGGCTCCTCAGGGTAGTAAACAGATTACTGTAACGTTGGACCGTTCCATGATGGCTGAAGACCTGCATACTGCTCTTGAAATATCTGACGGTTCCCGTAACGAGACGGTGATGATAACTGCCGTAAAGGGCAGCGGCATAGCCGGTACGGTGGTGGCTCAGGGCCTTTATACCTATTATAAATTCGATGACAATTTTGAGGATGCTACGGAAAACGGAATCGACGGATTCGGTACAGCTTCTCCTTCTTTTGTGGAAGGAGTGACGGCCGGCGGCAAGGCGGTTAAATTCAGTAAAACGGGTAACAGTACTTTTGTCGTATCCAAACCGATCATTGATTCACGCCAGATGACGATTTGTTTCTGGGGTAAGGATTTCGAAGACGGACATATCTTCCATCTGAGTTCATCCATCCGCAGCGAGGCTATGTTTACTTTAAGCATGAGTAACGGAGCATTGAAATTCCTGGTAACCCGTTATAACAACCGGTATCAATATAGCAATTTGCCTGCTTTTGTCCATCCTGTACTTACAGACGGGAAATGGCATCATATAGCCTTGGTTTCCGATTTTGAGACTACCACCTATTCTACCATTACAACGACTCTTTATATAGATGGACAGGAAGTTTATACCTTGACCGAAGATGCCAATCATTTCAGTGAAAATGGAGGAAGCCAGTCGTCTTATGATACGGGTACCAGTTTTACCATGGGAGGTAGTCTGATGTTGAACAACAGTACAACACTGACAGGTACGAATATGAGTGTAGACAATTTCCGTGTTTATGATACCCGCCGGCTTTCTGCCAGTGAGATTCAGGAAATCTATAACGCTAGACAATAAGGAACAAGGTTCTGGTACATTGATTCTCAGTCGTACCGTTTTTATTCGAAACAAACGTAAATGATTGTATCAGAAATGATTCCATAAAAATACCCTATCCTGCTTAGCATATCTGAGTAGGATAGGGTATTCGTTTATTGGACGGGGAATCAGCGGATTTCTATTTCATCTATGAAAAGGAAAGCTTTCTTTCCGGCTCCCGGATGCCATTTCGGGAGAGCCGGTGTAATTTTTCCGACGATGCGAACGTAGCGTGCCGGAGTCTTGTCGAAACTGATTTCCTCGCGTTTCAGCACGTTGTTTTTGCTTCCTTTCTCCAGTACCGGAATGGTGTTGGAGGCTATCTTGCGGAAGTCTTTACCGTCGGCCGATGCATAGACTTCGATTCCTGTCAGGCCGAAGATGTAGTCGCCCGGTACCAGGTAAGTGCCGATTGTGACGGCGGAGATTTCCTTTTCTGCTTGAAGATCGACGGTAGCATCCAGATTTTCACCATAGATTCCCAGGTAACGGCCGGAGCGGTAGTTGTCATCGCCTTTCAGACCGTCTACCAGCAGGCTCGCACCTTTGTAAGTGAAGCTCGGGTCCGGTGTACAAGCCAGTTGGATGGGACGCATGGTAGCCAGGTTGTATTCCAATGTCTCTGCTACGGTATTGCTTTCTCTGCCGTTTCGGATGGCTTTGGCCTTGATGGTGACTGTTTTCCCATCGGTGATAACCGGTCCGTTATAGCATTGTGAAGCGGAAGTAGGTTCGGAACCGTCGGTTGTATAGTATACCGGCGCATTGTCGAAGGTAGTTAGGGTGACGGCTGCCTTTCCTTCTTTTCCTGCCGGATTGATGTCCATTGTTACATCTTCGATGTCTTGTTTGTAATGGTAACCGTTCAGGGTATAGAGATCGAGCTGGTGACGCAGCCGTTTCAGGAAGCTGTTCAGGTCTTTTCCGGCCGGATTACTCCATTGCAGTTCGCTCAGGGCTGCGATGCGCGGCATCATCTGCCATTCCATCTTGACGCTGTCCTTGGTCCATTCTGTCCAGATACATCCTTGTACGCCGATGATGTTTTTCTTTTCTTCGGCTGTCAGTTTTTCGTTGCATGGCTCGAAGTTATAGACACGTGCTACGCTGCTGACACCTTTCAGCCGGTTATATCCCGGATTGCTGAAATACAGGTGGCTGATGGGACAGACAATGGTCTGATGACCCAGTTGGGCGGATTTTACTCCCGCATTGATGCTGGTCCAGGCCATGACGGTAGTGCTCTTGGCCGGGTTTCCTTCCAGAATCTCATCCCATGCCAGCATTTTCCGTCCGCGTTTGATAATCTCTTTTTCCACTTCGCCCATGAAATAAGCCTGCAACTGGTTTTCTTTGGAATGTTCCGGGGTGCTCTTCAGTTTCAGTTCCCTGATTTTGGCCTGACACTTGGGACATCTTTCCCATTCATACTTGGGACATTCATCACCACCTATATGAATATAAGGTGAAGGGAAAATATCCATGATTTCGTTGATGACATCTTTGGCAAACTGCAGCGTCTTTTCATTGCCTCCGCACAGCACTTCGCGGAACACACCGAACTTGGTAGCCGTTTCATACGGGCCTCCGGTACATCCCAGTTCGGGATAGGAAGCCAGTGCGGCCAGCATGTGTCCCGGCATGTCTATTTCCGGAATGACGGTGATAAAACGGCCGGCTGCGTACTTGACGATTTCTTTGGCCTCTTCCTGGGTGTAGAAACCGCTGACGGGCGTACCGTCGAATTCTTTGGAACCGGGGGCTGCAATCGTTTCCTTCCGGTGTGAACCTATTTCGGTCAGTTTCGGATATTTCTTGATTTCGATGCGCCATCCCTGGTCTTCGGTGAGGTGCCAGTGGAAGTAATTGATGTTGTGCATGGCCAGGATGTCGATGATTTCCTTCAGGTAATCAACCGGGAAATAATGACGGCCTACATCGATCATGAAGCCACGGTAATCATAGTTGGGATAGTCTTTCACTGTTCCTGCAGGCAGCGAGGCGAGGGCCTTTCCCTCGGTAATGGGCAGTGCCTTGTAAATGGTCTGAATGCCGTAAAATACACCGGCTTCTGTAGAACCTGTGAGGGTTACTCCTTCGGAAGTGACGTTGAGTTCGTATCCGTCTTTCTTTGGCGCAGCATTTTCATTGACGCTTAGCGTAATACTGTTTTTTCCGCCCTTCGTACTGACTTTAACCTCGGTTCCGGTTACTTCCTTGATGTAGGATGCCAGAAACCGGGCGGTACGTTCCAGCTTTTCATTGCCTTCGGGGTAACAGATTACCGTTGACGAATTGATAACGAAAGGAGCTGCATCGGCAGCTTCCGCTACTTCCTGAGGCAAGGGGATAACGTTCAGGTCACCCGTACTGATTTCCTTTTGCGAACATGCGGTCAGGCAACAAAGCAGAAAGGCTTTTGCTGCCCATGTGGGTAGTAATGTCTTTTTCATAATAGACGATTATGGTAATATGCATTATTATATTTGGCTACAAAAATAAATAATTTTCTTTTAAAAACCGGAATATTTTTAAAATATTTCATATCTTTGCCTTATTAATTTTCTTTATTATGATTTATGCCAATCTGAGTTGAGGTAAAGAGAACTATTTCGATACAAATAAGTATAAATAAAATCTGGGTATGCCATGAAACATTTTTTTAGCAAATCTAACGGAGGCCAGTTCTTGTGCTTGGGAACGGTCGCATTTCTGGGAGTAGCCACTTCGTGCAGTACGGAGAAAAAAGCTCCGGTCAAGCAGTATAATATTGTATACATCATGACCGACGATCATACAGCACAGATGATGAGCTGTTATGACACGCGTTACATCGAGACACCGAATCTGGACCGCATCGCCAACGACGGTGTTCGTTTCACCAACAGCTTTGTTGCCAACTCCCTGAGCGGACCGAGCCGGGCCTGTATGCTGACCGGTAAGCACAGCCATGCCAACGGATTTACTGACAATACCACGTGTGTGTTTGATGGTTCCCAGCAGACGATGCCTAAGCTGCTCCAGAAAGCAGGGTATCAGACAGCCCTGATCGGAAAGTGGCATCTGGTGAGTCTGCCTACCGGATTTGACCACTGGGAGATTGTGCCCGAACAGGGAGATTATTATAATCCGGATTTCATTACGATGGACAATGATACCATCCAGAAACAGGGATATATTACCAACCTGATAACGGATATGAGTATTGACTGGATGGAAAACCAGCGTGATAAAGATAAACCGTTCTGTCTGTTCATCCATCACAAAGCGATCCACCGGAACTGGTTGCCGGAGCTGAAGTACCTTTCTCTGTATGAAGACAAGACATTCCCCATGCCGGATAATTTCTATGACAATTACGAGGGACGTCTGGCTGCGGCTGCGCAGGAAATGAGTATCCTGAAGGATATGGACCTGATTTACGATACAAAGATGTATCGGAAAGACAAGGATACCCGTTTAAAGAAAACATACGAAGCTTATGTGGGGCGGCTGAACCCGGATGAACGGAAAATATACGATGCTTTCTATGAACCGTTGATCGAAGAATTCTACAAGAAAAACCCGCAGGGAAAAGACCTGGCCGAATGGAAGTATCAGCGCTATATGCGCGATTATGCCAAGGTGGTGAAGTCGCTGGATGATAATGTGGGCCGTGTGCTGGATTATCTGAAGGAAAAAGGTTTGCTGGACAATACGCTGGTGGTCTATACTTCCGATCAGGGTTTCTATATGGGTGAGCATGGCTGGTTCGACAAGCGATTCATGTATGAGGAGTCCATGCATACGCCGCTGATTATGCACTTGCCGAAGGACTTCAAGGCAAAGGGTGACATTCCGCAGCTGGTTCAGAATATCGACTATGCACCGACGTTTCTGGAACTGGCCGGCGCTCCGATTCCGGAGGATATTCAGGGTGTTTCGCTGGTACCGTTGCTGAAAGGTGAAAAACCGGCCGACTGGCGCAAGTCCTTGTACTATCATTTCTATGAATATCCGGCCGAACACATGGTAAAACGTCATTATGGCGTACGGACCGAACGTTATAAACTGATCCATTTCTACAACGACATCGATGCGTGGGAACTGTATGACCTGAAGGAGGATCCGACCGAAATGCATAATCTGTACGGACAGCCCGGATATGAAAAGATTACGGCAGACCTGAAAGCTGAACTGGTAAAGCTACAGACCCAGTATCAGGACCCGATTGAATCAAAACTGAAACAGGCAAAAGAATCGACGGCCGAACAGTAACATATTTTCTTGATTATGAATAAAAAAGGTGAGAAGTCCAGTCAGGGATTCCTCACCTTTTCTGTCGGTATGACGAAGGTTACCGGTAGAGATTCGTTACAAGCAGGGCGACCAGTTTTTCCAGGTAGATCCGGTCTGTTTCATCGAAAGCTGCCAGCTGGTCGCTGTCGATGTCGAGCACTCCTTTTACCGTTCCCCGGCTGATGATGGGTACTACGATTTCGGAACGTGAGAGGGAGCTGCAGGCTATATGGCCCGGAAACTGGTCTACGTCGGGCACTACCTGGGTAGTTTGCTGTTCCCAGGCGGTTCCGCATACGCCTTTTCCTTTGCGGATGCGGTAGCAGGCTACGCTGCCCTGAAAGGGACCCAGTACGAGCTGTCCGTCTTTTATCAGGTAGAAGCCTACCCAGAAAAATCCGAAGGCCTCTTTTAAGGCTGCGGAGGTATTGGCCAGTACGCTGATTTCATCTGTTTCGTCTTGAATCAATGGGGCAAACTGCTCGAGGAAAGTCTGATAACGGGCTTCCTTGTTGCAGGAAGTATCTTGCTTGAAACTTGCTTCCATACGTGAAATTTTATCTAAAAGGTTGGTTAAATACGTTCCAGTACAGTTTGTATCAGGTCGTTCATGTTACTTTTGTAGCCGGTATTGGCTTTGTGGGCTATGCGGTTGGCGATGACCATGCATACGGTGGTCGCGTGGTGGCCCAGGAGCTGGGAGAGTCCTGCGAGTGCGGAGCTTTCCATTTCAAAATTGGTAACATGTTTCCCCTGATATTCGAAGTCCTCGATCTTTGCATTCTGCTGTGGATCGGCCAGTGGAATACGCAGTTCTCTGCCCTGTGGTCCGAAGAATCCTCCGCTGGTAATGGTGATACCGCGTACCATGTCCGTCTGTGCGATGCGTTCTACCATTTCCTGGTCGGAATGTACCGCGTATGGAGCCGGAGAACATAAGTTTCCGCTCCATCCCAGGTGATTCAGGAATGCCCGTTCCAGAGGAAGGTCGCAGATGGCATTCCTGCGTTCGTAAAAATTGAGAAGGCCGTCGAGGCCGATGGATATTTCCGAGCAGACAAAGGTGCCTACCGGCGTGGTGGGCTGCAGGCCTCCGCAGGTTCCTATGCGTACGATTTCCAGGGATCGCAGTCGATCTTTGGCTTCTCTGGTCTGGAAATCGATGTTGGCCAGGGCGTCTATCTCATTCATGACAATGTCGATGTTTCCACAGCCGATACCAGTCGAAATGACAGTGATGCGTTTCCCTTTGTAGGTACCTGTTATGGTGGTAAATTCACGGTTGGACACGTGGCATTCCTGATTTTCCAGGTAGGCGGCTACTTGTTTGACACGTCCGGGATCGCCTACCAGGATGACCTTATCGGCCAGTTGTTCGGGTTTCACGTGCAGGTGAAAAATGGAACCGTCTTCATTGATCAGCAGTTCCGAAGGGGCAAAGTATTTTTTCATGGGTCTCGTAGTTTTTGGTTTGTTTATTTTCCAATGGGTTCGTTGCTGGCCGGATGGGTTTCCGGGCGTGCAATGCTGGTGCGCATGTCTGTATCGGCCTGGATGTTTTTCATCCGGTAATAGTCCATGATGCCCAGGTTCCCGTTTCGGAAGGCTTCGGCCATGGCTTTTGGAACCTCGGCCTCTGCCTGGATGACGTTGGCCCGTGCCTCTTCGGCCTTTGCCTTCATTTCCTGTTCCAGGGCAACGGCCATGGCTCTTCGTTCTTCGGCTTTGGCTTGTGCGATGTTTTTGTCGGCATTGGCCTGGTCGATCTGCAGGGAAGCTCCGATGTTACGGCCGATATCGATGTCGGCAATATCGATGGACAGGATTTCGAAGGCGGTTCCGGCATCCAATCCCTTGCGTAGTACAAGTTTCGAAATGGAGTCCGGGTTTTCGAGCACGGACTTATGATTTTCTGAGGAGCCGATGGAAGAAACGATTCCTTCGCCTACACGGGCCAGTACGGTATCTTCGCCGGCTCCACCTACCAGCTGGCGGATGTTGGCACGGACTGTTACACGGGCTTTGGCTATCAGCTGGATACCATCCTTGGCAACGGCTGTCACCGGAGGCGTATCGATGACTTTCGGATTGACAGACATCTGTACGGCTTCGAATACATCCCGTCCTGCCAGGTCGATACCGGTAGCCATCTGAAACGAAAGTTCGATGTTGGCCTTGGATGCCGATACCAGTGCATGGACGACTTTTTCTACGTGTCCTCCTGCCATGTAATGGGCTTCCAGTTCGTCGCGTGTGATGTTACTTAATCCGGCTTTGTGGGCTTCGATCATGGCCGGTACAATGGTGTAGGGGGGAACATTACGGATGCGCATCAGAAAAAGCTGTACCAGCGAGATGTGTACACCCGATACCTTGGCCGAAAGCCACAGAAAGAAAGGTACGTAATGGAAGAAAACGGCTAAGAAGATAATTCCGGCAACGCCGAGAATGATGGGTAGATACATGGGGTCCATAAGGTATAAGATTTAGAGGTAAAGTAAAAATCAGAGAGTCGCGCGTTGTACGTAAACCACACCGTTGCTGATGCGGCTTACCTGAATGGGTGTCTTTTCGTCAATGAATCCGTCGGCAGACTGTACTTCCAGCTGATGTCCGTTGATTTCCGCGTTGCCGATCAGGGTAAGTCGTGTAAGGGCGGTTCCTTTATCGCCTACTTTCAGTTCGATTCCTTCCAGCGGATTGGGATGATAGTCCAGACTTTTCTTCAAGGCCAGTCGGTCAACCGTTTTAGAGCGCATGAACCAGACGGTAATTCCGATAATTCCTACGAGAACGGCCAGCAGGGTGATGTATCCTGCCTGATTTCCTAACGCATCGAATGCAAAATAAATCGCATAAAGCAGACTTGCTGCCGAAGCTATTCCTGCGATGCTGATTCCGGGTATTAAGAATACCTCTACAATAAAAAGAATCAGTCCACCGATAATTAAAGCGAGTAAGATCAGTAAGTCCATAAATCAGTGGTTTATAAGTTTTTTACAATGAAGCTGAAAGCGCTTATGAGCGGGCTTTCAGTTCCGTATTGCGTACCTGGAAAGACAGCTTTTCGATTTCCTGATACAGTTCGTTGATCCGTTTCTCCTGGTCGAGAATGGCCGGAGTCATACTTTTCCGGGTAGACTGCCGGGCTGCCGCATACATGGAGCGCTGTTCGTCCAGGGAACGTTGCAAGGCCGTCAGGTCTTTCTGTTTCTGTTCCAGCTCCTGGTAAAGCTGTCTGGCCTCTTTCGACTGGAAATCGTCCAGTACATGATAGGTTATCCGGTCATTCAGGATGAATGTAAAGTCTCCTGCGGCTTTTTGGGTATTCTGTTTCTGATACAGTGCTTGTGCCAGCTGCTGCTTGGCCAGACGTACCTTGTCGGCGTTTTCCCATGTAGCTTGTATGCTTTTCAGTGAAGCGTATGCGATGAGCTTGTCTTCGTCGGTCTGGTCATAATCGTATACTTCTTTCGATTCGTTAGGAGCGAATACGTAGATACAGACCTTTCCTTCGGGCTGGTAGCGGTCGGAAGCGAACCAGCCCAGGTTGTTGAAGTCGTCGATGGCATACATGTAATCGTTGTAGGGAGAATTGAACGGCATGCCGATGTTGTCCGGGCGAAGATAGGTATTGTCTTCTGAGTCGTATCGTGTGACGAAAATATCGTATCCGCCCATGTTGTCTCCTCCCTGTGCCGCGTAATATACCGTGATACCGTCGGAGTCTACAAACGGATAGTTCAGGTTGGTACCCGTGTCGTTCAGGCCTTTCAGCTTTTCCGGATCACTCCAGTGGTCGATCAGCTTGCTTTGTGCATACAGGCGGGTTTGTCCGTCCTCGTCTTCTCGGGCCAGCAGCATTTTGTCACCCATTTCGTTGGTAAAGCTGGTGCAGTTTTCTTGACCTGTCTGTTTGATTTCTCCGGCTTGTGAACTTAGGCGGTATGCTTGCAGAAAATCGGTCTTGTCTACCACAAAGCTGTCGATTACGGCTACTTTTTCTACGCCGCGGAACATTCTGGAACCGATGCGGAATTTATCCAGCAGCTGTTCTGCTTCTGAAGTATCCCGTTTCTTTCGTTCCAGCCATGAGATGTGTTCTTCCAGATTGTCGACGGCTTCGTCGAAACGGTATGAGTCAAAATAGGCTTTTCCCAGGTACAGATAGGCGTTGATAACCTTTCGGGCCGCGCTTTTCTCCAGATAAGGGATGGATGCTTCCAGTTCGCCTGTCTCATAGCAGCATGCACCATACCAGAAATTATAGTTGGCATTGGAGGGTGACTGTTTTACCAGCCGCTGGAATACAGGCTTGGCTTTGGCAAATTCTCCGTTCAGAAACATCTTTTGTGCTTCGTTTAATGTCTGGGCTGAAGATATTCCGGCTATGAGGAGTCCGCTTAGTGCTAAAATGTATTTTTTATTTTTCATCATTGGGTTCAGTTTAGATTTTGTCAGAAAATTATTCAAAAATACAAAGAATATTGGAAATTCATTCTTTTGGCTGATTCTATTTTTCATTTTCTTGAGTAAATCATTCTTTTCATGTAATTTTGCAGCCGATTTTAAAAAGCTTATGGTAAAACTTACGGAAGAAGAAAAACTGATACGCCGCATCGAGCAACGTTTTCTGAAAGGAATCGTCCAGTATGGTCTCATAGAAGAGGGCGACAGGATTCTGGTAGGACTTTCGGGTGGAAAGGACTCGCTGGCGTTGCTGGAACTGCTCGCCCGGCGTTCCCGCATTTATAAACCCCGTTTTTCGGTGGTTGCGGTTCACGTACGTATGACAAATATCGCTTACGAGTCGGACGAGGCATACCTGCGTACGTATGCGGAAAGTATGGGCGTACCTTTTGTGTGTTTTGAAACTTCTTTCGATCCTTCTACAGACACCCGTAAATCGCCTTGTTTCCTTTGTTCGTGGAACCGGCGCAAGGCCTTGTTTACGGTAGCGAAGGAGCAGGGATGCAACAAGATTGCCCTGGGACACCACATGGACGATATTCTGGAGACGCTGTTGATGAACATGACGTTTCAGGGAGCTTTCAGTACGATGCCTCCTCGTCTGGTGATGCGTAAATTTGATATGACCATTATCAGGCCCATGTGTCTGGTACACGAATCGGACCTGATTGCAATGGCAGCCCTGAGAGGGTATCGCAAGCAGATTAAGAATTGTCCTTACGAGAAAGATTCTCATCGCTCGGGCATGAAGGAAGTTTTGCATCAGTTGGAAGCGATGAATCCTGAAGCACGTTTCAGTCTGTGGAGCAGTATGGACAATGTACAGTGGGAACTACTGCCTAGAAAAGTGGAAGAAAATTTATAATCAAGGAAATAGAGATATGTTATCACATGGAATTTATTCAGTTGTTTTACTGATTTTTTCGAATATCTTCATGACATTCGCCTGGTATGGTCACCTGAAGATGCGTGAAGAGTTTAGTTGGTTTGCATCGTTGCCGCTGATTGGCGTGATTGCCTTCAGCTGGGCCATTGCTTTTTTTGAATATTGCTTGCAGGTACCGGCCAACCGGCTGGGTTTCCGTGACAGTGGAGGGCCTTTCGACATCATGCAGTTGAAAGTCATTCAGGAAGTAATAACGCTGGTGGTATTTACCGTATTTTCTGTGATCGCTTTCAAGATGGAGTTGAAGTGGAATCACCTGGCGGCTTTCGTCTGTCTGATCCTGGCCGTTTATTTTGTATTCAAGAAATAAAAGTTTTTTCTGCATCGGGCAGTGAGGTGATTACATAAATTCCTTACTGCCCGATTTTTTATGCAGTTATTGCTGCCTGTCCTTGATCATGCGCAATTGCTTTTCTACGTCGTATTGATTTTTCTGTATGCGGTCTTTCCGGAAGAATTCGATACGTCGGATTGAATCTTGTTTTTTTCGCTGTTCCATTTCCTTGTACCAGTCTGAAACGTTGTCTCCCGATTGAGCTTTCGGAGGAAGAGAATCCTTTTGCAGGGTCAGTGTATCTGCATGGCTTTTTTTCAGCGAATCGTTTTCTTCAGGAGTCTGCCGGTAAACGGGCAGTACAGGCTTTTCATCGAAAGAAGTCGACAAGGCAGATTCGCTGCCGGTTATTCCTGGAATGGAGGAAGTCTGTTTGGTACGGATGAAATTCGGAAACTTCAGGCTGTCTTCCCGGGTGGGCTTGTAATCCTTGTAGGTTTTCCAGGCATTGGCGTGTTTCCGATTGTGTGCCAGCATACGTCCGCGCGGTGTAAGCACATCGTACAGAAATCCATTGATATCGCCACTGATGCTGGCACTGGGACCGATTGGACCCATCATCCGTGCATAGGTGATACCTGGCATGACGGGCAGGGAATGTCCGTATTCTTCTTTGGTGCGGAACGGATTGAGTGTCCAGTACATTTTCCATTCCTTCGGTCTTCCCGTAACCAGTACGTCGTATACGGGATCTTCTCCGAATTTTGTCCAGATGGTATAAGGTTCCGCTCTTACATATCCGATAATTTTTTTGACAGTTGTCGTATCGGTCAGACTGCGCGGAAGTTTGATATCTGTCCGGAAATCCATCCATTTCTTCTGTATGGGCGAGTCCAGAGGTTTGTTGATTTGCTCAGTGGGCTGGCTGAAGTCGAACTGAATCATTTTGATGGCGTCCTGATTCAGTTTCAGTTCATGTTCTTTGTTCTCCTGAGCCGTTGTTGAAAAAATAGATGTTCCCCACATAATCAGGGGAATATAAGGATACAATGCGTATGAGTGCAGGTGTTTCATGTGTGTGCGTTTTTATCAGTCGGAGATTCTTCCTCCTTGCATCCAGCATTTTTGATAATAAGGTTCATCCAGTTGGCTGACGATGACTCCCTGGCTGGTACTTGCATGAATGAACTTCCCGTTTTTCAGGTAAATTCCTACGTGGCTGGCTTTCTTTTTTTTCCGTCCGTTATGGAAGAATACCAGATCACCTTCCTGCAGGTTACGTTTGGCTACTTTCCGGCAGTCTTCGGTACGTTGTTCTTCCGAACTGCGCTGAAGCTTTTTGTGATATACTTTTTTATATATGGAGCAGGTTAGTCCGGAACAGTCGGTTCCCCGTTTGCTGGTACCTCCATAGCGATAGGGAACTCCTAACCATTTGGATGATTCTACATAGAGTGCGTGATTGTCTTTTTCGTCGATGTCCATTTCCAGACGGATGGCAGCACGGGCCAGTTCCCGGAAATCATAGTGTGGAGCCCGGGTGGTTCCGCAGGATGACAGGAACAGAAGCATCGTGCATAGTCCTGTCAGAAGAAGACTGCCTGATAAATATGTATGTTTGTGCATAAAGTGTGTTACTTTTCTTACAAATATAGCATAAAAGGAAAATCTGTTGCCGGAAGGACAGGTGAAATTTGGGTTATTTAAATGTCGGGCAGACTTTCAAAGATTTTTTAATTTTTCGGAAACATCTGCCTGTTGTCTGTTTTGGAATTTTTTACGGAAAAAAAGTCAGCTTTTTCCGCATGGGATAAAACTGACTTTTATGAAATGCTGCATTATTCTTCGATTTCGAAATAAGCTTCCAGCTCTTTTTCTGCACTTTCGCCTTCGTTGTGAAGGTCTCGGATGATTAATCCGTGTTCCAGAAGAATGATGTGTGAACTGATGTCTACCGTATGGTTCAGGTTGTGGCTGGATACCAGAATCGTGGCACCGGTTTCCTGATGGTACTCGCGCAGCAGGTGTTTCAGGGCCGACTGTGAGCTTGGGTCAAGAAAGTTGAACGGTTCGTCCAGTACCAGTAGCTGTGGACGGTTCAGCAGTGCGGCCAGAATACCTGTCTTTTGTTTGTTGCCGGCAGAAAGGTTCCGGATGAATTTCTTTTGTCCCAGAATTTCTCCGTTCATGAAACGTTCGTATGCAGACAGGCGTTCGTCTACTGTTGCAGGAGTGAGTCCGCATATTTTCCCGATGAAGTAAAAATATTCTTCCGGTGTAAGGTAGTCTATCAGGAAGCTTTCATCCAGGTAAGCGCCGGTGAATTCTTTCCATTGTTCACTCTGGCTTACATCGATGTCGCCGATGCATACATGCCCCTGATCAGCTTTCAGCAGATCAAGCAGGAGGCGGAACAGGGTTGTTTTTCCGGCACCGTTGTTTCCTACCAGACCGACAATTTCACCGCCGGAAAGGGTGTACTGGTCGATGTCGAGAGCTACGTGGCTACCGTAGCATTTCTTGAGCTTTTCTATCGTTATATTCATGGCTTGAATTTTTCTTAACGTGTGCTTCTGAAATTTTCCATGTTCTGGTAACGGCGTTTCATGAACCGTACATAGATATTATATATCCAGTAGCGGTGGGTAAGAAAGCCGGCCAATCCCAGGATAATCATGATGGTATAGGCAATGTCCGGATCGAACAGGGCTGTCAGAGTTCTGTTGATGAGGAGGGGAACTGTCATGGCAGCGATGGAAACAATCGACTGATACTTGCTGTTGTTCTGGCGTTTTCCGATCATGCTTACATTCAGCGGCATGGTCTTGTCATTGTAGACTGCCATCTGCATGAGGCAGGCAAAGACCGGCCCCATGGCGAAAAACAGGTAACTCAGCGACATCAGTAGCGGGATGGATCCTCTGATGACCGGAACCAGACAGAACAGGAACGGGATGACGAGGAAAAGGCATTGCAGGTAATACTTTGCCCGGAGCATGTTGTAGATGGTTTCTTTGTGTACCATCAGTCCGTCGATGTAATTGCCTTCGATAGCCATTACCTGGATGAGGGTCATGATGCCGAATACAATGTAGCAGTACAGGCACATGAAATCGTTCATCAGGCTGTTCTCACCGTAAACGTTGAAGGTCAGGAAGGCTGCAAACATGCAGACACAGACCATCAGCATCCAGAACTGACTTTTCGGTGATTTGTTGCGGAAGATCATTTTCAGTTCCAACCGCATATATTCGCCTACGTTTCCATAACGGTCGAAGAAACTGTAGTTGCTGATATGTTTTACCTGGGTATCTTCTTTCCGTGAGAGTTCGTTGTGTATGAGTCTCAATTGCACCCGGTAATTGATATACCCCATCAGCAGGATTGCCGCCAGTGTTCCCAGGTAGGAAAGCGGATTCCAGAGAATGAAACTTTCGCCCAGGTTCATGGAAAAAGTACTCAGCCAGCCTTTCTCGGGCAGAAATTCGATGAGTGCCAGTATGCCATATACGGGAACGACCAGCAGGATGTAAAGAAATTTCTGACGGATCAGTACCTTGATGAGCATGCTCCAGTAACTGTTGAATACCATGAGCAGCCAGATACCGACAGCATAGCCCAGCACTCCGGCCAATCCGTAGAAACGGGTGACAGTAATCAGTGCAAACGGTACGAAAAAGAACAGCCAGAAGAAGTTGAACGCACTCAGTCCGGATTCTATCAGCAGGATACTCATGACCTTTCGTCTCGGGACAGGAAGCAATAAAAAGGGTTTTATGGCTTGTACCGGTGTCGGAAACAGGAAGCGGAAGAGAAAGTCTATGATCAGAAAAATGATCAGGACCTGGTTCAGTACATGATAGGGCTCCATATTGGGGAAGCTCTCTTCAAATGCAAAGGACAGCATTACCCCAAAGAAAATGAGGTAAGCTGCCCAGAATGCAACGGCAAAATACATCAGGAACTTGGCAAAGCGGTTTTTGTCGAACATCGGACTCCGCTTTGCGTCAAGTTTCTGAAGTTTGCGTATATCAGTGTATAACACGGTTCTTTAAATCTTATGGTTTTTCGGGGGAACTCATGCTGACTTCAATTTCGTTCTTCTGACCGAAGAAGGCCTTGGCAAAGGCTTTCAGATCGTCGCCGGTGATGGCATTTACTGTTTCTTCGTATCCGGTATTCATGTCCAGATTTTCCCAATAATAGGTACTCAGGATCCCCATCCAGTAATTGTTTTCTTTCTGGTTCTGCTTGTAAGTCTTCAGCATGTATTCCTTTACTTTGCTCAGGTCTTCACTAACCGGACCGTTGGCGATGAATTCTTCGATGCCTTTGCTGATAAGATTCATCATTTCTTCCCGACGGTTTGGATCGGTGTCGAAGTATGCCTGGAATATACCTTTTTCTGTGGGGTATTTACTCAGCCTTCCGCTACAGCTTACTCCGTATGTTCCTCCGGCATCTTCACGTACCGTGCGCAGGTATACCATGTTGAGCAACTGTCCGAGCATACTCATCTGCAGGTTGTTCTTCAGGTCATATTTGCAGTTGCCGGAATACAGCATCAGCACGCTGGCTTTTGGAGTTTCCAGGTCTTTCGTGAAGTTGTTCTCGTACATACCCTTACGGATGTCCATCTTGGTATCGCGGAAATGTTCGTCGCGCTTGATGGAAGGCAGGGCACCCAAGTACTGTTCGATGAGCGGAGTGGCTGTCTTTTCATCGATGTTTCCTACCAGAATGAAGGTAAAGTCACTGGCATCGGCGAAACGGTTCTTGTAAAGTTCCATCACCTTGTTGTAGTCGATCTTGTCGAGCATATCGGCTTTTATGGACAGGGCACGCGGATGATGGTTGTAGAGTGCTACGTTTATAGAATCGCTGAACGCGGTCATCGGGTCGGCTTCCTGGTTGGCCAGGGCTGCCTTGTTGCGGGTGATGAAAGACGTGAAGGCTTCCTGGTCCATACGTGGCGCCGTGAAGCGCAGGTAAGTGAGCTGAAGCATGGTCTCGAGGTCTTTTGGAGAGCAGCTGCCAGACAATCCTTCAGTCAAGGAATTGACCTGTGCGTCGGCAGAAGCCATCTTTCCGGCCAGTACCTTATCCAGATCTACGGAATTGAAGTTGCCAAGTCCGCCCAGAGAGGCAATCTGGCTGATCAACGCAAACTGCAGTATATCCTTGTCGTCAAACAGAGACGTTCCACCCGGGCTGAAGGCTTTCATACGTACTTCGTCGGCCTTGAAATCGGTCGGTTTCAAAATGACGCGTACGCCGTTGCTTAGTGTCAGGATGGTAGAACCGAACATTCCCTGTTCCGTCTTGACTACCTTTCCGGCCTGTGGCTTGTCCTTCATCAGCGGTTCGTCAGAAACCTTATCCACATAAGCGGTCAGTTTTTCGGCTTTCACCTTATCCAATACCGCTTTCAGTTCGGCTTCGGTAGGATATTTCATGCCTTCCTTTTCGGGACAGAATACGCTGAGTACCACGTTCTTTTCCGTGATGAGCTGTTTCATGACCTGATTGATGGCGTCTACCGGAATGTTCGGTACGATCTGGTTCATGATGGCATATTCGTTCTCGATGCCCGGAATCGGTTCGTTGTCAATGAAATTGCGCACATATTGGTTTACGTATGCATTGTTGCGCTGTTTGTTTCGTTCGTTGTAGGCCGATTCCAGACCGCGCAGATAGTCGGCCTTGGCACGGGCATATTCGCTGGCGGTAAATCCAAACTGGCGTACACGTTCCAGTTCCCGCATCAAGGTTTCGGTAGTCAGGAGGATACCGTCTTCCTTGGCTGCTGCATAAGCAATGAATGCGTCTTTGGTCTTGGCTACGATGAAATCGCCATCACCTACGCCTGCTTCAATGAACGGCGGGTTGGCCTGCTGAGTCAGTTCGTTCAGACGACTGTTGAGCATACTTTCGATGGAAGAAATCATGTAGTTCATTACCAGATAACTCATGCTGTTCTTCTGGTCGTTTGGAACAGCGTCATGCTTGTGCATCAGATACACAATGGGTACCTGCTGTTCCTTGTCCTTTGCCACGGCGATGATCGGCTCGTCGTTGTCGGGTACCGGGAAATACTGGCGTTCGGCGGCATTGGCCGGCATTTCAATGGGTGAGAACATTTTCTTGATTTTGTTCTCCACACTGTCTACATTGATGTCGCCCACCACGATGATACCCTGCTGGTCGGGGCGATACCATTTTTCATAGTAGTCTCTCAGGGCCTGGTAAGGGAAATTGTCGACTACTTCCATGGTACCGATAGGCAGACGGTAGGCATACTTGCTGTCTTTGTAGATGACAGGGAATACCTCTTCATACATACGCATCATGGCGCCGGTACGTGTACGCCATTCTTCGTGGATGACTCCACGTTCCTTGTCGATTTCTTTCGGGTCGAGGGTCAGGTCGTTTGCCCAGTCGTGCAGGATCAGCAGGCAGGAATCCACGATACCGTCGCGGATGACAGGCACGTTATCAATGTTGTATACTGTTTCGTCTACCGACGTGTAAGCGTTCAGGTTGGCGCCGAATTTTACGCCGATGCTTTCCAGATACTCCCGAAGCAGGTTACCGGGGAAATGCGTGGTCCCGTTGAAACACATGTGTTCCAGAAAATGGGCCAGACCCCGCTGGTTGTCTTCTTCCAGGATGGAACCTACCTTTTGTGCGATGTAGAAATCTGCCTGTTTTTCGGGAAGTTCGTTGTGGCGGATGTAGTAGGTCAGTCCGTTTTCCAGTTTCCCGATACGTACGTTCGGGTCGGTCGGGACAGGTGGCATTTGTTGGGCAAATGCGGTAGCTATGCCGCCAATGAACAGTACGGCAACAGCTGTTCTTTTGAATGAGTGTTTTTTCATAAGGTGAGTGTTATGTGTTTTTGTTATTGCCATCCGCCTTGGAAGAGACGGATGGCTCTTGTCTTACAGCATTCCGTGAGCAGACAGGTATCGTTCTGCTTCAATGGCTGCCTTGCATCCGCTTCCGGCAGCGGTAATGGCCTGCCGGTAGTGCGGGTCTGCTACGTCGCCTGCGGCAAAAACGCCCGGTACGCCGGTGCATGGTGAATTACCTTCTGTCAGGATATAACCTACTTCATCGGTCTTTACCCACGGCTTGAATATGGCGGAATTCGGCTGATGCCCGATAGCCAGGAAGAATCCGTCGATGGCTACATCGTAACGTTCCTCGTCGGCTTCACCCATGCGTTTCACTACGTGCATGCCTTCTACTCCGTTTTCTCCGTACAGGCCTACGGCATTGTGCTCGAACAGAACCTTGATGTTCGGATGATTCAGTACACGTTCCTGCATGATCTTTGAGGCACGAAGGAATGGCTTGCGTACGACCAGGTATACCTGACGGGCCAGGCCAGCCAGATAAATGGCTTCTTCACAGGCCGTGTCTCCGCCTCCTACTACGGCTACTACCTTCTTGCGGTAAAAGAATCCGTCACATGTAGCGCAGGCACTTACTCCCATGCCGGCATATTTCTTTTCGTCTTCCAGTCCCAGGTATTTGGCGGTGGCGCCCGTAGAAATAATGACGGTATCTGCGGTGATCTCTTTTTCTTCGTCTACGATGAAACGGTACGGAGCCTGGCTCAGATCGGCTTTGGTGACAATGCCGTTGCGGATATCGGCACCGAAGCGCTGTGCCTGTTTCCGAAGGTCGTCCATCAGAACCGGGCCGGTTACTCCTTCCGGATAACCGGGGAAGTTCTCTACTTCAGTCGTTGTCGTCAACTGGCCTCCTGGCTGCAGTCCTTCGTATAATACGGGTGAAAGGTTCGCTCTGCTTGTATAGATAGCTGCGGTATATCCCGCAGGGCCTGATCCGATAATCAGGCACTTTACATGTTCTGTTGTCATAAACTGTTTTTTTTTATAATGTTCAGTAAACAAAAGTAATGATATTTTTTGATTTAAGCATGGGACAGCTTTTTTTCTGAATGAATTTTATCGCATGTCAATGACTTCTGCATGGGGGTATTGCCGGGCATTGAACCGGAAAGTCTGGTCGTTGTAGTGCTGTTTGTCGCGGTATGACTGGACGACGATTTCCTGTTTCTCACCCTGACGGCTTTCGATGCAGATGTATTGCGGTACGTTGTTCTTTCCAATCAGCAGGGTTATCTGTTTGATGTCCTGTTTTTTCTTGGGAGTCAGGATAACTTCTTCTCCGTTTTTTCCCTTAAGACTTTTTTGTCCGCCATATTGGTAATTGAATCCCTGTTGATACATGGAAATCCACGTATAGGGATTGATGGCTTGCAATTCTTCGTCGGTAGGATTGCTGACGGTTACTTCGTCATTCTGGCTTACGTAGCTCCATTGGGTACGTCCGTCGAACCAGCTTTTTATCCCTCCGCATTCCAGGTAAAAACGGTTTCCGTCCAGCAGTATCTTTCCGTCTTGCGAACCGGTAAAGTGAATGCTGATCCCTCCGGCGTTCTGGTAAACCTGGGTGGTTTGGTCAAGTAGCTTCTTGGCTTTGGCTGCCTGTTGTGGCCAGGCAGATACTGTGGCCAGCAAGAACAGGATTCCTAAAAGATAAAATCGTTTCATGTTTCTGACTGTTTTTGTTAATGTCTTGATTGAGTCTTTGCTTTCATGGTAAGGGTAGGGGAGGAGTTATCCTTTCAGCCCTTTGATGCGCATATCCAGATCGTTCTCGTCCATGCAGAGCACTTCGCGGGCCTTGCTGCCGTTGGTCGGCCCCACGATACCGGCTTTTTCCAACTGGTCCATGATACGCCCTGCACGGTTATAACCGATGGAGAACTTTCGTTGTATCAGGGAGGTGGAGCCTTGCTGGTGATAAATCAGCAGGCGTGCTGCCTCTTCGAACAACGGATCCAGACGATTCATGTCTACGTCGCCTACACTGCCCGATTCACTGTTCTCGTCCACGTATTCAGGCAGCATGAAAGCTGTAGGGTATCCTTGCTGCTTGCTGATGAAGTTGGCAATTCGTTCCACCTCCGGGGTATCGACAAAAGCGCATTGTACACGTACGGGATCGTTGCCCTGGAGGTACAGCATGTCACCTTTACCGATCAGCTGCTGGGCACCCGGACGATCCAGAATGGTACGGGAGTCCATCATGGAAGCCACCTTGAAGGCTACACGCGCCGGGAAGTTTGCCTTGATGGTACCGGTAATGATATTGGTTGTCGGTCGCTGGGTGGCGATGATGGCGTGGATACCTACGGCACGTGCCAGCTGGGCGATTCGGCAGATCGGAAGTTCCACATCCTTTCCGGCTGTCATGATCAGATCGCCGAACTCATCGATAATGATAACGATGTATGGCAGAAAATGATGTCCTTTTTCCGGATTCAGTTGCCGGTTGATAAATTTCTTGTTGTATTCCTTGATGTTGCGGCAACCGGCTTTCCGAAGCAGGTCGTAGCGGGTATCCATCTCTACACAGAGTGAGTTTAGGGTCTGTACGACTTTGGTTACATCGGTAATGATGGCGTCTTCTCCGTCGGGCAGCTTGGCCAGGAAATGTCTTTCTATGGGTGCATAAATGGCAAACTCCACCTTCTTGGGGTCGATGATGACAAATTTCAGTTCACTCGGATGCTTCTTATAAAGCAGGGAGGTGACAATGGCATTCAGTCCTACGGATTTACCTTGTCCGGTAGCTCCGGCTACCAGCATGTGGGGGGCTTTGGCCAGATCGACCATGAATACTTCGTTCGTAATGGTCTTTCCCAAGGCTACCGGCAGATCGAATGTGGTTTCCTGAAATTTCTTGCTTGACAGGATGGAACTCATCGGGACGATGTGCGGATTGGCGTTTGGAACCTCAATACCGATGGTCCCTTTCCCGGGAATCGGCGCAATGATACGAATACCCAGTGCCGACAAGCTGAGGGCGATATCGTCTTCCAGGTTACGGATTTTGGAGATTCGTACTCCTTCGGCCGGTGTAATCTCATACAAAGTAATGGTAGGACCCACACTGGCCTTGATGGAAGATATTTCAATGCCGAAGCTGCGTAACACTTTTATAATACGGTCTTTGTTGGCATTCTGTTCTTCCATGTCGATGTTGGGTACATTGTCATCGTAGCTGTTCAGCAGATCGAGGGTCGGGAACTGATAATGCTCCAGATCGAGACGGGGATTGTAAGGCTGTGTCAGATCGCCCTGAAAGGCCTGGTCTTCCTCATGCGTTTCCTTGTTGATCTCAAAAGACGGTTCCGATAGTTTCGGAGTCGTTTCGATGACTACATCGGGGCGCGTCGGAGCGGTCTCTGTCAGGGTTGGTTCCAGTTCCAGTACGTGTGAGTGGATTTCTGTTTCCGGAGTGGAGGAGGTGTCTGCTGTTTCTTCTTCCTCTTCTTCTTCTTCCTCTTCTTCTTCGTCCTCCTCCGGTTCGTCAAAAGGGGAAACAGCCTCTTTTTCTTCGATTGTTTCTGGCTCGGATATCTCGTCCGACACGGTTTCCTTTTTTATGGGTTGTGCTGCGATTGGGTCAGCATTTTCTTCGATGGCTTCTGATACTGGAATGTCGGCAGGCTGTTGCGGCTCTGGTTGATTCACATCAGCTTCCTGTTTTTTCCTGAAACGTGAAAAATTCGGATGTAAAGCTTTCCGTACCATCCAGATTGTTTTACGTGTCAGCAGCAGCGCGAACAGAATGGCTGTAACCAGCAGTAGCAGAAACATGCCCGGTATCCCTATCTGTGAGGTAATCCATTGGCAGGCATGATAGCCGTGTAATCCACCCGGATAAATGAAAGAGTCTGTCAGAAACGGTTGTACGCCGAATGCCAGGGCCAGGGAGAACCAGATCATGACCAGGCTGCATCCGATAAACCATTTCAGCAGATTGAACTGATAGGCTTTCATGAGCTGCATACCCGCTACGATGAGGAATACAATGATGATGTATGCCGGAATGCCGAAACAGTCATTGATAAGGAACTGGGCAAGCTGGGCACCTCTTGGACCGGCCACATTCTGTATCTGATTGTCAGTCCGGATCAGTTCTCCGGGTTCTGGATGTTCCAGCAGGCTTTGGTCCGCTCCACCGGTGAAAAAGAAGGAACTGAAGGCCAGAATGAGATATACGCCGAAGATTACCAGCAGCAATCCGATGGCGAAATAACTGGTTTCGCCTTTCATGGCAGTGACAATTTTTTCTTTGGAGAACAAAGACTCCTCCTTTGTCTCAGGAGATTTGGACTCCTTTTTTTTCTTTATCATGTTCGTTACGTTTTTTAGCGGTTAATATTGCAAATGTACGAATAAAACTAAAAATGAAAAATTTTTTTCGTACCTTTGCCTGCCTATTATGCTTAATTATGGAAAAAAGTACACAACCTATCTTTGATAAGAATACTGTAGAATTTGTGACTGTAGCAGCAGAATTGTGTGGCTTTCTGGAGCGGACTTCCTTGCAGAAACGCAGCGATTTTGTCGATAAGATATTGAAAATTCTGCCATTACTTTATCTGAAGGCTTCTCTGTTGCCCGTGTGTGAGCGATTGGATGAAGATGAGCCGGAAACGTTTGTAACAGAGTCGGACTATAATCAGCTTCGCTCTGAAATAGCCGCTTTGCTGGGTGACGGAGATGATTACCTGGAAGTGTTCTTGGATGACATGGCATACAGTGACACTCCAATCCGGCAGGAAATCTCAGAGAATCTGGCTGATATTTATCAGGTGCTGAAGGACTTTATCTGCGTCTATCAGCTGGGCTTGCCACAGACCATGAACGATGCCCTGGTGGTTTGCCGTGAGCGTTTTGCCGAATATTGGGGGCAGCGGCTGGTGAATGTGATGCGTGCGCTCCATGAACTGAAATACAGTCGGAATACTTCGTGGAATGAGGCGGATGATGCAGGTGAGGAATATGAGGATGTATGTACGGAAGAGGAACTGTACGAAGGACTGGATATGGGTGATGATGAACCCTAAAGCATGACATGTGATGATAGTATTGAAAAACAAGATAGATAAAAAGAAAATAGCAGAATTGCCCAAGGTTACTTTCCCGGGGCGTATTTTTGTTATTTACAGTGAGGCGGAAGCGCGTAAGGCGGTCGATTACCTGAATACGCATGCAGTGGTAGGAGTAGATACGGAAACTCGTCCTTCTTTTCGGAAGGGGGCAACCAATAAAGTGGCATTGCTGCAGGTGTCTACGTACGACACGTGTTTCCTGTTCCGGCTGAACAGTCTGGGATTACCCGATTTTCTGGAAGATTTTCTGCTGAATGACGTGCTGAAAATCGGACTTTCCCTGCGCGATGACTTTGCGGTACTTCGCCGGAGAAATCAGAAAGACCTGCGGGTAGGCAACTGGATTGAACTGCAAGATTATGTACCCCGGTTCGGCATTGAGGAGATGAGTCTGCAGAAGATTTATGCCTTGCTCTTTGGCGAAAAGATTTCAAAGAGCCAGCGTTTGTCCAACTGGGAAGCTGAAACACTGACAGAAGCTCAGCAGTTGTATGCGGCTACGGATGCATGGGCTTGTGTACGTATTTATGAGTATCTGGAAGGCTTGCGTGCTTCCGGAGATTATGTGGTTGAAAAAGTGACGGAGACCGTTTCTGCTTCCGGTGCGGAAGTATAACCGTCGGATAATTGAACTATTTACCTATATTTATATATGGCTTATAAAAAAGTATTTCTTAAACCGGGTAAGGAGGAGTCTCTCCGTCGGTTTCATCCCTGGGTGTTTTCGGGTGCGTTGGCACGTGTCGAAGGAGAGCCCGAAGAAGGAGAGGTGGTAGATGTGTATACCTCAAAAAAAGAGTTTATAGCCTGCGGGCATTATCAGATTGGCAGCATCGCGGTGCGTGTACTGACTTTTCAGCAGGAAACCATTGACGCTGATTTCTGGAAACGCCGTTTGCAGGTGGCAAAGGACTTGCGCATGGCTTTGGGACTGATCGGGAACCCCAATAACAATACTTACCGTCTGGTTCATGGGGAAGGAGATAACCTGCCGGGACTGATTATTGATGTGTATGATCATACGGCGGTTATGCAGGCACATTCGGCCGGTATGCACATGTACCGGATGGAAATAGCCGACGCCCTGAGTGAGGTGATGGGAGATGTCATTCGCCACATTTATTATAAGAGTGAAACGACGTTGCCGTACAAGGCCGATCTGACTGCTACGGAAAATGGCTTTCTGAAAGGCGGAAGCCCGGAAAACATAGCGATGGAAAACGGTCTGAAGTTTCATGTGGACTGGCTGAAAGGTCAGAAAACGGGTTTCTTTGTCGATCAGCGCGAAAACCGTGCGTTATTGGAACGGTATGCACGAGGACGAAGCGTACTGAACATGTTCTGCTATACCGGTGGATTTTCGTTTTATGCCATGCGTGGCGGAGCAAAACTGGTACATTCGGTAGACAGCTCGGCCAAAGCCATCGATTTGACCAACGAGAACGTGAAGTTGAATTTTCCGGGAGATGAACGTCATCAGGCTTTTGCGGAAGACGCATTCAAGTTTCTCGACCGTATGGGTGATCAGTATGATTTGATTATTCTGGATCCGCCGGCTTTTGCCAAGCATCGTGACGCGTTGCGAAATGCCCTTCGTGGATATTCCAAGCTGAATGCAAAGGCTTTTGAGAAAATTCGTCCGGGAGGTATTCTGTTTACATTCTCCTGTTCGCAGGTGGTCAGCAAGCAGGATTTCCGGAATGCTGTGTTTACCGCAGCTGCCCAGAGTGGGCGTAGTGTGCGTATCCTGCATCAGCTGACTCAGCCGGGAGATCATCCGGTGAATATTTATCATCCCGAGGGAGAGTACCTGAAGGGATTAGTCCTTTACGTCGAATAAAGAAATTCTTTGTTTTTTGTGAAAAAAGCGGTTCTTGACTTGCATATTTAAAATATAAGACGTACCTTTGCATCGCTTTTGAAAAAAGACCCGGGGTGTAGCGCAGTCCGGTTAGCGCACCTGCTTTGGGAGCAGGGGGTCGTGGGTTCGAATCCCGCTACCCCGACA